>Ga0105104_10002891_pt1 | contig 12387 bp, 11 predicted proteins | sample PPLLaktember2015_3_FD_87034 | JGI IMG/M metagenome (GOLD analysis project Ga0105104, IMG submission 87034) | Freshwater sediment microbial communities from Prairie Pothole Lake near Jamestown, North Dakota, USA - PPLs Lake P7 Core (6) Depth... | ecosystem: Environmental > Aquatic > Freshwater >...
AGGCGGCCTCCCTTAACGAGCGCGGCACTGCGCTGAGAGCATCCTCCGTCATCGACGTGATGAGCGGCAGGATCAGAATGCCCATCACCAGCCCGGCCGAGGCGGTATTGTAGATCTCGACCACATCCCGGCCGAAGATCGAGCGCAGCAGCGGAGTCATGAACATCAAGGCAAAGTATCCGTACACAATGGTTGGGACGCCGGCCAGCACTTCCAGGACCGGCTTGAGGATGCTTCTGGCTCTCGGCGTGGCGTATTCACTCAAATAAATGGCGACTGCCAGTCCCAGAGGAATGGCGATCAGCATGGCAATGACCGTTGTCATCAGTGTCGCTGTTACCAGCGGCCAGATCCCGAAGTTGCCTGTGTGAGGCTGCCAGACTGTGTTGGTGAGACTTTCCAGGATGTTCACTTCCGGCATCTGAAAAAACAACAGCGCCTCCTTCCCCAGCTCATAGACAATTCCAATGGTCGTAAAGATGGATACGAAGCCGCTAAAAAACAACAGTCCCTGAATGACCGTCTCGCCTACACGGCGGCGTCCGCGCAGGCGGGAGTCTCTTTTCGGAAACGAAGTGACAATGCTCATCTTTTTTTGTTCTTCCATATGTTTGTTCCTTACAGCAGCGTATCCTTCCCCTCCAGGCGAAGGGGAAGGATGCGTTTTTGAAATTTCTGAATTTCAGAATGACCGCTACATGTCCAGTGCTGAGTTCCAGGCATCCAGGTTTTCCTGCGCCTTTTCTTCGCTGACCGGGAAGTAACCGACATCCAGGATCTCATCCGCCACGTTCGTGATATAGAAGTAAACGAAGGCGCTGACCTGGGGTTTCTCCTGCAAAATTTCATTGCTGGAGTAGATGAAGAGCGGGCGGGAGATCGGGTACTCACCCGACTCGGCCGTTTCAGCAGTTGGTTCAACGCCATTGACGGAGAGGGCTTTCAGCGAGCCGGCATTTTCCTGATAATAGGCATACCCGAAGTAACCGATGGCATAGGGTGAACCCTGAACGCCCTGGACGAGCACATTGTCATCTTCAGAGAGTTGGATGTTGGCGGCGTCGAGGATGGCTGCTTCCCCGGCGTCGGCATCATCACCATTAGCGGGGGTCATGACAGCTTCCACGAAGAAGTCAAAGGTACCTGAGTCGGTGCCGGGGCTGAAGCGCTGGATGGGTTCGGCAGGCCACTCGGGGCGTACGTCCGACCAGTTCGTGGCGGTCGAGAAGAGCAGCGCCAGTTCTTCGAGAGTGACATCCGTCGCGAAATCGTTCTCGGCGCTGACGACCACCGTCAGGGCATCGATCCCGACCTGGAATTCAGCCACAGTGCGGCCGATCCCGGCGCAGGATTCAATTTCGCTGTCCTTGATCTTGCGGGAAGCATTGGCAATATCGGTTTCACCAGCCACGCAGAAGCGTTCGAGACCCGCGCCCGAACCGATCGAGTCGATGGTGAGATTGCCGCTGAAGCCTTCCTCTTCAAAGCGCTGTTTCATGCGCTCGGAGAGCGGGAAGACGGTCGAGGAACCCGCGGTGACAATATCGCCGGATACGGCATCCGGGGCGTACATCGCCAGCGGGTCTTCCATGGGAGCTTCCGTCGCAGTGGGCTCGGAACCGGTGACCGGCATCGATTCGGTTGGCGGGGGCGCATCCGTGGGTGCAGGTGCCTGGGTCGTGGCAGGCGCGCATGCTGCGAGCACGAAGCTCAGGACAATGAATACAAACATGAACGAGCGAACAAATTTAGACATTATTTTTCTTCTCCTAATATTTTTCATAGGGTCATCTTATCAATGGGGTTTTAAGGACAAGGGAAGAACAGGTTAACGTCTTGTTAAAGGTTGTGATCTGCTGATAAAAAATGCCCGCCTTTCACCGCAGGCGGACATTCTCTCCCATGGGAGACTAAATCAGGAGAGGAGAAACCCAATTACTGTGCAACAGATATTATTTGGGATGGTTCCAGGTCTGTGATTTCCAAAGCTGGTTCATCCCATTGCCAGGTGTTCAGGTTTGCCAACGCGTGATAGGCAGTCAGGTCCAATTGAAGAGGGGTGACGGAGACAAATCCTTCCGCCAGCGCCCCTACATCTGTTCCGTGTTCAGGAACTCCCGTGGGCGCATCGCCGCCGATCCAATAATAAGGAGTGCCGCGCGGGTCTGAGCGTTTATCCAACCGGCTGTGATAGACGCGCAATCCCTGCCAGGTGAGACGGATCCCGCGAATCTTATCGTCGGGGAGAAAGGGTACGTTGACATTGAACAGGATCGCGTGAGGCAGATCGTTCTCGATCACCTGGCGAACAACTCTGCCCGCCAGGCGCGCTGCGGGCCCATAGTCAACTTCTCCGATGTAACTTTCCATTGTTTCGAGTGAAACTGCGATGCCCGGCACACCTGCGATTACGGCTTCCATCGCGGCGGTCACCGTTCCAGAGTAGGTAACGTCGTGCCCAAGGTTTGCACCGGCATTGATCCCGGAGACAACCAGGTCAACAGGCTCTTTGAAATAGCCAAGTGTGGCAAGCGCAACGCAATCGGAGGGCGCGCCGTCGCTGGCAAATGCCTGTATTCCATCTGCCAGACGGACCTCCTTGACGCGCAGAGCGCGGTCCAGGGTTTTGACATGCCCGCCTCCGGACCAGTTTCGGTCTGGTGCGAGGATGCTGACCTTTCCCAGCTTTCGCATTTCCTGTGCAAGGGCAAGCAAGCCGGGCGCAAAGACACCATCGTCATTGGTGACCAGAATGTGTTTTTCCATCTTATTTCCCTCCATCCAGGAACCTGCGGCGTTTTTGGACTGTGTCTATTGCAAAAGTAGCGATCAGGCTCATGATCAGGAATGTGAGAATGATCATTTTCTTTCAATCTCCATTTTGAGCAGCATCTTTCATACGTAGGGATATGGATACGCAACTGCCACTCTGGCAGGCGCGCTCATGATGTAGTTGATTGCCCAGGTGCCGAGCATCCGGGCAGAGTTCCACTGGCTGCCCTGTCGAATGTCTGTTGCGCCGACCCATAATGCCTCGAGCAGGTCGGCCGCTGTGCAGCCCGGAAATTCAGTGACACCCGAGCCAATTGCCTGCAAAATATGCGCATCGCTGTTACCGACCTGGGCGATGCCAGGGTGTTCTGCCAGAAGAGCTTGGGCGTTAAGATTACCTTCGCGGTCGAGGGCGGTGGCATTGTACGTTTCGATCCCGATCAAAATGCGGCCAGCCTCAGGATGCTGTAACGCCTGAATAATGGATGCAGCGCTCAGGCTTTTCATGCCCATGCCTCTCGCCATGGGATGGGGTGCAATGCAAATCCCACCTGCCTCGCCAACTTTTACGATCGTTTCGATCAGGGGCAGCCCGGGCTCAATTCTTTTGATAACAAACAGCGCCAGCAGGTCGCCTTCGGCGGTCGTGATCTCTATTCCCGGGATCACTTCGATGCCAAACTCCGGTGCCAGCTCAAAGGCCTGCAACGCGCCTTTGATTTCATCATGGTCGGTGATGGCGATCACATCCAGACCCACTTGCCTGGCGCGCGCCAGAACGGCCGGGACGGACGCCGTGCCGTCGTAACTATAAATTGTGTGAATATGCAGATCAGCAAGTCCCATAGTTCTCCTTTTTGTACATTGCCAGTGTAACAGGGAGCAATTAAGGACAAATCAAGGATGGTTTAAAGTTCAGTTAACGGTTTTTTGGTACTTAAACGCACGAGAGCCCGGGAGGAGGTCCGGGCTCTCATGAGGAGGAGAACGAAATGTCTTATTGGCACGCTTGGGATCGTTTGGAGGCCTTTTCCTGCTGGCACAGGAAGGCACGCCGCTTCTGGCCTGTATCGACAACAACCACTGTCAGCAGGGCAGTCACGGCTGCAATAAGAATCATTTCCATGTTCATAGGATAGCACGGAGTCGAGAATGTGTGCTTTACAGGGAGTTTGCCAACAAAAAACAATTATGAAAACTTGAATCCCGGAAATACAGATTTCAACCCGACAGGTTTACCAATCATTAACAGGTCTTTCCAAGGGTGTTAATTATTCCGTGCTAAATTTGGATAATCTCAGGACATTTATTTGGAAACCAGTTATGTCGCATAAAACCTTCAGCCAGGAAATGCAGGAAATAAAAGATGAAGTCCTTCTGCTGAGCAGTATGGTGGAACAAGCCATCATCGACTCTGCGCAAGCACTGAAAAATAACAATGTGGAGTATTCACGTCAGATCCGTTCAAACGATATCAACATCAATCGGAAACGTTTTGAGGTGGAAATCTCGATCATGGTTCTGATGGCGACCCAACAGCCGATTGCCCATGACCTGCGTCTGCTGGCTGCCAGCCTGGATATTTGCACAGAGCTGGAGCGCATGGGGGACTATGCCAAGGGAATTGCCACGATCAATATCCGTTCGGAAGGTTTGAGCCTTCCGCAGATCCTGATGGATATTTATTCCATGGCAGAAAAAGGTGTAGATATGCTCCATCGTGCTATGACGACCTTCGTCGCGGAGGATATACAGTCTGCCCAGGCCATCATCCTGGAGGATGATGTGATCGATGAATGCTATTCCAGGTTGTATCATGAAGCTATCCAGAGCGTTTTAAGGGATCCTCGAAACATCGAGCGGGCGAATTATGTCCTTTGGGCTGCTCACAATTTGGAAAGATTGGGGGACCGCGCGACCAATATCTGTGAACGAGTCGTGTACATTGTGACCGGCGAACGTCCCGAATTGGACGCCATTTCGCAGGAATTCAAACTTTCCATGAGGGTATGAATGTTACGGATATCTGCCATTGACGTAGGGTCGAATGCCATGCGTATGGTGATCGGTGAGGTGGATCAATCCTGGCAAGTCAAGACAATCGAGAATATTCGCCTGCCCGTACGCCTGGGTCAGGATGTTTTTAGCAAGGGCTATCTTGACGAAAAAACGATCCGGCAGACCGAGGAAGCTTTTCTTCGTTTTAAGCATATGGCGGAAAGCTTCGATATCCAACATCTGCGGGCAGTGGCTACCAGCGCCGCCCGTGAGGCTGGAAACAGTGATCTCCTGCTCGACCGGGTGTTTCGAACCAGTGGCATTGAAATTGAAATTATCAGTGGGGAGGAGGAAGCACGGCTCATTCACCTGGCAGTCGTCCATGAACCCAAGTTGAAGGGTAAACGTACTTTGTTGATCGATATCGGCGGGGGCAGCGTCGAGGTAACCATCTCCACCGGGCAGAACATCATTTCCACGGACAGCTATGGCATGGGAACGGTGCGCCTGCTGGAGAGATTGGATTCGAATGGCAAATGCGGGCCTCCCTTTGGCAAACTGATACGTGAATACGCGGAGGCCGCCCGGCACCGTATCGAACGGGACCTTGGAGACCAGAAAATCCAAATTTGTGCTGCGACAGGCGGGAACGTGGAGGAGATCGGGCGCCTCCGTCAGAAGCTGTTTAAAGCGGAGAGCGATCGCTGTGTCACGCTGGATGAATTGGGAAAGCTGATCGAACGTCTCGACCAGATGAGTTATGAAGAGCGCATGCGGAAGTTGAAACTGCGCGCCGACCGCGCCGATGTGATCCTGCCGGCCTCGATTGTCCTGCATTTGATCGCCCGAGAGGCGGGAGTACAACATATCGCGATCCCTAATGTTGGTCTGAAGGATGGCATCCTGTTGGAGATGGCAGGGAACCTCTCGAAAAGCCTGCATGTGCGCCGCAGGGATCAGGTTTGGGAATCGGCCCTACACCTGGGACGCAAATATCAGTTCGATGAGAAACATGCACGTCTCACCTCCAAACTGGCGGCACGCCTCTTTGATCAATCGAAACCGCTTCACAATCTGGATGACAGCAATCTGCTCCTGCTCGAGGTCGGCGCGTTACTACATGATATTGGGCATTTCATCAACACCCTGGACCACGATAAACACGGTCATTATTTGTTGAGCGTCAATCGCCTGGTCGGGCTGAGTCAACGGGAACAGAATGTCGTTGCCAACCTCGTTCGTTACCATCGCAGGCAATCCCCTTCCTCCGAGGATGAAAACTTCAAGTCCCTGTCTCAAAAAGATCGTTTGACTGTGATCAAACTGGCCGCCCTTCTACGCCTGGCGGATTCGCTGGATATCAGCCACATGGAAAATGTAACCGATGTGACCCTCAAGGAAACCAAATCAGGCTGGCGGATGAAAATATCCGGCCGGAAGGACCAGATGCTCGTGAACTGGGCGTTCAATAAACGCAAATCACATTTCAGGGAAGTATTCGGCGTATCTCTGGAAATGGATGGATGAATGATTATGACCACCCTTTTCGCCGAAGCTAGTCCATCTACTCTCTCTGTGAACCAATTTCTGCTTGCAGCACTGGATCAACGCTGGAAGAATTACCGCGCCGAACTCAGGCGCTGCCGCGCGGAGTTTTCAAACGAGGCGGTTCATGATCTGAGGGCCGCCGCCCGGCGCATGCTTGCCCTCATTTGGCTTCTGAATTCCATATCTCCACGCCCGCGCCTGCAGAAATTAAACCGGGCTTTTAAGGAACAGTTGGATAAATTCGACGATTTGCGGGACACACAGGTCATCCTGGCTGAAATTTCCGAAACAGTACAGGAACTACCGCAGCTTCAGGCGTTCCAGGATTATCTGCAAGGTGTTGAAAAAAGGCTTCTAAAAATCCTCCGTAAAGAATTAAAGGTCATTGATCTTTTCGATGTCTCCAAACGCATCCGCAGGCTGCGCGAATCTTTGAAAGCAGAATCGGATTCAAATGGGGAGCTTGTTTTGCACACCCTTCAGGCTGTGGACGATGTGTTTCTTACCACCAGACGACGCCAGAACTGGATCAACCCGGCACAGGCAAACACGATCCATCGTGTCCGTCTTACCTTCAAGACGTTTCGTTACATGGTGGAAATCATCAACCCCTTGTTGCCTGAGTTCCCGCCGGAGAATTTGAAAAAGATGCATGATTATCAATCTCTGATGGGGGAGATCCAGGATGTGGAAGTCATCATGCAGGCGCTGTCAGACGCCCCCCTGCACGCCTCTTCCTTCGATCCTGAACCTGTCCGCCGTTATTACGAGCGTTGTCATGCCGAAGCCATTTCCGCCTACATGAAACGCATGCAGCAACTCGATGCTTTTTGGCGCTCCGCGCCAGACCAACCTTTTCCCTGGGAGAAATAACATGAATCTTTATATTATTCGTCATGCCATTGCCGTCGATGAGTCCACCTCCGATTATGAACAGGATAGCGAGCGTCCACTCACTGACAAGGGGCGCAGGAAAATGCGCCAGATTGCCAAAGCCTTACGCAATCTGGGGGTGGAATTCGATCTGATCCTTTCCAGCCCATATGCACGCGCCTGTGAAACAGCCGAGATTCTTGCCGATGTGTTCAAGATGAAAAAGAAAATTGTCCTGAGCGACAATCTTATTCCATTGGTGGAGCCCGAACTTTTAATCGGTGAAATCAATGAAAGGTACTCTGTGGATAGTCTGGCAGTGGTTGGGCATGAGCCCTATCTGAGCACTCTGATCGGCCTGCTTGTAGCGGAGAATGCAAAAATCGACATGACCCTCAAAAAGGGCGGGGTATGTCACCTCACGGCGGACGATCTGCATCACCTTGACCATCGCGCCACCCTGGAATGGCTGCTAACCCCTGGCATCCTGATGGAAATTGGCGATAAATAATTACTCAAATAACCTTGCGAAGATTGTGATCCTTCGCCAGGTTAAGAAGTTATACCTATGCCCGAATCTGTCGATCTTTCCTCCCCGTCCCTGTATATCAACCGCGAACTCAGCCTGCTTGAATTTCAGCGGCGTGTCCTGGAAGAGGCACTCGATGAATGCAACCCGTTACTGGAACGTCTGAAATTTCTCGCCATTTTTGGTTCGAATATGGACGAGTTTTTCATGGTGCGTGTGTCCGGCATCCGCAAGCAGGTCGAGGCACACATCCTGGAGGTCTTTCGGGACGGCCTGACTCCGCCCGAGATCCTTGCCGCGACGCGCAAAGTGTCGCTCGAGTTATATGGAAGTGCGCTGCATTATCTCAACAAAAGGCTCCTCCCAAAGCTGGACAAGGTCGGGATCCACCTTTTGGATTATCGCAAACTGACAGAGACTCAGTTGAAGAAGGTGGACGATTATTTCAAGGAAGTGGTCTACCCGGTCCTGACGCCGCTGGCGCTCGACCCGGGGCATCCGTTCCCACACATTTCAAACCTCAGTCTGAACCTCGCAATTGTGATCAAGGATAAAAATGGCAACGACCGATTCGCCCGCCTGAAGGTTCCGGATACGTTGGCGCGCCTTGTGCCGATCAAACGTTCTTCCGGCGCGGCGCGCCGGGATGGTACGATCCCTCACCATCACTATTTTGTCTGGCTCGAGCAGGTGATCGCAGCAAATCTTGCCTCGCTCTTTCCGGGGTTGGAAGTTGTGGCCGCCTATCCCTTTCGCATCATCCGCGATGCAGATGTTCAGATCCAGGAAATCGAGGCGGATGACCTGCTGGAGACCATGCAGCAAAGCATTCGCAAGCGCAGGTTCGCTTCTGTAGTGCAGGTGGAGATCGATGAAAGCATGCCCGATCCCATCCGCGAGCTGTTGATCGAGAGCCTGGAGATCAAACCAAACGATGTCTATGTGTTGCCGGCGCCACTCGGCTTGAGCAGCCTCTGGCAGGTTTATAACCATGTCGAAAGGCATGATCTGAAGTTCCCCGTCTATCAGCCGGTTGTCCCCAGGGTTTTCGAGGAGGCGGCACTGGTGGGTGATATTTTTGAAGCCATCAGGCAGGGAAATATCCTGTTACATCACCCGTATGATTCCTTTCATCCAGTCATTGATTTTCTGCGCGCCGCGGCGCGCGATCCGAACGTGCTTGCCATCAAGCAGACGGTGTACCGTGTCGGACAGAACGCGCCGGTGGTGGAGGCATTGCTCGAAGCCATCGAGCGTGGAAAGCAGGTTGCGGTCCTGGTGGAACTCAAGGCGCGCTTCGACGAAGAAAGCAATATCGGCTGGGCGCGCATGCTGGAGCAGGAAGGTGTCCATGTTGTTTATGGATTGGTGGGCGTTAAGGTTCATTGCAAGGTAACCATGGTGGTACGCAAAGAGGGGGATGGCATTCGCCGTTACCTCCATCTGGGAACAGGAAATTACAATGCCATCACCTCACTGGTTTATGAAGATATTGGTTTTTTTACCTGCGACGAAGACATGGCATCGGATATTACCGACCTATTCAACCACCTGACCGGCTACTCCACCAAACATGATTTCAGGAAATTGATGGTTGCTCCCTTTAATTTGCGGGCTGGTTTGGAGAAGCTCATCCGGCGCGAAATTGAACATGCGAAGTCGGGCCAGAAGGCACATCTCATTTTCAAGGTCAATGCCATTGTCGATCCGTATTTTATCGAGCTGCTCTATGAAGCTTCACAAGCCGGCGTAAAAGTGGATCTGCTGGTACGCAGCATGTGCTGTCTGAAGCCGGGCGTCAAAGGCGTGAGTGATAACGTGCATGTCGTGAGCATCGTTGGACGTTATCTCGAACACAGCCGGCTATATTATTTTTTCAATGGCGGGGCGGAGGAGATTTACATGGGCAGCGCCGATCTGATGCCCCGCAATCTCAATCACCGGGTGGAAGTGGTTTTTCCTGTGGAAGATGCGGAACATGTCCGCTATCTGCGCGATCAAATCCTGGACATTTATCTGCACGACAATATGCGCGCCCGCTTGATGCGGGAGGATGGAACCTATCTCCGTCTTCAGCCGCCCGGTGAGGAAAAGGCGGTGGACGTACAGGAGTTTCTTATGAAGAATTCCAGGGGGCAGGACCCAAAGAAACTTTCTCCTTCCCCAATTCATTCCCTGCCTGCTAGTGTGGGATCGTAAAATAAAACGTGCTGCCCCGCCCCTCGAGGCTCTCCGCCCAGATCCTGCCCCCGTGGGCTTCGACGATGTGTTTGGCGATGGACAGACCCAGCCCCGTCCCGCTGCCTGCCCGGGATTTGTCGACGCGATAGAAGCGCTCGAAGATGCGGGAGACTTCGTCCGCCGGGATGCCGATGCCCGTGTCACGCACCGCGAACCGGACGCCGCCGTCCGCGGCCTCCGCCAAAAGGACGACTTCGCCGCCCGGAGGCGTGAACTTGACCGCGTTGTGGATCAGGTTGACCAGCACCTGCTCCAGCCGCTGCGAATCGACCCGTACTTCCGGCAGCTCCTCGGCACACTCCACGCGCAGAGTGATGTTCGCGCGCTCCGCCTGGACTTGCATCCGCCGGGAGGCAGAGGCAAGCAGATCGAAAGCCGCGGCAGGTGAACGGTCGAGGGAGAAGCGGCCCGACTCGATTTTGGAAAGCTCGAGCAGTTCGTTCACCATTTGAGTCAGCGCATCCACCTCGGTCAGGATCTGGTCCACGAAGCGCCGCGCCGCGGGCGGGTCCTCCAGGGCACCCTCCTGAAGTGTCTCAGCTAAAGCCTTCAACGAGGCAAGCGGAGTGCGCAGCTCATGCGAGAGATTGCTCACGAAGTCCCTGCGCACCGTTTCGAGGCGGCGCAGGCGGGTCAGGTCCTGAGCCAGCAGGAGGCTGCCGCTGGTGTGTTTGTCGGGGATGACGACGAGCTGCAAATATTGATGACGGGTAGGCAGTTCCACCGACTCGCTCTGCATCTGACGCGTTTGCTGGCAGCGCCGCCAGGCTTCGACCAGCTGGTGGTTGCGCACCACTTCGGCAATGCTGTGGTGGATGGGATCCGAAAATTGAAAGAGCCTCCCCGCCGCCGGGTTGGCAAACTGGATCAGCCCCTGCGCATCCGCGATCAGCACGCCATCGGTAATTTGGTCGAGGACGGTCGCCAGCCGGGACCGTTCGGACTCCAGGGTCAAATGTTGCAGGTTGAAAGTTGAAATCAGGGATGAGAACGCGCTGGATAAACTTTCGAGTTCTTTGATGGTTGTGCCGGCATCCTGTCCCCGAATCTGGCTGGCATATTCATCGATCTCGCGGTGCAGTTTGTAATATCGCCACGCATACCACGCAGCGGTCAGGAGAACAATAATTGAAAAGATAACGGCGTAATTCATGTTGGGTTGTTAGCGCGATTAGCAATTAGCTAATCACCAAATCACTAAATTACCTCATCCCTCGAACCGATACCCCCCACCTCGAACTGTCACAATGCGGGTGGGCTTGCTGGACTCCTCTTCGATCTTTTGCCGCAGCCAGCGGACATGCACATCCACTGTGCGGCTGTCGCCAATGAAGTCCCAGCCCCAGACGCGCTCGAGGATAAATTCGCGCGAGAGCATCTGGCCCTTGTGTTCCGCAAAGAAGAGCAGCAGATCATATTCCTGTGGCTTGAGCGCAATTGGCGTGCCATGAAGGGTTACCTCGCGGCGCGTGAGATTGATCACGAGATTGTCGAACGTCAGCTTCTCCTGCGGTTTATCCTCGGGGTTTGTTTGCTCCATTTGCTCCCGCAATAAGCGTGAGCGGCGTAACTGCGCCTTGACACGTGCCATCAGCTCGCGCATCGAGAAGGGCTTGGTCAGGTAATCATCCGCGCCCACTTCGAGGCCCACGACGCGGTCGATCTCGTCATCGCGGGCGGTCAGCATCAGGATGGGCGTGATCATCTCCTGGCGCAGGATGCGGCAGACCTCGAAGCCGTCGATCTCGGGCAGCATCAGGTCGAGGACGATCAGGTCGGGCTTGAGCCGCCGCGCCGACTCGAGCGCCGCGCGCCCATCGCCGACCGCTTCCACGGCAAAGCCGTCCTTTTTCAGATTGTAGGAAAGAGTATCGCGCAGAGCGGGTTCGTCTTCCACGATGAGGATGGATTCAGGCATAATTGTTAACAAACTATACCATAAGTCATTTTTGCCAAAGTTAAGGTCTGGTTAATGGGTTGGCTCTTGAAACCGAGTGCAGGCGAGAGATCTTCCAAAATTGAACCGCGAAGGGCGCGAAGCTCGCAAAGATTTTGTCTTTCTTGGCGCTCTTCGCGAGCTTCGCGGTTCAAAACTCTGCCAAGTTCGCAATGGTATTTTCATGAACTTGCTGTAAAATTCAGACTATTCTACTCATCAATTGTTCAACATGACTCAGGAATTCTACTTCGACTGGCGCTGGGACCTTCTGTCTGCTCCGCAAGCGATCTGGCCGTTCGCGGCGGATACGAATCGCTTTAACCGCGATACCGGTCAGCCCGAGGTCGATCTGCTCGCGAATGTAAAGGGTGTCAAGCAGGTGCGGATGAAGCTCCCGGTCGTCAAAGTGGAATGGGTGGAGGATCCTTTCGAGTGGACCTACCCATATTCTTTTGGCATTGTGAGAACCTACCGAAGGGGACCCCTC
>Ga0105104_10002893_pt1 | contig 12383 bp, 10 predicted proteins | sample PPLLaktember2015_3_FD_87034 | JGI IMG/M metagenome (GOLD analysis project Ga0105104, IMG submission 87034) | Freshwater sediment microbial communities from Prairie Pothole Lake near Jamestown, North Dakota, USA - PPLs Lake P7 Core (6) Depth... | ecosystem: Environmental > Aquatic > Freshwater >...
AAATTAGAAACGAGAATGCATAAATCATATTGTGGTCATCCTGAACGAAGTGAAGGATTGATCGCGGCAGGCGTCTGGCGGCTTCGCCTGCCCCGCCGAGAAGAACGCCCCTTCTGTTCCCCCCTTTTTTAAAGTGGGGAAGAAATCACGCCGGATACGTACGGGGCAGGGCAAGAGTAAAGAGCCCTGCCGCCGCGGACAAAGGGCATCAAGAAACGAGGAATGATGAATGATGAATGATGAATGGAAGGAGCCGTAGTCGCGCACGGCAGTGCGATCCGGAAAGACGCGCGAGGTGAGTGCATCCGCTCACAGCACGTAGAGATTCTGGACGCCTGTAAGAACGGTGTCCAGAATGAAAAAAAGAAAGAAGACGGGCGGGTGACACACCCGTCACGGCGAACCTTGCGGCGGGATTAGCAACCCCGCACGGCGGAAAAGAAGTGCGCCCCCCTTGTGTCCCCCCGTGAACGGGGGGAGAGAAGAAAGATTGCGGGAGGGTTTGATGACCCTCCTCGGCGAAAAGAAAACCGCGCGAAAGAATAGTGTGGTTTTTAATAAGCAAAATCGAAAACAAACAAGGGCGCAGGAAACTGCGCCCTTGCTGATTACAGAGCAACCAGAAGCTATTTAATCAAAAGCATTTTGTGCATCTGACGATAATCACCGGCATGCATGCGGATAAAATACGTACCGGAAGAAAGCGAGGCGGCGTTGTAGCCAATGTTGTAATGCCCGGAAGCGTGCCAACCGTCCGCGATTGTTGCCACCACTTGGCCCTGCATGTTGAAGATTTGAACCGTCACATTGGTCGGATCCGCGATGTCGAATTGAATGTTTGTAGTTGCATTGAACGGATTCGGATAGTTGGGAAGCAGGCATGTGTTGGAAGCGATCAAAGTTTGAGACGAACTTCCCTTGCTCGGATTATTTCCTTCATGATTCTCGTCGAGAGTGGCAGTACTGTTGTTGGCGTCGCGCGGCGGGGCTTGCTGGGCAATGAAAGGATCCCACTCGTACCAATAAACGGCATCCGACGCGGTAACTCCATAGAACTTGCCCGAGACAGCCCATGCGTTGTTGTTCTGGCCGTTCGATTCCCAAAACATCAACCGACGTTGATCGAACAAATACGTCCATGAGTGATCAGAATAAAAACCCTCATCACCGGGTGTCGAGCGACGATATTTTTGCGAAATGGCGATGGCCGGATATTGTTGATCGTTGTTTGAATACTCATTGATGCGGACTGGCCCGGAGTTTCCGGCTTGGCGAAATGTCATCAGATAGATATCCATGGGGCCGCCCGCCGATTGCCTCTGATTAAAGCACAAATCCACCGGATTCGGGTCGGTATCCGCGGCACGAATGGCAATGTCCGGATGAACTTCGTAGTACTCCGTCATCGTAGGCCCATTCAAGGCTCTTCTTGACGTGAGTGTTCCGCTCGTATTCACAATTTCGTACGAATTGGATTTAATCGTGCGAACGAACGGATCGAAATAGCTCAGTTCAAACCAGCCCACTGTGTTGCTTTTCTCGATGGCTGGATTGATAAAGTCTCCGTTTCCGCTCGCGTTGATCGAAACTGTGCGCTGCGTTAGTCCCAAAGAATTGTTAGGGGCAATGGTTCGAACGATGATTCCGTTGTATCCGGCGGGCTGTATTTGTTGAGATTCCCAAGCCATTACGAATTTCGCATTGGTGCCCGCGACATACGTGATTACAGGATCGCTGTCCGAATGATCCACGCCGGTTTCACCAATGACGTGATCCGTAATCGCCATACGATCCGTGTACATGGTCAGGCGAATCTGTCCCCGAGCCGGTGCAATATTCGGCAGAGTTTCTTCCCAAACAACAGCCCACGAACCGTCAGCGGCTATAGCCACCGAGGGGTGGTCTATATTGCCGACTCTCCGGGCAATTGGGTCAAGTGCTTTCACAGGTTTTTCACTATGCCATGCGTAGTCGAACTCGCTTCGTGTTAGCCGCATCACATAGACGGACTGGAACGTCGTTGAGCTGGTTGATCTTTCTTTCCAAGCAACCATTGCGGTATCGCCATTAGGCGAGAAGGCCACGGATGGCGAACCCGGTACCGTGCTTTTTCTATTCCAGAGTGTGAACGGACTTTGCTCCGCGAGCCCCATGGGATTATAGATATTTGCCTGCAGACATCCACCTTCTTTTTCCCAGACTGCCAGGAAATAACTTGATTTCGGATCCGTGGCTATGGCCGGTTTCCGCTGATGGATCCCGTCCACGGCATTGGCGCGAAGCTCTACGGGGTCGGGTAATTGTCTTCGTTCCTTGAGTATTCCATTTCCCGTGCTTGGTTCGAGATAGATGAAAGAAGAATGCGGGATCTCCTGAAATCCTTCTGACTGAACTCTCCCCGTGGCCACCGAGGCGAAGTGAAGATTTGCCGGGTCTATTTTATAGTATGTATATGGTCTCGAATTTGCAAAAGTCCAGGCAACCATTCGCTTGCCGTCGGTCAGAGCGCCGTTATAATCGCCGTCAATGTCCGGATTCCATCCAACCACGTGATTTATAGCCCACTCATAGGGCGAAGTGATGCGATTGGCAGGTATCGGATCCGGATCCGACCAGTAGTAATTTTCCGCTACGAGAAGATATTTTGTGAGATATTCGATCAGGAATTCGGAATCAAGTTCTTCCTGATTCTGTGGATTGTACCACGGTGTTCTATCCCGCCAGCGGAATAGATCTAATGCCACAAATCCGGCTCCCATGTAGTTCCAGGGATTTGAAGCATTGTTGCCGTTATGCAGAAGCGTTAACTTTCTTCCAGTACCCCAAAAGGGAACCGGGAGGATGAGAGGGACTTGATCGTACTCAACTTCAGAGCTTGAATTGGCATCCGCCATTGCTACGTAAGCTTGAGAGGCAGCGACAGTCGCCACTTGAGTCTCATATTCCGTGCTGCAATCATACGGAGGTTGCACATCAGTCGAGATGGGATTCAATGTCCGGTAACTAAAAGCAGTGCGAAGGCTCGCAGTGTTGCGATACCAAACCATACTCCACTGTGCGTCACTCGGAATTCTGGCTCCCCCGCAAAGGCTGAATGCCGTGGTTTCATAATCCGAGAAATTGGCCATCGTCCGATCCCCGATAATTCCCCAAAACTCGCCCGCGAAACCAGTGCTGCATAATAAAGCCATCGTCAGCATCAACCAGAGCACTTTTCCCGACCTCGTTGTGTGTCTCGTTTCCATGGCTGCACCTTTCCATTTTTCGTGCTTTTCCATACCGATGTCGGCATGGACGTGAAACAACCCCATCACTCCGATATTCTAAGGACAAGCGAGTTTATCAGAAATCGGTTCATTGACAACGAAATACTGATGAGATACAAAATACGATACCATAATACTCATCGAAATATATGGCAGAAAGGCAGGAAAGTCAAGTGAAAGAACGAAATTCATGGTCAAAGGCATATTTTGTTTTTCAGCCATACAAGATGCACAATTCGACAAAAGAGAATAGAGACGGCTCGCGCTCTTTATTGTCAATAAAAAAAACCGCATGGCAACCATGCGGTCGAAAAGGAAAATAGACAAGAGCGCACAAACGTGCGCCCTTGCGACACTCGAAAAGGTGATGTTTACTCGGCGCGATCCTGATCGCGGTCGCGGCGCGGGGGACGCTCTTCGCCTTTCGGACGAGCTTCGCGCACAAGCAGCTTGCGCCCTTTCAGTTCGACGTCGTGCAGACTGGCGATGGCGTTTTTGCCTTCATCGTCATTCGGCATTTCGACGAAGCCGAAACCCCGCGAGCGGCCCGTGAGCCGGTCGGAGATCACCGATACGCGCTCGACTTTTCCGTACTGCTCGAAAGCGCCGCGCAGATCTTCTTCCGTGACGGAGTACGCCAGATTGCCTGCGTAGATGTTGATCATTTCGAGTTCCTTTCCACCTTGGGGAGTAACCCTGTTTCTGTCACCGCCTATCCATCGCCAAGCCGAAAAGGAATCGAAAACAATCCCTCCCGTGACACAGGCCAGCGACGGGGCCCAACGCGGCTCGGGAATGCCGCTCAGTCTGGACCCTTCACGGCACAAAATTTACGAAAGAAATGGCCGGAAAACAAGCCTTCCCGCTACAAATTACCATGTTCCTCACGGAGACCGCACAACCGACTCAACCTCACTCCAAGCCCTCTGCGTTAGATATGTCTTATAACATGGAGCGTTTTTACAGACCCAATAGCGAAAAAAGGTTCAAGAGAAACAAAGGATTGTAGAAAAGGCGCGAACAAAATTCGTTCGCGCCTTTTTTCACCAGACAAAGAAGTCCTGATTATAGCGCACCCACGGATTTGTTTCCAACCGGGGGACCGGAAGATTTATACCTCTCATCCCGGCTTAAGAGTGCGTGACTGCAAAGACCACCTTGAGAACAGACTTACCTGTCTTGCGGGACTCCCTTTTCCACCCAGCGCTTGCCGATGATCAGGCCGATGGGCGAAATCAACGCGATGCAGCCATAGATGAACCACATCGTGCCGCTGTTGTCGGGCAGGAAATTGGTAATCATCAGGCCGGAGTAAAATCCGGTAGTCGCTTTTGCCAGAAACCACGGGATGCCCGCGAGACCCATATACGCGCCGACCTGTCCGGCGGGAGCAAGATTGGAAACGTATTCCAGAAAACGACTCGACCACACGGCTTCACCGAAGGAAAACAGAACCACGTACAGAATCAGCGTAGTCAAATTGGGACCGGGGACGAGAATGAAGGTGGTCACAGCGGAAATCGCCGTGCCGATAATCATCATCTTTACGATGTTGACCTTGCGCGTGAGCGCGGCGATGAGCGGCACGAAGATCACGATGATGAGCGGATTCAGCCCTTGGAACCATTCATAGCGCGCGCCGACTCCCGCCGGGAAACAGCGAATCACATAGTCGGGCAGCGTGAGAAACTGGTGCGCGAACAAGGTGCGGACGGGAAGCAGAATAAAAATGAAAAAGATGAAGCGCGAATCGAGGAAAGGCAGTGCGCGCACTTTCTGCTGCCACGTGCGCGTATCGTTCTTAACCGGTTTGACGTATTCCAGAACGCGGTCGCGCTTTTCGATGCGCTTCGTGAAGAAGAGCAGGTTTCCGCCGACCATCAGAATTGTAATCACGATCATGGTCCAGAAGACGCCGGAGATTTCGTAGGTTTCGCGGATGAAAGGCGAGACGAACGTTTCGGCGACGATGCCCAGATTCATGATGGCGTAGAGTACGCTGTAGCTGATCGTCGCGGTGCGCGGATCGGTAAATTCTTTCACGCCCGCATACAGCGCAGGTTGAACCACGCCTTCGGCAATGCCCATGATGACAATCGCGAGCCAGAGCATGGAGGAGGTCATCGAGCCGCCACCGGGACTTGCGACGAGGATTATACGTCCGATCAGCACGACGGCCATGGAAAGCGTAAGCGCGCGGCGAACACCCAATTTGTCGGAAACGAAGCCGCCGCCGAACATGCAGAGAGTCACAAGTCCCGTGAAGACGGAGACGCTAATGCCGGTCAAGTGGTCGGAAAAGCCGACATCCTGACTGATGAACAAGGTGAGCAAATTCAGAATTCCGAAGTAGGCGATGCCGTCTCCGAAATTGACCATGTTCACCATCCAGAACGCGCGGGACGCTTTGAACAGGATGCGGAAATTTTCGCGAATCGTGAGGGTTTCGGGTTCCTGATTTTCCGCCGGGGCTGCGGTTTCAGGTTCAGTTTGGGACATAAACCAGCGCTCGTGGTAAGATGTACGCCGATAAAACATACAGACTGTCGAGGCACAATATAGAAAAGCGCCGTTGATTTGCAACGGCGCGGCGTAATTTTCCGATTGTTGTTTTGTGCGGATGTTCAATTTTACATTGGCGTGGGGCGCTACATACGCGCGGGGTAAGGACACCCCGCGCGGCGGAAAGGGATTCCGGAAGCCCGCTGACGCAGGGGAAAAGATGTCAGGCGATGCGTTTGCGGAAGCGAAGTACGGCGACGGTAAAAGTTATTGTGCCGATGATAAAGAGGGGAATCAGATCTTGAACGACGTCTCCTAACTGGACTCCCTTAAGGAAAATGCCGCGCGTGATGGACATGAAAAAGCGCATGGGGTTGGCGTAGGTCAGCAGATAGATCCAGCGCGGCATGTTTTCCACGGGATAAAAGTAGCCGCTCGTGAGAATGCCGAAGATAGTAAAAAACCAGATCGTGAACATGGCCTGCTGCTGCGTGTGCGAGACCGTGGAAGCAAGCAGGCCGCCGCCGAGCGTGACGAGCAGATAGACCAACGTGCAGCCGGCAAACAAGAGAAGGGAACCGACTAAAGGAAGATGGAACCAGAACACGGCGAGGGGAATTGCGATGCCCAGCTCTACGAAAGCCAAGACGGCGAACGGGATTAATTTTCCGGCAATAAGCTGGCGCGGCGAGAGCGGAGTGACTAATAGTTGTTCCAGAGTGCCCATCTCCTTTTCCCGAACGATCGCCATACCGGTCATCATGCCGGAAATCATCGTCACAAGAATGACCGCGATTCCCGGAATCATGTAGTTGCGGCTTTCCAATTCCGGATTGTAGAAGAAGCGGGAGACGGCATCCACGCGATGAATTTTCAAAGCGGGCTGCGACAAACGTTTCTGCTCTAAAAGACGGGTTTCTTCCTGACGTACTACCGCTTGAGCATAACCGAGCGTGCGCCCAGCGGCATTGGAATTCACGCCGTCTACCGCTAAAGCGATTTCAGCAGTGCGTCCAGAGGCTAAATCGTTTGCGTAGCCGCGCGGAATCCAGATGGTGACATCGGCGCGACCGCGAAAGAGATGCTCTTCCATTTCCGTTTGACCGGCGGCGGCGGGGCCGTGCACGAAAAGATTATTCTGAAAGAAGGCTTCCGCGAGGCGGCGGCTGTCGGGAGAATTATCCTGATCGAGAATCGTCAGCCGGATATTTTTCAAATCCGTTGTAGCCGCGTAGCCCAGAATCAGAAGCTGCATGATGGGCATCATAAAAACCATGCGCAGCATTTTGCGGTCGCGCAGGATCTGGCGAAATTCCTTTTTCACCAGATGCAGAACGGGGATGAACCAGCGCAGCGACTTCACAGCAGGTCAAGCCTCGATTGGAATTTCTTGGCGGCTAAGAGCAGCAAGCCGACGGCCATCACCGTCATGATGGCGAGCTGCTTGGGAAACCAGAGTTCTCCGCGCAGCATGATGCCGCGCAGGATTTCAATGTAATATCGCGCGGGGATGATATGGCTGAGAGCCTGCAATCCCCAGGGCATACTGGAAATCGGAAAGATGAACCCCGAGAGCATGATGCTGGGCATCAGGGTGCCGAGCAGGGCGGCGATCATGGCCATTTGCTGCGTATGTGTTACGGCGGAGATGAGCAGACCTAATGCGAGAGCAATGATAATGTAGAGTAGACTGTACGCGGCGAGGACCCACCACGAACCGGCCATGGGAACTCCGAAAACCACGCGGCCCATGAGCAGCACAAGCGTTGCATCCAGCGCGCCGATTCCAACATAGGGAATGACCTTGCCGAAAATTACTTCGGCGGCGTGAACGGGCGTGGTGAGAACTTGCTCCATCGTGCCGGTCTCTTTTTCGCGCACGATGGCAATGCTGGTCAGCAGAACGCAGATCATGATTAAAATGACAGATGCCAAGCCGGGAACGACGAAATGCGCACTGATCAACTCGGGATTATAAAGCACGCGCGGACGCAATTCCACGGGCGGCGTCAGTTTGCCTCCGGGTCCCGAAATCAGATCGCGGTTGAGCGCAGCAATCACCGCTTTCAAATAGTTGTCCACGGCGGCGGCGGTGGTGCCGTCGGCTCCGTCAATCAGCAGTTGAACGGGAGTGGTTTCTTCCGTCTGCAGAGAATTTTCAAATCCGACGGGGATCACAACGGCAGCCTTAAAGCGGTTCCGGCGGAAACCCGGTTCGATTTCCTCGCGGGACGCGAGACGGCCCGCATCCACAATGAAGTTGCTTGACGTCATGCGGCGCACCAAATCGCGGCTGGCCGTGGAATGATCCAGATCGAGAATGCCGACCTTGAGATTTTTCATCTCCATGTCCAGCGCATAGCCGTAGAGAAAGACCATCATGAGCGGCATGGCCACGGCCAGAGCCAAACTGCGCACGTCGCGCTTGATGTGCAGGAATTCTTTAAACGCAATAGCCAACATGCGCTTCATGGCTTTACCACTTTCAAAAAGACATCCTGCATGGTGAGGGCATTCTGTTCACGCTTGAGTTCGTTGGGAGAACCTAATGCGACGATTTGACCCTTGTCCATTATCGAAACGCGCCCGCAGTATTCGGCTTCATCCATATAATGCGTCGTAACGAAAACGGTGGAGCCTTCATCGGCGAGGCGATAGATTAAATCCCAGAACGTACGGCGCGCCACGGGATCCACGCCGCCGGTCGGTTCATCGAGAAAAAGAATGCGCGGTTTGTGGAGCACGCTGCAACCGAGAGCGAGACGCTGACGATAGCCGAGCGGCAGCTCCTTCGGCAGGCGGGAACGAAACGGCGTTAAACCAAGCTGCTCCATGATTACCGCGCTGCGATCCGCGATTTCGTTATGCGTAAGACTGTAAACGCCGCCGTAGAATTCGAGGTTTTCGCTGAGCGTGAGATCGGTATAGAGGCTAAATTTCTGGCTCATATAGCCGATGCGGTGCTTGACGGCGTCGGCCTGCGTGGAAATGGAGAGACCATCCACCCACGCTTCGCCTCCCGTCGGCGCAAGCAATCCGCAGAGCATGCGAATAGTGGTTGTTTTACCTGCGCCGTTGGCGCCGAGAAAGCCGAAAATTTCGTGCGGCTTCACGGAAAGATCTACATGATCCACGGCAATGAAATTGCCGAAACGGCGGGTCAAGGCTTGCGCGAAAACGGCCAGCGAAGCAGCCTCGGGCGGCGGAGTCTTAGCATGCGTCATGCCGCACTCTCCGCCGTCATGAGTGAAACAAACGTATCTTCAATGGTCGGTTCCATCGCGCGGATTTCGGTTGCATCCTGCGACAGACAGGAACGGATTTCACGCTCCTGCTGCTCGGTGTCATAGATCACATGCAGACGGTCGCCGAAACGATTGACTTGGATTCCGGCCGGACCGCAGGCATAGAGCTTTTTTCGAACGGCAGGAACATCGGCGGCGACAATCTCCAGAAGGTTATGTTGAAACTGTTTGGTGATTTCCTGCGGAGTTCCGGCAGCTAACGCCCGACCATGATGCATTAACGCCACGCGACTGCAGAGCAGAGCTTCATCCATATAGGGAGTGCTGACGAACAGCGCTTGGCCGGAAGCCGCAAGTTCTTTTAATATTCCCCAGAATTCCTGACGGCTTAAAGGATCCACGCCGGTGGTGGGTTCATCTAATATGAGTAGATCGGGAGTGTGAATCAATGTGCAGGAGAGCGCGAGTTTTTGCTTCATGCCGCCGGAAAGCTGCGCGGCGCGTCGATTCTTAAAAGGTTCCAGGCGGCTGAACTGCATCAAGCGTTCTTCACGAGCAATACGTTCACTGTTGGGAACGCTGTAAAGATCGGCGAAAAAACGCAGGTTTTCGGCTACGGTAAGATCGGGATACAGGCTGAAACGCTGCGGCATGTAGCCGATATGCTCTTTGACTTTCATCGGCTCGGCGACAACATTGTATCCGAGCACTTCCACACGGCCGCTGTCCGGAAACATGAGTGCGGCCGCAATGCGCATCGTCGTGGTTTTACCCGCGCCGTCGGGACCGATCAATCCGAAGATTTCGCCCGCATGGATCTCCAAAGACAAGCTGTCCACGGCGACATTCATGCCGTAGCTTTTATGGAGGTCCTTTATGAGAAGATGAGGTGCAGGATTCACAGCAGAGACGCGCTTAGAGTTTGACTTCGGCGGGCATGCCGATGTGCAATTTGCCTGATGAATTGGCAATGCTGAGTTTAATCGCATAAACAAGCTGTGTGCGAGCCTGCCGGGTCTGGGCGTTTTTAGGAGTGAACTCCGCTTCATCACTGACCCACGTGACTTTTCCCGTCAACGTTTCACCTATTAAAGCATCCACCAGAACTGGAAGCTCCATGCCGATTTTCACGCGGTCGAGATCTTCTTCACCGAGATACACGCGCAATTCCAAAGAAGAGAGATTGGCTAGACGGAGGAGCACCGCTCCGGGCGTGGCCAGTTCGCCGGGTTCGGAGTTGCGAAGAATGATCGTGCCGTTTTGAGGCGCGATGATTACACCATCTTTAATTTGCCGGTCGTAGACGGCGAGCAGCGCATTCAGTTTTTCTTCTTCAGCGGAGAGCGCATCGAGTTGATGCAGCGCCGAAGAGACTTGCACGGCGGTGACATCGCGCTTGGTTTGGAGTTCATCCACTTGCTGCGGAGTGGCGCTGCCTTGCAGAAGAAGCGCGCGGGTTCGCATTAAAGTTGTATCGGCGAATTGCAGATTACGGCGGGCTTGCTTCAGAGCATCCTCCGTGACGAGACGCTGCGCTTGAAGACTGCGGCGATTGGCTTCGCTTTGCGCGCGCTGCAAACGGAGCAGCTCCGTATCCAGCACGATTAACGTATCTCCGGCGCGCACATCGGTTCCAAGCTGCGGACGTACGTCGAGAATGCGGCCCGAGTAAACGGACGCAATATCCGTCTCGACGGCTTCGAGTGTGCCGGAAGGATTAGCGCCGGAATGACGGCCTGCACATCCGGTCAGGATGGCGACTGTTAGCACAGCGAGTCCGGCAGATTTCAGAGCGTGCATGGGTTTTCCGTGCGGTTTATTTTCCATTTTTTCTTTCCTGAATCATTGGCCGGAAGCGCGGAGGAGTTCCGTTTCGGCTAAGCGGAGGCGCGTGGCGGCGGAAGCAAGATCAATTTCAGCGGCGGCAAGATCATCCTGCGTATCCAGAAATTCACTTTCACTGGCCATGCCGTGACAGAGACGGCCTTCGACCAAGGCAAGCCGCTGGCGTTCTATCGAAACACGATCTTTCGCTTTTTCCTGCGCATCGCGCGCAGCTACGAGCAATGTCTGCGCGCTTTCATAGCGAGTGCGCAGCGAATTGAGAAGATCGCTGCGGCGCGCTTTCAGAGTTTGTTCGGCGGCGCGAGTCTGCCGGACTTTGTAAGAACGTGCGTTCCAATCCCATATAGTCCATGAAGCCGTGAGACCGACCGTGTAATAATCCATCCACTCGTTTTCCACCATGTTCACGCCGGGTTTCCCATAGTGATAAGCGGCGGAACCGGATAGAGCAGGGAAGAGCGAACCGCGCGAGGCGCGGACGAGATGGCCGGATTGTTCGATGCGCGCGTTGAGCGGATTCACGTCAATATGATTGTCGAATGCAGGCTCGGCAAGTTCTTCAAATCGAATCAGCGAAAAATCAATTTCGTCTTCCGGTTGAATTTCGGTGCCAGGCATTCCGATCAAATTGCCGAGAGCGAGTCGCGCGGCGCAGGCTTCAGCCTCCAGACTCAGAACTTGCTGCTCTGCCTGCCGCAAGCGGGACAGAGTCATCAGGCGGTTTTCTTCACTGACCGTGCCGACTGCTTGCGCGGATGTTAATTCTTCAAGATGGCGCTGCAGACGGTTGGTATTTTGCCGTGCCGCCTCTAAGCGAGCCGCGCTGCCGAGCGCATTGAAATAAGCGCGGCGGACATCGTAACAGAGATTCACACTATCGGCGGCGAGATCTTTCCGCGAAGCGCGCCAGGCGGAGGCTTCCGCTTTGGCTTTTTCAACGAGCGATCCGCCCGTGAAGAGCGGTACGCGCGCGTTCAGCGCAAAATCGTATACATTGCCATCGCCGAATTTGATTTGCGGCATGGTGAAGCCGGGAATCGGCGACTCAATATGGAGTTGCTGCGTTTCGCTGGTATAATTGTAGGCTCCCGAAAGACCCAGAGTCGGCCAGCGCGTTGCCGAAGCTTCGCGCGAAGCGGCTTCCGCGCCGATGGACGCAGATAGCCCAGCCTGCAGGCGCGGAGCATTCTGAATGGCGGTACTTAGGCAGCGGTCGAGTGTCCATATCTCGGAGGTCTGCGCGCATGCTCCCATAGCGATTAGAAATACGGCCGTGAGCAGAATGCGGCTCAGGATGACACGTTTTTTATTTCTCATGACCGGCCCTCCGGGAGCAATCCGTGTTTCAATAAGGATTCCAGAGTGGACATCCACTGTTTTCGCATATCATCCTCGTTCTCCTCCGGATGGAGGATCATCATCAAAAACGGCTGCACGAAAGTCACGCCGTACGCGATAGCAATCAGGCTGTCGCGCAGCGATTCGGCGGGCAGATCGCGGAGTGTACCCTTTTGAATCGCCGCTT
>Ga0105104_10002894_pt1 | contig 12381 bp, 11 predicted proteins | sample PPLLaktember2015_3_FD_87034 | JGI IMG/M metagenome (GOLD analysis project Ga0105104, IMG submission 87034) | Freshwater sediment microbial communities from Prairie Pothole Lake near Jamestown, North Dakota, USA - PPLs Lake P7 Core (6) Depth... | ecosystem: Environmental > Aquatic > Freshwater >...
CCCGGGGCTGCTACCTGGAGCGGCGCGACTCCTTCAGCCGGGGCCGAAAGATCGGCAGTCGCGAGGCGGTCGCGGCCAGCCTGGACAGCTGCCGGGAGAAGGGGATCTACCGCCGCCGCCGCCGCCACCCGATTCCCTGCGGCGTCGGCCGTCTGTTTGCCCTGCGTGACTCGCGGAGAAGTTACTTCAGGCTGTGAGCCGCAAGCCCGTTCGCACAATGCTCCTTTTCCGTGACTGCGATTCTGATCGACCAGGCAAGCGGGAAACCGGAAAGCAAGGGTCCGTAACGCCGCCAGACGGCAAATCGTCGATCCGCCGGCCGGGTGCAGCAGCAAGCCTCCACTGAGCGTCATCGCCAGAAGTCCGGCTCGTCAGGGGAACCGCCGACCTTTATCTGAGCTAAGAGCGCGCTACCGCGGGCTCCGAGAGTAAGCTGAAAACCGCTGATTGGGAAGCCGCGCGTTCGAGCGCCTCGACCACCCGACTGATCAGTCATTGCCCTACTGACTGGACCAGCTTGAGCGCTGGACCGACGAACTCGTCCGCCCAATCAAATGTTGCCCCCGCTACACTTGCCCCGATACTGAACTGTCCCCTATTCCCCCCTATTCCCCCCTATTCCCCCCTATTCCCCCGCTAATCACGGGGATTCCCGGACTTGTAGGCAATCATGTTGCCATTGCTGTCAACGTGTGGAACCGTGCCGGTCGCCTTGGCAGCGCTGAAGTCAAAGTACGTCCCGTCAAGAAACTCGACGCGCTTGGTGCCGGTGTTGTAACGCATTCCGCTACCGTCACTGGCATAGTAGTTGTTGTAAAAGTCCCAGCGGTCCATCGTGTGAACTGAACCGTCCAGAGTGGTGAAGTAATAGCAGTCAGGACCAACAGACTCCAGTTGGCCAGGAGTTCACCAGCCAGCGTCCACTCGTAGGTACCCGGTGAAAGAAACGCCCGTACCAGTAAGACGTGCCGTGTGCCGTTATAAAGATTAACGTTGTATTCGGAGTGCCCCGTGAACGTCCCGGTTCCGTAAAACCCGTTCTTCAACAGCTCGTCTTCGACAGGATCGGACTGCGCCCAGGCGGTGGCGGGCAGAGTCAGCAGGACAATCAAGGAAGTCAGTGCGGCTTTTCTCATCGCAGGCTCCTCTCAGCGGGTGATGGCGAACGTGTCCGAAGAGAAAACGGGTTTGAGATCAAGCGAGAGAATCTCCATGGTGACCAGGAGCCGGTCACCGGCCTTTTGCGTTACTTTGGAGGAAACCGGACTTTCCCGTACTCCTTGTAGTCCTCAAACGCGAGAGTCACCCGCGAGGACGCACGTTCCTCCGTGTAGAAAGCGATGGCCGCCAGGCGATGACTGACCGGATCAAACTCGAGCTCAGTCACCGGGGTATCGGGCTCGTAGTTCACGAACCGCTTGTACTGGGGTTTGCGGCTGAAACGGTCGGTCTTGTCCCTGCCTTTGAGCTCGTACTTGTCGAGCCCGGCCGCCACGTAAAACGGAGAGAGGAAGATCTCCTGGGCGCCGTGCATCGAATAGCGCGCCTTGGAGCGGCGCCCCCCCTTTTTCCACCACTGCTGGACGTCCCCGTTATAGATAGAAACCCCTTCATTCGTCTCAAAGCGCGAGCTCTCGCCCTGGACCATCAGCGAGAAAGAGAGCGACGTGCCGTCCGGGCGATAAAGCGTCCCGGAAATGGCGTAGCCGCCCAGGTTCTTGAGGAACGCGGCGCCCCCGTGGGCGTCCTCTATCTGCTTCTTGGGCGACTGCCCGGAAACGAAAACGCTCAGAAGGGGAATGACGAGCAAGAAGGCGGGCTTGAGACGCATGAGGCCTCCCGAGAGAAAACGGAATAAAAGCCTCCAAGCCGAACCAACGGCCGGAAGGCGCCGTTGCCGGAGTACTGAAAAGCGTGCCCAGGGCGGTTAATGAGCAGTCTGACGAAGCCGAATGACGGATTTCTAAGGAAATTTGGAAATACCAAAGTGCATGGTTTTGGCGGGCGGAGACCTTTCGAGGTCACGCCACAAGGGCCGTGTAACGGGAGCGGGCGAAGGTGTCGGTCATGCCGGCGATGTAGTCGCAGATGACCCGGCACAGCTCCTGCTCGTCGATCCGCTTGTAGTGCGAAACGGGGAGGGTTTCGGGCTGCTCGAGGTAATGATTGAACAAAGTCTCGACGACGTGTTGCGCGTCCTGGCGGCCGTTCTTCAGAACCGCGTGGTTGTAGAGATGCGAATGAAGGAAGCGTTTCAACTGTCGGTTCCCCTCGGCGACGTCCGGCTCAAACGAGGGAATCCTCTCCGCGCAACTCCTCACATCTGACACGGTTTTGATCCGCAAATCAGCGACTCGTTGGTCGGTGCAGTGGATCAGACTGCTCGCGAGCGTATTGATGAGAGCACGAACCGTCTCGCCGACTCTGAGTTTCTCCGACGCCCTTGGGTGACGGTCGTGTATCCCGGTGTAGATACTCTCGAACAGCCGGACATGCGTCACGATGTCGTCCAGGCTCAGTAGCCCCGACTCGTAACCGTCATCCAGGTCGGCCGAGTTGTAGGCAATCTCATCGACCAGGTCTATCAACTGGGCCTCGAGAGGCGGTTTCTCACCCGGCCGGTACTCACTAATGTCCACGTAGGTACTGTACCCGGAAGGATAATCGCGGCTGTGCTTGACGATGCCCTCCCGAACTTCGAAGGTCAGGTTCAGCCCCGGGAACGAGACATATTTCTCCTCGAAGTACTCGACAATCCGCAAGGCGTGGAGGTTATGCTCGAATCCCGAGCCGTGAGCGCGCATGATCCGGTCCAACACCTTCTCCCCTTCATGACTGAAGGGCGGGTGGCCGATGTCGTGGCTCAGGGCGAGGACCTCAGAAAGCTGCGTGTTCAGACCTAGAGCGGCGGCCACCGTGCGGGCAATCTGACTGACTTCGAGCGTGTGGGTGAGGCGGTTCCTGAAATGGTCGCAATATCCCGGGTCGAAAACCTGCGTTTTCTGCTCGAGCCGCCGAAAGGCCTTCGTGTGAATCACACGATCTCGATCACGCTGGTAGTGTGAACGGTAGGGGTGAGGAGGCTCCGCATAGCGGCGCCCCTCCGTCTGCTCATCGGTCATGGCATAGCCGGTCAGTTCCCGGGACATTTTACAGGTTCCTCAATAGTACGAAGATAGAGCCACAACATTAAACCACACGCCAGCAATCTCTACGCGCGGACCAGCCGTCACGCAGGCGCAGTGCGTCCCGAAACGGGAGCATAATGTACTTAGCACAGGTTTTCCATTTCTGCTAGACTGATCGCCTTATGCGCCTGTAGCTCAGGTGGACAGAGCAACGGTTTCCTAAACCGTGGGCCGCAGGTTCGAGTCCTGCCAGGCGCACTTTAGCCATACTGCTTAATATAAGGAAGGAAATTACTCGTGGGAACGAGACACCTTACTCGCAAGGAGATCATTCACGAAGACAAGATCCATTCCGTTCTTGCGCGCTCCGTTGAATGGTTCACGGATAACAGCCGCATTCTTGTGATCGGCGCCGCCCTCGTCCTGGTCGTATTCGGCAGCGTGTATCTCTGGAAGTACTTATCTAAGAGCACAAGTGAGCGCCTTCAGGTCCAGTTCGGGGAAGCCCTGGCGATGTATAACGCCCCCACCGGACCGGAGCGCAACGCGGCCGACACCACCCCTAGCAAATACAACTTCGCTACTACCGAGGAACGTCACAAGAAGGCGCTGGCGGAATTCACTAAGATCACGGACGATTCCCCGAACAGCGACATCGGACAATTCTCGCAATACTATGTGGCCTTGAACCAGCACAAGCTTGGACAGACTACCGAGGCCAGGAAAACACTCCAGGGTTTGCTTGACGACGCCGATGAACCGACGGTGAAGACGCTGGCCGCCAATTACCTCGCCCAGCTGTCAGAAGCCGAGAAGAACAGCCAAAAGGCGGTTGAGTTCCTGACCAAGGCCCTCCAGGATTCCACCCCGGGTTTCCCCAAAAGCGCGGTGCTCTTCAGGCTCGGACAGAATTACGAGGCGATGGGCAAGAGCCAGGATGCGGTCAAGCAGTATAAGCGAATCGTAACGGAGTTCCCGGACAGCCCCGAGTCCGAGCAGGCCAAAGCCCGCATTGACGCGCTGCCCAAAGAGACGGCGAAGAAGTAGGAAGACTGACAAACTGACTAACTGACAGACTGACAGACTGACAGACTGACAAACTGACAGACTGACAAACCGACAAATTAGCTTGTTCTTGTCAGTTTGTCAGTTTGTCAGTCTGTCAGTTAGTCAGTACTTGAGAATCGAGAAGATATCACAGGCGGCCAGATTCTGGCGGCCGTGAAGGAACTCGAGCTCGACCAGGACGGCCAGACCCACCAGTTCGCCTCTCATTTGGGCGACCAGCTTCGCAGTAGCGCAGGCGGTTCCGCCTGTGGCCATCAAGTCATCGACCACCAGCACCTTTTCCCCGGGTTCAATCGCGTCTTGGTGGATTTCCAGACAGTCTTTCCCATACTCAAGCTGGTAGCCGGCTCGGAAGGTCGGACCGGGCAGTTTCCCGGGTTTTCTGACGGGGACGAAGCCAGCGCCGAGATTGTAGGCAAGCGGGGAGCCGAGGATAAAGCCTCGCGCCTCTATTCCGACCACCTTCTGTATGCCTTTTCCAATGTACTTGGCCGTAAGGATCTCGATCACCTGTCTGAGTCCCTGGGGATCTTTCAGCAAGGTGGTCACGTCGTAGAACAGAATACCGGGTTTGGGAAAATCGGGTATCTCTCGAATTTTGCGCTTCAGCTCGTCCATGTTCTCACCTGGTAATGCGAAAGCTCCCGCAGTTCTCTGGCTCTACGTCCCGAGCATCAAAATCATCGACAAAAGCATGAGGCGGGCCGGCACTGATGAGGGCCAGGAAATTACGCATTTTAGCCGAGTCATCCGTCTCGGCGTGCACTTCCACGGTGCCGTCCATCCGATTGGCGACCCAGCCACAGAGTCCTAAGCGCAGTGCGGCCTCGTAGACGAAATACCTGAAACCAACACCCTGTACGCGACCTCTGATGACGAAGCGACGTGCCAGCATCAAAAACCACTAGAAGGTGCAGGCGTTAATTGGTCGGGGCGAGAGGATTTGAACCTCCGACCTCACGGTCCCGAACCGTGCGCGCTACCAAACTGCGCCACGCCCCGACGCACTAAAGAGATGTTAGCATACCTTAAACGCGAGGCCTTCGACTAGGGGAATTCTGGTGGACCAAGTGGACGACATGGACGAGGTGGACTAAGTGGACGGGTCAACGTGTCCACCTCGTCCATGCCGTCCACTTGGTCCACTCAAGTCTGGGGTTTTGATTGCTCCAGCAGCTGCTTGAGCGTGCGGTAGTCGGTATGGTCGTGCTGCAGGGGGGTGATCGAGACGAGCTGATCGCGGACCGCCTGGTAGTCTGTGTCGGGCTGGGGCATCCACTCAGCGTCGTCGCGCCCGATCCAATAGTATTTCCGGCCGCGCGGGTCCTCTTTTTCCTCGATTCGCCCCCAGCTGAGCCGGCTTCCCTGGCGGGTGAACTTCACGCCTCGTATTATCCCGGTCGGCACATTGATATTCCAGAAGGTCCCCGCAGGCATTGTCTCCGGAGAAAATTCCTCCACCAGCTGCCGCACGATCGACGCCGCCGGCCCGTAATCGGCCCCGTTTTCGAACGAAACGAGCGAAACGGCGATAGATGGGATCAGATGGAAGGACGCCTCGCGGGCGCCGGCCACGGTCCCAGAATAGTGGATGTCGTCCCCCAGATTCGGCCCGCTGTTGATGCCGCTGATGACCAGGTTCGGCGTCTTCGGCAGGAGCTTGGTAAGCGCGAAAATCACGCAATCAGCCGGCGTACCGGTGAGCGCGTAACGGTCCTGACCCATCTCGACGAGCCGAAGCGGATTATGGATCGTGACACCGTGGCTGACAGCGCTTTTTTCCTCATAGGGAGCCACAACGACCGGAGTGACGACCGGGCGCAACGCCTCCTCCAGAGCGACCAGGCCGTTTGATCCAAAACCGTCGTCATTCGTGAGAAGGACAAGGAAATCCCGCTTAGGCATAGAAACGTAGGCGCGGGGTTTCGAGACAGCGCAAAAACGCGCCACTCAACCGCCGCGCTCGAAAGGGCATTATAACCCCGCTGACTGACCCGAAACGGAATGACAGGCGTTTGCGTCTTCGTGAAGGTGGGACGGGACGGTCCCGTCTTCCGCATGCTCTTAAGTATAATAGAATCATTTGAATTCGGTGTAAAAGCCAGATAAACTGCGGTGAAGAGCCGTAGTAGACTCTCTATAACGACAACGACCCTGAAAAATTCAATATCACCGGCGCCAGTCCGTGGACTGCCAGCACGGGGAGAATCCTGACCCGAAGTTATGCAGATTTTTCATCGCAGCTTCAATACTATCTCGAAGGCTTCTATTGTCGGGCTGGTTCTGCTGTTGGTCGCCATCGGGGCGGCAGCGACCGCGATGTTCCGGTCTCCGTATGCGACCCGCGCAACGGAGCCGATTACCCAGCCGGTTCCTTTCAGCCATAAGCACCACGTAAACGGACTCGGAGTAGACTGCCGTTACTGTCATACGACAGTTGAAACCGCGGCCTTCGCCGACATCCCGCCCATTGAAACCTGCATGAGTTGTCACTCCCAGATCTGGGTAGACAGTCCGATGCTCGAACCCGTTCGAAGGAGTTTCAGGACCGGCGAACCGCTGGAGTGGGTTCGAGTTCATGACCTCCCGGACTTCGTCTACTTCGATCACAGCATCCATGTCAACAAAGGCGTCGGTTGCGTGACCTGCCACGGGCAGGTCGACCAAATGCCGCTGACATGGCAGCAGAACTCGCTCTACATGGAGTGGTGCCTGGAATGCCACCGCCAACCTGAGGCGTTCGTCAGGCCGAGGGACAAGGTTTTCGACATGACGTGGCAACCACCGCGCGATCAGCTCGCGCTCGGCCGGAAACTCGTCAAGGACTACAAGATCCGAAGTCTAACCGACTGCACTACTTGTCATCGATAGATAATGGACAAAGAACAAAAACCGCTTGATCTGGCGGCGCTGCGTGAGCGCCTGAAGGCGTCCAACGGCCGCGAGTACTGGAGAAGCCTGGAGGAACTGGCCCAGACTCCCGAATTCGAGGAGTATCTGCACCGGGAATTCCCAGAGCAGGCTTCAATGTGGGACAGCGCCGTCGATCGCCGCGGCTTCCTGCGGCTCATGGGCGCTTCGCTAGCGCTGGCCGGTCTGGGCGCTTGCACGACGCAACCGCTCGAGAAGGTCATTCCCTACGTTCGCCCACCCGAACATCTGATTCCCGGAAAGCCGCTCTTTTTCACAACGGCCATGACCCTTGGAGGCCGGGCCATCGGACTGCTGGCCGAGAGCCACATGGGACGGCCAACTAAAATCGAAGGCAATCCGAGCCATCCGGCGAGTCTGGGCCCGACCGACGCCTTCTCCCAAGCCTCAGTGTTGTCCCTGTACGATCCCGACCGTGCTCAAGTCGTTTCCCAGCGAGGCCGAATCCGCTCATGGAGCGCGTTTCAGCTCGCCCTGAGCTCCGAAGTAGCGGGTTTCAAAAACAACGGCGGCCGGGGACTCCGGTTACTCACCGAATCGGTCAGCTCCCCTACCCTGCAGGCGCAGATCCAGGACTGGCTGAAGCTTTACCCGCAGGCCCGCTGGCATCAGTGGGAGCCGGTTCACCAGGACAGCCGAGTACAGGGGACCAGGCAGATCTACGGACGGGCCCTGAACTTCTTCCACAGGCTTGACCAAGCCCGCGTGGTGGTCTCGCTTGGCTCCGACCTGCTTTGCGAGCCTGTTACCGGGGTGCGCGACGCCGGCGACTTTGCCCAGCGCCGGAGGATCGGCGACCCGGCCAAGCCCGAGATGAATCGCCTTTACGTCATCGAATCAACGGTGAGCAATACGGGGAGCGTCGCCGACCATCGCCTGGCGGTTAAACCCAGCGAGATCGAGCCGTTCGCGAATGCCCTGCTGGAGGCGCTCCAAAGCGGATCGGAAAGCACGGGAGGTGCGCGGTCAACCGCCGCTGATACCGATAAACATCAGCGCTGGATCGCAGTGGTGGCTAGGGACCTGGCGGCCCACCGCGGCGAAAGCCTCGTCGTGGCCGGGGACCATGAAACAGCGCACGTTCATGCACTGGCTCACCGGATGAACTCATTGCTCGGCAATATCGGCAAGACAGTCGTTTTTGCCGAGACGCCGGAACCCGCGCCGGCCGTCATGACCGACTCTATGCGCCAGTTGACGGGCGACATGGCCGGCGGGCGAGTCGACACCCTGGTCATAATCGGGTCAAATCCGGTCTACACCGCGCCGGCGGACCTGGGTTTCGCGCAGCATCTCGGAAAAGTGCGGCTCAAAGTCCACATGAGCCCGTATGTCGACGAGACATCGCGCTTATGCGACTGGCACCTTCCGCAGACGCACTTCCTGGAGGAATGGAGCGATGCTCGGGCATTTGACGGCACTGCGACGATCGTCCAACCGCTGATTCAGCCCCTGTTTCAGGGGATTTCGCCTCACGAGCTATTGGCCGTCCTGAGCGGTCCTCCGCAGTCGACCCACGACATTGTTCGGAGTTACTGGCAGAAATCGAGACCGGGACCCGATTTCGAGCGGTTCTGGGTGAAATCGCTGAATGACGGCGTGATCGAGGGCACTCAGTACGCGGAGATGCAGCCTGCGGCCACGACGGCCGCTGGCGACCAAACCGGTCAGCCGTCAGCCGTCAGCCGTCAGCAACCGCCTGCACGTGATGCTTCGACACTCGAAATCATCTTCCGCCCGGACCCGAGCATTTACGACGGCCGGTTTGCGAACAACGCCTGGCTGCAGGAGCTTCCCAAGCCCCTGACCAAGCTGACCTGGGACAACGCCGTCCTCTGCTCCCCGGCTCTCGCCGAACGGCTGGAACTGGCCAACGAAGATGTCGTCGAGCTCCAGTACCGAGGGCGCAAAGTGAAGGGAGCGATCTGGATCGTTCCCGGGCACGCTGACGGGTGCGTCACGGTACATCTTGGATACGGCCGAGAGGCGGGCGGACGCGTGGTTGAAGGATTAGGTTTCAATGCCTATTCTTTACGCACAGCGGACAGTCCCTGGTCGGGCAGCGGCCTCGTTGTCAAGAAAACGGGAGAGAGGTATCCCCTGGCCTGCACCCAGGGACACTGGAGCCTTGAAGGACGGACCAACGTCCGATCAGGGACGCTGGCCAGGTTTCGAGAGGACCCAGACTTTGCTCATGCAGCAGCGGCCCACCATCCCCCCGCGAGTCTCTATCCGGAGTACGACTACCGGGGTGAAAACGCCTGGGGGATGACCATTGACCTTACGGCCTGCCTTGGCTGCAACGCCTGCGTCGTAGCCTGCCAGGCAGAGAACAACGTGCCGGTGGTAGGAAAGGTGGAAGTGGCGCGGCAGCGCGAGATGCACTGGCTGCGCATCGACCGCTACTACACCGGCAGTCTCGATAACCCGGAAGTGGTCCACCAACCGATGCTTTGCCAGCATTGTGAAAAGGCTCCGTGCGAGGTGGTCTGCCCGGTGGCAGCCACGGTTCACAGCAGCGAAGGCCTCAACGAGATGGTGTACAACCGCTGCGTCGGCACCCGGTACTGCTCGAACAACTGTCCCTACAAGGTTCGCCGTTTCAATTTTCTGCAGTACTCGGATCAGTCGTCACCCTCGCTTCAGCTTCTGCATAACCCTGATGTGACCGTCCGGGATCGGGGCGTGATGGAGAAGTGCACTTACTGCGTCCAACGGATCAGCGCGGCCCGAATCGAGGCCAAGAAGGAAGATCGTCCGATCCGCGACGGCGAGGTGGTTACTGCTTGCCAGGCGGCCTGCCCGACACAGGCGATCGTTTTCGGAAACATCAACGATCCAAACAGCAAAGTCGCGAAACTCAAGAAGCTGCCACTGAACTACGGGGTCCTCGAGGAGGAGCTGAATACCCGGCCCCGGACGACGTATCTGGCAGGTTTGAAGAACCCTAATCCGGAATTGGAGTCGGAGACATAAATGGCCACTGACGACCAACCGAGGAGAGCCGACGGTAAATCGAACGAGTACAAGCACCCCGATCCGGTCCTGGAGGGGGCTCACGATTACGCGTCGGTTACGGACAAGATAAGCGGCATTGTCCTCACTCGATACACGCCCCGGAGCTGGTTCCTGGCTTTTGGCGTCGGCTTTCTGTTGCTGATGGTGTTCCTTGCCGCTGTCACTTACCTGCTTTTCGTGGGGACCGGAATCTGGGGGATCAACGTACCCGTCGCGTGGGGCTTCGCGATCATCAACTTCGTGTGGTGGATCGGTATCGGACATGCCGGAACGCTGATCTCGGCGATTCTCCTGCTCATGAGACAGCAGTGGCGGACTTCGATCAACCGGTTTGCCGAGGCGATGACGCTTTTTGCGGTCGCTTGCGCGGGCTTGTTTCCGGTCCTCCATATGGGGAGACCGTGGCTGGCTTACTGGCTCCTGCCGTATCCCAACGTGATGGGCCTCTGGCCGCAGTTTCGAAGCCCGCTGGTATGGGACGTGTTCGCGGTATCCACGTATGGCACGGTTTCCTTCCTGTTCTGGTTTGTCGGTCTGATCCCGGACTTCGCGACGATGCGCGACAAGGCGGCGCATCCGACTTTGAGGACGATTTACGGTTTGTTGGCCATGGGCTGGCGGGGATCCGCCGTTCACTGGCATCGGTACGAAACGGCGTACCTGTTGCTGGCTGGTTTGGCGACTCCGCTGGTCGTCTCGGTACATACGGTGGTCAGCTTCGATTTCGCCGTGTCGGTGGTCCCCGGCTGGCACACGACCGTCTTTCCTCCTTACTTTGTCGCCGGCGCAATCTATTCCGGATTCGCCATGGTCCTGACTCTGGTGATCCCGATCCGCGCGATTTATGGGCTAGAGCAGATGATCACGGCGCGGCATCTGGGGAACATGGCCAAGGTCATGCTGGCGACCGGGCTGATCGTCGGCTACGGGTACCTGATGGAGATTTTCATGTCGTGGTACGGCGCCAACAGCTATGAACAATATGTGACCAGCAACCGGATGTTCGGCCCCTACGCGCCCGTCTTCTGGTCCCTGATTCTGTGCAACATCCTGACACCTCAGCTCCTGTGGTTCCGGAAGATCCGTGACAACGTCGCCGTGCTGTTCGTTATTGCGGTGGTCGTGAACATCGGAATGTGGCTCGAACGCTACGTGATTGTGGTGACGAGCCTCCACCGCGACTACCTGCCTTCCTCCTGGGGCATGTACGGAGGCACTATTTGGGACTACGCCACGTTCGCCGGCACGATCGGCCTTTTCCTGTCCTTGCTTTACTTGTTTATCCGGGTGTTACCGATGATTTCGATATTTGAGGTACGACAACTTATATCCACTCGCCGGAAGGCGGAGTAATCGGACATGGACAATCAACGGGGTGTGGATACGACCATGACAGCGCCTGACGCGAATCACCCGCCGGAGCGATTCGAAGCCGACGTTTACGGCCTGATCGCGGAGTTCGAGACGCCCGGGCAGCTCCTAAAAGCAGCCCATCTTGCACGCGAAGGGGGATACCGGAAGATGGACGCTTACTCGCCCTTTCCTATAGAGGGCCTCAGCGAGGAAGTGGGTTTCCATCACACCGGGCTCCCGGCCATTGTGCTGACCGCCGGCACGATCGGCGCGCTGTCCGGCTTCGGCCTGCAGTACTGGGTCTCCAAGATTGATTATCCGATGAACATCGGCGGCCGGCCGCTCAACAGCTGGCCGTCGTTCATACCGGTGACGTTCGAACTGACAATTCTGTTCGCAGCATTGGCAGCGGTGATCGGCATGATCGCTCTGAACGGGCTCCCGATGCCCTATCACCCGGTTTTCGGTGCTCCGCGGTTCGCCAGAGCGTCAACAGATCGGTTCTTCCTGGCAATCGAAGCCACGGATGCGAAATTTGACCGGAAGGAAACCCGGGCTTTCCTCGAGAGCCTGGGGGCATTCGCGGTGAGTGAAGTGGACGTATGAAGCCAAATAGTGTGTTGAAGAATGGCCGCCGAAGCGAGGCGAAACCCAGCGCAAGCTGGAGTCGCGTTACAGAGCCGCGCACGCAGCGGAGGGCCGCGGAGCGCTTTTTGCGGAGCGAGTCCCGGAGCGGAGTAAGCGGGACCACCCAACGAGCGGTAACGGCACGTTGGGTGGTCCCGCTTACTCCGCTCCGGGACTCGCTCCGCAAAAAGCGCTCCGCGGCCCTCCGCTGCGTGCGCGGCTCTGTAACGCGACTCCAGCTTGCGCTTCCTGTGTC
>Ga0105104_10002896_pt1 | contig 12375 bp, 6 predicted proteins | sample PPLLaktember2015_3_FD_87034 | JGI IMG/M metagenome (GOLD analysis project Ga0105104, IMG submission 87034) | Freshwater sediment microbial communities from Prairie Pothole Lake near Jamestown, North Dakota, USA - PPLs Lake P7 Core (6) Depth... | ecosystem: Environmental > Aquatic > Freshwater >...
CCATCTTGAAGTAGGTCCGGGCCTTGTTCGGGGCCTTGTGATAGATCTCGAGCGTGCCCCCCAGGTCGGCCCCCTGCACGGAGATGGTGATCGTGCCGGTGGCCGTCTGGGTGGTGAGTTTCGACAGCGCCGCCCGCCCGCCCATTGCCGCCAGGTGCTTCTCGACCACTTCATCGGCCGTCTGCGCCCCGGCGGCCGTCGCCACCAGTGCCGCCGCCGCCACCAGCAAGGTCCATTTCGGCGCTCGCATCATGTCATTCCTCCCACGGGCCATGTAACACAGCCGCATCAAGGATCCTACGCTTTCCGGGGAGGAGCGGTTCCGGGTTGTGCGAGGGCCGGCACACATCCTTCGACTCGGCTCGAACCGTCGCCTCGCTCAGGACAGGTAGGCCGGCCCCTCCGGACGGAGAGCCAGGCTTTCCTGGCGGGCCACGGTTCGCGCCGTGTTCGGCCCTGGACGCGTCAGAACCCGTATTCGAGCCCGACCAGCGGGGCGGCGCGGTCCACGAGGCCGGCGTCGCTCAACTTGAACCGGACGTTGAAGTTGGCAAGCAGCCGCCCCGCGATGTTCACCTTGAATCCAATGGAGCCGGAGGCCGCAGTGAACGTGGAGGTGTGGAAGATGATGTCGTCGAAGGTCTGGCCGGATCCCGCGCTGACGAACGAGGTGGCGACCAGGCGCGCCGAGTCAATCACGCGCTGCCCAAGGATGTCGAACGCGAGCGACAGCCGGTCGGTGACGCCAACGTCCGCGCCGCCGTAGAAGAGGATCTGGTCCGGGAGTTTTGCAGTGGTCCCGGCCTTGACGTCGCCGGCGAGAACGCTCTGCCCGTTCCACTGGTACCCGAGGTTGAGGTGCGGCGACAGGCGTCCCCATGTCGCGGAGAACGCGGCAAAGGGCTTCACGCCAACCGCGCCGGCGCCCAACAGGTCGCGCTCGTCGCCCGTCGGCAGACGAACGTCCACTCCAAGCGCCACGCCGCGCTGCCCTTCACGCAGGGCGGTTCCCTTGACCCTGAGAATCAGATCGCCCAACCCGCTTGCCGAGCCCTCCCCGGAGAACTGCCGGGTCGTGCCGTACGTACCGGGTGCGTCCGGGTCGCGGAAGAAGTGGATCGTCGGATCGCTGCCGGTCCCGATCCTCTGCATGACGGCGTCGGACCTCACGCTGAGCCTCGTGTACACGGCGGGGACGGCCAGCGAAATGTCCAGGCGGTCCGTGAGGCCATACGTCAGAACCCCAGTCATCTGGCCGACGGACGCTTCGACGGTGTTCGAGGTGGTGACGATGTCGGACCGGCCGCCGCCCAGCTGGGCATCGTCGTGAGTGAAGACGGCCGGGATGGACGCGAGGTTCATGCCCTCGAGCGCGTCGAAGGAGAAGTACTGCACGTTGTAGCCGAACGAGATGCGGCCGCGGCCGATCGTCTCGGCGCGGTCGGTGAGGATCGGCCCGAAGCTCTGGGTGGATCGGGCAAACGTCCCCGTGGTCGCGTCGAACTTGTACGTGAAACCCGACGCCGGCGACGGGAGGGGCAGAGCCGTGAGCTGGCCCGCCACGGCGATGTTGACCTGCGTGAAGTTGGACTGGAAGGCACTGTTGAAATGTGCGGTGTGGGTGGAGCCGTCGGGCAGCACGGATTCGCTGTTGACGGCGAGGCCCGTCGGGCCGAAGACCTCGCGGAGCAAAAGGGCCAGCTTGTCGGTCCGGGTCTGGGCGGCGGCGTGGGGGGCCAGGCCGAGGACGAGGCAAGCACACACGACGAGACTGCGCATGGTCGCTCCGAAGCGGCGTCAGCGCCGCGGTTGGTGGCGCACGTCCTCGATCACCCAGGCCTCCCCATCCCGCCGCAGCGCCAGCACGGTCAAGGTGTCGGTCTGGAGGCGTTGGCCGTCGCGGGTCTCGAGGCGGTAGGTGCGCTGGCAGGTGACCGTGGCGCGATTTCCCGACACCTCGATCCGCGGTTCCGAGAGCGCGACGAATATCGCGCGGCTGTTGCGGAAATCGTCTTCGATGGCGCGCTCGTGCGCGCCGGTCAACGCGGGCCAGACCCGCTTCAGGCGGGAGATGGTCCGGCTCTCGAGGGCCCGTGCATACCGGTCCAGCACTTCGGCGACCTCGCGTTCGGCAGCCGCGCGGCGATCCGCCTCGGTCGGGCCGCGCTCGGCCGGCGTGTCCGTTGGGACATGCTTCAACGCGGCGGCAGCCCGGCGCGCCGCCTCCTCGAGGGCCGTTGTACCCGCATCGAAGGCCTGCGCCGCGCGATCGAGGTCGCCGCCGGCGGCGAGGTTCTCACCCTCCGCAGCACGTGCGGACGCTTCGTGCAGGAGCGCCGCCGCGGACGACTCGGCGCCCGCGTCCGCCGCCCGGCCGCGTGCGTCATGGTAGCGGCGGCGGGAGGTGTCGAGGCGATCCGTCAACTCTCGGCGTCGCTCGGCCCGGCGCGCCTCCTCGGCGCGGCCCTCGGACTCGGCGCGCTCGAACAGGCGTCCGGCCTCCTCGAGACCGGCCGCAGCCGCACCGTAGGCGCCCGCTTCCAGTTGGCGCCTCGCCCTTTGTTCCGCAGTTCGCGCGGCCTCGAACGCCTCCGACGCCAGTTCCTGCGCGTTGGCCGATTCGGCCCGTCCCTTCCGGCGCCCCATCTCCACGAGAGCTGTTTGCGCCGACTCCCGGGCGGCGTCGTCGCTCGCGGCGCGGGCCGGGCGGCTCGCCGCTGGTCCCGACACGACCCGTCCGGTCGGGGCGGGTTTCTCCTTCTTCGGTTCGGGCAAGTCGCGGGGACGGCCGGCTCCGCCGGTCGTCCCGGTCGGCGCGGCGCGCTCCTCGCGTGGAGCCGGCGGCGTCGGGGTGACCGCGCTCGTCGCCGGGGGCCGCTGCGGCGCAGGCGGCATGTCCGCCGGGCTGGAGGCCGTCCCCACGCTCGCGGTCCCTTGCAACGCGGACTCCGACTGCCTGGGGCTCGTGAGGAAGGGCCAGGCCAGGACCCCGACGAGGACTGCGAGGCCGACCGCGCCGAACACGATCAGCCGCCGGCGGAGGCGTCCGGCCGGCGCCTGGGATGGCGCGGCACCTGGCCACAGCGCGCCCGGAATCGGGGTGACCGGCACAGCGCTGTCCGACCCCGTCTTCACCTGACCAGGTTCCCCAGGTTCCCGGCCGAGGCACGAGGGGTCGCTGCCGCGGATGGTGACCCTGAATGCCGTTAGGGCCACGAGGAAATCGTCCACGCGCTGATAGCGATCCTCGGGTGCCTTCGCGAGCGTGCGATCGACGATGTGGATGAGCTCGGGGGGAAGGCAGGGGTCGAGCTTCCCGAGCGGCTCGGGCGCACCTTCCAGGATCTTGTGAAGCGTCGTCGCGAACGAGTCCCCTTCGAAGGCCCGCCGCCCGCTGAGCAGCTCGTAAAGCACGACGCCAAGCGCGAACTGGTCGGTCCGCCCGTCGGCCCGCTCGCCGCGTATCTGTTCCGGCGCCATGTAGCTGATCGTCCCGAGCACGGAATGGGTGCGGGTCAACTCGGAGCCATGCAGCCGCGCCAGTCCGAAGTCGAGAAGCTTCACCTCGCCGGACGAGGTCAGGAAGATGTTCCCTGGCTTGATGTCCCGGTGCGTGACGCCGAGGGCGTGGGCGTAGCGAAGGCCCTCGGCCACCTGGGAGACGATGTCGAGCTTGCGCGTGAGGGTCATCGGCTCCTGGCTGCGCATCCGGCGGCCGAGGTCGCGTCCCTCGAGGAACTCCATGGCGAAATAGGGCTGACCCTGTTCTTCGCCGAGGTCGTGGATGGTGACGAGGTTGCGGTGCGAGAGGTGGCCGGCGGCGCGCGCCTCGGTGAAGAAGCGATCCCGCAAATCGGGGTCGTCGTCCATGTTCCCGGCAATGAGCTTCACGGCGACGACACGTTGGAGCAGGGGGTCGTAGGCCTTGTAGACCACTCCCATCCCGCCCTCGCCGAGCTTCCCCTGCAGCTGGTACCGGCCGACCCTGTCCGTTACGCGAGCCACGGGTCCTTCCGTCTGTGACCACGCATGGTCGTTGTGAGCAGCGAGACTCCCACTTTGCCCGTTCGAGGGAGAAGAGGGTCCGGACGAATGCAACAGCGGTACCCTGGACAGCTCATCCGCGGGAGGAACCTCACGGCCCGTGTCCATCGTCTACAATGAGGAGCGGGACAACCCACGACAACCCGTACGGAGTTTGCGAATGCCCCCTCGTGTCTCCATTGCGTACGCGTGTGTCCTTGCCTCCGCCTGCGTGCTCGTCGCGAGCGCCTGCGGGGGCGGCGGCGCGGCGGCCCAGGCCGGTGGACCCGGCGCCATGCCGCCGGCCGACGTGAAGGCCGTCACCCTGGCGCCGCGTGACGTTCCACGCACGTCGGAGTTCATCGCGACCGTCAGGTCGCTTTCCTCCTCGACGATCCAGCCCCAGGTCGAAGGCATCGTGACGCGCATCTTCGTCAAGGCCGGCGACCGGGTGCGGTTCGGGCAACCGCTCGTCCAGATCAGCCCCGACAAGCAGCAGGCGTCCGTGGCCAGCCTCGAGGCCACGCGTGCCGCTCGCCAGGCGGATGTGGAGTACGCCTCGCAGCAGCTTGCCCGGACGCGGAAGTTGCTGGACGCCGGCGCGGTCAGCCGGCAGGAGCTCGAACAGGCCGAAACCACGCACCGGACCGCCGAAGCGCAGCTGAAGGCGGTGAACTCGCAGATTCGCGAGAGCCAGGTGGAACTCGGCTATTACCGCGTCACGGCGCCGTCGGCCGGCATCGTCGGCGAGATCCCCGTGAGGCAGGGCGACCGCGTCACGTCCGCGACCGAGATCACGACGATCGACCAGTCGGACGGCCTCGAGGCGTACATCTCGGTGCCGCTCGAGCGGGCGACGGAATTGCGGCTCGGGCTGCAGGTCGAGCTGCTCGACGGCGAAGGCCAGGTCATCGCCACCAACCCGATCACCTTCGTCGCGCCCCGTGCCGACGACGAGACGCAGTCGGTGCTGGTGAAGGCGCAGCTCCGCCACGCGCCCCCGACGCTGCGCGTCAAGCAGTACGTGCGGTCCCGCATCGTGTGGAGCACCGAGCCGGCCCTCACGGTGCCGGTTGTCGCCGTCAACCGGGTCAGCGGCCAGTACTTCGTGTTCGTCGCCGAGAACGACCCGACGACGAAGGGGACGGTGGCGCGGCAGAAGCCGATTTCGGTGGGCCAGATCGTCGGGGACGACTACCTGGTGCACGGGGGTCTGAAGCCGGGCGAGCGAGTGATCGTCTCGAACGTGCAGAAGCTGGGTGACGGCGCCCCGGTGAAGGTCGGCTGATCATGATGGTCGACACCTTCATCCGGCGGCCGATCCTGGCGTCCGTCTGCTCGTTCGTCATCGTCCTGGCCGGGGCCCTCGCGATCCCGACGATGCCGGTGGCGCAGTACCCGGACGTGGCGCCGCCGCAGGTCAGCGTGTTCGCGATCTACACGGGCGCCAATGCCGAGGCGGTCGAGACCGCGGTGACGACGCCGCTCGAGCAGGCCATCAACGGCGTCGAGGGCATGCTCTACATGACCTCGTCGAGCTCGAACAGCGGCGTGTCGAACATCAACGTCACCTTCGACGTGACGCGAGACCCGGACATCGCGGCGGTGGACGTCCAGAACCGCGTGAACCAGGCGATGGGGCGGCTGCCTGGCGAGGTGCGCCAGACGGGCGTGACGGTCCAGAAGCAGTCCAACAACTTCGTGATGGGCGCGGGCGTCTTCTCCGAGCGCGGCGAGTACGACTCGCTCTTCATGTCGAACTACATCGACGTGTACGTCAAGGACGCGCTCAAGCGCGTGCCGGGTGTGGCGGACGTCGTCATCTTCGGAGAGCGCAAGTACTCGATGCGCCTGTGGCTCGACCCGGCGCGGCTGGCCGCGAGGGGCCTGACCGCCAGCGACGCCGTGGACGCGCTGCGCGAGCAGAACGTGCAGGTGGCCGCCGGGTCGGTGGGCGAGGCGCCCACCCGCACCGGGCAGACCTACCAGATCAGCGTCCGCGCCGCGGGCCGCCTCCGGGAGCGCGAGGAGTTCGAGAACATCATCCTCAAGACCGGGCAGGATGCGTCGCTGATTCGTCTCGGCGACGTCGGCTCGGCCGAGCTGGGCGCAGAGAGCTACGCCTCGGCCCTGCGCTTCCAGGGCTTCGACGCTGTCGGGTTCGGGGTCATCGGCCTCCCGTCCGCCAACGCGCTGGACGTGGAGCGCGGCGTGATCGACGAGTTGGAGCACCTGAAGACGTCCTTCCCGCCGGGGATGCAGTACCGTGTCGCGTTCAACACGACGGAGGCGATGGAGGAGTCGATCACCGAGGTGCTGTTCACGCTCGGCGAGGCGATCCTCCTCGTCATCCTCGTGATGTTCCTGTTCCTCCAGAGCTGGCGCGCGACGATCATCCCGACGCTCACGCTGCCCGTCTCCCTCATCGGGACCTTCGCGTTCGTCAAGCTGCTCGACTTCTCGATCAACACGCTGACCCTCTTCGCGATCGTGCTCGCCACCGGGATCGTCGTGGACGACGCGATCGTGGTGATCGAGAACATCGAGCGGCACATCCAGGAGTACCGGAAGAAGGCCAGGCGCGCCGCGTCGGACGCCATGCGCGAGGTGTTCGGGGCGGTCATCGCCACCTCGCTGGTCCTCATCGCCGTCTTCGTGCCCGTCGGCTTCTTCCCGGGCACGACCGGACGGCTGTACCAGCAGTTCGCGCTCACCATTGCCTTCGCCGTCGCCATCTCGTCGTTCAACGCGATCACGCTCACGCCCGCTCTCTCGGCGGTGTTCCTGCGCGGCGGCGGGCACGGGAAGGGCCGCTTCTTCGGCCTCGTCGAGGGCGTGATCCGGAGGGGGACCGAATTCTACGCCGTCGTGCTGCGCCGGCTGATGCCGTGGCGCTGGGCGGTGGTGGCGCTGTTCGTCGCCGGGCTCGGCCTCACCTGGGTGGCCTACCGCTGGGTGCCGCAGGCGTTCGTGCCCGAGGAGGACCAGGGCTGGTTCATCACCGTCATCCAGGCGCCGGCCGGCTCGTCGCTCGACTACACGAGCACCGTCGCGCGCGAAGCCGAGAAGGTCCTGATGGCCACGCCCGAAGTGCGGGCCGTCTTCTCGGTGACGGGCTTCAGCTTCAGCGGCAGCGCCCCGAACCAGGGCTTGATCTTCACCGCGCTCAAGCCCTTCGCCGAGCGCGAGGAGGAGGAGCACCGCTTGCAGGGTGTGCTGAACCGGCTGCGCGGCCAGCTGTTCGGGATCCAGGGGGCGATCGTGATCCCCTTCGCGCCGCCGTCGATCAACGGCATCGGCGCGTTCGGGGGCTTCACCTTCGAGGTCCTCGACCGGACCGGCGCCAACATCGGCAACCTGGCCTCGGCGACGCAGTCCCTGATCGGCGCAGCGTCGCAGTCCCCGCGCCTGGCCGGCCTCTTCAGCTCCTTCACGGCGAACGACCCGCAGCTGCAGGTGGACATCGACCGGGAGAAGGCGCGCAGCCTGGGCTTGCCCATCTCGGAGATCACGAGCGCGATGCAGATCTACCTGGGATCGTCCTACGTGAACGACTTCGACTTCAACAACCGCGCCTATCGCGTCTACGTCCAGGCCGACAAGGCGTACCGGTCCGACCCGCAGCACCTCGGCCAGTACTACGCCCGGACGGTGAAGGGCGAGATGGTGCCCCTCTCGAACGTCGTCCGCGTCCGGGAGACGACGGCGCCGCAGGTGATCAGCCACTACAACCTGTTCCGGTCCGCGGAAATCAACGGCGGTGCCGCGCCGGGCGTCAGCTCGGGCCAGGCGATCCGGGAAATGGAGAACCTGGCAGGCACCGCGCTGCCGCCCGGCTACGGCTTCGCGTGGTCGGGGCTGTCGCTCGAGGAGATCAAGGCCGGCCGCCAGTCGGTCGCGATCTTCGGCATCGGCCTGCTGCTCGCCTACCTGACGCTGGCGGCGCAGTACGAGTCGCTCGTGCTGCCCTTCATCATCATGCTGGGCGTGCCCCTCGCGGTGCTCGGCGCGCTCACCGCGCAGGGGCTGCGGGGCCTGCAGAACGACATCTACTGCCAGGTGGGGCTGGTGATGCTGATCGGCCTCGCCGCGAAGAACTCCATCCTGATCGTGGAGTTCGCCGAGCAGTTGCGCGCGAAGGGGGCGGGCATCGTGGACGCGGCCGTCGAGGCCGCGCGGATCCGGCTCCGGCCCATCCTGATGACGTCGTTGGCGTTCATCCTCGGCGTCATGCCCCTGGTCTTCGCGTCCGGGGCCGGCCAGGAGGGGCGCCAGTCGGTCGGGACCGCGGTGGCCGGGGGGATGTTCTTCGCCACGTTCCTCAACGTGATCGTCATCCCGGTGCTCTACGTCGTCGTGCAGACGATGAGGCGCGCCGGGCCCGCCAGGGCAGGCGGGGAGGAGGACGACCTGCTGCCCGGGGGTGCGCAGTGAGCGCCGCGGGGATGACGCGGGGCTTCGGCCTCGTAACCGTCGCGGTGACGCTGCTGCTCGGCTCTCCGGTTGTCGCCGGCGCGCAGGCGGCTCCGCCCTCCGCCCAGGGCCTCGCGGTCCAACGGATCTCGTTCCAGGCGGCGATCGAGCAGGCGTTGGCCAGGAATCCCGCGATCGAGCAGGCGGCGTCTGGCATCGTCCGGGCCGAGGGGCTGCTGCAGCAGACCCGGGCGCTGATGCTGCCGTCGCTGGCCGCGACGCTGACGACGAGCACCATCGGACCGGTGACCGAGTTCGCGGGGGAGAGCATCGTGCCGCGGACGCAGGTGAACATGGGGGCGGCGGTGTCCGTTCCCCTGCTGGCGCCCGTTCGCTGGGCCCAACGGACGCAGGCCGGCGACCAGGTGCTGGTGTCGCGGCGCGGCGCCGAGGACACGCGGCGGCAGGTCGCCGTCGCCACGGCCGAGGCGTACCTGGCGGTCATCGCGGCCCGTCAACTCCTCGAGTTGAACGAGCGGGCGCGCGAGAACGCCAGGGCGCACTACGAATTCGCGGATGAGCGCTTCCGCGGAGGTCTGGGCAGCAAGCTGAACGCCCTGAGGGCGCAGCAGGAGTTGTCGAGCGACGAGGGGCGCGTCGAGGAGGCGCGTCTCGCAGTGCGGCGCGCGCAGGAGGCGCTCGGCGTGCTGGTGGCGGCCGACCGCCCGCTCGACGCCGCCGAGGAGCCCGCGTTCGACGTAACCGGGGCGACGGAAGCAGCGGAAGCCGGCGCCGACCCCGCGGCCCTGGCCGCGCGACCCGACCTGCGCCTGCTGACGGCGCGCGAGGCCGCCGCCACCCGGGTGGTGAACGACTCCTGGCGTGAGTACCTGCCCGAGGCGTCGGCGGTCGTAGCCCCGCAGTGGATCACGCCCACCGGCCTGTTCGCCCAGTCGCGCAGCTGGAGCGCCTCGATCCTGTTCGCGGTCCCGCTCTTCGATGCGGGCGAGCGCCGCGGGCGGGCGGCCGAGCGCCGCGGCCTGCTTCAACTGGCGCGGGCCGAACGCCTCGAGCTGGAGCGGCAGGCGGTCTCGGAGGTTCGCACGGCACGCGAGGCGGTCGCGGCGAGCGAGCGCGCCCTGGCCAGGGCCCGCGCGGCCGCGGAGCAGGCCAACGAGGTGATGACGATTACCGACATCGCGTTCCGCGAGGGCGCGACGACGAATATCGAGGTCCTCGACGCCCAGCGCCGCGCCCGGGACGCCGAAACCGCGGCGGCGATCGTGGAGCACCAGCTCCGCCGCGCACGGTTGGAGCTGCTGGTGGCGCTCGGGAAGTTCCCCGGCTAATGCAAAATGCAGAATGCAGAATGCAGAATGCGGCGCACCAGGAGTATCAGCGCTGCGCTCGAGCCTGCCACTTCTTGGCGAGCGCAGGCTCCGCCAGCATCTTGATGAAGACGCCGCCGACCACGCTCCTTGCCTGGAAGCCTTCCTGCTTCCCCGAGACCGTGTCGTACCAATCGGTCAACGGCACGCGCGTCGGCGTCTCGTTCATCCAGCGGAACATCGGATCGATGAAGGCGTCGAAGTCCGCCCGGTTCTCCGCCAGCGTCGCCGTCCACACCTCCCAATCGAGCTTGGTGTAGGTGCGCCGGCTGTCGAGCGGCAGGCCGTACGGCTGCAGCTTCGTCTTGTAGTACGCCATCTCGGCGCGCGCCACGTCGGGCGGGAAGAGGTTCAGCGCGAGCAGCCGGTCCCACACCAGGTTGTACTTCTGGCTCCAGGTGCCGGCCCGGTCGAACGTCAGCTTGTAGTGGTCGCCGTCGCGCGCCATCTCGATCCACTTGCGGGCGAAGTCCTTCGCCATGATTGAATACTTCGCCGCCTCCACGGTGCGCCCGGCGCGGCGGCTCAAGTCGGCGAACGCGCCCAGGCCGACAATGGCCTTGACCGAGAGGTTGGCGTTGCGGGCGAGGTGCCCCGCGAAGTCGTCGGTGCACAGCTGGTTCTCGGGGTCGAGGCCCTTCTGTGCAAGGAAGTCGGCCCACGCGGCCAATTGCTTCCAGTACGGCTCCGCGAACTTCGCCGTGCCCTCGATCGAGGCTACCGCGTCCACCAGGATGAGCATGTTCGCGCTCTCCTCGACGGGCATCTGGTTCTCCTCGGTCCGTTCCCCGCCGCCGTACACCTGGCCATTGGCGAGCGGGAAGGTGCCCAGGTCGTGCGGCGCGAAGGGGAACTTCCAGCGCGGGAGGGTCGCGTACTCGAGGACAGGCTTCAGCGTGGCCTTCGCGAGCTCCACGTTCAGCAGCAGGAGCTGCGGCATCGCCGGATACATCACGTCCACGGTGCCGATGCACCCGTTGCTGAAGTTCTCCTTCGAGAACATCAGCGGCGTGCCGTCCGCGTCCGCCACGATCTTCTGCGCGGCCAGGGCCTGGCGGTGCGCCATCGCCGCAAGGGCCGCGTACTTCGGGCCGCCCGCCTGCTCGAGGTCCCGCATCAGCTCGTCGTCGTACTGGCGTGCGCGTTCGACGACCGCCGGACCCTCGTCCAGGGCCGTCCGCAGCAGGGCAATCGCATCGGCGCCGTTCCGGCGCCAGTACGGCCGCAACCGCCGGTTGAGGAACTCGACCGAGAACAGGTCGTCGTAGGCGAGCACCACCTGGCGGACGACAGGTTCCGTGCCGACGGCGCCGGCATCGATGACGAACGCAAGCGACGGCGTCCGCGTGCCGGCCGGCCGCGGAAAGTCCACGTCGTCGGTGTCGGGCAGCGAGCCGTCGCGGGCGAACGTCGCCCACGCCTCGTTCTGCGGCGCCACCACGGAGGACACGCCGGCGTCCCGCGAGGCAACGTAGAGATATCCCCAGTCGATACGGACGTCGTCTCCCCGCCGCGCCAACACTGGCTGCTCCTGCGAGCCGATGCGCAGCACCTGCGCGTTGCCCATCTTCACGCGCGAGGCCACCACCCGCTGATCGGTGGTGTTCACCGCCAGGTGGCCAGGGGCCGTCAAAAGCAGCCTGACCTGGTGCGGCTGGCCGTCGAGCGATCGCAACGTCCAGCGGACGAACGTCACCGGGCGCGAGACCCATTCGAGATCGTGCGGCATCGCGGGCGTCACGAAGTCGAGCGAGATCCCGACACCCTCGCCGCGAAACTCGTATCGTGTTGTCGTCGGTCCGACCGCGACCGACACCTGCTCGAGCGCCGTCACCCGCCCCGGGTCGCGACCCGCGAGCCGCACCACCTTGCCGTCTACGCGCGCCTGCATGCCGATCGGCTGCGGCTTCCCGGTCCAATGCCGCGTGCCCTCGTCTGTCAACTTGTCCGCGAACGACCAGACGGAGAAGTAGGGATCGACGGCCACCAGCGGCGCCGCCGGGGGCCGGACGGCCTGGGCCGAAACCAGCGGCGAGAGGAGAAGCGCGACGAACAGGGCCGGGAGAAGGCGACGTGGCTGTGGCATTCCGTGAAGCTCCTTGGGGACGCAAGGGAGGGTAGGTTCGGACCGTGCCGCGGCGGGCATCGTACCTTACCTTGCACGCCGTTTTCACCTTTCTTTTCAACTGTTTCGGTCGGATTCTGCTTTCCGTTGACAAAGCCGGGACGGCTACCTATCCTCCGCCGTAGGTCCTGCGTATTCCGATTTGCATCCCTCTCCTGTATACAGCTCAGTCCGGCAGCAAGGACGGCGGCGGGCCCTCACAGTCGATGACGGCTCCAGGGCCGTGGACGTTCACGGCGTTCCGCAAGGCGCAGTGGTCATGACGTCTCATACCAGTGGTTGAAGGAGGGCTCATGCAGCGATTCCTATGCGCGGGGCTGGCGGGTCATCCGCGTCCAGGCGAAGGTTACCTTCTAGACCTGGAGTTCGTTTGCGTTGACGGTCGTTTCGCCGCGCGGCGACTCCTTCCGCGGTCGACCCTGTCGC
>Ga0105104_10002897_pt1 | contig 12372 bp, 11 predicted proteins | sample PPLLaktember2015_3_FD_87034 | JGI IMG/M metagenome (GOLD analysis project Ga0105104, IMG submission 87034) | Freshwater sediment microbial communities from Prairie Pothole Lake near Jamestown, North Dakota, USA - PPLs Lake P7 Core (6) Depth... | ecosystem: Environmental > Aquatic > Freshwater >...
GTCGGCAACCGGGCGGCTAGACCTCCACCCGCGTCGCGCTGCCCCACAGGCGTTCCAGCGCATAGAACTCGCGCCGACCGCTGCTGAACACGTGGACGATGAAGTCGAAGTAGTCGAGCAGGATCCATTCGGCGCGGTCGAACCCCTCGACGTGGGACGGCCGCAACCCCTCTCCCCGCAGCCGCTCCTCCACCGCCTCCGCGATCGCCTGCACCTGCCGCGGATTCTGCCCCGAGCAGATGACGAAGAAGTCGGTAAAGCTGTCGATGGCGCGCAGGTCGAGGACGACGACGTCAAGCGCTTTCTTTTCGCGTGCCGCGCGGACCGCGCGCGCCACTTGCTCCGGCAACACGACCGTACCCTCGGCGCCCGGGCTGTTGGGTGTATCCATGCTGTTCAGCAGTCCCCCTGTGCGGCCCGCCGGCCGCCCTCGCGTGAGTCGTACAACCGGTGGCGCCTGATGTGGCTCTCCACCGACGACGGAACCAGTCCCGTCAACGCTCCGCCGGCGGCCAACCGTTCCCGGATTTCCGTCGAGGACACGTCCGGCGTTGCAGCCTCGACCAGCAGGATCCGGGTGGACGCCTTCTGCGGGCGCCAGTCCCCCGTCGCCAGGCTCTGCATCCGCTGCGCCAGGTCCGGGAGCCGGGATGCCAGCTTGTCGAGCGTCTGCCCCGGCCGCGAGATCACGACGAAGTTGGCCAGATCCAGCAGCGCGGGGTAGTCGTGCCAGGTCGCAATTTCTGCGAACGCGTCGGTTCCCGTGATGAAGAAGAGTTGCCACGCCTGGAGGTTCGGCGCATGCAGGCGGCGCAGCGTATCGGCGGTGAACGAAGGTCCCGTCCGCCTTAGTTCGAGATCGGACGCCGAGAACCGCGCGTCGGCCGTCACGGCCATGGAGACCATCGCGAAGCGGTGATACGCCGAGGCGCGAGGCGGAAGGCGGCGGTGGGGCGGCTCATGCGAGGCGATGAAGAGCACCTCGTCCAGGCCGACCGCGTCGGCCGCCGCCGCCGCGGCCGCCAGGTGCCCCTCGTGGACGGGGTCGAAGGTCCCGCCGAGAATGCCAACCAGCCGGCCTGCGTTCATTCGTGAGGTCCTGCGCCCGGCGAAAGGTCCCCGCGCGGCAGATCGGGCCGCGCGTCGGCGAGCGGCCCCCCGCGTTCGGCCACGCGTTGCCACATCGCTTCGAGCAGTTCCGGCACGCCAGCCCCTGTGACGGCCGAGATACGAAACACGGGCAGTCCGAGCGATGCCGCTTTCGACTCCAGCCGTTCCAGCCGCTCCGGTTCGTCCAGCGCGTCGATCTTGGTCGCCGCTACGAGCTGCGGGCGATCGAGCAACTCCGCCTGGAACAGCTGCAGCTCGCGGCGAATCACGTCGAGGTCGTCGGCCGGCTCCCGGCCCGATGCCAACGAGACGTCCACGAGGTGGACCAGCACCTTTGTCCGCTCGACGTGCCGCAGGAACTGATGCCCCAGCCCCTGCCCGCGATGCGCTCCCTCGATGAGCCCTGGGACGTCGGCCACCACGAAGCTCCGGTCGTCGGACAGGGCGACGACACCCAGGTGTGGGGTCAGGGTTGTGAAGGGGTAGTCGGCGATCTTCGGCTTCGCGGCCGAGACCCGGGAGATGAGCGTGGATTTGCCGGCGTTCGGGTATCCGACCAGGCCGACGTCCGCCAGCAGCTTGAGCTGGAGCCGGAGGTGCCACTGTTCGCCGGGTTGGCCTGGCTCGGCCCGGCGTGGTGCCCGATTGGTGGAGGTCGCGAAGTGCTGGTTGCCGCGGCCGCCGTGCCCTCCGCGCGCCACCAGGGCCCGGTCGCCCTCGTGCGCCAAGTCCACGACGGGCTCGGTCTCGTTGCCCGGCAGGACCCGGTACACCACCGTGCCGACCGGGACCTCGACGTTGAGGTCCGCCCCGTCGTGGCCCGTGCGGTTGGAGCCCTGCCCGTGCACGCCGCGGCGTGCCTTGAACTCGGGGTGGTAGCGGAAGTTGACGAGGGTGTTGAGGTGAGGGCTGGCGACGAGGTAGATCGACCCGCCGTGCCCGCCGTCGCCGCCGTTCGGTCCGCCGCGAGGGACGAACTTCTCACGGCGGAAGCTCACGCAGCCATTTCCGCCGTCGCCCGCGGAGACCCGAATGTCAACTTCGTCGACGAACATGGGGGAGGGCGGCGAAACAGGGTCGGGAAACGAGCGGAAGGGGTCGGGTCACCTTGGCAACGGATCGAAGCCGCAACGTGTCCCGACCCCTTCTGCCCATCCGACCCCTATCGCCGGATTATTCGACCGGCAGGACGCTGATCTTCCGGCCGTGCGCCCCGTGATCCTCGAAGCGGACGCGGCCAGTGACCTTCGCGAAGAGCGAGTCGTCCTTCCCCAGGCCGACGTTCAGGCCCGGTCGAAAGCGCTGCCCGCGCTGCCGGACGAGGATGGACCCGCCGGTCACGATGTTGCCGTCGAACCGCTTCACGCCCAGCCGCTGGGAGTTGCTGTCGCGGCCGTTGCGGGAACTTCCCTGACCTTTCTTGTGTGCCATGACTGCTTCCGTCCCGGAATCAGGAATCAGGAATCAGGATTCAGCGGGTCACGCGTGCTTCCTGAATCCGCCATCGCGAATCCAGGCTGTCTAGATGACGATGTCCTTGACCGTGATGCGTGTGAACGTCGTGCGGTGGCCCTTGGTCCGCCGCATGCCCTTCCGCCGCTTCTTCTTGAATACGCGGATCTTCGGGCCGCGCGCCACACCGTCGACCACGGCGACCACGCGGGCGCCGGCCACGAACGGCGCGCCCGCCATCAGTTCGCCGCCGTCCCTCTCGACCACCAATACCTGGTCGAAGTTGACCTCCGCCCCCTTCTCGCCGTCGAGATGGTCCACGAGAACGCTCTCGCCCGGGGTCATCTTCACCTGGTGCCCGCCGCACTGAACAATCGCGTACACGCCTGTATCTCCTGTCGGTGGGTGACGTGCCAGAGCACGCGCAAACCCCTGCCGGGGCTTCCCGCACAGCGGGAAACTCCAAGCTTACCATCGAACTGAAGCGGTGTCGAGCGAAACGGAACGGCCCGGCGGCGCCCGCCACGCGCCTCCCGGCCGCCCTGGTTCCTGAGTCCTGAGCTTCGAGCCCTGAGCCCTATTTGAGCAGTACCCGGCTGCCCTTGATCTTCTGGCTGCTCAGCGTGCCGAGGAACCCCGGGATCAGGCGGTCCATCAGTTCGAAGTAGGAGGAAAGCGCCGGCGTGTCCTGCGAGGGGTTGTAGAGCACCTCCTCGCGGAAGGTCTCGGAGTACAGCGGCGTGCCCGTGCGCCCGTCGATGAAGATGAACTTCGGGCGCAGGATGTAGCCCTTGCGCTCCATGTATGTGCGCACGGGCTGCACCGAGCGGCGCCCGTAGGCGTCCACCACTTCGCGGTCGCGCTGCACGAAGCCGGAACGCGAGTGCGGAACGAAGAGAATCGTGCCCGTGACGATCAGCGGGTTCTGGTACTCTTCCCCGAGCTTCTTCCAGAAGTTGGCGTTGGCGAACAGGTGATCGTACGCCTCGAGGTCCTTTTCGTCCTTGATGCCCTTGTCCGTGCCGTTCTCGAGCACCCGCGGCGGTTCGCTGTCCTGGGCCTTGGGCTGCTCGGAGGCCACCTCGGTGAGCGGGATCACGTCGGCCTCGATGACGCGGAGGTCCGACCGGCTCCGGAGTTGGCTGCGCAGCAGGCGCACGGTTTCGAGGTTGGCGTCCACCTCTTCGGTGCCGCCAGCGACGAAGCCGGCCACCAGCACGCGCTGAAACGCCGAAATGTCCAGCTTGGGCTGGATCGGCGTCTCGATAGGGATCTCGTAGAAGCTGGTGCACGCCCCGACCAGGAGCGCGGCGACCAGGTTACCGAGGCTGACGGCGGCTCGCGCGGTCATTGATTTCCCTGAAATACTCGTAGTTCTGCCGGATGTACGTGTTCTTCGGGTCCAGCTCGACGGCCTTTTCGTACGCCTGCCGCGCCTTGTCGAACAGGCCCTCGTGCTCGTAGGCGATCGCCAGGTTGTTGTAAGCGGCCGCGTATCGAGGGTCGATTTCGACGGCCTTCTCCCAACGATACAGCGCCTCTTTCCACAGGCCCTTCTGGGCCACGCGGATGCCGAACTCGACCTGCTCGCGCGCCTCGCTGCTCTTGGTGTCCGCCCAGGCGGCCTGCGGAGCCAGGAGGGCTGCTATCAACCCGACGGCTGCGATGGCTTGTCGCATGATGCTCCCGGAAGTCTCACCACTATAGCCCGGCAGTCCGGGACTGGCAATCGTCGCAGACTCTTGTCCCCCTAGCTGCTGAGCAAAGCCGGTGCCATTACAATCGCCCGCAAACACCGGGTAGTTCGCCTTCACGGGCCACTCGGACACGACGTCCCGTGACGCCCCCGACGGACAACGTCCGACTACGTCACAGGACGTCGGGTGCTTGCGGCCGCCGGACGCCCGGCCTATATTGATCAGGAGCGCCTGGTCGGGCGCCGGCCGCGAGCGTTCTGTGCGGCGGGCCCGACTGCTGCCCGCCGGCGCCGTCCATCCCCGCGCCTTCTCACCACGACAATTTGCCGGCTGCCCGTCCAGGTGGCGTCGGAGCCTGCCATGATGTCTCTTGCTGACTGGGTTGCGCTTTCGTTTTGGAGCCTCGCCAGGACGAAGGCGGGCTCGTCCTGGCTCCTCCCGTGGTTTGACGCGCGGAGCCGCCCGAACGGTTCGCCCTTAGCGGACTTTCCAGAGGCCATCGCCGCAGCCGCAGGCCGGGAGGAATCGGAAGTGCTGGTGTCGGCGCTTCGCGTCGAGGCCGCTGAGGCGCTCGAGGCGGCGGCCAAGGCCGGGATCTCGGCGGTCCCGTGGGGCGACCCGGCCTACCCGCCGTTACTGGCCGCGATTCCCGACCCGCCTGTCGTGATTTGGGTCAGGGGCCGCGCGGCCGCTTTGGTCGAACCGGCCGTGGCCGTCGTCGGCTCCCGGGCCGGCTCGGCCTACGGGCTCGAGGTGGCGGGCCGCCTCGCCGAAGACCTGGCAGCCGCCGGCGCGGCGGTCGTCAGTGGGCTTGCCCGGGGGGTGGACTCCGCCGCGCATCGTGGGGCCTTGGCCGCGGGCGGCCTGACCATCGCCGTGCTGGGATCCGGCTTGCTCCGCGTCTACCCGCCGGAGCATCGCCGGCTGGCGGAGACGATCGCCGACCGGGGTGCGGTGGTCAGCGAGTGGCCTCCGGCCACGCCGCCGCGGCCGCCGAACTTCCCGGCGCGGAACCGCATCATCAGCGGCCTCTCGCTGGGGGTCGTGGTGATCGAGGCCGCGGAGCGAAGCGGGTCGCTGATCACCGCGGGCTTCGCGCTGGAGCAGGGACGCGAGGTGATGGCGGTCCCGGGGAGCGTCCTGACGGGGAGGTACCGCGGGTGCCACGCCCTGATCCGCGACGGCGCGGCCGTGGTGGAGAGCGCGGAGGACGTGATCGCCTGCCTGAGGGACAGCCCGCTGCGCCTGGTGAACCGGCCGTCGGAGGAGACCGACGCTTCGGATCCGCCGAACCCCGTGCTGTCGCTCCTGGCGCCCGGCGAGGCCGACGACATCGACACGCTGGCGGCCCGGTCGGGGCTGAAACCGGCGAGTCTGCTGCCCCGACTGCTCGAGCTGGAGCTCCAGGGCGCGGTTCGCCGCGTGGCCGGCGGGCGGTTCGTCCGTGTCGGGCGAACGTGTTAACGTAGGGAACCTGTGCAGCGGAAGGGGTCCGGCGGCGCCGGGAGATTTTGGGACACTCTGTAACCCAGGGTCTCGCAACCCAAGGGATGGCCCTTCCGTCCCTGGCTAGAGGATTCATGCCGAAATCACTCGTAATCGTCGAGTCGCCCGCCAAGGCGATCACGCTGAAACGGTTTCTCGGGGCCAACTACGAGGTCGAGGCCAGTTACGGTCATGTACGGGACCTGCCGGAGAGCGCGCGGGAGGCGCCGGCCGGGCTGCCGAAGGACGTCCGGGAGCTGGGCGTGGACGTCCAGAACGACTTCAAGCCGGTCTACGTGGTGCGCGCGGCCCAGCGGCTGTCGAAACTGCGGGCGGCCTTGAAGAACGCGGACCAGCTGCTCCTCGCGACCGACCCCGACCGCGAGGGCGAGTCGATCAGCTACCACCTCCGCGAGGTGCTGAAGCCGCGGGTGCCGGTCCGACGGGTGACGTTCCACGAGATCACTCGGGAAGCGGTCGAAGAGGCGATTCGCGACGCGCACGAAATCGACGAGAACCTGTTCCGCGCCCAGGAGAGCCGGCGAATCCTCGATCGGCTGTTCGGATACAAGCTCTCCCGCGTGATCTGGGGGCTCGTCGGCACCGGCCTCAGTGCCGGACGGGTCCAGAGCGTCGCCGTCCGGCTGATCGTCGAGCGGGAGGAGGCGCGCCGGGCGTTCCGGTCGGCCGCCTACTGGGACGTCGAGGCAAGGCTGGCCGCGGAGGGCCGCGAGTTCGGCGCAACGCTCGTGAGGATTGGCGCGGACCGCGTGGCGGTGGGGCGCGATTTCGATTCAGTCGGCCGGCTGACCGGGACGCGGGTCCGCCAGGTGGACGAGCGGCTCGCGCGGTCCGTCGCGGACGCCGTGCGCGGCCACCTGCCGTGGCGGGTGACGGCGGTGGATCTCAAGCCGGGCACCGAGCGCCCGGCGCCGCCGTTCACGACGTCCACCCTCACGCAGGAGGCCAGCCGGAAGCTGGGGTTCCCCACCGCCCGCACGATGCGCATCGCGCAGCGCCTGAAGGACGGCGTGGAGCTGGCGGACGGGTCGATCGAAGGCATCATCACCTATCACCGGACCGACTCGACGACCATGAGCGAGAAGGCCCTGGCCGAATCGGGGCGCGTGATCCGGGAGATGTTCGGCGGCGAGTATTACCACGGGCCGCGCCGCTACCAGACCAAGGTCCGCAACGCACAGGAAGCGCACGAGGCGATCAGGCCGACCGACTTCACCGTCACGCCGCAAAGCCTCGCCGGCGTCCTCGATTCCGACGAACTGCGCCTCTACGAGCTGATCTGGAAGCGGACGATGGCGTCGCAGATGCCGGACGCCCGGGTTCTGAAGACGACCGTGGAGTTCACGGCGAACGGGCCGAACGGCGAGCCCTGCGTCTTCACCGCGACCGGCAAGGCGATCGAGTTCGCCGGGTATCGGCGCGCTTACGTGGAGGGCAGCGACGATCCGGACAGCGAGCTCGAGGCGCAGGAGTCGATCCTTCCCGCCTTCGCCCAGGGTGACCTGGTGGTCGCGCCCGGCAGTGAGCGAAGCGATTCCCGCGCGAAGGCGACGCTGGCGAGCCTCGAACCGAAGCGCCACGAAACGAGCCCGCCGGCTCGCTACACCGAGGCCTCGCTGATCAAGAAGCTGGAGGAGGAAGGGATCGGCCGCCCCTCCACCTACGAGCCGACGATCGAGACGATCCTGAGGCGGGGCTACGTCTTCCGGCAGGGCAAGGCGCTGGTCCCCAGCTTCACGGCGTTCGCGGTGACCTACCTGCTCCGCGACCACTTCGCGGACTTCGTGGACATCGGCTTCACCGCCGAGATGGAGCAGGACCTCGACGAGATCTCGAACGGCGAGCGGCCCCAGGTCGATTTCATCAAGAGCTTCTACTTCGGCGACGGGAAGCACGAAGGCCTCGAGGCGCTGGTGCGGAAGGCGCTCGACGCCCGCGACTACCCGGTGATCGACGTCTGCGAGGATGCCGGCACCGGGCAGGCCATCCGGGTGCGCATCGGCAAGTTCGGGCCGTTCCTGCAGCGCGGGGAAGGGGGGCCCGGGAACACGGCCTCGCTGCCCGACGACCTGCCCCCGGCCGACCTCACGGGTGAGAAGGCCGTTGAACTGTTGAACGCGAAGGCGGCGGGCCCGCGCGCGCTCGGGACCGACCCGACGACCGGCCTCACCGTCTACGTGAACAACGGGCGCTTCGGCCCGTACGTGCAGCTCGGCGAGACACCAGAGAAGCCCGCGAAGGGCGAGAAGGCGGAGAAACCCAGGCGGGCCTCGCTGCCGAAGGGCGTGGCCGAGGCAGACCTGATGCTGGAAGCGGCCCTCCGCCTGCTCAGTCTTCCGCGCGAACTGGGCCGGCACCCCGAAACAGGGGATCTGATCCTCGCCAACAACGGGCGCTTCGGTCCGTATGTGAAGCACGGGGACGAGTTCCGTTCCCTCGGCCCGGACGACGACGTTTATACGATCGGCCTGGAGCGGGCGGTGGCGCTGATTGCCGAGCCGAAGCAGGCGCGGCGGCGGCAGTCGGCGGCGAAGACGGTGCTTCGCGAGCTCGGCGCGAGGCCGGATACGGGCGCCGCGATCAAGCTGTACGAGGGCCGCTACGGCCCGTACGTGTCGGATGGGAAGACGAACGCATCGCTTCCCAAGGGCACGGACCCTGCAAACGTCAGCCTGAACGAGGCCGTCGAACTCCTCAACGCGCGAGCGGCGGCCGGGCCGAAAAAGAAGGGCGGGCGCGCAGCCGCGGCCGGCGGACGGGCCCGACGAGCAGCCGCCACCCGGGCGCGCGTCGCGCGGAGTTGAGAACCGGGAATTGAGGTCAGGTGGTCCCGGCGTGGAACGGGGGCAACGTGCGCCCTTCTTGCCGTCCTCGATCCCTGATCTCGGGTACCCGATCCCTGAATCCTGAATCCGATCCCTGCATGGTTCACATCATCGGCGGCGGTCTTGCCGGCTGCGAGGCCGCCTGGCAGCTGGCGAGCCGCGGCGTCGGGGTCACCATCCACGAGATGCGGCCGGTCCGCCCGACCGAGGTCCACAAGACCGACCGGCTCGCCGAACTCGTGTGCAGCAACTCCCTGCGAAGCGACAAGCTGGACAACGCGGTGGGCCTCCTCAAGGAGGAGATGCGGCGTCTCGGCTCGCTCGTCATGCGGGTGGCCGACGAGGTGCGCGTCCCGGCGGGGGCCGCCCTGGCCGTGGACCGCGAGCGGTTTGCCGAGCGCATCACCGAGGAGGTGAGCCGCCACCCGTTGATCGCGGTCGTCCGCGAGGAGGTGCGGTCGATCCCCGAGGCCGAACCCGGCCGGCCCGTGATCGTGGCGACCGGGCCGCTCACCTCCGAGCCGCTATCCGTGGAGATTGCCGCGCTCGTGGGCCAGGCCCACCTGTACTTCTACGACGCCGTGAGCCCGATCGTGCTTGCGGACACCATCGACCGAAGTCGCGTCTTTCGGGCGTCGCGTTGGGGGCGGAGCCTGCGGGGCGACCAGGGCGGCGCCGCGGCGGTCTCCCCCGCGCCCGATGTTTCCGGGCCCGCCTGCGCGGTCGATGACGGGGAGGGGGACTACCTCAACTGCCCCTTCACCTTCGAGGAGTACCAGCACTTCCTCGACGCGCTGCTCGCCGGTGAGGTGGCGGCCGTGCACGAGTTCGAGAAGGAGAAGTTCTTCGAGGGGTGTCTCCCGATCGAGGTGATGGCGCGGCGGGGGCCCGACACATTGCGTTTCGGGCCGATGAAGCCGGTGGGCCTTCCCGACCCCCGCACCGGCCGTCTTCCTTACGCCGTGGTGCAGCTGCGGCAGGACAACCTCGCGGCCGATCACTTCAGCCTCGTTGGCTTCCAGACGCAGTTGAAGTGGGGCGAGCAGGCGCGGGTCTTCCGGCTGATCCCGGGCCTCGAGGGGGCCGAGTTCGTGCGATTCGGCCTGGTCCACCGCAACACGTACATCAACGCGCCGACGGTGCTCACCGACACGTGGCAGGTGCGCGCGCGGCCCGGGCTTCTGTTCGCCGGGCAGATTTCGGGTGTCGAGGGCTACGTGGAGTCGGCAGCCTCGGGCCTGCTGGCCGGCATGGCCGCCGCCGCCCTCGCGTCGGGACGGCAACCCGTCGCGCCGCCGAGGACCACCGCGATGGGGGCGCTGGCCCACTACGTCTCGCACGCGGATCCGCGGCACTACCAGCCGAGCAACATCACCTTCGGCATCGTGACTCCGCTGGAAAGCGGCGATCGCCGCCTGCGCCGCGACCGCAAGGCGCGCAACGAGGCGCTCTCGGCGCGCGCGCTCGAAGAGCTCGCTCGCTGGGGCTCCGGCAGCGTGTAGTGGCCAGTGGCCGGCCAGGGTCAGTGTTCAGAGGATCACGCGTGACGGCTGTCCACTGTCCACTGTCCACTGATATCATCTGCGCGTGCGAGACCTCGTCCGCGCCTTCCTGGCCTTCATTCGCCTGAACCGCAACGCCTCCCCGCACACGGTGCGCGCGTACGAGAGCGACCTGGATCAGTTCCTCACGTTCCTGGCGGGGCACTGCCAGCGCCCGCGGTCCGAGCTGCAGCCGGCGGACATCACGCGGGTGGCCATCAGGGGATTCCTGGCCGAGCGGTTCAAACAGGGGGAATCACGGGCGACGGCGGCGCGAAACCTGGCGGCCCTCCGGACGTTCCTGCGTTACCTGCGCCGCGAGGGCTACGTCGAGCACGACCCGGGCCTGCTGGTCGCCACGCCGAAGCGCGAGCAGAAGATCCCGGTGCACCTCGAAGTGGAGGAGATGACGCGCCTCCTCGAGATGCCCGATGTCTCGCGCCCGCTCGGGCGCCGTGATCGCGCGATTCTCGAGCTGCTCTACGCGTCGGGCCTGCGCCTCAGCGAGCTGGTCGGCCTGGACATGGAGGACGTGAATCTCGGCGCGCGGATGGTGCGGGTGATGGGGAAGGGCCGCAAGGAGCGGCTCGTGCCGTTCAATCTCTCCGCCCAGGAAGCGCTGCGTGCCTGGCTGCCGGACCGGGAGCTCTTGCGCCGTGACGCGGAGCGTCGGGCGCCCGCGCCGGTGGTGCCCTCGAGGGGCAAGCCGGGGGCGCGCGCGCCGCGGCGTGCCGCGCCGGCGGCGGAGCCGTTGTTCCTGAATTTTCGTGGGACGCGCCTCTCGTCGCGCCACGTGCACCGCCTGGTGCGGCATTACGTGGCGGCGTGCAGCGCCCGGTTCGGCATCAGCCCGCACGCCATCCGCCACTCGTTCGCGACGCACCTTCTGGAGGCGGGGGCTGACCTGCGGGCGATCCAGGAACTGCTCGGCCACGTGCGCCTGAGCACCACGCAGCGCTACACGCACGTCAACGCCGCGCAGTTGATCGACGTGTACCGCCGCGCCCACCCCCGCGCGGGAACCCCGGAGCACTGATCCGGGATTCAGGATTCAGGAATCAGGATTCAGCCGTCACGCGTGACAGTTGAACTGCCCGGAATCCTGAATCCCGAATCCTGATTCCTGAAGCGTCAGTTCTCGGCCACGGGCACGTACCGTCGCGAGCGCGGGAACTCGATGCCGAGCGTCTTGATCTTGTAGTTGATGACTCGCGGGCTGATCGAGAGCAGTTCAGCCGCGTCCTTCTGCACCCAGTTCGACATCTTCAACGCTTCGATCAGCGCGCGCTTCTCGATCTCCTCCAGCGCGATGCCGGTCGGCGGAATCTTGACGAGCGCCGGGCCCTCGCCGTCGCCGCTCGTGACCACCTCGCCCAGCCGCAGGTCGTCGGCGGTGATGTGGCTGCCCTCGGTGAGCAGCACCGCCCGCTCGATCGCGTTCTCCAGCTCGCGGATGTTTCCCGGCCAGTTGTAGCGGAGCAGCAGCTTGAGGGCGTCGGGGTGGATCCCGTCCATGCGCTTCTTCAGCTCGCCGCAGAAGCGCCGCACGAAGAAGTCGGCCAGCGCCGGGATGTCGTCCTTGCGCTCCCGCAGCGGGGGCATGTCGATCGATACGACGTTGAGCCGATAGTAGAGGTCCTCGCGGAAGCTCCCCGCCGCGACCATCCCCGCCAGGTTGCGGTTGGTCGCGGCGATCATGCGCACGTCCACCTTCAGGGTCCGCGTGCCGCCCAGCCGCTCGAACTCGTGCTCCTGCAGCACCCGCAGGATCTTCGCCTGCGTGCTGGGGCTCATGTCGCCCACCTCGTCGAGGAACAGGCTGCCGCCGTCGGCCTGCTCGAACCGGCCGATCCGCTGCTTGTCGGCGCCGGTGAACGCGCCCTTCTCGTGGCCGAACAGCTCGGACTCGAGCAGGTTCTCCTGCAGGGCGGCGCAGTTCACCCGCACGAAGTTGCGCGACGCTCGCAACGAGTTATGGTGGATCGCGCCGGCGATCAGCTCCTTGCCGGTGCCCGTTTCGCCGCGGATGAGGACCGTCGTGTTGCTCTTGGCCACCTTGCGGACGACCCCCAGCACTTTCGCGAGGGCGCCGCTGCTGCCGACGATCCGGTCGAACTCGTAGATGTCGTTCTGTGTGTGGCGGAGGTAGTCCAGCTCGTTGCGCATCCGGCGCAGCTCGAGCGCCTTCTCGATCTTGACCTCCATCTCCTCGATCTCGAACGGCTTCTGCACGTAGTCGAA
>Ga0105104_10002899_pt1 | contig 12369 bp, 11 predicted proteins | sample PPLLaktember2015_3_FD_87034 | JGI IMG/M metagenome (GOLD analysis project Ga0105104, IMG submission 87034) | Freshwater sediment microbial communities from Prairie Pothole Lake near Jamestown, North Dakota, USA - PPLs Lake P7 Core (6) Depth... | ecosystem: Environmental > Aquatic > Freshwater >...
CGCCGGTGAATTGTCTCAGGAACGCCGCCGCCGTGCTCGCCCCGCCCCATCTGCCACCGCTGTTTATCAGGTCGGCAATCTTGCTTTTCATATCATCCGCGTATTCGTCTCCGCAGGGCAGCTCCCAGACGCTTTCGCCGCTTGTTTCTGCCGCCTGCTGCAATTGCTTTGCCAGTTTTTCGTCGTTGCTCATCAGGCCCGCCTTGTGCGTTCCCAGCGCGACCATACAGGCGCCGGTCAGCGTCGCTATATCGATAATCACGTCGCAATCTTCTTTGACCGCGTAGTCAATCGCGTCGCACAATATCATTCTTCCCTCGGCGTCGGTATTTTGAATCTCAACCGTTTTGCCGGAGTAAGTCGTGACGATATCGCCGGGCCTATAGCTCGTGCCGCTGGGCATATTCTCAGCAGAAGGAACTATGGCGTATAAATTCAGAGGCAGCTTCAGTTCCGCCGCCGCTTTTATCGTCGCCAGCACCGCGATACCGCCTGTTTTATCCAACTTCATCTGCTCCATATTCTGTGCCGGCTTAATGCTTATCCCGCCCGAATCGAAGGTTATTGCCTTACCGACAAGGGCGACCTTGGGAAGGTTCTTTTTGGGTGTATATTTTACGACGATGAATCGCGGAGGCGTCTTTGAGCCGCTGCCCACCGCTAAAATCCCGCCCATACCGATTTTTGTCATTTGCTTTTCGTCGAGGACGGTGCATTTGAGGCCGGCTGTCGATTTGGCAAGTTTTATCGCCTCTGCCGCGAGCGTCGGCGGATTTATCACGTTGCCCGGCCTGTTGGCCAAAGCCCTGGCGTAACTCTGGGCCTTCCCGATTACAGCCCCCGTGAATAATCCCTCCTCAAGCCGCTTTACCTTCGTCGAATCGCTGTCAATCACCTCGACAACAAGTTTATCTGTCCTGCCGTTTTCATCCGAAGTGATATATTCATCATAACGGAAGCTTCCGAGATACACCCCCTCGGCCATTGCCTGCGCTGTAAGTTCCATGTCGAATCCGGCGCCGAACGATTTATGAATCGCCAGCGCGACGTTTTTGATTTTCATCGATACCGCTTTATTCGCCGCTAATGCAGCGGCCTTTCTGGCGGTGTTGATTGTGGCCTTTTTCTCTTCGCCAAGCCCGACCAGAAGCATGCGCTCAGCGCCTGTTTGGCCGTTTCCGTAAATCACCTTGCTGGTCCCCTCTTTACCCTTAAAATCTCCCAGCTTTATGACTCTCTCGATAGCTCCATCGAGCTTATCATCCAGTTTGCTTGTTAAGGTATCGAGCTTTTTTGCATCCGAAAAACATCCCACCGCCAGCATCTGTGTTTTGCACTCGGCCGGCTCAGCGACTCTTGTTTTCAGCTCAACTTCTATTATCTTTTTCATTTTTTCTTTCCTTGGCACGATAGTGAAGGTATGCCTCAATAAAATCTTCAATTTCCCCGTCAAGCACCGCATTGACGTTGCCTGTCTGGTGGTCGGTCCGATGGTCTTTAACTAACTGATATGGCTGCATGACGTAACTGCGAATCTGGTTTCCCCATGCAATCTCGCCTTTTTGGCCGTATTGCTTGGCGATTTCGGCGTCTCGTTTCTGCTGTTCGAGCATATAAAGCCGGCCCTTGAGCACCTTCATCGCCGATGCCCTGTTTTTATGCTGGCTTCGCTCGTTTTGGCATTGCACGACTATTCCCGTCGGTATGTGCAAAATCCTGACGGCCGAGCTTGTCTTATTGACGTGCTGACCGCCTGCCCCGCCCGCCCTGTAAAAATCGAGTTTGAGGTCTTCCTCTTTTATCTCGATATCGACGTCTTCATCGAACTCAGGCAGGCAATCGACTGCCGCGAAAGTGGTATGCCGTCTCTTGTTTGAGTCAAAAGGGCTAATCCTTACGAGCCGGTGAACGCCGGTCTCGCATGATAGCTTCCCATAGGCGAAAGGCCCTGCCACCCGAAGCGTAATCGATCGAATCCCTGCTTCTTCTCCGGGTGTCATATCCAGCTCGCTATATGTGTAATTGTTTTGCTCGAAATATCGTGTGTACATTCTAAGAAGCATATTGACCCAGTCGCAGCTTTCGGTTCCGCCAGCCCCCGCGTGAATACTGAAAAAGCAGTTTTTGGTGTCGTTTGGCCCGCTGAGTAAGCCGGTCAACTCGATTTGCTCGCAGCGTTTGGTAAGTGCCGCCAGGTCAATTTCAAGCTGGGCAAGCTCGTCGGGTTCCGATTCGATAGCCATCTCGAAAAGCTCACCAAGGTCCGAAACCTCCCGGACAAGCTCTTCAGCCGGCTCGACTATCGCCTTCAGGGCGCTTAATCGGCCTACCACTCCCTGTGCCTTCTCCTGGCTATCCCAGAATCCCGGCTGACTCATCTTTTCCTGAAGCTGCGCCAGCTCCGCCCTCTTGCCGGCCAAGTCAAAGCCAGTCCCGGATGTTATCCACCCGGGCCTTCAACTCTGTTATCCCGCTTTTTAACTGTGCTGCTTCCATAATCAGCTCACCTGAACTTTCCCAAATGTAAGCTTATAACACATTGCCCCTCAATATACAATGAACTTTGCCTGTTTGCTTAAACCGCGAAATAGTGTAATATTGTCGAATTGGGTAATATGATGACCTGCTGGATATAGTTAAAGAAAGGTTATATATGGACAAGGCCAAAACACATCCATTTTTGCCTAAGATGCGGTTGCTTTTTATCCCCTGCGCGACGGTATTCATATCGAGCTTCTGCGTCATGGTCCTCGAGCTTGTGGCGGGGCGTATAATCGCCCGATTCTTGGGCTCTTCGCTCTACACCTGGACCAGCGTCATAGGCGTCGTCCTTGCGGGTATCACAATAGGCAACTACATAGGCGGACGTCTGTCCGACCGCTTCAAGCCGGCAAGGATACTGGCAATATTATTTGCGGCCTGCGCGGCTGCCTGTCTTGTTACAATCGTTGTCAATAACCTTATCGGCAACTGGACCTGGCTGTGGCAATTCAACTGGCCTACGAGAATTCTGCTTCATGTTACGGCTGTCTTTTTACTGCCCTCAGCGCTTCTGGGCACAATCAGCCCGGTGGTAGCGAAAATGGCGCTGGAAAGGGGCCTACCGACAGGCCGGACTGTCGGCGATATTTACGCCTGGGGCGCAGCGGGCAGTATCGTCGGGACTTTCGCCGCGGGTTATTACCTCATCGCCCTGATGGGAACCATATCAATAATCTGGGCAGTCGCGGGAGTTATGATGGTGATGGCCCTGTTGTATGGAGCTGGTTTCTGGGCCGTCCGCCATGCACCGGCTTATGCTTTATGACTATTGTCCTTTTTGGGGTCGTTCTGCTTTTTGTCAGATTTTGCGAGAAGCTGAAGCCATTCGTTTTCAAGCTCGTTCATTTTCTCGTTTACCTGCCTGCGGGCGCGGATAGCTCGCACGGAGAATACCACCGCGGTTATTAATACAAGAATCGCAAACGGCAAAAAACCATACCACATAGGTCAAGCCCTGAATAACCCCGGCATTGGCTATTGTAAGCCCGGCGGCCGGGGCAGATTTTCGTATTTCGACGGTTTTTCCCGCGTAAACGTTATGCCCCTGCCGGTTACTATCTCGTGTTCCTCCCGCAGGAAATCGATATATTGCAATAGCGCCCAGGCGGTGTTGTTCCAGCTCATCTGGTAACCCCGCTGGTGCGCCTGCTTTTCCATAAACAGTCGTCTTGGCTTGTTGAAGACCAGGTAATCCAGGGCTGCCGCAATCTGCTCGGCGGATGGTTCGCCCGGGTCAACGAGAATGCCTCGCGCGTAACGCCCGATTACCATCCCATCCGGACATTTTTTGTTCGAGTAAATCAGTTCTCTGGCGTATCTGAATTTCGTCGCAATCGCCACCCTGCCTGAGCCGAGCGTATCAGCCAGCACGCCGCTGGAGATTTGCTGCATATTCAGATAGGGCAATACCATCACGTTTGTTACGCCGTAAAGTTTCAGCAGCATCGCCTCGTCGAGATAGCTGTCCAGGAATACGACGTCGTAATCCTCGAAATTAGTTCCCTGAAGCTGCTTGACTTTACACCATTTGACCTTTGCCTGCTCCAATGCGGATTTCAGAGACGCCTGAAATCGCTTATATGGTTCGCCGCCTTCGGCCTGCACAAAAACAGGATGGCACTCGCCGGCGATTAAATAAACCATTCTTTTTCGCTGCTGGGGCGTGCAAGATTCTTCGAGAAACCGCCCGAAGCCCCGTATTCCGAATTCAAGCCCTTTGTCGGGGCCAAGCAATCCGAGCGATGTTATCAAAAAGCGATTATCAAGCCCGCATTCTTTTTTTATATCAAGGCGGTTGTAATGCGAAGGATGATGCATGCGAATCCCGTGGTCGATGTGCTTGAGCTTGTTCTGCTTGATGTGGTATGTAGGCGATTCGAGAATTTCAATCGCGCTTTCGGTGGTCACGACCATGCCGTCGCAAATCTCAGAAAGGTCCTGTATAACCTTTTTCTGATGTTCGTCGGGGTTGTCTAAGACCGTGTGCAGGTATGCCACGGTTGTCAGTTTGGCTTTTGTGAACGCCCTTGCCATATCCACATAATTTGTCCCCGCGGCGTCCTGGCCGTTTTTACCGGGGTCTAGTCCGTATTCGTGCTGTAATAGTACGATCGTCGGATTGGAGCTTTCTTTTGCCCTTTTGAGAATGTCCTGGGTCGTGTCCAGCCACGATTGCGGATTATACTGGTCAATGACAAGGTCAACGGGGATATTGTATCCCGACGGGCCTGGGCTGTCGTTGTCTATAGCCGCGACGCGGATGTGGCCCACTTCACCGGTGAAATGCGACAATGCGTTGGCAAGGTTCCTCGAAAACGTCCCTATCCCGCATCTCCTCGGCGGATACGTGCTGACTATACGGATATTGTATGGCATAACACAGGATTATACCATCCGGCTTGTCTTTTGGTAAGTGGATTAAGATTTTACTTTTTTTGCCTTTGCCGGCTTTTCCGGCACAGTGTCCTCGTCGTCGGACGTGTCTGTGCTTTTCTTTCGGCCTAAGATTTCGTCGGTTTCATTGGCTGTTTTGGGAGGCCATTTGCCTTGCGACTGAAGTTGTAAAAGCTCATCTTTTTTCTTGATACTGACTATCGTTCGGCACTTCGGATACCGGTTGCAGCCCATAAACGGGCCTTTTTTGCTTTGCCTGATGACAAGCTCGCCTTCCCGGCATTTATAGCATTTCAATCCCGTCGGCTCGGCAGGGGGCCTGGGCGGGGCGATATTACCATCTTTATCCAATCGGACTATCCCTTTGCATTCCGGATAAGCCGGGCAACCGAGGAATGGCCCGAATCGTCCCGTCCTGTAAAGCATCGGCTTGCCGCAGTTCGGACATTTATGCTCGCTGACTTTCTGCTCAACCATTTTTCCATCCTTGTCGCAAGACCAGGCGAATTTGCAGTCCGGATAGCCCGAACAGCTCAGGAATTTGCCCTTCTTGCCGAATCGATAAACCAGTTTTTGTCCGCACTTCGGACATTCATAGTCGCTTGGCGTAGTCTCCGCCTTGGCGTGTTTCATCTCCGCGGTCGCGGTTTCCAAACTTGCCTTGAAAGGCCCGTAAAATTCGTTTAAAACGACGACCCAGTCAAGATGCTGTTCCTCAATTTTGTCTAACTGCTCCTCCATATACCGCGTAAATGCCAAATCCATTATCTTGGGGAAGTATTCTTCGAGCTTGTCGGTTACAACCTCGCCTAAGTCTGAGGCGAAAAGCTTCTTTTCCCTCTGCTCGACGTAGCCCCTTTCCTGGATTGTGCTGATAATGCTGGCGTAGGTGCTTGGTCTGCCGATACCTTCTTTTTCGAGTGCCTTGACTAATGACGCCTCGGTAAATCTTGCGGGCGGTTTTGTGAAATGCTGTTCGGACTTGATATCGACCGGTGCGAGTTGCTGCTCGACTTTGACCGCCGGCAGTTGCTGTTCGCCCGCCGCCGATGCTCCCGCGGACCAGACCTTCGTAAATCCGTCGAATGTCAGGACTTTTCCCGTGGTTTTATACCATACTTTTCCTATAGGCGTTTCGCCGATGATATCGAGGTTGGTTACGTCCCATTTCGCCGGCGACATCTGGCAGGCGATGAAACGCCTCCAAATCAAATCGTAAAGTTTGTATTGCTCCTCGCTGACTAACTCGCGGACGTCCTTCGGCGTCAGGTCAACGTCAGTGGGGCGAATCGCCTCGTGGGCGGCCTGGGCGCTTTTCTTGGCAGTGAAAACGTTTGCTGTTTCGGGAACATACGCGTCGCCGAACTGTTTTTGAATGAAATGGCGAGATTCGTTTATGGCCTCAGGCGAGATATGGGTGCTGTCGGTCCTCATATAGGTAATCAGGCCCAGTCGGCCCATCTCTTCTCCGAGGTCAACGCCCTCGTATAATTGCTGTGCTATCGACATTGTGCGTTTGGTCGAAAAGCCGAGCCGGTTCGATGCCGCCTGCTGCAATGTCGATGTGATGAAAGGCGGTCCCGGCCGAGACGATGTTTCTTTCTTCTCGACGTTGCCGACTTTGAATTTCGCCGCTGTTATCGCGTCATATATGCGTTTGGCCTGCTCGGCGTTTGACGCCTTGAAGGTCTCATCACCTATTTTGTAAAGGTCCGCCTTGAAGGCGTTGTGCTCTGAAAGCCACTTGTTTTGCTGGTCAATCGTCGGGCCGTCATTGGAATTATCCGATTTGGCCGCGAATTCCTGCCATTGCGGGCTGTAATTATTCTTCAGGTCGGTAGTGAAAATCGCCGGTATCAGCCAGTATTCCTCCGGCTTGAATCCGCGTATTTCTCGTTCCCGCGTGACAACAATCTTGACCGCCACCGACTGCACCCGGCCTGCGCTTAGACCTCTGGCGACTTTTTTCCATAACAGCGGGCTTATCTGGTATCCGACGATACGGTCCAGCACGCGCCTCGCCTGCTGCGCCATGACCTTGTCAATATCAATCCTGCCCGGATTGGCAAAGGCGTTTTTTATCGCTGTTTGGGTTATCGCGTTGAAAATCACGCGGTAAACTTTGTCCTGCGGCACTCCGAGAATATATGCCAGATGCCAGGCAATTGCCTCGCCCTCCCGGTCAAGGTCGGTCGCCAGGTAAATATCTTTGCAGCCCTTGGCCGCCTTTTTCAGCTCGGCCACGACCTTGGTTTTGCCCTGCATAATCTCGTACGTCGGCTCGAAATTCTTCTCTAACTCGACGCCGAAATCTTTTGCGGGCAAATCGCGAACGTGCCCCATCGACGCCCTGACCTCGAACCCGGGGCCTAAGTATTTGTTGATAGTCCGCGACTTTGCGGGCGACTCAACTATCACCAGCGATTTGCCGCCCGCATTGAGCGATGCCGTACTTTTTTTTTCTTTCTTTGCCATAATATTTAGCCCCCCGGTTTATTAGGAGGGCAATTATCACATATCGAACCTATCGGCTAAATGTTTGATAAAAAACGACAAATAAAGATACCGGCGCGTTTTGTCAAGAGAAACAATTCCCGACTTTTATTTTGCTGACCGCGAAAAATCGCCAAGTAACGGCTTTAACTTGCGAATGGCGTTACCGCGGTGAGATATGGCGTTTTTCATTTCTGATGGCAATTGTGCAACCGTTTTATTGAGTTTCGGCACAAAAAAAACCGGGTCATAACCGAATCCGTTATCGCCCGCAGGCTCATCTATAATGATTCCTTCAACTTCACCCCGTGTCTTAATCAGGACCTTCTCCGGACTTGCCAGACACAGACAACAAACAAACCTGGCCGTCCATTTTTCCTTTGGAGTGTTTTTCAGAAGATTCAATAATTTCTCTATGTTCTTGCGGTCGATGATTTTCCTGTCCTTATCTTTTGCCTCCGCGAATCTCGCGCTTTTCACCCCAGGTTGCCCTCCCAAAGCATCAACAACCAGTCCCGAATCATCCGCCAATGTCCACAGCCCCGTTGCTTTCGCGTAACCGAGCGCCTTTTTACGGGCATTCTCCTCGAATGTCGCTCCATCCTCCTCAACTTCCGTTATATTCGAAAAATCCGTTAGCCCCACCCATTCGATATCGCCGCCAAGCATCTCGCGCAGTTCTTTCAGCTTCCCAGGGTTTGTGCTGGCTACGAGTATCTTTCTCATAATTTAACGTCCGACTTCAAGAGCCCGAAAACATAAGTATCATGCCATTTGCCTGTCGATTTGGCCCTTGTCCCTTTGCGTTTGAGGCCTTCTTTTTGGAAACCCGCTTTTTTTACAAGGCAGGCCGAGGGTTTGTTTTCGACAAATACCTCCGCCTCAAGCCGGACTAATTTTAATTTGCGAAAAGCAAATTCCATAATCGCCTTCATCGCCTCTGTCCCGATTCCCTGCCCCCAGTATTTTTTGCCGAGCCAGCAGCCGACCTCCGCTTTTTTACCGAACCTGTCCAGGCCCCTAAGGCCAATCATGCCGATAACTTTTCCTATCGGCTTGAGTGTTATGCCGAAATTATACGGATTTTTCTTCGCTTTTTTCCGGCATAATCTTATGAAAGCCCTTGCGTCTTTTACGCTGTAAGGATATGGAACAAAAGCGAGGTATCTTGAGACATCGATGTGGTTGGCATTGGCCGCGATATCCGCCGCATCTTTAAGAGTGGGCGGCCGTAAAATCAATCTTTTCGTGACAAGTCGCATTTTTCTTGCTGTCTATGCCGGACTCATCAGTTTTTTGACCAGCGCACGCTGGAAGTGAAGGCGGTTTTCGGACTCGTCGAAGATAATCGAATTCGGCGATTCGACGGCCTCGTCGGTAATCTCAAGCCCGCGATAGGCGGGAAGGCAGTGCATTATTTTGGCGCCTGCCGGCGCGGATTTAAGCAATTCCGCGTTGACCTGAAAACCTTTAAATGCCTTGACGCGTTTTTGCTTTTCATTTTCCTGGCCCATACTGACCCATGTATCGGTATAAACGACGTCTGCTCCGACGACCGCTTCGGCGGGATTATAAGTCGCTGTTATGCAGTCGGCTTTTATACTGTTTGCCTTTTCGATTGTGCCCCAGTCAAGCTCGTAACCCTTTGGTGTTGCGACAGCCATTTTCATTCCGAGTTTGGCGCACGCGAACGCAAGCGACCGCGCGACGTTGTTGCCGTCGCCTATGAACGCGATTTTGACGCCTTCCAGTCGGCCAAGATGCTCCTTTATCGTCAGTACGTCCGCCATCGCCTGGCAGGGGTGCGAATAATCGGTAAGGGCGTTAATCACCGGGACAGTCGCGAATTTGGCGAGTTCTATGACGGTATTATGCTCGAACGTCCGCGCCATTATGCCGTCGATGTATCGGCTCAGTACCCGCGCCATGTCCTTTATCGGCTCGCGCTTGCCTATACCGCCTATGTCCTCGGGCCGGATAAATATGGATGAACCCCCCAAATCGCTCATCGCGACCTGAAAGCTGATTCGCGTCCGCAAGCTGGGCTTTTCAAACACCATCGCAAGCACCTTGCCGTTGAGACATACGTCCCGCCCGCCGCTTTTATAGAGTTTTTTGAGTGAGCTGCTTAAATCGAGCAATTCATTCAAATCATCCGCCGAACAATCGCTTATGCACAAAAAATGTTTCATTTATTTCGACTCCAATCTACGTTTCATCGTCTCTTTGCCACAGAGGCTTCTTTTATTTTAGCCACAGAGGACACAGAGGTCACAGAGAAAAAACTTTTTCAAAAAGCAATCTACCTTTAAGCGTAGCTTATCTCCAATTTTTGTTGCAGAACAGCGCTTACATTAAAACCCATATACTGCTTACCCCAGATACATATTATCCCAGGACATTCTTGTAATCTTAGTTCTAACAGCAATCAATAGCTCCACGAAAGAAGAATCTTTACATGGCTTCAATAGTCTGTCTGTCCTCACCGCTATTTTTGTAATCAAATTGTCGTCCTCAAGAAGGCAGTAAAATGGATTTTCACCTGGCCCAGGAACCTCACCTTTGGGGATTTCTTTTAATTCCTTTGGCACGCGAAAAGCGTCAAATAGCGTCTTTAGCCGGTTATCAATATCGCCTCCTTGGGTAACAATACGGCCAGGAGGCTCTGGTCTGAGAAAAGTGATATCTAATTCTGCGATTAAATTCAATTTTGAAGACACGATAGGGATAAATTGAAAATCATTCACCTTTTGCATAGCCGAAGTTGGATCGGTCGATAGCATACCCGTTGTCACAACGTTATTCAATAAAACGTGGCTATTCTGTGCACGACTGGAAAGTGGCTCCTGTTTCCATAATTCCGCCAGTTGTATATGGAATTCCCGACGGATTGCCTGCTTATCTTCTATGCTACCATTGGCTTTTAATGGACCTTGATATATTAATGTAAATTCCATATTGGCACTACGGCCCTTAGAACTTCTAATTTATTTATTCTCTGTGACCTCTGTGTCCTCTGTGGCTAAAAATCTCTGTGGCTATCACAAAGCGACACGTTTAACGCCATCGATTAACCGTTTTTCTCCAAAGTTGACTATCAGACCTCGTTTGAGGTTAGTCGCCTTGAGATAAGATAGAGTTTGCGCCAACGCAACCTCAGGCATTTTGGACAGCGATTTTATTTCCACGACGACTTCGCTCTCAACGAGCAGATCGATTTTCTGACCTTTGATAACTTTGCCTTTGTAAACAATATCAGCAAGCACTTGTCTTTTATGTTTTATCTTCTGCAGATCAAACTCATAACACAGGGCCTCTTCGTAAATTGACTCAAGAAGCCCGGGTCCAAGTTCCCGATGAACTTCTATGGCCGCCCCGATTATTTTCTCTGTCAGCTCATCAGCCATTTAGTTTTTATCTCTGTGACCTCTGTGTCCTCTGTGGCTAAAACAATTTTATCTTCTCTGTGGCTAAGATTCACCCATAGCGCTATCCAGGATATTAATCGCCTCGTCTATCTGTTCTTTTGTAACAATCATCGCGGGCATAAAGCGAAGCACCGTATTATTCGTGCAATTTATGCGCAAACCCAGTTCAAGGCACTTATCGACAATCGCGCCTCCCGGCCCGGACAACTGCACGCCAATCATAAGGCCGATGCCCCGGACCGAGTCGATTATCGGGTATTTTTCTTTAAGCTGCATCAGCTTCTTTTTGACATATTCACCCATATTTACAGCGTTTTCTAAAAGATGGTCCTGCTCAATCGCGTCAACAACCGCGACGCCGGCCGCGCAGGCGAGACAATTTCCGCCAAAAGTCGATGCGTGTTTTCCCGGGACCAACTTGTCCGCTAATTCCTGTTTAGCCATCATAGCGCCTATTGCTGCTCCGCCTCCAAGCGCCTTTGCCATAGTCATGATATCCGGCTCGATATCGGAATGCTGATACGCGAACCACTTGCCCGTCCGCCCCATCCCGGTCTGCACTTCGTCCAAAATCATTACCGCGCCGTTCTGGTCGCAAAGCTGGCGAATCGTTTCGAGGTATTCCTTTGTCGCGACGTTGATGCCGCCCTCGCCCTGAATCGGCTCAATCATCACCGCGCAAACCTCATCAGTAAACGCTTTTTCGAGGGCTTTTACGTCATTGAAAGGAACATAAATAAAACCCGGCAGCAAAGGCAGAAATCCTTCGTGATACTTGGGTTGTGCCGTCGCCGTCACCGTCGCGAACGTCCGGCCGTGAAAGCTTCCCTGGGCGGTGATGAACTTATATTTACCCTCTGCTGTCGCCAAACGCGCAAGTTTCAGCGCCGCCTCGTTCGCTTCCGCGCCGCTGTTGCAGAAAAAGCACTTTCCGCCAAAACCCCGCTCGCTAAGCAGTTTTGCTAATTCGCCCTGCTGCTCCGAGTAAAAGGTGTTGTCAATATGCAGAAGCTCACCTGCCTGTTTTCGCAGCGCATCGACCACTTTCGGATGGCAATGGCCGATGCCGCTTACCGCCCAGCCGGGGAACATATCAAGGATTTTATTACCGTCGGCGTCCCAGAGATAACAACCCTCGCCCTTGACAATCACCCGCGGCAGCCGCTTGTAATTTGCGATTACATACTTACTATAAAGTTCTATCGTTTCTTGTGTCGTCATTTTTTTGCCTTTTAACTTTTTCCTTTTTACTTATTTAACTATTTCCGTTCCAACGCCTTTATCCGTATAAATCTCTAATAAAAGCGAATGTTCAATCTGCCCGTCGATAATGTGCGCCTTTTTGACGCCCGCCGCCAGCGCAATCAAACACGCCTCGACCTTGGGATACATCGCGTCTGTGATGATTTTGGCGTCAATCATCTCTTTAATCTGCTGCTCATTCAAGCTCGAAACCCAGCTATTGGGGTCGTTGATATCCCGTCGAATCCCGTGGGTATCGCTTACCATGACC
>Ga0105104_10002900_pt1 | contig 12367 bp, 8 predicted proteins | sample PPLLaktember2015_3_FD_87034 | JGI IMG/M metagenome (GOLD analysis project Ga0105104, IMG submission 87034) | Freshwater sediment microbial communities from Prairie Pothole Lake near Jamestown, North Dakota, USA - PPLs Lake P7 Core (6) Depth... | ecosystem: Environmental > Aquatic > Freshwater >...
CTATCTGTATACCGACCGGCCGATCTATCGCCCGGGACAAACGCTCTATTTCCGGGGGGTTGCACGCCAGGCGAACAATGGGCGCTACAGCCAACCCGACCTTTTCCATTTACCGCTCAACCTGTATGGGTCGACCGGGGCGATCGGACCGGCCCTGCTGGCCACCTTCGATCTCTCACTCTCGTCTTTTGGTACCTTCAACGGCTCGTATACCCTTTCCGAGGATGCTCAACCCGGTTTATACCGCCTGAGTTTCCCAGACCTGCCGGAATCCGACCTGTACTTCCAGGTGGCTGACTACCGCAAACCGGAGATTGACCTGCAAGTATCGCTAAACCCCGCGGAGGCGAAGTTGGGCGATCCGCTGGAGGCTGCCCTCAGCGCGAATTATTTCTTTGGAGCCCCGGCAGGCAATCTACCGGTGAGTTGGATATTATTCCGCAACCAGGATTTCTTCACCCTGCCAGGCGCTGAGGTGGGCACGCTGAGCACGGACTGGTTTACATCGATCTTCCCGGTGGGGGGCCTGGGACAGGCGGTAATCCAGGGAGAAGGCCGGACGGCTCCGGATGGGAGCCTGAGTATTACGATTCCCACAACACCTGGGCCGGAAGAAATCATTTCGGGCAGCCCGCAGCGCTATATCCTCGAGGCAACCCTTCAAGATGAGAGCGGCTTCCCGGTCAGCGCGCGAGCCAGCGTCCTGGTCCATCCCGGCACCTACTACGCAGGGATCACCCCGGATGCCTGGACCGGTGAAGCCGGCAGCCCCATAGGATTTACGATCCAGACGGTAACCTGGACGAAACAACCGGTCGAGGTACAGAACCTGCAAGCCCTCTTCCAAAAGGTAACCTGGAAGGAAGAAGAGCAAAGCACCTTTGGTTTTCCGACACTCACCCCGCAATACACACCGGTGGGCAGCGTAGATTTCAGCACCGACTCGTCCGGGGGTGCCCGTCTGGAATTTACCCCGCCCGAACCTGGGACCTATCAGTTGGAGGTAGGTGGGGGAGGTGCGAAAACCCAATTCCTGCTGTGGGTCGGCGGACCCGGAGCGGTGGAATGGCCGAACTTGCCCAACCAGAAGATCCACCTGACGGCCGACCAGGAAGAATACCAGTCCGGCGAGCGAGCCGATATCTTTATCCCGAACCCGTTTGGCGAGCCGGTGCAGGCCCTGGTCACCCTGGAGCGCGGGGATGTAATGAGGGCAGAGATCATCCAGGTAGAGGCGAATGGGTCCAATTTCGAAGCAGAGCTTGGCCCAGAAGCGGCGCCCAATATCTTCGTTTCCGCTACCCTGCTGGGCAGCCAGCCGGATGGAAAACCGGATTTCCGCCAGGGGTATCTTGAAATCCGCGTGGATCCGGCAGCCCTGGAGCTCAACCTTGAGGTGGCCAGCAGCCCGGAGCGCGCCCAACCGGGTGGGGAGGTGAGCTTTGCCATCCGCGTGACGGATTCCGAGGGCCAACCGGTGCAAGGTGAATTCTCGCTGGCTGTGGTCGACCTGGCAGCGCTGGCATTGGCCGAACCCAACAGCCGGAATATCGTGGATGCCTTTTACGCGCCCCAACCCCTGGGGGTTCAGACCGGGCTTACACTGGCGGTGTACGCCGGTCGCAACCTGCTGATCGCCGGTGGGCAGGGTGGTGGAGGAGACGGTATGCCGGAGTTCCAGTTTATCCGCGAGGACTTCCGCGATACAGCCTATTGGAACGCTGAGATTACCACCGACGAAAATGGGCAGGCGCAGGTCAGCCTGCAACTCCCCGACAATCTGACTACCTGGCAGGCCGATATCCGCGGGCTGACCGCGGATACTCTGGTTGGCCAGGCCACTGCCCAAATCCAGGTGGGGAAGGATCTATTGATCCGTCCGGAGGTGCCGCGCTTCCTGGTGGCCGGTGACCATGTAGAACTGGCAGCCATCGTCCAGAATAACACCCAGGGAGCTTTGGATGTCAATGTCACCCTCCAGGCCGGTGGGGTTGGATTGGATGACGCTTCTCTTGCCAATCAACAGATCCAGGTACAGGCCGGCGACCGGACCCGGGTGACCTGGTGGGCAACGACGGGGGATGCCGAGCAGGCAGAGCTGGTGTTCAGCGCCCAATCCGGCGCTCTGGAAGACACGTCCCGCCCGGAAAGTGGATCGATCCCCATCCTGCACTACAGCGCCCCCCAGACCTTTGCTACGGCGGGTGTGCTCGATCAAGGCGGGGAGCGGTTGGAAGTAGTCAGCCTGCCAGGATCCTACCAGCCAACCGGCGGTGAGCTGCGGCTGAACCTGCAGCCTTCCCTGGCTGCTGCCGTACTGGACAACCTGGAAATCCAGGACCAGCCGGTATACGATCATCCGGAAGCGGTGCTGTCCGGTTTCCTGCCTGCCCTGGAAATATTCCAAACCCTGGAAAAGCTGGGTTTGGATGCGCCGGAATTGAAAGAGGCAGCTAACCAGAAGGTAAGCGAGAGCCTGGCGCGCCTGGGCAGCCTGCAAAACCCGGACGGTGGGTGGGGTTGGTCACGAAATTCGGACAGCCAGGTGATGCTGACGGCTTACGCGCTGGTGGGCTATACCCGGGCAGGTGAGGCAGGTTTTGGTATCGACCCGCAGGTACTTGCGCAGGCCCAGGAATTCCTGCGCGCCAGCCAGGCGGCGCCGGGTATGACGTCCGCAGACTGGCAGTTCGACCAACTGGCCTTCAGCCTGTACGCGCTCCAGCAGTCGGGCAGCGGCGACCTGGCCGGGACAGCGGGACTGTTCGATGAGCGCGCGCGGCTGGCTCCCTGGTCCCAGGCGCTGCTGGCGCTGACCCTCGAGGGGCTTTCCCCGGGGGACGAGCGCGCGCGCACCCTGATTTCAGACCTGGAGTCCAATGCCATCCGGACCGCTACTGGCATGCATTGGGAAGCCAGGCAGACTGCCTGGCAGACCTGGAGCACCCCGGTCCAGACGACCGCGGTGGTCGTGTACGCCATTGCTCAACGAGATCCGGCTTCCCCCATCCTCCCAGATGCGGTGCGCTATCTAATGGCACACCGGTCTGCCAACCAGGTTTGGGGTTCCACCTATGAAACTGCCTGGGTGCTGCTGGCGCTCACCCGCGTCCTGGAAGGCACCGGCGAGCTGCAGGCCGATTTCGGCTATTCGGCGGTGCTGAATGGCACTGAGATTGCCAACGGCCAGGCCGGCGGTGCTGGGGCGCTGTCGGGGCTCACGACAACCATCCCCCTGGACCAGCTCCTCCAGGACCAGCCCAATGGGTTGTTAATCCAGAGAGAGGAAGGCGCAGGCCGGCTGTATTACACGGCCGGGTTGGCGATCGGCCGGCCGGTGGAGACGGCTCCACCGCTCCAGCAAGGAGTGCATGTCGAACGGTCTTATTTCCTGGGAGGACAGAACTGCCGCGCCGCTACCTGCGAGCCGGTCCGCCAGGTTGCACTGGGAGAAACCACACAGAGCGTGCCGATCAGCGTACATGTGACGGTCACGCTGCCCCAGGATACTTATTATTTGGCGGTGGAGGATTGGATCCCTGCCGGGAGCGAAGTTTTGAATACTGAATTAAAGACCAGCCAGCAAGGCCTGGAAGACGGCTCGCAAAACCAGGTTGATTTCGACCCGCGCGATCCTAACCAGGAAGGCTGGGGCTGGTGGTACTTTAGCGCTCCGCGTATTTTCTCGGACCATATCGCCTGGACCGCTGAGTACCTGCCGGCGGGCACCTATACGCTGACCTATACGCTGATCCCCTTCCAAACCGGGGAATTCCGCGTGCTCCCGGCGCGCGCCTGGGAATATTATTTCCCGGAGGTCCAGGGGACGAGCCGGGGCGAGTTGTTTACGATATCAAAATAGAGAAAACCAGGGATAAGAGCTATTCTTCCCCGATCTTTTCAACGCGCGGATAGATCACCCGCAGCGGGATGATGGCGCACAACAGGCCGATCAGCCCGCCCACGACCAACCCGGCAATTTGCCCAAGGATGGCTGGGCCGCCCAACAGCTCGACCAGGATGGGGGGGCCAAAGAAGGCTGCCAGGCTGATAAACAGATAGGCCATGCTGGCGATTGCTGCAAGGCAGCTGGTTGTTCCGCGCATCATCTGGCGAGCATCCTCCCACTTGAAGTTGGCGCCTGCCACACCAAAGGCCAGGTTCAACCCTACCGCGCCAGCGGTGGAGAGGGCTACTACCCCCATCCCAAACAACATGGTCTCCAGGCTGCCCTGCCGGACGATTGTGATGATCCATAGGAACAACCAACCGATGATCAGGGTGGGCAGATAGGCAATACTGTACTTTGCCAGCAGCAGCCGCCAGGGTTTGAGCGGGGATGTCTTCAAAAGCCAGTAGCTCTTTCCCTCCTGCGAAAAGCCCATTAATGCCAGGCGCGATTGGAGCGTCCACCCGACAAATAAGGAGATGCCCACGTTAGCATACACCAGCAGGTTGCTCAGCACCATTCCAAACTGCCCGGGGATTTCCCGCGAGCCGCTGAGCCCGCGTTCGTTACCCCGGAAGAGGAAGACCGAATAAATGAGCCCGAAAATGAGCGGCGTGATTAGCTGTGACATGTTGCGCAGATCCCGGCGCAGGACCAGCCAATCTTTAACCACCAGCCCGCGCACCGGGGCAGGGATCTGGCGGGTCAGCCAGGCCAGGGGAGCCGCTTTGCGGCCGGGTTGGACGACGGCGGCCGGTTGGCGGACAGCTTTACGCCGGCGCGTGCCGATCTGGATGCGCGCCCAACCGGTGTAATACAGCCGCTCTGCCACGCTGAGAGCCAGATAAAAGATCCCGCTGGCCAGGCCAAGGCTGAGCAGGATCCCCCCCAGCCCGAGGAGCCAGCGGCCTTCGCTCAGGTCGATCAATCCGTGCCCGGCCCATGCCAGGGGGTTCCAGGGGCTGTCCAGCTGCGTGAGAGATTGTGCGGCATTGGCCACCTGGGTCTCGGAGAAGTTCATCCGGTTAGACAGCTGTCCGGACTGCGAACACAAAAAAGAAAAGATTGCGCCCAGAAAAGCAAGCACCTCGGCTACCCGGCGAGCAGGGAAGATGCGCACGATACCCATAACCAGCAGGCTTGAAAGCCCGGCGGCCGATAGAGCAACTGCCAGGAAGATCACCGGTACCAGGATAAAGTAAGCCAGGGGATAGCCCGCTGAAAGACCCAGGCCGTATAATACCGGCAGTCCAAACAGGAGGATCAGGCTGAAGTTTGGCAGGATGGCCTGGACCAGCTTGGTAATAAACACAGCCCGCATGGGCACCGGCGCGCTGAGCAGGAAATCCATATCATTGGCCAGGTAGAGCGCCTGGAGTAAAACGCCAAAGCTGGTGAACACCAGACCAACAAAAGCCGAGGTCAGGATCAGGACCGGCACGCTGCGCAGCAGTGGGATGGGGTCGAAATACTGGGCCAGGGAGGGGGAGCGCAGCAGAGCCAGGGCGCCCCAACTGAGAGCAAAGATACCGCCTAATGCGGCCAGGATCACAATCCCCAGGACGACGTAGCCGACCTTTCGCCGGGTTTTGGCGCGTTTGAAATTCATATAAAAGAGCAGCAGGCGCAGCCGGAATAGTTTGACCACCGACCGCCACAGGCTGACCTGGCGGACAGGCAGGCTGGCGGTGATCATTTCAAAACCTCGGTGATCTCGGCGTATTCTGTCCCGCCGGTGATCTGCAGGAAGATATCTTCCAGGCTGGCCTGGCCTTTCCCCAGGGCGCGCAGCTCTTCCATCGTCCCGACGGCAACCAGCCGGCCCTGGTGGATGATCCCGATCCGGTCACACATCCGTTCGGCGATTTCCAGGATATGGGTGGACAGAAAGATCGCCGAGCCGCGTGCCGCCATCTGGCGCAGGATATCTTTGATCAGGCGGGCGGATTTTGGGTCCAACCCGACCGTTGGCTCATCCAGCACCAGGATGCGCGGATCGTGGAGCAGCGCGGCTGCCAGGGCGGTCTTCTGCTGCATCCCATGGCTGTAGGAATCGATCAGATCGTCTCCCGCTTCGGACAGGTCGAACAGCCGGAGCAGCTCCTCGATCCGCCGGTTGACCTGCTGTCGGTCCAGATCGTACAGTTCCCCCACAAAACGCAGCAGCTCGCGGGCAGAAAGTTTGGCGTACAGGTTAGGTTCGTCGGGGGCGTAGCCGGTAGCTGTTTTGGCCTGGATGGGCTGAGATTGGACATCGAACCCGGCGACCCGCACGCCGCCCGAGGTGGGCTGCAGGAGCCCCACGATCATGCGGATGGTTGTTGTTTTTCCAGCCCCGTTTGGACCCAGAAAGCCAAAGATTTCGCCGCTGTACACGGTAAAACTGACATCATTGACCGCCACCTTGTCTCCATAGCGTTTGACCAGGTGTTGGGCTTCGATGAGTGGTATGCTTTGATATTCCATAAAGGACCTCATGAAATCATTCCGAGCAGCTTGAAACCAGGATGAAACGCTCCGGCAGGCAGGCGAACAACATCCGGGGGATATCGATCCGCGGCCGGATCAGGGTTGAGACAGGCGAGTAAACAAGGTTACCAGGGTAATTGCGGCAAACACAAAGGCCACCCCCAAAAAGGCGGACAGGATCTGGCCGCTCGACCGCTCATCGGTCACGCGCAGCTCCGGGTAGACCCCACTGACATTCCAACGCGGCCCGGCAAACCAGGCGAAAAGCAGGCCGCCAACCAGACCTCCCAGGTGCCCCCAGTTATCGATACCGATATTCCTTAGAGAAAACCCAATAAACAGGTTGACCGCGGCAATCCCCAGGATATTGAGGATCACCGGGCGGAACTGCTCGCCAAACCAGCGCCGGTTGTGGTAAACCAGCACGCCCTCGGCTGCCAGCAGTCCGAAGATCGCCGTAGATGAGCCCAGGGATGGGGCTGAGGAAAGCACGAAGGATAATACATTGCCGGCGAAGCCGCCCAGCAAATACAGGGCCAGGAAACGCCCGTGACCGTAGTAGCGTTCCAGGCCGCGGCCGATCCCATACAATGCGTACATATTGACCAGGATGTGCAGCGGGTTGCCGTGCAGCAGCACCGGGGTGATCAAGCGCCAGAATTCGCCCGCCAGGATGGCCTGGTTGATCTTGGCTCCCAACGCGGCTAACAGGTCGCCTCCCAGTACATTTTCGCTGAGGAATTGGAGGGCGAAGACCAGGATGGTGATCCCCATGATCGTATAAGTGACCACGGGACGCTCGGCGGCTGCGCGCAGGGTCAGCGCGGCGGGCCGGCGGGGTTCTTCGGGCGTAGGAGCATTTTCAGAGATTGGCTGGTCCGCGTTCACAGGGAGACCTCTCGTGGATTGACGCGCAGGTGTTCGCTGCGGATGATCGAAATAATATCTGCTACCGTCTCTCGCAAGCGTCCATGGGTATTGACTACCAGATAATCGAATTCGGATAAGCGTTCGAGTTCCTGCTGTGCGGTTTCCAGGCGGATTTGCAGGCTCTCGGGGGTCTCGCTGTTGCGGTCTCTCAAACGCTGGAAGAGCTCTTCCTGGCTGGCCGGTGTGAGAAATATCAGGATGGCCTCCGGACAGATGGCGCGCACCTTGGCCGCTCCCTGCACATCCACGCGTAATACCACATCCAACCCGCTGTCGATCGCCTTGCGAATCTGGGTCTTGGGGATGCCTTTATAATCTTTATAGACCAGCGAATATTCCAGCAGTTCTTGCTTGTCGATCATCGCCTGGAATTCCTCCATCGAGAGAAAAAAGTAATCGATACCGTTCACCTCCTCGGGACGTGGGGGGCGGGTGGTGGCGGTCACGACAAATTTCAGGGGGAGCTGGCTTGCTTTCAATTCTTTGAGGACGGAATCTTTGCCTACCCCAGAGGGGCCAGAAATCACGATCAAGAGGGGTTTGGGGTGATATACATCGAAGGAGTTTGGCGCATGGGGCATGGAGTCATAATCCTGAAAACGGAATCCTATAAAATTCTAAACTGTCTTGATTATAATTGATAAGACGTTACTACTCAGCCAGGTGCATGGTATTTCTACCATATTCCCAAAACATACCTGCCATGCGCCATACTTACGAGGTGATGGATGCCGAATTACGAATACCGATGTCTGAACTGCCGCAGGCGCTTTGACGTATTCCTGAGCTACCAGGAATATGGCCAGAAGGAGATCCGCTGCCCGCACTGCCAGAGCGATCACGTCCAGCGCAAGATCGGCAGGATCCGGGTTGCCCGTTCCGAAGAGAGCCGGTTGGAAAGTATGGCAGACCCGGCAAAACTGGCCGGTTTGGAAGACGATCCGCGCGCCCTGGGGCGAATGATGCGGGATATGAGCTCAGAGGTAGGGGAGGAGATGGGCCCTGAATTCGACGAGGTGGTCCACCGGCTCGAAGCCGGTCAAAGCCCGGATCAGATCGAGAAAGATCTGCCCGATCTGGCCGGCGAAGGTGGAGCGGGTGAGAGTGATTTTGGGGGGGATTTCTAATTCTACTGGATCACTTTTTGCAGATCCTCAAAGGAGGTCATCCAGGCAATGCGCTGGAGGAAATCGGCCAGGGAGGTACTCCGGCGGCGTAGTTCTACCACAGCCGGCCCTACCGGGTCCCTGCCGGCGGCCCCACCGCCCGGCTCATCGGCATACGCGCCGTAAAAAGCAAAATATGCCTGGTTGATCTTGCGCACCAGGTATCCGTTTTCCAGAAATGTCCGCCGGCTGTCATCCATAAATTTTTCCGCTTCGGCTATTTTCCCTTTTGCCAGCAGATCATCTGCCTGAACGCGGATTCTCTGCATTTCCGAGTTGTAGCTAAATCGCGGAGCTTCTACCGGCGTGGTATTGGCCTGTGGAACGAGGGCTGCTTCCTTGGGGAGCATCTCCGGGTAGTAGCGCCGGATCACCTCCCGCCCGATCTCTTTCCCCGCCAACGAAGCGGCGGTCTCGTTCATCGTGCGCATCTCGGGTGAGATCTCATAATTTATTCCCAGCGGTCGCAGGGTCAGGTAGTTGTGGATCCATTCATGCGAGATGACCTCGGTCAGCCAGCTCAGATCGCTGGTGCGCATGACCATGGTGGGGTAGATCCCTACCCCGCCGATTGGGACAACCAGGGAAGAGACGTTGAGGTCCTGGCTGACCTGGATTTCTAATTTTTCCATCTGGTCTACATTCATCTCGGCCAGGATTGAAATGTTGGCATCCTGGCGGATGGCATAGCGAGGAGAGACGATCAAGGCCATCGGGACGGGCGTGCTGTGGTACCAGATGGGCGGTACAGGCTGTCCGCCAACCGTCAGACCCAGGTCTGCCACGACTTCAGAAATCTGGGCTTGCAGGATAGATTCGGCCATCGGAGTGATCTGTTTCAGGCGCGCAGCAATGTCTGCCAGTTTTGCCCGCAGGGTTTCGGAGAGCTCCTGCGAGTCCTCAACGTCTGGGTCTGCATAAATGCGCGTAATCTGGACGACCAGGTCGCCTTGCTGGCGGGTCAGGTCCATATATTCCTGGACGAGCCGGCTCTGTTTCCCGGCCGGCAAAAATCGGTGTGCGCCAAGGGCATTGCTGGCGGCTTTCTCCAGCATGGCATCCAGGATCCAGGCGATGTAATCGAACTCGATCGATCGCGTATAGGACCGGACTTTTTCTATGCGGTCGGTGGATGGTATCCCGCTGCGGCTGACCAGTACGGCCAGGATGGCCAGGAGTAGGATTAAGTTTAGGGTCTTTTTGAGGTAAAAGATGAGCTGCATGGGTCGGTCGTAATGTGTCGATATTTATTCTGATTTTTATCCATTTCCAGCGTATCTATATTATACCGTACCTGCTTTTCCTGGTTCTGGCAGCCCGGTTTTGTATAGTATTTGCAAGTTTTGATAATTCTAGTAAACTAAAGCACTGCACCCGAGAATCCTCATGAAGCATATCTACCCGGTCTTTCTTTCAACCCTCCGCACCATCCGCTGGTTCAGAATATTTTGGCTGATTGCGCTGGTTGGGATAGCGGCTTGCCAGGCAGCGCCTACCCCGCAAGAACCGACTGTCCTGGCGGGCACATCCCAGCCTACCCGTTCTCCGACACGGAAACCCACCCCGACCGTCTTGCCAAGCGCTACTTCAGAATGGATTGGGGTTGACCCGGCGGACCTGCGCGGGATGAGAATCCGCCTGTGGCATCCCTGGACTGGTGACCTGGCCGAAGCCCTGAACCGGCTGGAATCCGAATTCAATGGGACGAATCCCTGGGGAATCTGGGTGGATGTGGTGGGTATCGCCAACCAGGGGGATGTTTTTGAGGCAGTCCAGACGGCTCTGGACACTCCCCAGCAGCCAGATGTCGTGGTGGCATATCCGGAACAGGCCCAGGCCTGGAACAGCGAAGGGAGTGTGATCCTGGACCTGTCCGATCTGATCGCGGACCCTGATTGGGGGATAGCATCCCAGGATGTGGTTGATTTCCCGGCTGTATTCTGGGATCAGGATTGGGTGGAAGAAAAGCGCCTGGGCGTACCCGCACTGCGCTCGGCCAGGGTCTTGTTCTACAACCAGACCTGGGCTGAAGAGCTGGGCTTTACCCGCGCTCCGCGTACCCCACAAGAGTTCGAAGAACAGGCCTGTACGGCTGCCCGGGCAAACCGGGATGACCCGGTTTGGGAGAACGATGGCACCGGCGGTTGGATCCTGGATTACGATGCGCTCACCATTTCCGCCTGGATCCTTGGACAGGGTGGTGAGATCCAGCCGGATCGAGATGGGGCGTACTCCTTCGATGCGCCAGCCGATGAGCAGACTTTCCGCTATCTGCGCGGGCTGTTTGATGATGGCTGCGCGTGGCATCCGCGCTTATCCGATGCCTATGGATATTTTGCCACCCGGTATGCCCTCTTTTTTAGCGGCAGCTTGGAGGATATTCCCGGCCTGACGCACTCTATGGAAGGCGCCGGCAGCCAGGACCAGTGGACGGCGATCCCTTATCCGGCGGTACGAGGCGATCAGCAGCTGTTGGTAGCCGGACCCTCTTTCCAGGTGCTCGAGTCGCAGCCTGACCGCGAGCTGGCGGCCTGGTTGTTCGTCCGTTTCCTGACCACACCAGAAAGCCAGGAAAGCCTGGCACAGGCAGGCAGCGTTCTCCCGGTGCGCCAGGCCGCGATCGACCGCCTCGAAGAAGATCGCGGCCGCCAGGATGCCTGGCAGGCGGTTTTTTCTGCCCTGGATGAAGCCCAGGGAGTGCCCAATGCAGCCTCCTGGAGGGTTGTGCGGTTGGTCCTCGAAGACGCCCACCGCCAGCTATACCAGGCTACCACCCTGCCCGAGGATATCCCTGATATCCTGGATCAGATGGAAGCGACGATCCGGGAGATCCTGGAGAGGCCTCAAGAATGATGGTGGAAGAGCTTCCCAAGGTTACGATCTACAGCGATGGATCCTGCGAACCTAACCCGGGGCCGGGGGGTTGGGCAGCGCTGCTGCGTTTCGAGGGTCACGAGAAGGAGCTGAGCGGCTCGGATCCGCAGACGACCAACAACCGAATGGAGCTGACCGCTGCCGTAGAAGCGTTGAAAGCCCTCAAGCGGCCCTGCCGGGTGATGCTCTATACCGATTCTGAGTATTTAAAACGGGGGATCACCGAGTGGCTGCCGCGCTGGCAGGCGCGGAACTGGCGCCGGAAGGGCGGCGAGCTGGCCAATGTGGACCTGTGGCAGGCGTTGGCGGAGGCCGTCCAGGCGCACCAGATCGAGTGGCGCTGGGTGCGCGGCCACGCCGGCCACACCGAGAACGAGCGGGTGGACCGGCTGGCAAAACAGGCCATCATAAAAAGTCGATTGAAAGGTTAGGGGTGCGCCGCGCGCACCCCTAACCTTTCAATCGACGGTCTTGCAGTACGGCCTGGGCCGCGTAGTATCCGCACATGCCGTGCACGCCGCCGCCGGGTGGGGTGGACGAAGAGCACAGGTAGATCCCGGGGGTGGGGGTGGTATACGGGTTGATGCGCGGGACGGGGCGGGTGAACAGCTGCCCCAGGTCCTGGACGCCGCCGTTGATATCTCCGCCAATGTAGTTTGGATTGTACTGCTGCATCTGTACGGCGTTGGTGGTCTGGACGGCCAGGATCCGCGCCTCGAAGCCCGGAGCAAAGCGCTCGATCTGGGCGATGATCTCGCGGCTCATATCCCGGGTCGAACCGTGCGGTACGTGACAGTATGCCCAGACGGTGTGTTTCCCCGCGGGTGCGCGGGATGGGTCGAACAGGCTTTGTTGGGCGAGGATAATGTAAGGCCTCTGCGAGTGTTCGCCTTTCCAGGAGGCTGCCTCGGATGCGGAGATTTCCTCCAGGGTCCCACCCAGGTGGACCGTCCCCGCCCGGGCTCCTTGTGGGTCTTTC
>Ga0105104_10002901_pt1 | contig 12365 bp, 13 predicted proteins | sample PPLLaktember2015_3_FD_87034 | JGI IMG/M metagenome (GOLD analysis project Ga0105104, IMG submission 87034) | Freshwater sediment microbial communities from Prairie Pothole Lake near Jamestown, North Dakota, USA - PPLs Lake P7 Core (6) Depth... | ecosystem: Environmental > Aquatic > Freshwater >...
GGAGATGGCCGAGAACGCCCGCGCCCGCGGCCTGGCCCAAGTTGAAGCCGACGTTGAACCCTCCCGGCTTCATCGCCCGCTTGAGAATAGCCAGGCAGGACTGGGCCGTCCGCATCAGGTCGGCCGCCTCTTCGGGGGGGAGGGCCTCCAGGTCCGCCGCATGGCGGTAGGGGGCGGCCAGGAGATGCCCGCTGGTATAGGGATAGGTGTTGAGGAGGACGAAGCTGAAAGCGCCGCGGAAGAGGACGCGGTTCTTCCGGTCGGCCCGGCTCTTCGCCTTGCGGCAGAAGAGGCACCCCTTTTCCTTCCTGCCGACGATGTACCGGAACCGCCAGGGGGCCCAGAGGATTCCGCTCGGCAGCCGCTCCGCCCGTTTCTTCATATGCGAATCCTATCCCGGCCGACGGCGCGGGTCAAGAGAGACCGGGTCCGCGATAGAAATCAGCACAAGGGGGAAAAGGGCTTCCGGGCGAGGAGTCCTCCCCGGCTCGCGCCCCCAGTTGGCATCGCGCGACCGGAAGGCCGAAGGGGCGAACTTTATGTTCGCCCGCCCCGGGCTGGCTGGTCGGGCGAACGTCGCAGGTGAGGCTTCCCGATGGGCGCAGCGGAATCGGGATAGCCTCCACCTGGCTTGTTCGCAGATTCATAGCCCAAGCTGCTTCTCGATCAGCCGGACCAGACTCTCCTTGATCTCGGGGTGACGCGGGACAGGCGCTCTCCGGCCCGTCATGGGATTGGCGTAGATATCGTGACGCTTGCCATGCCGTTGCAGATGGCACCCGCGTTTGACTAGGGAGCGGATGAAGTTCCCTCGTTTCACACCTCGACTCCGAGTTCCAGAGTGTGCGTATCGGCATGGGCCGGCTCTGACTCGGTTTCGAGCATCATCCGATAGGCGTCGGCAATGTTCTCTTTGAGTTCATCCAGGGTTTCGCCCTGGCTGAAAACACCGGGAATCTCCCGGATCTTACCGACAAACCAGTTGTCATCCTGCCAGTACTCTAGCGTAAAGAATCTCTTCATTGTGGCATCACCTCATGGGATACGTTACCACGCACGGGCATGGCTTTCAATCCACCTTTCCTGCGAACGGGCGGCGGCTGAGCCCCGACGGACCGGCCCGCTTCGGCGGGCCGGGACGGCGTGGGCTCCAGCCGCTGATGGGGCGCGCGCCAGCGCGGCCCAGAAGCGGATGGGAATAGCCGTCGCCCGATGAGCCGACGCGCTTGCGCGTCGGCTCATCGTCGAGGGTCAGGTTCGGCGAGCTTGCGAGCCTACCATGCACGCCGTTGTCCGGCGGCTTTCAGGCGTGGGGCGCCAGTACCGGCAGCGGGTGCTTGACCCCGATCAGTCCATCAATGGACAGATCTTCGTCAACATCTGGCCAGTGGAGTCCGTAGCCGGACGGAGACACCTCAACTCGCTCTCTCTGTCGTTGCGTTGCAGACGCCAGACGCAGCGATTGTTCGGCCAAGTCGATGCTGTAGGATCGGCCATCGACCTCGATATGCAGCAGCCCGCCGGAAACCGAGACGTTCCGCACATCGTGTGCCTTATCCATTTCTCCCCTCCTGAAATTCGTTCCACTGGCTGACAATATAGTCGAAATGCTCGAGGATGATCCGGCGGGCGGCCCGCCTGTCGGCAGGACTCAGGTTGTAGGCATGCGCTTCGCTGACCTCGGAGGCGTCCGGATCGAGCCAATACTTCGCCTCGGCGTTGCCCTTCTTGCAGTGCACATGGATCGGTTCATCTCGCTCATTCGCGTAGAAGTAGAACCGCCACCCGAGAATCATCAGTATGGGCGGCATAGTCCCTCTTCTCCACGCCGCAGACTACCACCTTACGATTGCCGTGTCACGCCTACAAAGTGGTCTTCTGACTCTCTTGCCCAACGTGTTTGGGATAACGCGCAAGCGAAGCGAGTCGCATTGATCCCATTGTTAGGCGTGCCTCATGGCACCAGCGAATACATGTACACAGCATAGCCGGTTAGCAGTGCGGCCCCTTCCCACCGGTTCAGGACCCAGCCGCGCCACATGAGCAGCAGCAGGAGCACCGCGCTTGCGACCATGACCGCTAGGTCGAGTGCCCGCAGGCCTTGCACCTCGAACGGGCGGATCAGGGCTGCGACACCCAGCACTGCCAGGATATTGAGGACATTGGACCCGATGACGTTGCCGAACGCGACGTCAGCCTCGTCGTGCAATGCCGACGTGACCGACGCGGCCAGTTCAGGCAGGCTCGTGCCCACCGCAACGATGGTCAGTCCGATGACGACTTGGCTGATACCGAAGTCCGCGGCAATCGCCATGGTGCCCTTGAGCAGTAGATGAGCACCGGCCAGGAGCGCGACGAGTCCGACCGAGAGCAGGACGATGTCGAACCGGATGGAACGGCCCGAGCGGGCGAGCGCCTCGTCGAACTCAGCGACGACCTCCTTGACCTCCCCGCGCTTCGCCGCCAGGTAGGAGAAGACAGTGTAGGCGACAGCGCCGACGGCCAACAAGAGCCCTTCCGGCCGGCTGAGCTTCCGGTCGAGAAGCAGCACGCACAGCAACAGCGTGACCCCGATCATCAGCGGCATCTCCCGGCGGACGAGTTCCGAACGCACGGTCAGGGGTCTTGCGAGCGCCGCGAATCCGAGGACGAAGGTGATGTTGGCGATGTTCGAGCCGACGACATTGCCGAGTGCGACGCCGCCGTTGCCCGCTCGAGCCGCCTCGATGCTCACGACGAGTTCAGGACTCCCGGTGCCGAAGGCAACAACTGTCAGGCCGATTGCCAAGGCAGTGACGCCCATCCGGAGCGCCAAGCCCGTGCTGCCACGAACCAGTCCCCTCGCCCCGAGCGGCAAAAGTACCAGTCCGCAAACGATGTACAAGGAGTTCAGGAGCATCGATTCACCATCGCAAGAAGGGTCCGGGAACTATGCCTAACGCTAAATCTCACTGGCGGGAATGGAGCGCAGCGGAATTCCCGTCCAGTGCAGCGCCTTGTTGGCTGTGTTGTTCATTTTTCACTTCCATACTGGTATCTCATGAGGACTGAGTGTTTTATTTCCAAGCGCCTCGAATTCCCTCTTGGTCATGTAGTGAATTACCGGGTGATACGGCCCCATCACTCCGGGTGTGTTCTTCCCAACCAGATTCTGGTCATATTTCTCCTCCGACCATGCTCCGGTTTCCCAAGGAATATTGTTTTGATCAGGCGCATATTTTGACAGATGCCAATCCGGCATTACACTCAACCATCGAATAACAAACGCTTGGGAAGAAGGAGCCCCCCAGTCCTGCCAAGTGATGCCATTCTCGGCCCTGGCATTTGCCGGTCTGTCAGATTCACGAGAATAGACGATGATATACTCGTTATTTTTGTTTAAGACTATCTCTTCATCCATAAGGCTTCCGTATGGCGTACCATGGTAGCCCTTGTTATATTCCGAATTTGATCCCACCTGATGGGTGATGGAAAAGTAGCGAACCTCACCGCCAGTCATAGTCTTCTCGCCGTTGACAGTGGCGGGGAATTTAGGCAGCCTGCCCGTTAGTACAATTACTTTGTTCGCCCCAAGACTCATGGGGCGGCCAAGGTAGGAGATGTGATTGCAGCAGGTTGCGGCGGTCTCGTAGTTGCCTGGCGGCGTTGCCTGTGTTCCGCGATTGAACATGAGCATGAACATCCGGCGGATTTTCTGTTTGGCCGCGACCGGATCTTTCGGTCCCCAAGGTTTTGACTTGTAGTATGCTCGACCCTCCGCATGCAAGTGCAATATGCCGAACATCTTGAACCATCCCAAGTCTGGGCCGATAAACGGATAGGGATCGATTGCCGGGGTCGGCTTAATGCGCGGTACAGTGTCCGTTTGCAGCTTAACCGCAAGAGATTTGTCGCACGTTAACCAGAACTTCTCTCCAGATGGCATCTGAAGCGTGGCCTTCGGCAACGGCACACCACCTAAAAGCCCCACTTTCCTGTCCGGCGCATAATACCGCAACCAAACGACTGAAGGAACCAGCACGTTGTTACCCCAAGGTCCGGTAAAAGCAAACGGGCCGCCAACCCTGACGTTACCGGCGCCTCGATATTCAGGAGCTTTCATGGCCTGTGGATTCAAATCAACCGCATTTCCAGTGCGCAGATCGAAAGTCAGATGATAATGTCTTTTATTCGCCGTCCGGTCCGCGCCGGGACGAAAAGGATTGACATGTCCGGGATCGGGATCAATGTCCACATCAACAATCGGCACCTCACAAATACCTATCTGTCCTGTGATCGGATGCAACGGATCCACCGAACTGAGAATCTGATAGCTCATGAATCGGGCATGCGGGAAGTCTCCTTCAATAAGAAGCTTGGCACCCAGCGGAGCGAGAAAGACCAGCTTCAAGTAGGTCACATGAGGATCGGGACTGAATTGACGAAGTTCTTTCTTCGGATCATACGCCGGCAAGGCATACCATTGATCGTTTGGATCAATATCATTAGGCTTGGCAAGTCTCCAACTGTGGGTCCTTTCATTGTCAATAGATGGCGGTAAAAACCCTTCAGGGAACTTTGCGTCGGCCTTTCCCGCAAGCCACAAATGGATATAGCTCTCCAATTTCTCAGACAGTTCTTGTATGCTACCGTTTGCCTGAGTAATGTGCCGTTCTCTATTTCTTCCCGCCTGAATAGCCAGTCGGAACCTCTGGGTGTCGGTCAGTTCGGGCAGCTTCATGTATTCCCATTTCCCAAAGATGCGATCCTGTTCCGGTTCGTCAACTGGATCGGATGTTTGCGCTTCGCAAGACACCGACATCGCCACGGCAACCGACAAGCCAATTACGACAATCCAAGCACTCGTGATTTTATTCATCGTGTTCTCCTCCAGCCAACGGGCGGCGGCTGAGCCCCGACGGACCGGCCCGTTTTTCGGTCCGGGACGGCGTGGGCTCCAGCCGCTGATGGGGCGCGCGCAAGCGCGGCCCAGAAGCGGATGGGTACAGCCGCCGCCCGATGAGCCGACGCGCTTGCGTGTCGGCTCATCGTCCACCCTAACCGGACGGTGGGCCGCGTCCGCGCGGGACACCGGTACGGTTCAGGGTGTTGTTGGAGACTCTCCTCTGATGCCGAATGCATTAAAGAACTCCTTCTCCATCTCCTTGAGTGGTTCCACTTTTCCATGTTTGTGATCCTTGAATGGCTGCCAGAACCGGAAGACTCTCGTGCGATGGAAGGGACGGAAGACGATGGCTATGGGGTTGAACTCGGTTGAACCGGCGAAATGGAAGAAGATCCGGACAGGAAGCGAGAAGCGCTTCCAGTGGGCATGTTCCGACCAGTTGAGAACGATTGCTCCTGCGCGAATACGGTCAATGATGTTGTCCTGAATGTATTCATTCCAGTTCGGGCTGTCGGAAGTGACAAAAACGGTGTTGGTGCCGCGTCGACAGAGCACAGCCCAGGCAGTCACTGTCAAGGCGGCCCGGTAGAAGAGAAACACGATGCCAACCATGAGCAGAGCAGGGACCAGAACTGGAAGCAGGCATATCAGCAACAGGAGCCCTGCAGCGTCAGAGAGGCGTCGTCTTTTCTTCGCCTGCGGTGACTGATTCTCCGGCATCTTTCCCTCTGCTCCAACTTGTTCTTCTACCCATTTCTCTATTTACCTAGGCCACGTAGCTCCGGATGGCTTAATTTGCCGCCAATGGGAGGAGCAGTCAATAATAATTATCGGATTTCCATGATTGTAAGGCAATATTATCGGTTTTCTTCAGTTTAGTGTGGTTCCTCCGATCAAATTCGGACAAACCGTGTCCGATCGGACATGAATTGTCCGAATATCCGGGAAGCCACACTCACGAAACTGAAGAGAACCCTGATTTATAGGTCGATATTTCGAGATGCCTTACGATCGTGTCCCCCCCACCCCCCACCCCCGAAAACGAGAGGCGGGGCGGAACGAATCTGGTGGCAGCAAGCGTAGGCTGGACATTCAGAAGGGCCGATCGTCGACAGTACCATGCTGGCGGCAGAAGCGCATGCCAGCGGCCGGCGAGCGAAGCGCGACCGGCGCCGGTCCGGGACGGCATAATCCGGCCAGCAACTTGAGTCTAAGATCTTCCCTTCTGCCATCGGCCCGCGGACCTGTCCCGACGTATCCGTCGGGATGATTATTATGGAGCTAAATATGGAGAATCAAAGGTCCGCGGCTACGTCCACTATGATGAAGAAACATTTCGGGCAGACAGGGGGGAAGGGTTGCGAAAACGCTGAGCATAATGAGCTAAACTTAAAATCCCCCGGCGCGGGAAACCGCGCCGGGGGATTTTAAGCGGGTGAAGGGAATCTCCGTCGCCGCCTCCGGCGGCGCCGGATCAGGCGTCCCGCGCCTCCCGGCGCGGGGCGACTGAGAACCCTCGTAACCCCATTAAAGCGGGTGAAGGGAATCGAACCCTCGTAGCCAGCTTGGGAAGCTGGAGCTCTGCCATTGAGCTACACCCGCACATTATTTCCCCGCTCATCGGCTGTGCCGATAAGCGGGGAAATAATGTGAATTGCCGCCCTCCGTATGATTTCCGACTTCTCCTAAAGCACACTCCGCTACGCGCAATTTTTAGATCGTTCCCTCCCGGGAGGGAACGATCTAAAAACACGTCAGCTTCTTGAAACGCTGATATCGGGCGACTATATCAGCCTTCCCCACCCGCCGCAAGCGGTTCAGGGAGAAATCCTCGACTGCGAAGGAGGCCATCACCGAGCCGTAGATCACCGCCCGCCGGAGAACCGCCGGAGCGAAGCATCCCCTCCGGGCGATGTAGCCCACGCAGCCGCCGGCGAAGGTGTCGCCGGCGCCGGTCGGGTCGACCACTTTGGTGATGGGGAGAGCGGGGGCGCAGAAGGTCTCCTTCCGGGAGAAGAGGACGGCCCCGTGCTCGCCCTTCTTGATCACCACGAAGCGGGGGCCCATGAAGAGGAGGCGGTGCGCCGCCTGCGGAAGGTTCTTCTCCCCGGTGAGCTGGCGCGCCTCGGCATCGTTGATGAAGAGGAGGTCCATCCGCTCGATCGCCTCCTTCACCCGGTCGGGCTTGGTCTTGATCCAGAGGTTCATCGTGTCCCCGGCCACGAGCTTCGGCCGCTTCATCTGGCCGAGAACCTGCAGCTGGAGGACGGGATCGATGTTGGCGAGGAAGACGCAGTCGCTCTCCTCCCAGCCTTCGGGGAGACGGGGCTGGAAGGTCTCGAAGACGTTGAGCTCCGTGAAATGGGTCTGGGCCTGGTTGAGATCGGAGAGATAGGACCCTCCCCAGCGGAAGGTCTTTCCCGGCCGCACCTCGAGCCCCGCGGTGTCGACGCCCTTCCCCCGGAGAAGCTTCAGGTGGGCGGGAGGGAAATCCTCCCCCACCACCCCCACCAGGCGCACCGGCGCGAAGTTGCTGCAGGAGACGGAGAAGTAGGTGGCCGATCCCCCCAGCATCTCCTCCCGTTTCCCGCTCGGGGTCTCCAGGGTGTCCAGAGCCACCGATCCCACGACGAGAACGTTCATGCGATTTCTATCCCTTCCCTTTTGATTGCGCATTGATGCGCCACAGGCCCCTATTGCGCGGGGGCGGCTTGAACGCCGGTTCACAGAACCGGCCTACAATTTCGAAATAGACTGCCGAAATCCGGATTATAAAAATCCGCCTTCCGTCAAGGGCGCTCCCGCTTCGAACCGACCTCCGCCGATGACGGCTATTTCTTGAAACGCCCCTCGAGGATTTTTATCGCGCAGAACTCGCTGCACATCGAGCAGTAATCCTCTCCCTTCGGCGCCGCCCCCCGGTAGCGCCGGGCGCGGACGGGGTCGATCGAAAGGGCGATCTGGCCTTTCCAGTCCCGCGCGCGCCTCCGGCGGGACATCTCGTCGTCCCAGTCCCGCGCCCCTCCCCTTCCCCGCGCGACGTCGGCGGCATGGGCGGCGATCCGGGAGGCGATCACACCTTCCGTCACCTCCTCCTCTCCGGGAAGGCCTAGATGCTCGGAGGGCGTGACATAGCAGAGAAAATCCGCTCCGTCATAGGCCGCCAGCGCGCCGCCGATGGCGCAGGCGATGTGGTCGTAGCCGGCGGCGACGTCGGTGACTAGCGGCCCGAGGACGTAGAAGGGGGCGCCGGAGCAGATCTCCTTTTCCAGCTTGACGTTGGCGGCGATCTGATCGAGGGGAACGTGCCCCGGCCCCTCGATCATCACCTGCACCTCCGCTTCCCGGCAGCGCGCCGCGAGCTCGCCCAGGGTCAGGAGCTCCCGGACCTGGGAGGCGTCGGTCGCGTCGGCAAGACAGCCGGGGCGCAACCCGTCGCCCAGGGAGAGCGTCACCTCGTGCCGGCGAGCGATGGCCAGCACTTCGTCGAAACGCTCGTAGAGGGGGTTCTCCTTCCCGTTCGCGATCATCCACTCGAGCAGGAAAGCGCCGCCGCGGGAGACCACGCCCAGGAGACGCGGGCTTTTTTCGAGCGTGTCGAGAATGGCCCGGTTCACGCCGGCGTGGACGGTCATGAAGTCCACTCCTTCCCGGGCCTGGTCCGCGATCGCCCCGAGCATGTCCTCGGCGGTCATCGCCGTGATTCGTCCCTTCTCCTTCCCCGCCCGGATCGCCGCCTGGTAGATCGGAACGGTCCCCAGGGGGAGAGAAGAATCCTTCAGAATCCGCGCGCGCAGGCGCTTCGAGTCGCCCCCGATGGAGAGGTCCATCAGCGTGTCGGCCCCCGCCTGCTCGGCCGCTTTCGCTTTCCGGATCTCCGCGCGGGGGTCGGCCCGCATCGGCGACATCCCGATGTTGGCGTTGACCTTGACCGTAAGCCCTTTCCCGATCCCGCAGGAGCGGGATGGGTTCCGGTGGCGGTTCGAGGGGACGACCACGGTCCCCTCGGCGATGCCCTGGAGGAGAACGTCCGGGGCGATCGCCTCGGCGCGGGCGATCCGCCGGAGGAGCGGCGAGACCCTTCCCTTCTTGGCTTCTCCGATGATGGACATGGTCAGGCGGCTCCCGGGCCGGCGTTCATCTCCGACAGGCCTCGAGCCCCCGGCGGGCGGACTCGAGATCGGGCTGGAGAGAGAGGGCGCGGGCGAAAGCCTCGGCGGCTTCCTCCCGGCGACCCAGGCGCGCCAGCGCGCGGCCCAGGTCATTATAGGCGAAAGGGTCGGAGAGGCTCAAGGCGATTGCCGAGCGCAGGGGCTCGACCGCCGCCGCCCAGTCTCCCTGACGGACCAGGACGGCGCCGAGGTTGGCATAGGCCCGCGCAAAATCGGGCGCGATCTCGACCGCTCGCCTGAACTCGGCCGCGGCGGCGGCGAGATCGCCGGCGCCTTGCTGGATCAATCCGAGGTTGTTATGGGCTTCGGACATCTCCGGATCGACACCGAGGGCGGCGAGGAAACGTTCCCGGGCGGCGGAGGGATCCCCCCGCCGGGCGAGGAGAACGCCCGATTCGTTGAGGAGGTATGGATCATTCGGGTCGAGCGCGAGCGCGCGGGAATAGTCGGCGAGCGAGCGGTCCTCCTGATCCCGGGCCACCGCCTCCGCGGCGGCGAGGGGGACGGGTGCGGGACGGCGGCGGTAGACCAGGCGGCTGTGGATCACCGCCTCCAGAGCGTAGCAGCGGTGGAGGTATCCCCAGAGAGCGGGATAACGGGCGACCGGATAATCGCCGTAGCCGATGGCGTGGGAGAGCGCGGCGTCGACGAAGAAAAGCGGACGGGACCGCCGGAGATCGCCGAGGAGAAGATCCATCGCTCCGGGGGGCTGAAAATCCTTCTCCGGCGGAGCGGAGGGGACCTTCCCGGCGGCGAAATCGGCGACGATGAAACGGGAGGCGGCCGGCCGCTCGGAATAGAGATAGACCTCGGGGAGATAGCCCCAGGCGAAGACCGCGTCGGAGGAGGAGGAGCGGGAGCGGATATAGTCGGCCACGTCCCGGTTCTCCCGAAGAGAATCGAGCGCGACGGTCACCGGCGGGAAACAGTTCCGGTAAGACCAGGCGGCCGATCCCAAAGAGAGGAGCACCGTCGCCGCCGCAAAGGCCGGGGCCAGCCACGCTTTCCGCCCGGGGAGGGAGGAGAAGCGGAAGAGGCGACCGAAGCCCGCTCCCGCCAGCACGGCGCAGGGCGGGAAGACCTGTATGACGTAGTGGGGGATCATCCGCTTCCCCAGGGCGGCGCCCGCCCAGGAGAAGGCGCACCAGAGGAGGAGGAACCGTCTTCCCCGGGAGAGACCCCCCGGCCCGGGAAGGGCGAGGCCGGCCAGAGCGAGGAGCCAGAAGACCGGGTTGGGAAGAACGATGTCGGCCGCCATCCGCGACCACGAGCGCAAGGCCTCGCCCCAGGGGACGGAGGCCGAGTAGACGAGGCCGTAGGTCCAGGACCAGAAGACCAGATCGGGAAGAGTCCCCCGGGCCAGAAAGAAGAGGGCGCAGGCCGCCAGGGCCGCGGCGAAACCGGCGAGGATCCAGACCGTCTTGGACGCCGCTTTCCGGGCCCCTCCGGGACCGAAGAGCCCCCCCAGCGCCGCGAGGACGAGAACACCGGCCTGCGTGAAGCCGGGCTGCTTGACCAGGCCGCCCAGGGCGGCGAGGGCGCCGGCCCAGAAGTAATCCCGGCCGCGAAGGGAGGACGCCGATTCGCCCCGCAGGAAAAACCAGGCGGAGAGGGTCAGGGGGAGGATCATGAAGATCTCGCGGTTCGCCGCCGCCATGTCGGAAGGGAAAAAGGTGGCGCTGAAGACGGCGTAGAGATAGCCCGCCGCCCAGCCGGCCGTCTCGCCCGCCGTCCGCCAGGCGATCGCGACCAGGACCGCCGTGACGGCGAGCGCGGCGAATATCCCGGCGATCTCGGCCGCGAGCACCAGGGCGGGCCCGGAAGCGGGGAGAAGATAGTAGAGGGCGTGGAGAAGCGGCGGCTTGTCGCTGATGATCTCCCGGTATAGGAGCTTCCCCTCCCGCATCTCCTCGGCGCTGACCGCGAGGTAGACCTCGTCGATGGAGAGGACCGGGAAGGCGGCGATGGACGGTATCCGGGCGAGGAGCGTGAGGAAGACGATCCCGGCGAAGAGAAGGGCGCGGCGGCGTTTCATCGCCGGTCCAGGGCGGCCCGCAGCGAAGCGACGGCGGAGGCGACCGACCGGCCGGAGAAGACCGCCGAGATCGCCGCCACCCCGGCGGCGCCGGCGGCGATCGGTTCGGAGAGGTTGTCGGCCGTGATCCCGCCGATGGCGAGGACGGGGAGACGGACGGAATGGACGATATCCGCGAAGGCCGCGCGGTCGATCGGACGGATATCGGCCTTGGTCGCGGTCGGGAAGAAGGCCCCCGCGCCAAGATAGTCCGCCCCCGCCGCCGCGGCGGCGCGGGCATCGTCCGGCGTCGCGGCGGAGACCCCGATGATGAAGTCCTTTCCGCCCAAGCGACGCGCCGCGGCGGCGGGAAGGTCATCCCGGCCCAGATGAACGCCGTCGGCCCGGGCGACGAGCGCGATGTCCAAGCGGTCGTTGATGATCAGGGGGACGGGGCGACCGCGCAGAGACTCCTTGATGGCGGAGGCGATCATGAGGAATTCCCGCCCGGAGGAGGTCTTATCCCGGTACTGGATGACGTCGGCGCCGTTCTCCGCCGCCTCCCGGGCGGCGGCGGGCGCGGAGGCAAGATCGACAAAGGCCCGGTCCAGGATGACCTGGAGGATACGTTTCTTGATTGCCATATTCGTTCCCTGGGAAGAATTACGCTCCGAACCATGTGGGAGCGACATTCCTGTCGCGATCCCGCCGGGAGGGATCGGGGGACCGATCTTTTCACTCTAGCGCGGACGTAGGGCCATCCGGGAAACGAGACGGGTCGTGGAGCGTCCGGGGACGAGGGGGAAAACGACCACCCGGCCGCCCGCCGCCTTCACCTCATTTCCGCCTGCAATCTCCTCCTCCTTCCAGTCCCCTCCCTTGACCAGAATGTCGGGGATGAGCGCTCGGATCAGGGCGCGGGGCGTGGGCTCGCCGAAGACGACGACGTAGTCCACCATCTCGAGCGCGGAGACGAGCTCCGCCCGCTCCGCTTCCGGGACCAGGTTACGGCCGCGACCTTTGCCGAGAGAGCGGACCGAGCGGTCGGAGTTCACGGCGACGACCAGGACGTCCCCGAGCTTCTTCGCGGCGGAGAGAAGACGGACGTGGCCGACGTGGAGGAGATCGAAACAGCCATTTGTGAAGACTATCTTTTCCCCCCTCTCCTTCAGTTTTCTAACCGTTGCCAGAAGAGCGGGTCGATCTTTGATTTTATCTTTCATCGTGGGTTGCGTCTCAATCAAAAACGTACCAGATTTGCACAGTCGAGTCAATGGCATGGCCCTTCTTGCCA
>Ga0105104_10002902_pt1 | contig 12364 bp, 11 predicted proteins | sample PPLLaktember2015_3_FD_87034 | JGI IMG/M metagenome (GOLD analysis project Ga0105104, IMG submission 87034) | Freshwater sediment microbial communities from Prairie Pothole Lake near Jamestown, North Dakota, USA - PPLs Lake P7 Core (6) Depth... | ecosystem: Environmental > Aquatic > Freshwater >...
GGTCGCGGCAATGTTCTTATTCATGATCTCCCCCGAATCTTCATCGAAGTAAGGCATTTGCCAACCGCCGTGTTTAAACCCTCCTTCCGTATCTTCCTGAGGAGCGCCTGGCGCCTGCATCACGCCATCCAATGTTAAAAACGTGCCTACCACTACTTTTCGCATGTCAACTCTCCTTACTTCTAAAGTACGCACACAAACAAAGTTAAATTACATCAGATCAATTTACTTGATCTTGTTCATTCTTATCACTTGCTTAAACTGCGCTGTTTATCCTTTTCTTCTGATCAGGCTTCCCGCCAGCTTATCAAAGGATTCATTCCAACCTGCCCCGGTTTGTTCGCTCATTTCTCCAGCCGGGAGGTCAGTGTGCCTCAGGGTCATTTTAGTCTTGCCGTCATAATCTTCGAACGTCACGGTCACGAGCGTTTCCAGTGGGAAATCCGGGCTCATGCCGTAATAGGTCGCTGAAACTACATTCCCCTCCTCATCTCCAAAGCTGTCGGTGTAGACGAGTTTCTCCAGGGGGATAATTTCCCTGTACACCCCTGTGGTCCAGTACTCTCGTCCTTCAGGTGAGCGCATGCAGTTCAGATACTTGCCGCCCACCCGCAGATCGATCTCACAGAACGGCGCGGTGAAATCTTTTGGACCCCACCAGCGCATGAAGTGTTTTGGATCGGTCCAGGCTTTCCAGACCAACTCGCGCGGCATATCGAAAATACGGGTGATGACAAGTTCGCCGCGCGCGGACCTCTGAGTGGATTCCGTTTCACCGATCATTTTCTCTCCTTGGCTTTTAACTCGTTTAAATAGTCGTCCAAACGATCCAAACGCTGCTCCCAGGTTTTCTGCTGCTGCTCGATCCAGGTGGAAACTTCCTTCAACTTATCCAGGCGAGCTTCGCAGAAGTGTTCCCGGCCCTTGCGGTGGACAACCACCAGGCCGCATTCAGCCAGGATCTTGACATGCCTCGAAACAGCTGGCCGGCTAATGGGAAAATGCTCCGCCACAGCTTTGACGGTGAGTTTTTGGTTCGCTAATAGGCCTATAATGGCTCTTCGGTTGGGGTCGGCTAATGCCTGGAAAACGTCTCTTCTCATGCTCTGCGTAACCATTCGGTTACTTATATAAGATAAATTTTAGAACATTTGTCTCATTAAGTCAAGACGGGATCGACTATTTTAACCTTACCTAGTCTGACCCATCGGTACCATAATCCAAATCCTGATGGTTCTTTATACGCGATTGTGGAAGTGTGCTGACAAAAAGTAATTTTGCATCTTGTAATTGAATCTTTGATGAATTGGCAATGAGCAATACATTAAAGAAATCCGGTTAGCTTGCTTCACAGCGCGACAGTATTTGTGATTTCTTTCGCAAGGACGCTTGCAAACTCATAAGGATGAATGATCCCGCAGTATGAATTAAGCCGGGCAACAAGTAGCTTTACCGGCTTATGAATTCTATGAATAAATTGTTGCGGAAACAGAGAATTATTTCCTGCCCCTGCGCCGAAACAAGCGGTGAAAGAACATGGCAAACAGCATGCCAAGCAATGAGCCCGAGGCGACATCCCCTGGATAATGGTCACCCAGGTAAATACGGGAAAACGCGACCAGGCTGGCGACAATATATCTCAGACCCCATAAGCGCGGAAATTTGTGGTTGAGCAGCCAGGCACCCCCAAATGCCACGGCCGAGTGACCTGATGGAAATGACCATGTACCTGGTTTTTTTCCAATGACGATTGCTTGAATAATCTTGATGAATGGGCGCCGCCTTTTGAAATACGTCTTAATGGGAAACTCCACAAGCATACCTGCGACGGTCAATGGCAGAGCCGCCTCTCGCAGAATCTCTTTCATTTTCCGACGATCAAGCAGGGACCTGATCCCCATCACAACGTACCAGGCGGCGCCACCGGTAAAAGCGACAGTGACGCCATAGAAGAGAGTATTGAGAAAACGGTTATGAGGCAAATGATTGACTATAAGAAACAGGTTGGTATCCAGGGCATCCAATGGTTTGAGCCTTTTAAGAACTGCTTCGCGCAGATACTCACGCTGCTGCTCATCGGCAACTGTCGGCGCCGTACCTTGTTGTTCAGGATTGAGTACTTCTTGTACTGCTTCTGATACCACCTCACGCTGACGTTTATCCGGCGTAGTCACCGCGCGCGCCGTCGCCTCCAGCGTCTTTTCAGTTCTCTTGCTTTTCGGGGCAGTATCAGCCGTCTTTTTCACTTGCCGGGCGATGGAGGCTGGTGTGGACCCTACTGACTGCGTTTGCTCGATATCGGCCGCAGTCTGGTCTGCTGCAGCCGACTCCAGATCTTTGATCACCTCCTCCGCTTTCTCTGGAGAATCCACATCGGCGATCGCCTTTTTTAAAGCCCGTCTGACGGGCCTGGCTTGAGCCTTTTCTTCGGGCGTAGGCATTTCCCAGGGCGGGACAGGTGTATCTCCCAATTTCTGTTCCGGTGGATTGGACAATTTCGGTTTCTCATTTTTATCATCTGAAGTACCCATGAAATTTATCTCCCGTTCTCGAAAGCACGATAAAGGCGCTTAAACTTCATTTGCCATCTCTGTAAGGTAAAACGAGTAATCATCTGGAATGATATGGTATGTCTCCACTACCCAAAGATTCCACGGGGCATTTTGGATGATCAGGCCCCATTGGGTTGCATAAAAATTACTTATTTTCTTTCGACAATCTAACCATTTCCTGTAGGGCAGTTACCAAAAAGAAAAGCAGCAAGAGCAAGGCAATCATGGCAATGATAAGGTCATAAGGGGAAAAGGTAATTTGACCCATTGTTCCAAGCCTCAATGAAGATGTCTGCACACCTCCAAAGTACATGGCTGCGTTCAGTAGAATCGCAAGCACACGGATCTCGGTAGGTCCAAGCTTGCTATAAGATATTTTGAACTCACCCACTACGCTGGTACGTACAAAGACAAGTACTGAGAGAAGCAGGTAGCCGATCAATGCCAAACAGGCGATATTGAAGCTTACATAGGGAGTCAGACCGAGGCCCAGGAAAATCACCATCACACTAAACGCATCGGTTGTATGGTCTACGAAAAAACCAAACACCGGGCGTTCAATACGGCGGTAGCGCGCCAGCGTGCCATCGAGGCTGTCGCCGAACCAATTGACGATAAAACCAAGCGAGGCGAGCCATAAAAAAGTCCTATCATAATGGCTCAAGATATAACTGAGTGTGACACCTAATGCACCCAATACTCCGATGAGCGTACAAATATCCGGCGTCACCCAGGCTGGCATGTGCGCTGCCAGCCATCTCAGCGTTGGTCTCTCAAGTGGACCAAGCAGGATATCGTTCACCCTCCGATGATGCGCAATGTCACTCATTACATTCTCCTTAGCCATCCAAATTTGAATCGGGCACTGGATTTACTTTGGAACCAGATCCATGACCTGGGGCCAGACAGGTAAAGGCACAGACCATTGTCCCGGGCAGCGTCGAATAAGCTCTTCTGCGACTGCCAGTACCTTTTCAGCATTTTGAAGCGGTTCCATCTCAGGATCCATTTCAATAAAGTCTGACGCAAAAACGTGATACTTCTCATCTTTTTGGAGATTGGCAACCGCAACGATTAAAGGAACGCGAGCTTTCAGCGCGAGGAAAATATGATGCATGGGAAGTGCAGCCGGGCGGCCAAAAAAACTCGGGCAAGCTTCCGGTTTTGGGATGGGCCGGTCGATCCCCGTCACTACCATGCCTCCCCGCTGGAGGTGTTTGATTGCCTGTCTCAATGCACTCACTGAAGCAGGAACAACTTTCATGCCAATTCTCTTACGCATTTCATATTCCATGCGACGCCCACCTTGTGGATCTGGAATTGTAAGCACGAATGGTTTCATTCCCTCTTTGCAAAGCCATTGCAGGACCAGGTCAAAGTTGCTGAGGTGCAGCCCAACAATCAGCAGTCCGCGGCGGGCAGCGCGCCGTTCAAATTCAGGCCTGCGGGCCAGTTGCTGGAAGGAGGGTTCTAAAACGATCAATTGTTTTGTCGCATCTGGATCTTCAATGTAATGATACAGGTCGAAGAGGCAACGAGCGGAATGCCGCAGCGTCTCTCGCACGACCCGATCCAAAGCCTCTCCCCGCAGAGCTTCTCCAGTGATCACCCACTGATTGGCGCGTAACGCCTGAACCAGTTTGGAATTACGCTGGCGCGCAATTTGGCCGGCCACAAAAGAGGCAACACGGTAACCGACCCACGGCGGCAGTCTCTGCGCCAAGGCAGAGACAACACGAAGGCCCAAGGAACTGTTGATCATTTGGTGGAGACCGATCATCGCACCACACCCAGGATTTTCATTCCAAGTCAATGCGGCAAAGCAAGAACAACCGATGGGAATAGTACCATAGCGAAAGATTTACAGCAATTCTTCTGGCTTCAGGAAGGGTAATCATCTCCAATAAGTAAACCTTATAAGTAGATATTATGTATATCACTTGTTTACATAAGAGAATGAAATAGAATAAATTTGTGAATTCAATCACAAAAGAGGCTTTTTTGAAACCAATTCGTATCGTTCTCTGGACTCTTAGCCTGTCTCTCACCATCTGGGCTTGCGGACCCGCCTCTAAAACGGCGACCCCGCCCACAGCCCCGGCTGAAGCGCCCATTCCAATAGCTGTGAAAATCGAAGTTCAAGAATCTGATGAATGCGCGGCTTGTCATACTGACAAGCAACGTCTCATTGACACTGCCAAGCCGGAAGAGATCGTCGAAAAAGAATCCTCCGGCGCCGGCTGAGGGGGCGATGTGGCTCCGTTGGAGCCATGGGAGAAAGTATTTGTCCTGGGGGAGGATTTTTACGCGACGGTTCATGGGCAGATCGCCTGCATTTATTGTCATAACGGCCTCAATTCAGCTGACAAAGACACAGCCCACGCTGGCTTGATCTCCGATCCCAGCGCTGCGTCCAACCGGATCTGTGAATCGTGCCATCATGAGGCAGCCATGTCGAGTGAGAGTTTGCATGGCACACTGCAAGGTTATTGGACAGCCATCGAAGGACGCGGCGGCTCGCGTCCGCAGCATGACGCGGACCGCATAGAAACTTTGTTGGCAACTTATGATACTCACTGTGGTACCTGTCACACAAGCTGCGAGGAGTGTCATTACTCGCCTCCCAACTCGGAGGAAATGCTGGTCAAGCAGGATGTGGTGGCTGCTCTGCGCGCAAAAGTAGATCACGTGGCAGAGATCAATGCCATGGTCGCTTCGCCCGAGGACCATGCCACCCAGACAATGTTCAACAACCATTGTTCCTCCTGCCATGCCAGTTGCGGAGATTGTCACATCAGCCAGCCCAGTTCTGTGGGTGGAGGCTTTGTGAGCGGACATGTGATCGCAAAGACGCCCTCCATGTCCCAGAACTGCACAGCCTGTCACGGCAGCCGCGTGGGGAAAGAATATTTGGGCAAACATGAAGAGATTCCGGGCGACGCCCATTTCCGGCTCGAGCGCATGAACTGCGTTGCCTGCCATACGAGCACCGAAATGCATGACTCGAATGCTTCCTGTACAGAATGCCATACGCTCGAAGAAGGCGTGGAGAAGATCCAGGAGTTGAACCGCTACGCAGGCGCACAGACTCCGTCCTGCGAATCCTGTCATCCTGAAGTGGGTGCATGGAACGACACCAATGAAAACCACAATGTTCACTTTGGCAAGCTGGCATGCCAGGTATGCCACTCGGTCTCTTATACGAGTTGCGATGGCTGTCATGTCGCCATCAGCGAGAAAAGCGGCAAGCCGTTCTACGAGACCGAGGGCGACTATCTGACGTTCTTCATCGGGAAGAACCCTTCCCCAAATTATCACCGGCCTTATGAATATGTTGTCTTGCGCCACGTTCCGGCCGCCGTCGATTCTTATTCCTATTACGGCGACAACCTGTTACCCAGCTTCGACTCACTGCCCACCTGGGTCTATGCCACACCACACAACGTACAAAAGGAAACTCCCCAAAACGAATCCTGCAATGCCTGTCATGGCAACGCCGATATTTTCCTGACTGTTGAAAAAGTCAAATCCGAGGAGGTGGACGCAAACCTAAACGTGATCGTCGATCAAGTTCCTGGTCCGGTCGAAGAACCGTAATCGTTTCAATTCAAATTAAGAAGGAGACTGAGAAATGTCTAAAAAGTTGCATTTGTTTTTTGCCCTGTTGTTAGCCTTCAGCATGTTGCTATCAGCCTGTGGAGCACCAGCCGCCACGGAGGCGCCGGTTGTTGAGGCTCCTGTGACACAGGAAGTTGTCGTGACGGAAGCGCCCGTTGCAGAGCTCGATTTCCCTGTCCTGTTCACCGACTTCTGGGCATCCATTCCGGCAGACAAAGGCTACGGATCTGTCGGCGCTGCCAAACTCAACGAAGAACTGGCGGATAAAGCTCCTTTCCTGCTCGATGTCCGCGAAACTGCCGAAGTTGAGAAGGATGGATATATCGAGGGTGCAGTCAATATACCTGTACGCGACCTGCTCAATAACCTGGATAAATTGCCCGGTCTTGACGAGCCAATCGTCGTTTACTGTGCCTCGGGCCATCGCGGCGGCTATACCGTGATGACCCTCAAGATGCTGGGTTATACCAACGTCCGCAACCTGGGCGGTGGACTCGGTGCGTGGAAAAAGGCGGAATTGCCGGTCGTTACCGGAGGTTTGCCCGCGGCGCCCGAAGCGGTCAGCAGTCCCATCGTCGAGAATGAAGCACTCTTCACTACGTTAAACGGCTTCTTCACGACCATGCCCGATAGTTTCTACAGTATCAAGGCTGATGTGCTCGCGACAAACCTGGCTGAGAAGGCTCCCTTCCTGCTCGATGTCCGCTCGCAGGCGGAGGTAGATAAGGATGGCTATATCGAAGGTGGCGTCCACGTCCCATTCTCCGATTTTCTCACCAGCCTCGATCAACTCCCGGCTGACAAGGATGCACCCATTGTGATCTACTGTGCCTCCGGTCACCGCGGCTCGATGGCAGCGATGGCGCTGCGCCTGATGGGTTACACGGATGTCGTCAACCTGGGCGGCGGACTCGGCGCCTGGAAGAATGCCGGTCTGCCCGTTGCCGGCTGGGTGGACTGGGCGACAGTCATGGGTGAGTTCGTCAGCACCCTGCCCGAAGGTTTTTACAGCACCTCTCCTGACAAACTCAACGCGGCGCTGGCTGAGGGACCGGTCTTCGTCGTGGATGTACGCGAAGCATCCGAGGTCGAAACCACCGGGCACATTGCCGGTTCGATCAATATCCCGATTCGTGACCTGCTCAAGAATCTCGATAAACTCCCCGGCCAGGATGAGAAAATTGTCGTCACCTGTGCTTCCGGTCACCGCGGTGGGTTCGGCATGGCTGCCCTGCGCCTGTTGGGCTACACGGATGTTGTCAACCTCGGCGGAGGCATTGGAGCCTGGGCAAAAGCGAGTCTGGCGCTGGAACCCGGCTTGCCCGCGGAAGCTGCAGCTCTATCCACGCCTGAGGTGGATGCTGCCCGCCTCGCCGCACTGGACGCGTACTTCAGCGCCCTGCCCGACGGCTTCAACACCATCAAAGCCGCCGATCTGAACGTGGAACTCGGAAACACCCCTGCACCCTTCGTGCTGGATGTGCGCACGGAAGCGGAGAAGACAGCGGACGGTTACATCGAAGGCTCGGTCTTCATCCCGATCAACGACCTGCCTGCCAACCTGGCTCAATTGCCAGCAGACAAAGCTGGGCCGATTGTGGTGCTGTGCAAGTCCGGTCACCGCGGTGGCATTGCCATGATGTACCTGAACTTCCTCGGCTACACCAACGTCCGCAACCTGGGCGGCGGAACGAATGCCTGGATCGCTGCTGAACTGCCAGTGGTGAAATAATTGTATGTCATTGCGAGGAATGGCACCGGTACCACTCGCAGTGACGAGTTAATAACAAAACTGCCCGTGGGAGAGACTCTCACGGGCAGTTTTATCCACAGGACTGCTGCGCTTGTGGGGATATTTCCCCATGTCATCACAGTCAACCATTGACGATTATCACTATTCAACCTTATGAGAAGCTCTTATGCTTAATCGCAACAAACATCATTGCCACTTATCATATATAGAGAAACCAATGGTTGAACTATCTACTTTACGTGTATTTCTCATCGCGGCAGAAGAGAAGAATTTCTCACAAGCTGCAAAACGATTGCATATGTCGCAATCGGCAGTCAGCCAGAACATACAGACCATCGAGCGTGAATACGGCGTGGAATTGTTCCTGCGCCGCGGCCGCTCCGTGGAATTGAGCGAGGCGGGCCAGTCCATCCTACCCCAAGTACGCGAGGTTCTGCGCGCCGCGCGTTTGCTGGAGGACAGCCTGCAGGAGGTCAACAGCCAGATTGGCGGTGAACTGCTGATCGGCTGCTCCACGTCTGCCGGAAAATATCTGCTGCCTGCGTTACTCGGCTCCTTCCAAAAGGAATATCCTGCTGTTCAACCGCGCGTCAAGATCCTGGGACGGGAAGGGGTCTACGAACGTATCCTTAATCAGACGATCCCGATTGGGGTGGCAAGTAAATTATTCGAACACCGCGATGTTGAATGCCAGCCGCTCTTCGACGACCGCATCATTCTCATTGTGCCCATCGATCATCCCTGGGCTGCCTACGGACGCGCCCTGCCCGATGACCTGCTCGATCAACCCATTATCATGCGTGAGGAAATGTCCGGCACTTGTGAAACCGTGTTACAGGGGCTTAAAGGCTACAGCATCACACCTGATATGCTCAGTGTAGCCATGGAACTTGGGAATCCGGAAGCCATCGAAATGGCCGTCGAGCGCGGTGTAGGCATTGCATTTGTCTCTGAATTGATCGCGGCGCGCGGCATCGCGATGGGACGCGTTAAATGTGTCGAACTGCAGGGATTGGATTTGCACCGCACAGTGTACATCATCAGGCACGTGGGCCATCCGTTCACCAGGGCGCAGGCTTTATTTTGGGAGTTTGCACGAGGTCAACGCGAAAAATTAAATACAGAAATCTGGGATAGCCTCGTAAATTTTGCTACCTGTCGCTAACCAGCGATTACATCGTTAGTTTACCCAGTGCTTTTTCATAATAGACAAGTTATGACGGGAGCTTGCCGCGGTTTAAGAGGCTTTTGATAGAATAAGAGGGACACAAACATACTATTCCACTGCGCCGTTGATAGGCAACACACTTCTCTCAAAATTTACGCAGCGACCAATTCAACCGTTCACTTTATCAGCGGGCATTTAGCTGAACCCGGTATCATCTGGTTTACATTTCGTGACCTGGAGGCATCTATTGGTAAATGCCAAAGCAAGCATAAAAGTCATTTTGGCGGATGACCATCACATGGTCCGGGCAGGGATTCGGCAGTTGCTCGAAAGCGAGCAGGACATTCAAGTCCTGGCAGAGGCCGGCGATGGCGAAGAAGCCAAGTCGCTGATCCAGCAGCATAAACCGGATGTAGCCGTGTTGGATATCCAAATGCCGAAGGCGAGCGGCATCGAGGTCACGCGCTGGGTCCGCGCTCATCTCCCTGAAGTGGGGGTGCTTATTCTCACGGCTTACGACGATGATCCGTATGTCATGGCGGTCCTGCAGGCCGGCGCGAACGGTTATGTGCTCAAGACTGCCAAAACAGACGACCTGATCCAGGCTGTGCGCGATGTCTACGAGGGAAAGTCTGCCCTCGACCCGGCGGTGACGCGAAAGTTGATGTCCAATATTTTTAGACATCCCGAAAAGATTTCGGTTGAATCCCTGACCGAACGCGAACTGGATGTGCTGCGCCTGGCCGCAAAAGGCTTTACAAACAAAGCCATTGGTGTGCAGTTGAACATCAGCGACCGCACTGTGCAGGGACATCTCGCTCACACTTTTGCCAAATTACAAGCCACCAGCCGCACGGAGGCTGTCATGCGCGCGGTTTCACTTGGCTGGATTTCACAAAGCACGGGCCAGGTTGCTGAAGAATGAGTATGAACCCGCGCGTTCCGGAGCCTGTCGGACCCATCCTTGAAGATTACATTTCATTCGTGAACAAGCGGCTTCCCGGTCAGATAAACGCCTTTTATTTAGTCGGGTCCATTGCATTGGACGAGTTTAATGAGCAGTTCAGTGATATTGATTTCGTTGCTGTTCTGAACCAGACAGCTACATCAAAAGAATTTGAAGAACTTCGCAATATTCATCGAGCCATCGCGAGAAACCATCCCAAATGGGAAATGTCCGGGAGTTATATATTGCCTTGTGATCTAGGCAAACTCGACGATGAGATCGAACCGCATCCACATTACCATGATGGAGTTCTTCATTCGAATACTTCCTCCGACTTAAATCTGGTGACCTGGTGGGAACTAAAAAATCGCGGCATAGCGATCGTTGGAGAGACACCTCATGATCTGCCTTTCACAGTCAACTGGGATTTGCTCCTCGCCAAAATGCGTGAGAATTTGAATTCGTATTGGGCAGGTTGGGCGAACCAGCCTAATCGCATTCTCAGGATATATTCGGATTGGGGAATTCAATGGACGGTCACAGGCGTCCTGCGGCAGTTCTACACGTTCAGCGAAAATTCCATTACGACCAAAGTGCGAGCTGCCCAATACGCGCTGGGTTGTTTACCCATCCGCTGGCACAAGCTGATTCAAGAAGCAATCAATATCCGAGAGGGCAAAAAGGAATCGGCTTACCGGTTTCGAGTTTTGAGAATGCTCGAAGCAATTAATTTTCTAAAATATATCATCCAAGTTTGCAATTCTTCCCACCCTTTGCGATGAAGAAAATACTGCCTCCCTGGCGCGGTCTGACCGTCCAACTGCTTGCCATCACGGTATTGCCGCTCACACTGCTTTTACTGCTGATCGCCTTCGGCAGTGTCTCGCTCCACCAGCAGGATATGCGCGCCCTGGTCGGTGAACGGGATGAGCGCGCGGTTCAATCGGCTGCTTCTGCGCTGGCCTCCGAACTCCATCACCTCGCCGCAAGCATTACCAACCTCACCGAACTTGTGGAGCTATCAGAGGATGTCTCCTTCATTTCCAGCACCGCTGACCTTGCCTCCGATTTCGATGGCGGGCTGGCTTATCTTGACCAGGATGGACAGGTCGTAGCCAGTACTGATCCATCTGGATTTTGGGATGTGGTTGCCTCAAATAAAATGGCTCTTGCTTCTGCTGCGGACGCCGGACCTGTTTTCTCCGCCCCGTTTCCTGATCCACGCTCAAAGCGACGTTTCGTGATCATCTCGCAGTTTTCGGCTTCTCGTGAGATCGTCGTGGCGGGAGCGTTTTCGCCGGAGGCGCTTGCAGGCGAGACGTTAGCCTCATCCTTCCCACTCGGCGGACACGTCACAATTTATCTCCTCGATACATCAGGCCAATTGTTATTTACGAATAAAAGTGACCCGTTGCAAAACTTGCCCTCAGATCACCCGGGCGTGACCGAAGCCTTACACGGTGAAACGGGGACTACGTACGTGAAGAAGAATAATACAGAGCACGTCGTGGCTTATAGCCCCATCCCATCGACAGGCTGGGCGTTGATCACGGAGGAGGAATGGGAGATGGTCGTCAGCCCTTCTTTGCAGATCACACAGCTTGCTCCCCTGGTGCTTGTGCCCGCTTTTATTCTTGCATTGGTTGCACTCTGGTTTGTGGCAACCCGTATCGTTCAGCCGTTACAAAAACTGGAAACCAAAGCTGCCGCGCTGGCCTGGGGCGATTTCGATGCCATCCAGGATCCGGTCGGTGGGATCTCGGAGGTGCAGCACCTGCAGGCAGAACTGACCGGGATGTCGCGCAAGGTACAAGCCGCACAGGAGGGCTTGCATGGTTATATCGGTGCGATCACCGCCGCCCAGGAGGAGGAACGGCTGCGACTGGCGCGCGAACTCCATGATGACACCATCCAGGCTGTGATCGCCTTGAAGCAACGCGTCCAGATCGCGCAAAGATCAGTCAAAGACCCAGCCTCGTTACGCATATTGAACGAACTGGAAAGCCTGGCAGAGCGGACCGTCGAAGGTCTGCGCCGCATGACCCGCGCCCTGCGCCCCATTTATCTTGAGGATTTGGGACTCGTCACCGCGCTGGAAATGCTGGCACGTGAGACCAACGAGAATAATCCACTGGATGTCAATTTCAAAAAATCAGGCGAAGAGTACCGTCTCCCGCGCGAAGTGGAACTTGCTTTATATCGAATTGCTCAGGAAGCCCTGAATAACATAGTCCGCCACGCAAACGCAAAGCACGCCTTCCTGCATATTCATTTTGACAATCACGAGATCCAGTTGGAAGTTCGCGACGACGGCATCGGCTTCCAAA
>Ga0105104_10002903_pt1 | contig 12363 bp, 11 predicted proteins | sample PPLLaktember2015_3_FD_87034 | JGI IMG/M metagenome (GOLD analysis project Ga0105104, IMG submission 87034) | Freshwater sediment microbial communities from Prairie Pothole Lake near Jamestown, North Dakota, USA - PPLs Lake P7 Core (6) Depth... | ecosystem: Environmental > Aquatic > Freshwater >...
AGGCTCCTGGCCGAGGACTTGAACCTCGAACCTAGCGGTTAACAGCCGCCCGCTCTGCCGATTGAGCTAGCCAGGAAAGCGACCGAGATTATACGTGTAAGGGAGGATGGTGTCAAGCAATACGCAACATTTGTCATTGCGAGACGGTGTTCTCCCGTCGACTGCGAAGCGTGCCCGTGGCAAGCAATCTCTCACACTTTAAGTGAGATTGCTTCGGTCGCCGCTTCTCGGCTTCCTCGCAATGACGTTGATTCTTTTAATACTTCACCGCACTCAAAAGGCGCAGCTTATCGATGCGATGTGTGGCGCTGATCTGGCGCACGGTGCCGGTCAATCCGCGCACGACGAGCGAGTCGGTGGTGGCGCCATCGCCGAAGTAATGCACGCCCTGGAGCAGCTCCCCATCGGTGATGCCGGTTGCCGCGAAGAAGACATCTTCCGAGGAAACAAGGTCAGCCATCGTAAGGATCTTGTCAAAGTCATAGCCGGCTTCGCGTCCGCGGCGCAATTCATCTTCATCGCGCGCGAAGAGCTTACCCTGGATCTCGCCACCCATGGCGCGCAAGGCACAGGCTGCAATTACGCCTTCGGGGGTGCCGCCCACCCCCAGCAGCACATCCACGCCTGAGTCGGGCCAGGCTGTCATCAAGGCAGCGGCCACGTCGCCATCGGGGATGAGCCGAATGCGCGCGCCGGCCTTGCGAACCTCGGCGATCACATCCTTGTGCCGATCGCGGTCGAGGATGATCGTGGTCAGGTCCTCGACATCCTTACCCTTGGCTTTGGCAATTGCCTGTAGATTCTCGGTAATGGATTTCTCAATGTTGATCATGCCCTTCGCTTCAGGACCCACCGCCAGTTTATTCATGTAAACAAAAGGACCCGGGTCGAACATCGCGCCGCGCGGGGCAATTGCAACGGTGGCGATCGAGTTTGTGCGGCCAAATGCCAACGGGCGAGTCCCATCAATGGGGTCTACAGCCACATCCATGTCGGGGGGGAGACCGTTGCCCACATTCTCACCGTTATACAACATCGGAGCATTATCCTTCTCCCCTTCCCCGATGACGATGATGCCGTTCATATCCACCGTCTGGAGCACGATCCGCATCGCGTTGACCGCTGCGGCATCCGCCGCTTCCTTGTCGCCGCGTCCCATAAAGCGCGCGGCCCCCAGCGCCGCCGCCTCCGTCACCCGCGCCAGTTCAAGCGCCAGATTTCGAGTCGGATCACTACCACCTTGCTGCATAAAACCTCCTTATATCCTTACAGGATAATAAATTGGATGACAAAATAACCGAGCGCCGCACCCCAGATCCATGAATCGATCCGGTCAAAAAAACCTCCGTGCCCGGGAAAGACATTGCTCGAGTCTTTGAGTCCACCCTGACGTTTGAACATACTTTCACCGAGATCACCGAGAGGCGCCAGCGCGCCGATCACCAAACCCAGGAAGCCGCCTTGCAATGCAGTGATCAAACCACCCAAAGGTTGAGGACCCAATGATGAGAAGGCGTAGGAAAAAAACGCTCCAACTGCCACAGATGTAAATACTCCGGCGAAGTACCCCTCCCAGCTTTTATTGGGGCTGAGGCGGGGCGTCATTTTATGTTTTCCGTAGACAACCCCAATGGAATAAGCGCCCGTATCGCCTCCCCAGACGATGGGCAGGACCAGCATCAACCACCAGAGACCTTGTGGCAGAAAACGCAGGTCAAGCAGGTACGATCCCAGCCAGCCGAGATAGACGATGCCTGCCACGGTCACGGCAAAATCGAGCGCCGCCTGGTCGCGGCCGCGCTCATAGGCAACCAGATGGACACCCATGGCAAGCAGAATCAGCAAAACAAACAATGGGATGGCCGCCTCTGCAAAAAAGAAGCGTACTGTGGCAATACCCAGCACGCCTCCGATCGTGACGATTTCATTTGGCTCGTATCGAACGGCCCGATACAAGCGGATGTATTCCCAGGCGCTGCCAGTGAGAACCACTCCTATCAACAGGTAATAAAATACCCCTCCATAAATGATTGCGGGCAAACCGACGACTGCGAGTCCGAGAGACGTCAGTGTGCGCTTAAGCATTACTGGCCTCATATTCGTTCGATGAGACTTTGCCATAGCGGCGGTCGCGTTGAGCAAATGTTTCCAGCGCACGGCGATATTCTTCCTTGTCGAAGTCGGGCCAGTAAGTAGGCGTGACATACCATTCTGAATATGCAGCTTGCCAGATCAGGAAATTGCTCACACGCAGTTCTCCCGAAGTACGAATAATGAGGTCCGGGTCGGGCACGCCCGCCGTGTAAAGATAGCGACTGACGAGCGCGTCGGTCACCTCTTCGGGGGCGATGCCATCCTTCATAATGTTTTGGATCGCATTGACGATCTCGTCGCGCCCACCGTAATTGAACGCAACATTCAAGATCAAGCGGTTATTGTCTTTCGTCAAATCCACCGCGTACAGCACTTTTTCCTGGAGGCTGGGAGCCAGGCGCTCGAGCCGGCCAATATGACGCAACTGCACGCCCTCCTGGTGCAATTCCTTCAACTCCCGGTCAATGACATCCTCAAGGATGTACATGAGACCTTTCACCTCCTCCGGCGGGCGTCCCCAATTCTCAGTGGAAAAGGCATAGATGGTGAGGTACTTTACTCCAAACTCAACCGTCGCACGGATCACGCGCCGGAGATTCTCCGTTCCTGCTTTATGACCTGCCAGGCGCGGTAACCCGCGTGAAAGCGCCCAGCGCCCATTGCCATCCATGATCATGGCAATGTGACGGGGAAGTTTATCAGCAGGAATATTAAAAGGGGTATTTGACATGAACGATAAAGTAGTAACCACTCTGCGCAGTGTCGTTACTACACTTCCATGATCTCGGATTCTTTTCTCTTGCCGTGTTCGGCAACCTCTTCGATAAAGCGATCGGTCAGCTTTTGAAGTTCAGCTTCGCCGCGTTCCAGGTCATCCTCCGAGATCAATTTCTCCTTTTCAAAATCGCGCATGTCGTTATGTGAATCACGGCGGATATTACGAACGGCAACCCGCGCCTCCTCCAGCCGATGATGCACATGCTTAACCAGATCACGCCGGCGTTCTTCGTTTAGCGGAGGCAGGTTGAGGTGGATGACCTTGCCATCGTTATTGGGATTCAAGCCGAGGTCCGAAGTCAGAATCGCTTTTTCGATCGCTTTGAGCGTGGTTCCATCGAAAGGCTTGATCGTCAGCGTGCGCGGTTCAGGCACGCTGATCGAAGCCAGCTGCATCAGAGGTGTGGGCGCTCCGTAATATTCGATTGGCAGTCTTTCAACAAGACTCGGGCTGGCTCGTCCCGTACGAATAGCCGCAAGGTCGTCATGAAGGACTTGAATGGCGCTACGCATGCGAGATTCGGCATCCTTGAGAATGTCTTTTATCACCACAGCCTCCTGAGGGTTTTGAAATGCCGCTTGGGCAAGTAATTTTGGAACAATTTGCAGACTGAAGTACAAATTTCCAGTTTGGGACGCATGTTTGATACGCGTACGGCACTCTGTAATCTTAATGTTAAGGATACCCTAAAACGACAAAAAACGCTACACACAGGGAGATTGATGAGAGGAATTGAAGAAATACGAGAGACTCTCATTCACAGGATTGCTTCGCTTATAAATAAAATAGGAGAGAAGGTTCTCTCCTATTGATCATTCGGAAGGATACTAGCTGGAAACGAGTGTGCCGACTGCTTCACCTTTTAGCCCAGCCACGAGTGCATGAGGGTCCCAGAGATTGAGAACCAGGATCGGCAGGTTGTTTTCCATGCACAGCGTGACCGCGGTGCTATCCATCACGGCAATCCGGCGGTTCAGAAATTCCATATGGGTCATTTCTGTGAACTTTTTGGCATCCTTGTTCTTTTTCGGATCAGAGTCATAGATCCCATCCACTTTGGTAGCTTTGATCACCACCTCGGCGCCAATTTCCATGGCGCGCAAGGCGGCTGCGGTATCCGTTGAAAAGTATGGATTGCCGGTTCCGGCGCCAAAGATGACGACCCGTCCCTTTTCGAGATGACGAATGGCGCGGCGCCGGATGTACGGCTCCGCCACGGCGCGCATTTCGACAGCCGAGAGGACACGTGTAAAAACACCTGCCCGCTCAAGAGCATCCATCAACACCATGGCATTCATCACCGTTCCAAGCATGCCCATATAATCGGCGGTGGCACGGTCCATGCCACGCTCCAAGCCCTGTTTGCCGCGCCATAAATTGCCAGCGCCGATCACCACAGCCACTTCCACACCTAGCTCAAAGACTTCCTTAACTCTGATGGCAATGGCTTCAGCCTCATCCACATCGATCCCAAAACCTGATTTGCCAGCCAACGCCTCACCACTGAGCTTGAGAAGAATGCGTTTGTATTTTGTATCGCCCATAAGACTCCCTTTCTTTTACCCCGCCGGTTAGGCATCGACGGGACAGGATACTATAAAAATGACCAACCTTTTGGTTGGTCATTTCAATACTAGTCGTCTAACCTCTCACCCAGTTCCCAGCGCTGGAATCGGCGCACAATCACATTCTCGCCGATGGCAGCCACATTTTGAAGGATCAGCTTTTCAACCGTGATCGTTTCATCGCGGATGTAAACTTGGCGTGAAAGGACAACTTCATCCTTGAACTTCTCGAGACGTCCCTGCACGATCTTCTCTGCAACGTTTTCAGGTTTGCCTTCCTCTTTCACGCGGGCACGGGCGATCTCTGCTTCGTGCTCCAGTACGTCCGCTGGAATATCCTCCACTTTGAGGTAGCGTGGCGCGGAGGCCGCGATTTGCAAAGCGATTTCATGAGCCAATTCACGGAACTTATCCGAGCGAGCCACAAAGTCGGTCTCGCAGTTGACTTCCACCATCACGCCTACGCGTCCACTGCCATGCGAGTATAGCTCCACGATGCCCTGGGAGGCATCACGGTCAGCGCGCTTGGCAGCCGTTGCCATGCCTTTTTCACGCAGCCAGTCCACTGCTTTTTGATAGTTGCCATCTGCTTCGGTGAGCGCCTTGCGGCAATCCAAAATGCCGGCACCGGTCGCAGCGCGCAACTCTTTGATCATATCAGTCGTGATTTCCATCGATCTTATCCTTGTTCTACTTCAATGATTATTCTTCAGTCTTTGTCTCTTCAGGTTTATTCTCATCTGCTACATCAACAGCAGGTGCTTTTTCCTCTGTTTTTTCAACAACGGGCGTCTCTGTGACCTCAGCCGCCGCAGGGACGTTTGGCTCTGTTTTTTCAGCAGTGGATGCCCCTGGGACGTCTTCGCGCGCCGCACTCATTTTTGCCAGGGTAGCTTCGCCGAGCAGAGCATTGTCTTCCAATTCCTCATCAACGTCCACCACCTTCGGGATTCTGCGAGCGGATTTGTCAGCTCTGGCTTGTGCTTCTGCATCAGGCTTCTCTTCTGCGCCTTCCTCTTCCTTGCGCATCGCCTTGCCTTCGAGGACAGCATCTGCGACCTTGGCAACCAGCAGCTTGATGGCGCGGATGGCATCATCATTGGAAGGAACAACAAAATCGATGTTCTGCGGGTTGCAGTTCGTATCCACCAACGCGACAATGGGGATATTCAGCAAATTTGCTTCATGCACCGCGGCTTCTTCACGACCGACATCCACGATGAAAATCAGGTCAGGGCGACGCTTCATTGAGCGTGTGCCCGAAAGACGCGTGGTCAGACGGGTGATCTCACGACCGATCAGGAGGCCTTCCTTCTTGGTCAGGCGATCCAGTTCATTGTTGTCGCGCATCTTCTCAAGGCGCTCGAGCTCCTGAATACGGGCATGCATGGTGGACCAGTTGGTCAGCATGCCACCCATCCAGCGCTCAGTGACGTAAGGCATACCGCAACGCGTCGCTTCCTCGGCAACGGTCTCCTGCGCCTGACGTTTGGTGCCAACGAATAATACGTTGCCGCCATTGGCTGCCACATCACGGATCACATTATAGGCATTGTTCAACAACTTGGATGTCTGTTGCAGGTCAATAATATGAATACCGTTACGCTCAGTGAAGATGTACGGTTTCATGCGGGGGTCCCACTTGTTGGTGCGGTGTCCGAAGTGAACGCCGCTCTCAAGCAGGGCTTTCATGGAAATGACTGCCATTTATTTCTCCTAACTTTTGCCGTTCTCCTACGCGTGGCGCCATGGCGCCAGCGCGGAACGGATCGAGTTTAGTGGGGATGAAGACCCACTCAAGGACGCTTATTGCCCGTCCCAGGCAAGATGTATGGCGCTTTCGCGCCACGGAAAAATTATATCACAAAAATCAGCCAGGGTTCTCGACAGCGGGAGCCTTTGACCAGGAAAAGAAGCGATCTTTCAAATTCAGGATCGGTCTCTCCAGCAGATAATAGCTTAGGCTAGCTATCAGGATTGTAGTAGATAAAGAAACGACAACATATATCCAGTTTGCCGTTTCAGCCTGCATTCGCTCCTCCAAAAAACGTGCCACAAACCACATGATGGGAAAATGGTAAACATACATACCATAGGAGATCTTTCCAAGATAACGCAACCATGACAGGTTAAGAAAGCGGGTCAAAATCCCCTCATGGACCACGCAATAAATCAACAGCGCAAAGAAATAGTTGAGCAGGGTTGGTCCCCAAAGAAACTGGTACCCCACCCGTAATGGCAAATCGTAGCCTAATGCAGAAATCAACCCGATATTGCCAGTGGCGAAGTAGGTTGCTGTGAACCCAATGATAGGGACAAGCAATGCCAGAAATAACAATTGCGCCCTGGGACGCCAGATCGGATACCTTGATATATATGCCCCAAAGGCAAAGGCATCAAGATGGCTGAGCGGCCATGAATATATAACGAGTTCAAAAGGCTCCTGGAAAGTCCATAAACTGCTCCCTGAAATATATAACAAATACAACGCGGTTCGGAATACGATTCCCAGGAAGATGAAAACCAGGAAGAGCCTTTTTAGATGTCCGAGTGGAACAAGCAGGAGCATTAAGGGCCAAATAATATAAAACTGCTCTTCCACAGACAGGGACCAGAAATGATCGAGAAACTGGGATTGCTGGAATGACGAGCTTCGATAGAAGAAATCGTAGAGATAAAAGGCTGCATGCCAGACCTGGTCAAGAAAGATTTGCATGTATTTCGGTCGAAAACCCTCTGACATGAGCCGATAAGCCACCAGAGCCATTAAGCCAAGATAAAAATAGTAAAGTGGAAAGATTCTCAGAAATCTCCTGCCGTAGAACTTAGCGAAATATTTCCCCGAAGGCAGTGTTTCCTTCATATCGAGCAAAATACCTGTAATCAGGAAACCCGACAAAACAAAGAAGAGCTGAACTCCCGCCCACCCAAACTCTATCAGGTCAGCATGATAGGCAAAAACAAGCAAAATCGCGATCGCGCGTAAACCATCCAGGCCAGGGATCATACAATTTTTCTGTCAAGGAAGACTATCCCCATTGTATCAAAAACAAAAGCCCCGAGTTTCCTTGGGGCGGAATATCTATACTACTGTTGTCTGATTACGCAACTGGCGACGGATTTGATTGATATCCCGGCTAAGTCTGGAACCAGTATCTCTATTAATTTCTTTTTTGATTTTATCCACCGCATACATCACTGTTGTATGGTCACGTCCGCCAAGCACCTCACCAATTTGTGGAAAAGATACATGTGCATCTTCACGCAATAAGTACATAGCGACCTGACGAGGTTCAGCTACATTACGGGAGCGATCAAGACTAAGGAGCTTATCCATAGATAATTTGTAATATTGGGCAACCTGATTCACTACTTCGTCAGGTTCCATATCGCCCTGCTGAGGCAGTAAATCAGCAAGAGCCACTTCGACGAGATTTGGAGTTAATGAAGTACCACTCAAATCTGCAAAAGCAATAATACGATTGAGCGCACCTTCTAATTCACGAATATTCGATTGAACACGCTCAGCGATTGCCTCTAGAATTTCGTTGGAAATGTTACGACCCGTCCGTTCGGCTTTCAAACGCAAGATCGCGAGGCGGGTCTCGAGGTCCGGAGGCTGGATATCGGCGGTCAAACCCCACTCAAAACGGGAGCGCAAGCGCTCATCCAGGGTATTCAAAGATTTCGGTGGACGGTCTGAAGAAACAATAATCTGCTTGTCCTGTCCGTGCAGGGTGTTGAAAGTATGAAAGAATTCCTCCTGGGTGGATTCTTTTCCAGCGATAAACTGGATATCGTCAACCAATAAGACATCTGCTGAGCGGTATTTCTCGCGGAAAGCCTGGTTTGTATGCGAGCGGATGGCATTAATCATGTCATTGGTGAATTCTTCCGAAGACACATATAAAACATTCAGCCCGCGCCCGTGACAGGCGTTTCCAATGGCATGCAGAAGATGAGTTTTGCCAAGCCCTACGCCTCCATACAGGAAAAGCGGATTATAGGCGCGGGCGGGCTTCTCTGCGACCGCCAGACAAGCCGCATGCGCAAGCCGATTGCCCGAACCAACCACAAATGTCTCGAAAAGGTAACGCGGATTCATGTTCGAGCTGCGCGCAGGCTGATCGTCCGTGGCGCCGCTTCGCTGGTAAGCCGCGACCGAGTCCGGCTGCCCTGAAGGATGAGGCGTTTCCTCCATGATAACTTCCACATCGCTGCCATGTACGATGAAGTTGACCGCGACACTGGCATTCATGATCCCAACAAGCAAGCGGCTGACAGTACTCGCAAGACGGCTCTCCAGCCAGTCACGCGCATATGCATTGCGGACTCCAATCGTCAACGTTCCATCCTGATAGGAAACCGGTTTGGTGTCACGCACCCAGGTATCGAATGAGGCGCGTGGCATTTCCATTTGGAGTTGCCCGAGTACTGATTGCCATGCTTGCTCTGCGTTCATAATCGCTCCAGTGGTACAGAAATAAAGTGCGTCGAATTAACCCGCCTTGTAGGCGGTTTGTTCAATGTATTTAGATTTAGTATGAGATCTATTGGGACTTGCGATGGGTATCTTTCACCACATCCTCATCTCAGCGTGCACACATTCTAGCAGATATATCCAGAAAATAACAACACGTAAAGCCTACGCAAATTTTAAAACTTCTGTTTTTTTAAGGTCACTCAACGTTAAAGATTCAGCGCGTGAAAAACAAGTCATTACGATTTTTATAGAACACACGTTTCAGCCAGTTGCAACCCAACAGTTTTTTCCACCCCCACATATAGGGTTTTAATCCAGTACTTAACTTGAGACGGCAAATATGGAAATTCGTTCTTAACGAACCGCGCGATAAAAAATTTTTATTTCTTTATTCTGAGACTCAAGATTCTGTGCTTCGATACGGAAGAAACATTGGATTCGATGTTTTATCTGCGTACATGCCGCGGAACCCATGCAAGCACGGTCGTTCCTTCACCAATCACAGATGATATATCCACATCACCACCTACAGAACGTGCACGTGTTTGCATGTTTGCAAGGCCATGCCCAATGGTGACACTCATTTTTTCTATCTCAAACCCTTTACCGTTATCGTGGATTTCCATCAACACACGTTCCTCTGTTGACCAGAGCAGAATATCCACCTGGGTTGCCTTGGCATGCTTGGCAATATTTGCCAAAGCCTCCTGACAGATATGAAATAACACCATCGAATGAGACTGAGGTAGATCCTTTAATTCATTATCAATCCCGGAAAGCTGTACTTTGGCGAGTGTATTGGCGCGAAACTCAGCAATCAGACGATTCAACCCGCTCATCAAGCCCTCGCTGCCCATCTGGCGAGGTCTTAAATCCAAAATATAACCACGCAGATCGCGTATGGCTTGATTCAAACTCTCAATGGAGAGTGTGACACGTGTTTTTGCATCCTGAGGATCATCCTCAAAGGAATGCAGCGCGCTTTCAAGGGATAATCCCACTCCATAAATGGACTGAATAATGCCATCATGCAGATCCATGCCGATACGTTCGCGCTCTTCAAGAACTGCCAAACGGCGGGCATTTTCATGCAAGCGTGCATTTTGAATGGCGGCTGCGGCATAAGCAGCCAGCATCTGGATGATCTTTTCGTCATCAGCCGTAAATTCAGGCGCCTCGATCTTATCGGTAAGATAGATTTGCCCCAGTTGGATGTTTGCTGTCCGAATGGGCACGCCCAGGAACGAAACCATTGGCGGGTGATGAGGCGGGAAGCCAGAGGAGCGTGGATGATCCTGAATAACCGGTATGCGCAGGGGAACTTCCGTGTCCATCAACTCGCCGATCAACCCCCGGCCCACAGGCGGATGAGCCATATGCTTGATCTCTTCATCTGTCATTCCCACAGTAATGAACTTTACCAGTTTTCCACCTTCATCCAATACCCCCAGCGCCGCGTAACGTGCATCTACCTGTTCACAGGCGAGCTTGGCAATCCGTTCCAATAAATGATCCACTGAGACATCTTTTACCAATTCCAGGCTGGCTTTATGTAGGGCAATCAGTCTTTCTTGAAGCTGTTCACGCGTTAATAGCATTCGATGACACCTCGGTACTATTATCTCATAAAATGTGATAGATTTTGGCAGAGAGCAGGCATACAATCATTTTTGTAAAGGTAGCCTAATGACAAACTCCCGCCTTGTTGGATTTTACAACATCACGCTCGAAGAACGCCGCCTCCGGCTTGTGGACGCTGCGCAGCTCGCGCCCGACAACCTGATTCCGTTTACCACGGGCGGCCTCACCGCTGAAGCCGCCGATCACATGATCGAAAATGTGGTCGGTTTCTATAGTTTGCCGTTGGGAGTCGCGCTCAATTTCCAGGTCAATGGACGCGACGTCCTTGTTCCCATGGTGATTGAAGAACCCTCCGTCGTTGCGGGTGCCTCGTTCATGGCAAAACTCGCCCGCGCCGACGGCGGATTCGTGGCTACGACTACTGATCCGCTCATGATCGGACAAATGCAAGTCATCAATATTACGAACCTGCACGAAGCGAAACTCAAACTTTACGAACACAAAGCCGAACTCCTCGCCGAAGCAGACTCAATTGACCCTGTCCTCAAAAAGTTCGGCGGCGGCGCACGTGACCTGGAAGTGCGTATTTTAGAAGACTCTCCCATTGGACCTTTCCTCGTCGTTCATCTCATCTATGATGTGCGTGACGCCATGGGCGCGAACGCGGTCAACACGGCTTGCGAAAGACTCGCTCCACGAGTAGAGACCATCACTGGCGGAAAAGTCCATCTGCGCATCCTTTCAAATCTGGCGGATAGACGGATCGCCCGGGCGCGTTGTACGATTCCTGTCAAAGAACTGGCGTTTGGCGATTTTTCAGGCGAGGAAGTACGAGATGGTATCATCGCCGCTTACGCCTTCGCCGCCGCGGACCCCTACCGCGCCGCCACCCATAACAAGGGCATCATGAACGGCGTGGACGCGGTCGTCATCGCTACTGGCAACGACTGGCGCGCCATCGAATCCGGCGCGCACGCCTACGCGGCGCGTTCTGGCAAATACACATCCCTATCCACCTGGGGCAAGGACACGGACGGGAACCTCGTCGGTACGCTCGAAATGCCCATGGCAGTGGGAATCGTTGGCGGGGCGACCAAGGTTCATCCAGCGGCGCAGGCTGCCGTCAAGCTGATGGGCGTGAAAACCGCCAACGAGCTGGCTGAGATCATCGTCTCGGCCGGTCTCGCGCAAAACATGGCAGCCCTGCGAGCCCTCGCTACCGAAGGCATCCAGCGCGGACACATGTCACTACACGCAAGGCAGGTTGCCATCGCTGCCGGCGCGACAGGTGAGCTGATCGAACAGGTCGCGGCGCAGATGGTGGCAGAGAAGGTTGTCAGGATCGATCGCGCCGAAGAGATTTTGAAAGCAATGAAATAATACAGGAGCGGAGCACGGCTCCCCGAAGGGGCGTTGTTCGCTCCTACTGAATTAGTACGATTGTTATTACTTGAAAGTAAGGATAATAAACTTAAATGACAACTCCTCATACACACTCCCCCACCCTCCTCAAACCTGCCAAGCCTGTTGGCATCGTCGGTTATGGCGCGTACGTGCCGCGCTTTCGCCTGCCCGCCCGGGAAGTCGCGCGCGTCTGGACCGAAGGCAAAGGCGGTCTCCCCATCAAGGAGAAAGCCGTGCCTGGCCTCGATGAAGATGTGATCACCATGTCCATCGAAGCGGCGCGCAACGCCATGAAGCGCGCTCAGATCGACCCGCACGAACTGCGGGCGGTCTGGGTCGGCTCCGAGTCTCACCCGTATGCGGTCAAACCCACCTCCACGCTGGTCGCGGAAGCGATCGGCGCGGTCCCCAACACGCAAGCCGCGGACTGGGAATTCGCCTGCAAAGCGGGCACCGAA
>Ga0105104_10002904_pt1 | contig 12361 bp, 11 predicted proteins | sample PPLLaktember2015_3_FD_87034 | JGI IMG/M metagenome (GOLD analysis project Ga0105104, IMG submission 87034) | Freshwater sediment microbial communities from Prairie Pothole Lake near Jamestown, North Dakota, USA - PPLs Lake P7 Core (6) Depth... | ecosystem: Environmental > Aquatic > Freshwater >...
GGATTCTGGCCAATGCACTGGATCTGGCGTACTGCACGGCTTTTGTGTTCGCGCCGGGCGATGTTGGAGAACAGCTGGCTGTCCTGTTCATACCCGCTGCCGGATTATGCTTCATGGGTTGGCATATCATGGTTGGATGGAGGCTTTTTGTGGAGGATATGAAGAAATGAAAAACGCAATCCAAACCACCGTATCAACCTTCGGCGTGCTGGCCGGCCTGGCCGGGATCGAGCACGGCGTCGGGGAGATCCTGCAGGGGAGCATGGCTCCCGGCGGGTTGGTGATCCAATCCTGGCCCGGCTCGGATTTCTTTACCGCCGTGAGCGGCGAGCCGGCCATGACGGTCATCCCCAACCTGCTCGTCACCGGCATCCTGGCCATGCTCCTGTCCCTGCTCTTCATCGCCTGGGTGACCGTGTACCTCCCCCGGAAGTACAGCGGGTGGGGAATGGTGCTCCTGTCGATCGCCATGCTGCTGGCGGGCGCCGGCTTCGGACCTCCCCTGCTCGGTTTGATCTTGAGCGCCGCATGGTTTTTGGCAGCCCCCGCCGCCAGGGTCCATGCGCCGCAGACCGGTTGGCTGGCCTATCTCCGCCTGCCGCGTTTCCTGGCAAAGGTGTGGCGGTGGTCCTATTACGCGGCCCTCGCCGCCTGGCTGTCCATGTTTCCCGGCTCCAGCATCCTGTATTATTTCTTCGGCGTGGACAACGCGACCCTGCTTGTGGTCCTCATCTTCGCCGCGTTTGGCCTGCTCCTGCTGGCCCTCCTGGCTGGACTTGCGTACGACAGCCGGGGAGGGTCCCCGGCGCCCGTGCAGGTGAGGGGAGGGCGGTCCGTGCCGCAGGTTGCTGTGGAAAAGTAAATAACTTGAGGTCGCGATAGGGATTTTAACCACGAAGGACACCAAGAGCACGAAGGGGATTGGGTTTTCAAAAGAAATCCCAATCCCCTTTGTGAATCCTTGGTGTCCTTTGTGCCCTTCGTGGTTCAATGCTTCTGCCTCTTCAGGAGCGGTCAGATCTAAGAAAGAAGTTTGAGCTCTCCACCTCGCAAGGCGAAATTCAACGCACATCCCCTCCTTCCATCACCGCACGCCTCCCCACCCTTGACACCTTCTCCCGAAGAGCCTATACTTCCCAATTAATAAACCGAATCTCTGTTTATTAAAGGACCACCCATGGCACGCACCGTCAAAGAGCAGGAATACGCCGCGAAGCGCAGCGACATCCTCGATGCGGCCCAGCGGCTTATCTTCACCAAGGGCTATGAGCGCATGACGATCCAGGATATCCTGGCGGATTTGCGCATTTCCAGCGGGGCGTTCTACCACTACTTTGCTTCCAAACCGGCGGTGCTCGAAGCCCTGGCCGAACGCATGCAGGATGAGATGGAGCAGCGCGTCCTGCCCATCGTCCGGGACCCCCACCTGCCTGCCGGCGAAAAGCTCCGCCGCTTCTTTGCCGCGGTGCTGCGCCAGGATATCTCCAGGGAGACGATGACGTTAATGATCGCGCTGCTGCGCGTCTGGTTCACCGATGACAACGCCCTCATCCGGCAGAAAGTGGATGCCGGCCGGGTCAAACGACTCGCGCCGCTCCTGGCGGAGATCGTCCGCCAGGGGATCCAGGAAGGCAGCTTTACGACCGGCGACCCTGACACGGTGGCCGATGTCATTTTGTCTCTGATCGAGGGTCTCCAATATACCCTGGCCAGGCGGCACGCCGATTTTGAGAAAGAACGCGACGACCGGCGCTACGTCGAAAGGGTGGTCGCCGCGTACGACATTTATATGGAAGCGATCGAGCGGGTGCTGGGCGCTCCTACCCGCCTCCTGAATCGCGCCGATCCCGGCGTGATCCGGGAATCGCTGGTCGTGTACCAACAAAGCATTGGGTGATGGGAAAATCGAGAACCGAGAACCGAGAGCCGAGATCCGTCAATTTGAGGCAGGAGACGGTTCTCCGATCTCGATCTGACGGTTCTCGGTTCTCCGATCTCTGTTCTCGAAAGGAAATGGCCTATGGAACTCGATACGATCGCCAAATCCGGCATGGTCCGGACCGGCCGCGTGACGACCGAAGGCGATGACCTGTACTACGAAGTGCGCGGCCAGGGTCAGCCGCTGCTGATGATCGCCCCCGGCGGCGGGGACGGCTGGCAGTATGCCGCCGTGGCGGATCTTCTCTCGGACGAATACAAAGTGATCCTCTACGACCGGCGCGCCAATGCCCGCAGCACGATCAACGACCCCCAAAATTTCGAGATCAGCCAGCAGAGCCGGGATGCGGTGGCCGTGCTGCACGCCGCCGGCGAGACCTCCGCCTTCGTATTCGGCAACAGCAGCGGGGCGGTCATTGCGCTGGACATGGCGAAGACCCAGCCGCAGGCCGTCCGGGCAGTCGTGGTGCACGAAGCCCCGGTCCCGCGCCTGCTTCCGGATGCCCAAAAATGGCAGCGTTTCTTTGCGGCCGTCTATATGACGTCCTTCCGCTTTGGCTCATCCCTGGCCGCCCTCCAGTTTTTCCTGGGTGTCAACCTTCCGGTCCGGCAGCTGATCCAGGCTACCAAGGGGACCAACCTCCACCGGGAGCAGAGCCGCGAACCCTACCTCAGCTCGACGGTGGCCACCGAGTTCCTGGTGAAAATGGAGCTGCTGCCGGTCACCAACTACCTGCCGGATGTGGCGCGGATCAAGCAAAACGGGGTGCGGGTGTTCGTGGCGGTGGGAACCTGGGCGTTGGAGAAAAAGACCTGGTACGCCCGGGCGTCTCAAATCCTGGCGCAGAAACTCGGCTGCGAGCTGGTGACCTTCCCCGGCCACCACGGTTCCTTTATGGATATGCCGGAGGCATGGGCCGCCGCCTTGCGCGGTGTCTTGCATAAAGCCGCGTAACCCCGCAAATTTGAGCGAATTGTGAAAAACATCGTGATTCCTGCGTGTCCTTTGTGATCTTTGTGGTTAAATTAACCCAAGGGGAAGGGGATCCGATGATCAAGAGCATAACCGACGCAGTGACTCTGGCCAATGGGGTGGAGATGCCCAGGCTGGGCTTTGGCCTGGCGGATGTCCCGGACGGCGATCCGGTGATCCGGGCAGTGGGTTGGGCGCTGGAGGCGGGGTACCGCCTCATCGATACCGCCGCTGCCTACGGGAACGAACGCGGGGTCGGCTGGGCCATCCGGCGCAGCGGCCTGAGGCGGGAAGAGGTCTTCCTGACCACCAAACTCTCGAACGCCGACCAGCGTGCCGGGCGGGTTGTGGAAGGGTTCGAAACGAGCCTGGCCAGGCTGGGCGTGGAGTACGTGGACCTGTACCTGATCCACTGGCCGGTGCCGGGGAAGTACGTGGAGACCTGGAAGACCCTGGAGCAGATCTACCACTCCGGCAGAGCCCGGGCGATCGGGGTGAGCAATTACCTGGTCCACCACCTGCAGGATCTCGCCCAACGTGCCGAGATCGTGCCGATGGTCAACCAGGTGGAATTCCACCCTCGATTGCAAAACCCGCCCTTACAGCACTACTGCCGGGAACGCCATATCCAATTGGAAGCCTACTCCCCCCTGATGCGGGGAGGGGTGGTCGAAGTGCCGGAACTGGCGGAGGTGGGGAGGAAATACGGCAAGACGCCTGCCCAGGTGACGCTGCGCTGGATCCTCCAGAAGGGGGTGGTCACCATTCCCAAATCGGTCCACCGGGAGCGCATCCTGGAAAACGCCAACATTTTCGATTTCGAGCTGGCGGAGGAGGACATGGCCACGATCGACCGCCTGGACCAGGACCTGCGCACCGGCGCGCATCCCGACACCTTTGATTTATGATGCGGCTGCCACGATCACCCGCGCATCCAGGACCAACCCTCCTTGCTGGTACAGCCGCACCGGGTTCAGGTCCATCTCCAGGATCTCGGGGTGCTCCTCTAGCATCCGTGACGCCGACAGCAGGATCCCCACCAGCGCCTGGATATCGTACCCCGCCTGGCCGCGCACGCCTTCCAGCAGCGGGAAGCCGCGCAGCTCCCGCACCATCTCGACTGCATCCGCGCCGCTGACCGGCGCCATCCGGAACGAGGCGTCTTTGAGCACCTCGGTGAAGATGCCGCCCAACCCCAGCATCAGGGTGGGGCCGAACATGGCATCGGTCAGCCCGCCCACGATCATCTCCAGCCCGGGCGGCGCCTGCCGGCAGACCAGCACCCCCTGCAGCCTGGCATGGGGGACCTTCTCGAGCACCGCCCCGACCATCCGCTCGTACCCCTGGCGGACGCTTTCCGCATCGCCCAGTCCGGCCACCACCCCGCCCACGTCGCTCTTGTGCAGCACGTCGGGGGAGACCACCTTCAAGACCACCGGGCAGCCGATCCGTCCGGCGGCTTCGGCGGCCTCTTCGGGGCTGCGGGCGAGCTCGGCGGCCGGGTAGGGGATGCGGTACGACCTCAGCAGCTCGACCGCCTGCGGCTCGAGCAGCGCGGTTCCGGGCGTCAGCATGGCGTCTCCGCTGAGAGCGGCCCCACCCGCTCACCGCCGCCTACCTGTGCGGCAATCTCCTGCTTGCCGGTTTCGAAGGCCAGGCGGTTAACCGCCAGCAGGCGCTCCCGCCCCGCCCAGCGATGCTCCATCGCCTGCAGGATGCTCTGCTCGCTGATCTGCACCACGCCCAGGGCAAACAGGCCCCCCAGGATCACGCAGTTGGAGGCGCGCGCATCCCCCGCCTGGAGTGCCAGGCCGGTCGCGTCGATCGTCAAGACCCGCGCCTCCAGCTGTTCCAGTGCAGAGACGATTTCCTGCATGGAAGGATAGCGGGCTCTCCCCACGCTGACGTCCACCGGGTACCACGGGTGCGTGTTCAGGACGGCCCATCCGCCGGGCTTGAGGTATTTGCACGCGATCCGCAGCCCTTCCAGCGGCTCGAGCGCCACCACCGCGTCGGCTTCATCCTCCACCGTCACCGGCGACCATACCGGGCCGATGCGCACGTGCGCCAGCACCGATCCGCCGCGCGTGGCCGCGCCAAACGTTTCCGCCAGTTTGACCTCCAATCCGTCGTGTAGGGCAGCTTCGGCGAGCAGGTGAGAGGTCAGGATGCTCCCCTGGCCCCCGACCCCGGCGATGATGACGTTGGTGACCGCCTCGGCGGGTGGCTTCAGATCCGCATTCACACCGGCATTCAAGTTCGCATTCATGCGCCATCCTCCATCACAATCGCCCCTTCCGGGCAAATTTGCATGCAGATCCCGCAGTCCACGCACAGCAGCTCGTCGATCCCGGCCTTCCCGTCCAGGAAGGTGATCGCCGGGCAGCCCAGCTGGATGCAGATCTTGCAGCCTTCACAGGCTTCCGTGATCCGTGTGCGGGTGGGTTTTTTCCCCTCACGCCGCACCACCTGCAGGATGCACTCGGCCCGCGCCACCACCACGGCTGCCTCGCTGCACTCCAACGCCCGCCGGATGGCGGCGGTGGTTTCCTCCACCCGGTAGGGATTGGCCACCTCCACCGACTTCACCCCCATGCTGCGGGCGATGTCTTCGATGTGGACCACCTCCGCCACCTCCCCGCGCGGGGTGAGCCCGGTCGCCGGGCAGACCTGGTGACCGGTCATGGCCGTCCAGGCGTTGTCCATCACGCAGAAGGTCACCCTGGTTTTGTTCCATACCGCGTTCAGCAGGCCGGGCATGCAGGTATGGAAGAAGGTCGAATCGCCGGCCACGGCCACGATCTGCAGGTCCGCCGCGCCGCTGCGGGCCTGTCCCTGGGCCATGGAGATGCCGGATCCCATCACGTACAGGGTATCCAGCAGGTCGTACGGGGATTTTGAATGGTAGCGTTTGCGGGCTGCCGGGCTTGGGGCGGGCTCCTGCCCTTTCACCCCGTAGCCGGCCTGCTCGTAGCAGCCGATGTCGCCGTTGATGACCGGGATGGCTTTTTTGCCGGCTGGGGAAGCCGCGGCTTTCAGCGCCTCACGCAGCGCCCAGTACGTCCCCAGGTGCGGGCAGCCGGCGCACAGCGTCGACGAGCGCTGGATCACCAGGGGCTGGATCTGCTCTTTGATGCGCTGCCGTTCCGGGTTGGCCGGGGTCTCGGCCCCGGTCAGGCAGGCGATGGCTTTGCGGACCGTACGAGCGTTGAGCTCGCCGTACGTCTGCACGGCCGGCTCTGCCGCCGGTTCTACCCCCAGTTCCACCCACCGGCCGTTGTTCGGGCCGGAGCAGCGGCCGATGATCCCCACCGGCAGGGCGTGCATCTGGGCCAGCAGGCGCGCCTGGGTCTCCACCACCGCTTCCCCTTCTTCGAGGACCAGTACCCGTTCGCAGCCGCGCAGCACCTCCAGGACGTGCGCCTCCGGCAGCGGGTAGGCCATGCCCACCTTGCACAGCCACACCTGCTCGTCCAGGCCCATGTCCCGCAGCGCCTCCCGGGCGTAGGCCGCGCCCATCCCAACCGCCATCACGCCCAACGGACGGCTGCCCCTGCGCACGGCGTTGAACGCCGACTGCCGGGAGGCTTCCCGCACCAGCGGCATGCGCGACAGCTGCCAGGCGTGCTTTTCCACCGCCCCGGGTGGGCCGTACACGTTCCAGCGGAAAGGCAGCTCCCAATGCTTGTTGAACCCCAGCTCGCGCTCCGGCCTCTCCACCGGGCCGGTGCGCACCACCCCGCTCGAGTGCGATAGGCGGGTCACCGAGCGCACGATCACCGGCAGCTCCAGGCGCTCGGACAGGGTGAAGGCCTCCTTCACCATATCCTTGGCTTCCTGCTGGCTCTCCGGCTCCAGGCAGGGCAGGTTGGCGGCCTGGGCCAGCAGGCGGGAGTCCTGTTCGTTGGAGGAATAATGCGCATCGGGATCGTCGGCGACCACAATCACCAGCCCGCCGCGGGTGCCGGTGTACGGGAGGGTCAGGAACAGGTCCATGACCACGTTGAGCCCGGCCCCCTTCATCGCCGTCAGCGCCCGCGCCCCGGTCAGGGCGGCTCCCGCCGCCAGCTCAAAGGAGACCTTCTCGTTGATGCTCCATTCGGCGTAGAACCCCGCCTGGGGAGCGTTTTTCAGAAGCTCCTCAACGATCTCCGAGCTGGGTGTGCCCGGATACGCCGCCACCACCTGTACCCCGGCTTCGATTGCCCCCCGGGCGATGGCTTCATTGCCGAGCATCAAGATCCGCTCGCCTTGCTGGAGTGTGGATAATTCATTCACCTGATTCCCTCCTTACAAGAAATTCACCACAGAGCACACGGAGAGCACAGAGAAAAACCGAGAAAAAAGCGCTCAATGCACCTGGATCGCCGCCCCAATAATGGCCTCCGTAATCTTATTGACCCCTTCGATGCCCTCCGGCACCGATTTTCTCGACGTTCTCAATGCTTTTCTCCTTTTTCTCTTTTTTTCTCCGTGGTCTCCGTGTGCTCTGTGGTGATATTTTTATAATTTATTGCCCCTACCTGCCAGGTAGGCCGCGCGGATGCCGCCGATGGCGCGCTCCGGGGTCGGGAACACCGGGATCCCGGCCGCGTGCAGGCGCAGCCGTTCCTCCTTTTCGACCTCTCCGCCTCCCAGGTAGGAGACGGCTGCCCGGGATCCGATCCTCTCCCGCAGCCGCTGGACCATCCCCGTTGCCCCGGGGATCGGATCGCCGAAAATGAGTAGGTAGTAATCGGCTGCCTCGCAGCCCACCAGCACGTCCACGGCGCGCTCGAAATCCTGGGCCAGGCACACCGTCAGGTCCAGCGGATTGGCCAGGATGGCGTTCGGCGGCAGGTGCGCCTCGCGCAGAGCGGCCGTGACCTGGGGGGAAAAGACCGGGACGCTCAGTCCGCACCGTTCGGCCTCGTCCACCGCCAGAATGCCCGAGCCGCCCGAGCTGGTGATGACCGCCACGCGCGGACCTACCCCGTGCGCCAGCGCCGCCGAGCCTTTCGCGTAGTCGTACAGGGCTTCCAGGTTCGGGGCACGGATCAGCCCCACTTGGCGGCAGACCCCGTCGAAGACCTCGTCGCGCCCGGCCAGCGAGCGGGTGTGCGACGCTGCGGCCCGCTGCCCGCCGGCGGTGACGCCCGATTTCAGCACCACGATGGGTTTGTGCGGCAGCGTCTGCCGGACGGCGCGGACAAACCGCCGCCCGTCGCGCGCCCCTTCCAGGTACAGAGCAATCGTGCGCGTGGCCGGGTCGCCGGCAAAATACTCCACCAGGTCGGTCTCGCACACGTCCACCTGGTTGCCCAGGCTGACCGTCGCCGTGATGCCGAAGCCCTCGTCCACCGCCCAGCCCGCCAGCGTGGCCGCCACCGTCCCGCTCTGCGAGATCACCGCCATCGGCCCATTGGCCGTCACCAGCGGCCAGGAGGCGCACAGGTGGTTGGGGCGGTAGTTGATCCCCTGGCAGTTCGGGCCGACGATGCGCAGGCCGGTCTGGCGGACGACCGCTTTCAGCTCGTCCTCCAGGTCCAGCCGGCCGGACTCGCGGAAGCCCCCGCTGATCACGATCCCGGCCCGCGCCCCTTTTCCGGCCGCTTCCCGCAGGATCCCGGCCACCAGGGCCGCCGGGACGACCACCACCACCAGGTCGAGGTCGCCCGGGATGGACGAGACGGTTGGGTAGGCCGGCAGGCCCAGGATCCGGTCTTCCTTCGGGTTGACCGGGTAAACCCGGCCGGTGAATCCGCCGGCCAGGATGTTGGCCAGGATGGCGTGCCCCAGCTTATCCGGGTTGGGGGTGGCCCCCACGACGGCTGCGGAGCGGGCTTGAAAAAGACAGTCGAGGTCAGTAGGCAAAGTAGTGTCCTGTGAAGAGATGCAATCCAAAGCTGGCGTACAGGCTGAGGACCACGAGGACGACCCACACCCCCAGCCAGATCAGCCCGCTGCGGGTCCAGCGGAATGGGTTCAGATAGGTGCGCTCCTGGAAAGCGCCAAACCCTTTGCTGTCCAGGGCAAACGCCGTGATCTCGGCTTTGCGCAGGCTGCGCAGCAGTACGGCCAGTAAAAATGTGCGGTACGCCCGGAAGGCGCTGCCCAGGGCGCCGCGCACCGCGCCGCCCCTTCCGCCGCCTTGCTGCAGGCCGCGCAGCCGCTGGGCGTCGCGAATGTAGCCCATCTCGTTCGACAGGATCGGGATGTAGTTCAAACCGACGAAGATGGTAAAGGCCATCCGGTAAGGCACGCCCAGCCAGACCAGGCCGGTGACGAAATCGCGCGGGTTGGTGACCCACACGAACAGCATCGAAGAAAACATGACGTTCAGGATGCGCGCCGCGGCCGCCCCGCGCACGGTCAATCCTTCCCAGGTGTAGACCAGCGGCCCGAGGGAAAAAATGGGCTCCCCCTTTCCGTAGAACAGCCCCCCGACCAGGAAGAAAAAGGCCAGCGCCAGCAGCACCGCCAGGGCCTGCCGCACCCGCCGCAGCCCCACCCGCCCCAGGAGCAGCGCGCTGACCAGCAGCACCGCAAACACCAGCAGGTTCAGCTGGGGAGGGTAGATAAACACCAGCACAGCAATGCACACCAGCCAGAAAAATTTGCTCAGCGCATCGAAGGAAGCCAACAGCGATGGAATGCGGGCGTACTGGAACAAGGTCTTCTCCTTTTAGAGCACGGCCTCGCCGGGCCTGCACGCCTGGACAAAATCTTGAACGGTAAGAATACCGGCCGGCAGAGGCACCCCGCAGTCCCGCAGCGCCTGCACCACCGAACACACGGGTGGTTCCTTCAGCGCCGCTTTCCGCAGCAGATCCGGCTGGACAAACAGCTCTGCCGGAGGGCCGTGGAACAGCAGCTGGCCGTCATTCAGCAGGGCCACCCGGTCGGCATATTCGGCCACCAGGCGCATATCGTGGCTGATCATTATGACGCTGGTCCCGGCCCGGCGCAGCTCGCCCAGGCGCTGCAGGAGAGCCGTGATTCGGGCGCGGTCCTGGCCGTAGGTGGGTTCGTCCAGGATGAGCAGTTCCGGATCGGTGCTCAGCATGCAGGCCACGCTCAGCGTGCGCATCTCTCCCCCGCTCAGCACGTAAGGGCTGGCGGTCTCCTTCCCGTCCAGCTGGAAGCGGTGGACCAGATCGGCGACGCGTGCTTCAATTTCCCGTTCATCCCGGCCGGCTGCCCGCAGGTTGAAGGCGATCTCGTCGTAGACTGCCTTGCCTTGCGCCACGAACTGGTGCTCCGGGTATTGAAAGACGTACGCCGCTCGCCTGGCGAGGTCCGCCAGGTTCGTCCGGCTCACATCCAGCCCGCACACCCGGACTCGGCCGGAGGTGGGCCGCAGCAGCCCCACCAGCTGCTTGGCCAGCGTGGTCTTCCCCGAGCCGTTGTTCCCCACGATGGTCAGCAGTTCCCCTTTTTCCATCGAAAAGGAAATCCCCTTCAGCACCTCGGTCCCTTTTCGATACGAAAAATGCACGTCCTCCAGGACCACAACCGGGCCGGGAAGGGCCGCCGGGTCCGGTGGGACCGCCGGATCTTGGACCGCCGCCGGCTCAGCCGCCGGCCGGGGACCGGCCAGCCTGAGCCTGCCCGCATCGAAGGCGGTTTTGATTTGCCGGACGGCGTCGTCCACCGTCAGGGGGATGGGCGTGCTGTCCGGCGTGCCGTTCGCTCCCAGGCCTGCGTGCTCCTTCAGGGCCAGGCTCAGCTCCACCACCTGGGGAATTTCCACCCCAATCTGCTCGACCATCGCCTGTCCGTGGGCAAACACCTCTCGCGGCGGGCCGTCGTAGGCGATCGAGCCGCCGGCGCCCATCACCACCACCCGGTCGGCCAGCGGCACCAGGTCGTCCAGGCGGTTTTCGATGACAATGCAGGTGACCTCCTGCTCGGTCACCAGCCGGCGGATCATGGCGAAGACCTCCACGCTGCCCACGGGGTCCAGGTTGGCGGTCGGCATGTCGAACACCAGCAGGCACGGCTGCATCGCCAGCACCGAGGCGATGTTGACTTTCTGCTTCTGCCCGCCCGACAGCTCAAAAACGGACCCGCCTCGGGCCGCTTGAAGGCCGATCTGGGCCAGCAGGCGGTCGACGCGCGGCATGAGCTCCGGACGGGGGACCTTCAAGTTCTCCGGACCAAAGGCAATTTCATCCTCCAGGAACAGCGTGCACAGCTGGCTTTCCGGGTCCTGGAAAACCAGCCCAACCCGGGTGGCCATGTGTGGGGTGGGGATTTGGGTTGGGTCCACCCCACACACCTGGATCGAACCGCTCAGCTTGCCCGGTATGGCGTAGGGCACCAGCCCGTTAAAGCACAGCGCCAGGCTGGTTTTCCCGCAGCCGGTGGGGCCGCACATCAGCACCAGCTCACCCGAACCGATCTCCAGGTGGATGTCCCGGAGGGCCGGCTGGTCGCACCCCTCATGGGTGAAGCTGAAGCCGTTGACGAGCACAAGCGGATCAGATGGAGCCACCGATACATCCTCCTCTGCAGGTCAGGCGACCTGCTTTTGTCTGGCGATCAGGAAGCTCTTGAGCACACCGGCCTTGCACAGCAGGTCTCCGACCACCTTGCCGAGCAGCCCGGCTTCGACGCCGCTGGAGATCGAGGCAATCACGACCGAAAGCAGGATCTGCCCGAACGGCATGAAGTTCAGCATGCCAAAGGCGATCACCACCACGACCATGTTGCACACCCCATCCAGGACTCCCGCCAGGAAGCAGGTTAACCAGTTGTAGTTCTTGTACTGGAACAGGGCAAAGACCGCCTCCGTGCCGATGCCGTGGGCCAGGCCGAATCCGATCGCCCACAACCCGGCTGGATTGCCGGCCAGGAACTGCACCAGGCCGTTGATGATCCCTGCCAACAAAGCCGCGCCCGGTTTGCGGACCACATAGGCGGCCAGCAGGGCTACCATGCCGAACGGCGCAAACAGCAGGGCCAGCATGGGGTTAACGGCGTTGATGGCGGTGTAAACGATGCCCAGCAGGTTGTTTACGATCCCAAATACAACGCCGACGACCGTGATGAAAACCAGCTCAACGGTGGTAAAACGAAAGCCTTTCTCGTTCATTGTGCCTTCCCTTTTGTTCTGCGAGGGCCACAGGCGAGCCTCCAGGCACGCCTGTGGTGGTTGAGAGGACGGCGAGTGGAAGATGTGTGTGGGTCCCCAGACCTGCCTCCTTCCCCGGTTAGCCCGGAACGCGCAGACCCTGCTCATGGATGCCGGCGGCCAGGCCCGCGGCCACCCGGTCCGGCGTGGCGGGAAGCTGCCGGATGCGCACGCCCACCGCGTCGTAGATGGCGTTGGTGATGGCCGGGGCGCTCGGGACCGCAGCGGCCTCGGCGATCCCTTTGGCGCCAAACGGTCCATGGGGGGCAGGGTCCTCCACCAGGATGACGTCCACCGGTGGTGTATGGCCGGCCGTGGGCACCCCCAATTTGGCC
>Ga0105104_10002906_pt1 | contig 12356 bp, 15 predicted proteins | sample PPLLaktember2015_3_FD_87034 | JGI IMG/M metagenome (GOLD analysis project Ga0105104, IMG submission 87034) | Freshwater sediment microbial communities from Prairie Pothole Lake near Jamestown, North Dakota, USA - PPLs Lake P7 Core (6) Depth... | ecosystem: Environmental > Aquatic > Freshwater >...
CCCAGCGGGACTGGGATCCAACGCTCACCGTCGTCGAATGTCGTATTAACGACGATGTACAGAATATTCCCCACGGCCGTATCCACGATCAGGTCTTCGACCGTGGCGGTCAATTTACCCTCGTCTATACCGGAATCAGCACCCGCGTCAGCTGTCGCCGTGGCGCCATCTGTGCCAGTGCCCGGAGTTGCCGTTGCTTGACCATCCGTACCCGGAACGGCTGTCGCTTGATCTGTGCCGGTACCGTCGGTACCCTGGCCCGCTCCCAGCGTGATTGTCGAACCAAGCACCTCAGAAGCTAAAACCACACCCTGCAAAGGATGTGGCTGACCGTCAGCCTGACCCGCGTCAGCGGTAGCAGTACCTTCGGCGGTCACAGCAGGCTCAGCCGTAGCCGTGCCTTCTGTCGCTTCGCCAGTGGCAGTTGCATCGCCAGAGGGAGGGCTCACAGCACCACCACCCTGCCAGTAACTATTGATATCGGCATCCCAATCACCCGCAGCCTGCCCCATCTGAGGCAGAGTGCTCATATCAAACGCTGGTGCGTTATTCAACATTTCCTTGTCGACCTGGAGAATAAATGAATTCGCTTGAGTCAAATCCATCCCCAGACCCGGCTCAGAGGTCGCGGTGCCTTCAGCAGTCGCAGCAGGCTCAGTCGTAGCTGTGTCTGCGGTAGCTTCGCCAGTTGCTTCAGGCGCGGCAGTTGCATCGCCGGAGGGAGTGCTCATAGCACCACCTGTACCGGTACCAGTTTGTAGCGTGAGGGACTCCCATGGCACGGCGACTGTATTACCGCCACTTGCACTCACGATTACGTAAGCGACGCTGCGATTATCCAGGTCCAGAATCATATCGTCCACTTCACCGACCTGCTCGCCATCCTGGCTCAAGACCGGGAAGTCCAACTGATTGGACGCGCGCGCGGGATTGACGTCACCGGTAACCGGGACTCCGGGTTCCTCGGTCGCGGTGCCTACTTCGGTGGGCATCTCGGTTGCCGGCATGTCATCGGTAGCTTCAGCCGTGACGGGAGGGACATCGGTGTCAGGCATAGTTGTTTCCTCTGCCCCACACGCGGCGAGTACCATTGCAATCAGTACCAGCATTGATAGCAATATGCTTGTTTTTCTCATTCTTACCTTACTCCTTTCAAAAATAGAGGGATTTGGGAGCTATCCCATAAAAACACGTCATCCTGAAGAAGCAAATATAGTTACAGTCTTATGCTTTCTCAAAAGACTTTTCGCTCCGATCAGGTTGACGCGTTCGAGATGAGCTTTAGCCTTCCTGGCTATCGACTTGCTAAGCATATCCAATCCAGTGTGATAAGCAATGGGGGATGTCCAAAAACAAAGTTGGGGGATTCCTTTACTATCAGAGCATCTGTACCACTTCAAATTAATATTCTTTTTAAAGTAGCTAATGAATCATTCATGAAGCCCCTAAACAGGCGGGGTACTTCCCCCATTGAAGAGTCTTGAATTCAGAAGTAAAGTGATGGAAGACGAATTCAACTCGTCTATTGTCTTTGAAAAGCAACGAAAGGAGTTGAAATGGACCTTTTACAGTGGGCACTCATCGCCTTTGTGTTGGCGATTGTGGCAGGCTTGTTCGGATTTACCGGAGTCGCACAGAGTGCGGCTTCCGTAGGCCGGCTGCTATTCGGCCTATTCATTGTGGTCGCCGTAGTGTTTCTTGTGCTGGCTCTTCTGGGCGTCAGCATCCTGGCTTAAATTTGTGCGTTTAAGTGTGGGGGATTAACAAACGCTCGACTTCGCTTTTAATAAACTCCCACTGGCTGTCGTTAAACGGATATCTCTTCAGGCGCGGACCGCGTCCTTCGCGGCAACCACCCAAAGGGCGGAAGGATCGTTACGTTTTGCTTATTCCTCAGCCAGCGGATTAAAACCGCGTCCAAGAATCTCGTGTGCCGCGGTAACAACCACGAAGGCATTGGGATCTTCCTTGTTCACTGCAAACTTTAAGTTATGAACTTCTGTCACAGTCAGGGCACAGATCAGCACGGAACGTTCCTCGCCCGTATACATCCCTTTCCCGGAAAGAGCCGTGACCCCGCGCCCCAGGTCGGTGAGAATGCGATTCGCGACGTCGTCCGCCTTGCTGGTAATGATCAGCGCCATCAGCTGTTTCCGGCGATGAGTCGGCGCGAAGAACCCATGCAAGCCCTTGGCTTCACCTTTGGGCGAGAAAAAGGATGTGACGCTTTCCTCGCCAAAGCGAGGCAGGACCTCCCCTGTCGCCTGTGTCATGGTGACGGTTGCGAGCGCAACGATAACGAGGAAGCCATACAGCCCAAAGCCAAGCGCAATCATGATCTCCCCGGAGACGAGCCCCACCGCGCTGCGTTCGAGGAATTGATCCAGGCCCGTTGCCGGAATCGGGAATAGCCAGATCTTCGCCACCCAGGAGGCGTACAGGATCAGGAAGATCCAAATATAGTTTCGACGTAAACGGCGGCCAAATGCTTCCCAGATCGAGATCGGGAAGCTGGGCGCCAGGAGATTCTCAGCGAGGCTCTCCGCCCACTCGGGGGAAGGGTGGAATGGCGGTACCAGCATGGCTGCGTAGAAATCCGTTTCCATCAGGCGCACCCGGTAACTCCACAATTCATAGTAACGATACCGACGCGTTTCGATCAGGAGAAACCAGATCACCAGCAGTGTATTGAGAATAATGATACCGTGATGGATCTCAGGCTGGCTGAATACGACGGATAACGTCGCGCCGGTGGAAACGACCGCCCAGTTCGTCGTGGTATCCAGGCGCATGCGCCACACGTTGGCGCGGTTGACTTCGGCACGGAAGAAATGCACCATGGCTGTGACGAACTCGCTGGTCTTCAGGCGATAGCCACGGTACGTCCAGACAGGTTCTTCGGGATCTTGAACAGGAGGAACTTTTGGTCCAGGCATATTAACCGTTATACACTATAAAAGCTTATACGAAAAGTGCCCCCATTTGCTATGCGCTGCGCGCGATGTCCGGGTCTGTTCCCGTCAAAACAGGTTTCTACTGCTCCCGAGCCTGTAAGAAAAGTACCTGCATTGGAGCACATACAGGGCAATATCATGCAAGACAGTACAAATCAGGTTATGGTACAACAGAGGCACAAGGTTATTATGCAGAAAAAGGAATGGACGAAAATCCGGCATAACACCCGGTTCGATATTGGGCTTTTGCACGCTTATTATGTTCAACACGCTTATCCGCGTCACAGCCACGACTATTATGTGATCAGCCTGATCGAGCGCGGTCGCCAGTCTTTTACACACAAGGGGACGAAGCATCTGACACCGCCCGGTGGGGTGATTTTGATCAATCCTGATGTAGTTCATACCGGCGAAGCGGCGGATGAGCAGGGCTTTGAGCTGCGTTCCCTTTACCCCACCACAGCACTCATGGAAACAGCGGCCTTTGAGTTGACCGGACGTCAGCAGGCATTCCCGTTTTTCAAGGATGTGCGCGTCGACCATACCTGGGCAACAAATGCCGTTTTGTCTTTACACAAAGCCCTATTGCAGGAAGCAAGTATATTGGAATGCGAAGCGCGCATTCTGTGGACCCTGACTCAGCTCATCAAACGGTATGCTGACACCCGTTTCACCGAGCAACCTTTGGGACAAGAGAAAAAAGCGATACAACAGGCGCGCCGGTATATTGAGGAACGTTTTACCGGAAGGATCACGCTGAATCAGCTGGCTCAACAAGCAGCCCTGAGTCCTTATTACTTCCTACGCGTTTTCCGTGCGGAAGTGGGCATGCCTCCTTACGCCTACCTGGAAAGTGTGCGCATTCGTCACGCGCAGCGGCTTATCGGGGCCGGCAAACCGCTGGCAGAGGTGGCACTGGAGGCTGGTTTCAGCAGTCAAAGCCATATGACACGGCACTTCAAGAAAATCATCGGTGCAACGCCCGGCCAATATGCTCAACAAGTCAGATCTTGATCTCCCATTATGACCACAGCCAGTTTACTCCCCCTGCTATCGTTCGTTCTAATATCAACCTTTACACCGGGTCCCAGCAACATTTCCAGCGCTTCGATGGCTGTCCTGCATGGCTATAGGAATACGTTGAAATATCAGCTGGGCCTGGCTGTGGGAGTTTTTCTGCTGATGCTACTGAGCGGCTGGCTTTCTGCAACCCTCTTAAGTGTCTTTCCCGCTTTCGAGCCGATCATGCGTTACGCTGGCGCGACGTACATTCTTTACCTTGCCTTTGGGATTCTCAAGGCAAGTTACACTTTCACTGAAACCGATGCCAAACCATTGGGGTTTGTGCACGGATTTGTTTTGCAGATATTAAACCCAAAATTAATTGTTTACGCTTTCACTTTATTCTCCGCATTCCTCGCCTCGATCACCAATAATGTAGCTTTCCTAATATTGACAGTGACCCTTTTGGCTGCAATCTCGTTTTGCGCCACCTCCGTATGGGCATTATTTGGAACGGCGATCAAGATCCACCTTCATAACCCGCGTTGGAGGACAGTTATAAATATCATCCTGTCCCTCTCCTTGGTTTACACAGCCATTTCATTGACCGGGATTCTGTAATTCAATCACAGTAATGATTTTTTCTTCCCGCTTCTCCGGGAGATGAGTAAAGTGATTGAACTAGCGCCAGCTATGCTCGGAGCGCCGTCCTCAGTTATCGTCATATTTGCCGCCGCTCCACAGGAGTGCTTTCGCAAAGGACGGCGGCTTGAGCATTTTAGCGCCAGCGGGGAATGCGCAGTGGGATCTTCTCATCTCCCAGCCTGTGACAGAACTCCATCAGCCGTTTGTGGGCGCCCTGCCACTTCAGGTCGCTGAGTTTCTCTTTGAGCGGAACATCTTCACGAACTATCGCCAGCTGCTTGTAAAGCAGAGCTTCCTCCCGGCGCTGCGCCAGACTGGCTGCCAGGCTGGCAGCCCGACCAGGGCTTATCGAACGTAGTTTCCATTTTTCCGGGTCATCCGGGATGGATTCCATATGTTTGAAGTGCGACAGCACCACGGAAGCGGACTTGGCTCCCCAGCCAGGGATGCCAGGATAGCCGTCCGCAGAATCGCCGACCAGCGCCAGCCAGTCTGGCATGGACTGTGGCGGCACGCCGAACTTTTCCACTACGCCTGCTTCGTCGATGATGATGTCGCGCTTGCGGTCCCAGCAGACGATCCGCTTTCCGGAGACCAACTGTGCCAGGTCCTTGTCCGGCGAACAGATGAGGATCTGTTCCACGCTCTTGTTCTTTTTGAAGAGCCGCGTGGCTGTGGCTAACGCATCATCGGCTTCGAACTCCACCATCGGCCAGACGATAATTCCCAGCGCCGAAACCGCCTCTTCCGCCAGGGGAAATTGGGCGAGCAGGTTTGGGTCCACGCCTTCGCTGGTTTTGTATCCTGCAAAGAGGTCGTTGCGGAAGGACTCGATGACGTGGTCAAAGGCGACCGCGACGTGCGTCACGCCCGGACTCGTCACCAGCATCAACAGGCTCCGCAGCAGGCCGAGGGTGGCGCCCACCTCGCGGCCATCGGGAGCCTTCTTCGGCGGCGCGCCGAAGTGGTTGCGGAATAATTCGTATGTGCCATCTACCAGGTGAATATTCATTTGGTAATTTTATTTTATTTTTCGATTATATGCCATTGTCAGGACGGCGGGATGTTCTGGTTGCGGTGCAGGATGTTGCGCGAATCGTACTGCTGTTTGAGCTTTTGGAGACGATCGAATGTCTTCATACCGAACGTAGCCCGCAGGCGCTCGATCGGCTCGTCCGCCTGCATATAATTGACATATCCACCGCCGTTGAACGACCACGGCTCGACCGCCGCGGCGGACTCACGCGCCCAGGCGATCTGTTCCGCGTCGAGGGCCGGGTCGGTCCAGACGGCCATCAGGCTGACGTTGAACGCGGCCTGGCGGAAGCCAACGGCCCCGGGAGGCGCCTCAGCATCCTTCGACGCACCATGCAAAGATTCGATCATGATCCCTCCTGGCGAGCGCCCTAACGCGACAATGCGCCTGAGCAGTTCGTCGAGCAACTCATCCGGGATCTCACGCACAAAGTGACCCTTCCAGTAATGGCGTCTTTCGCCATAAGCCGCGTCGACAACCCGCTGCTGGTCAAGGAACGCGTGCCGGCGCAAGCCATCCTCGATCAGCCCTGGTGCCGAGCGCAGAATTCGCAGTTCTTCAGGGTTCTCCTCGGTGCCGGTGTAGCATGGCAGAATTTCAAGTACCGGCACCAGGGACTCATCCACGCCAAGCGATACCTGACAGCTGAGATCGCGCGGAGAACGACTAACAATGTCACAGTAGTAGCGAAGCGCATCACGGACCCCTGCTCCTCTGTATACGAGGTGACCACCCACCACCTGTTGAAGGGGATGCAGACGGAATTCCAATCGTGTGGCTACGCCGAAGTTGCCGCCTCCACCGCGCAATCCCCAGAGGAGATCCGGGTTCTCATCGGCGCTCGCGTGGACGACAGTTCCATCTGGAATGACGAGCTCCGCCCCGATGAGGTGATCGCACGTCAGGCCGTATTGCGCGGTCAGGTGACCAATGCCACCGCCGAAGGTCAGCCCAGCCACGCCAGTGGAGACAACGACGCCTCCAGGCATGACCAGCCCGAATGCCTGAGTGGCAGAGTCGAAATCGAGCCATGTCGCGCCCCCGTCGGAGCGAGCAATGCGCCGCTCTGCATCCACTTCTACATTACGCATCTGTGAAAGGTCGATGACGAGACCGGCGTCACAGACACAGTGACCGGCAGGATTATGTCCGCCCCCGCGCACAGCCACATCCAGCTCATGTCCCTGTGCGAAACCAAGGGCGATCGCAACATCATCCGGGTTAACACAACGCACGATCACTGCTGGACGACGGTCGATGAGGGCATTGAACCCACGGCGCGCCTTGTCGTACTCCGCATCCGTGGGACGGATCACGCTGCCGTTAAGCGAACGCTGCAGTTCAGACAGGCTCCTGTCTGATAAAACGTTTTCCATAAGACCTCCTTCAACACTTTTGTAGATAGAATTAGTTGACTGTGCCCTGCGCGGATTCACGAACATCTTCCGGCGTTGTCTTCTCATCCAAACGCTTCATGAAAGGGAAAAGTAAAACACCCAGCGCGATGAGCCCCATCACCAGGGCACAGACCAGTAGACCGATCCTGGCGGAAGTGAGATTGACCAACCAGCCAAAGAATAAGGAAGCCAGCGAGATGAAAATGAAACCCATACCGGCACCCAGGCTGTTCACGCGGCCCAATAATCTCTCAGGTGTACGTATGTAGAAGGAAGAATAAGGGATCGCCATAATGCCCGTAAAGACCATGCCGGCTAGAAAACCGACCAGCAGCGCAACGACCGACCCGGGCTGCAGGAAATACAGGCCCAATAACGCCAAAGCATAAGCGCCTGTCGCGCCGAACAGCCATTTCTGCTGAGATACTTTTGGGGCAAAGGCAGCGAAGATAAACCCGCCAACCATGCCGCCCAGCGCTTGCGCGCCCAGGAAAATTCCCAATTGCGCCGCACTCTGATCCGCAAAGACAAACCAGGCGGGGAAGACGATCGCGCTAACTGGCCCGATCACGAAGGCAAAGAACGGTCCAAAGATTTGCATCGGCCCCAGGAAAGGGTCTTTGATAATGAACTGTACCGCTTCACGCATATCCGCGTATGCCTGGCGCACATTCATGTGGTTTTCGTGTACCATGGTTTGACGAGGCAGGCGCAACACCAGGAAGATGCAGAAGGCGAACAGCACGCTGGCGAACATCAGGGTCAGGCTTTCACTCAGGAAAGCGACCAATAAACCAGCGCTCAACGGGCCGACAAAGTTGGCTACGTTCTGGAGAGTTTGCTGGAGGCCCATGGCTCGCACAATTGGGACATCATTCTCTGTGGCTGCGGCCGGCACCATCGTGTTTTTTGCGATCTGTCCCGGTCCGTCAAAGAATACGCCGATGATCTGAGACACAATCACCAGCCAGAGCGAGAAAAAGTCGAAGAACAGGGCGATGCCAAGCAGCAGCGCCGTGACTGTACTAAGCAAATCAGCAATCATGGAGACCTTGCGGCCGCCGATCCGGTCGGTGATCAGACCCCCGCTCAGCACGCCGACAAAGGCCGCCATACTCATGGCGAAAGCCACCGTCCCGGCGCTGACCGCACTGCCTGTGCGTGTCAGCACCAGCCACGGGATCACGAAGGCGATCACCTGGTTGGCATAGGTGGAGGCAGATTGCGAACCCAGTAAATGCAGTAACTGATTTGCACCTAATGAACTATGCAGTCCATTCTTTTGATTTTCCACTTTTGCACTCCTTTCCTGCACTTAACATTAAGACAAATCTTTTTAGCCAAGAAAAAATTTCTCAAGCACACGTGTGAGCACATTCGGTGACAGGTCATGAAATTGCGCATCCAATGCTCGTCGTTCGGCATGTGGCAACAACTTGACCAGAGACTCGGCGGCATTACGTGCCCACGCAGGGCCAGCACTGCCGTAGATGACCAGAGTGGGTATCGTGACATTTGCCCATCGATCAGCAGGCAATGGAGCGCCTTGATTCGTGCCATCCAAGATCGTGGCATCGGACACCAATGTGTGTGCTACGGCTTCAACACCCGGCCAGAAGGGCTGCGTGCGCATACCAGCAACCACCTCAACAGGCATCAGAGGGTCCTTGGTCATGAACGTATCCGCCGCGTCTCCCCTCCGGTCGGAGGCGACCATATCCTTTAATTGGTCAACCATGTCATCAGAGACAGGCTCACGGCTGTCATCAACGATAAAAGCGGTTCGTAAACGGCAAGCTTTGTAATGTTGGAGCCGTGAGCCGCCGCATCCAGTGTCAGTACACCGCCCGATGACCCGCCAAAAACAAAGACTGAGCCACCTGCCTCCTGGATGAGTGCATCGATGTCTTCAATCTCGCGCTCAATTGCGTAAGGCTGAGTCCATCACGATAAAACGCGAGCGATCTTTCCAAGTCGTCAACGCCAATTGTTATGACTGTAATTCGTGGTTTCATGTATCTCCTTCTATTAACTTTTTCTATTTCTTAATCGGACTCCTTTCCGGACTTTCAAATTGTTATCAATGCAATCGCCAGGACGGCTACAACCATGCCGAGCACCTGGAGGCGGGTCAAGTGCTCCTTGGTAATAATTCTGGCGAGGAGCGCGGTTACCGCCGGGTAGAGGGATCCTAATACTGCCGCGATGTCCAGTCGTCCATTCTGTGTCGCCAATAGAAAGAACAGGGTACCTGCCACTCCAAGAACTCCGTTGAGAATCAACAACATCACAGGGAAAGTGGGTGGAATAAGCTGCCGACGCTTAATCAGTGAGAAGGCAAAAATAAGTACGATGGCAGTCGCCTGAGAGGCTACCAATGGCCAGAATTGTGCGCTATCTCCAATCTGATCGATGGCGATGAAGAATCCGCCAAACCCTAGTCCCTAGTCCGGCAACAAGCGCCATACCTAACCCTGCCGGTCGGCCGCTGAGCGGCTCCGGGCGGGAAAACATCCAGATGCTAATAAGCGCTAGCCCGAAACCTGCCAATTGGAGTTCACTGGGTAAGCCCACGCTGAGCGCGGTAGATATGACAGGAACGGCCGCCGCCAAGACAGCAGAAACGGGTGCCACTATACCCATTCGTCCGATCGTGAAGCCACGCAGCAGGGATGCAAAGCCAACGAGAACGAAAAGCCCGGCGATTGCACCCCACATCAGGTCAGCGACTGGTGGCAGCTTTTCGGGCCGAACCAAAGCCACAATTACCACTGCAAACAGCGCAATGGTGTAACTGACGAGCATGGTGTGGAATGTGCCGATACGACGAGCGGCCAGACCACCCGTGAAATCGCCCGAACCCCCAGGCTGTTGCGGCCAAGAGCGCAAATAAGGCGGTTAGAAATGATCCGTCGATGGTGCAATCCTCGCTTATTTCTTTACAGGCTGGTAGGTCAGGATCACAACACCTGTACCAGTCACTTTTGAATCTACAAGTTGCAATCTCTTTGGATCGACCTCTTCCGCAAAGAGACGCTTTCCGCTGCCGACCACAACCGGATGGATCATAAGCTTCAGTTCATCGAGCAGGTCAGCGTGGAGCAGGGATCGGACAAGCGTCGGGCTGCCACTGACTCCAATATTCTTGCCGGGTTGCTGCTTCAGCTTGTTGATTTCTTTCGCGAGGTTGCCTTTGATCAGTGTTGGTTTCTCCCATTTCCCCCACTCAACCTTGTCCAGGGTGGTTGAGACCACATATTTCGGCGTATTGTTAATATGGCTTGCAAAGGGTTCGTCAGTCGAAGTGGGCCAATACGGCGCAAAATCCTGATAGGTTACTCGTCCCATAAGTATGGCATCCTCCTCATCGATTTGGGAGGTGATGTCCATCATCATATCGTCATCGAGGAGATCAGATTGCCATTTATCGGGCGATTCTGCCACACCGTCCAAAGTTATAAATAACCACGAAACTACTTTCCTCATGTTAGTTCTCCTTATACCAATAATGCTTAACCTTCAGATCATAACTTAAGGAAAAGGCTCTGTCTTGAATAAAAGCGACATCTGTTCAGGCTCGGTTTTCCGAATGATTTGATCAGGCGTTTTTCCGATAAAGCACTTCAGCGATCTGGTCAGGTGTGGCTGATCGGCATAGCCAGCCCGCATGACCGCATCGAGGATTGATACCCCTTGCTGTAAGAGGGTTGTTGCATATCGAGCGCGTTCAATTTGGCGGATGGAACCTTGTGTCAACCCGGTGGCGTGCAGGAAACGGCGCTGGATAGAGCGCGGTGACAACTCCTGTGGTTCGCCGCGCAGCACCGACTCTACGATTGGATCACAGACCAGCAGATCTGCGCGCGTGAGCCGTTCTACAAACGTGTCTACATTTTCATAGGTTGGAATCTGCCAGGCGGAGCCGTTCAGCCAGAATGCTTTGCCGGATGCATCCGGAAGATCCACATCTCCATCGACGAGAGCACTCGCGGGCAGATAGGGCATCACTGTGCCAAGCTTGAAAATAATGCCAAAAAACTCCGCGCCTACCAGGGTAACATTTAAAGATGTGACTTTGGTCTCCGGCCCGCGGACTGTCACAGTTGTCTCATCCTGGTACCTCGATACAACGATCTCCCAATGTGTCGCAGCGACAGAGAGAAAAGCGCCGGTACGCTCACTTTGCGCGCGCCAGGTCCTTTCAACAAAAGGCGAGTCTGATAGTCTTTCCTCAAAGTCAAAGAGCATGATTTCACATCCAGTTGATCAGAGTTTACAGGCTTGTTATATCCTTGGCCACTTCAGACAAATCGTTGTTAAATTGATGTCCGCGCCCATTGAATTTGCGGATGGTCGCTTGTGGAAGCTTTTTGGCATAGATTGCCATGTGGGCAAACGGCACAATTTCGTCGTCGCGGCTGTGGTAAAGGAATATCGGCGCCCCTTTGGGTCGCCAGAGGAGCACCTTTGAAAAAGTTGAGTTTGATGTGATCTTTAAAGACGCCGCCTGCAACAACGTTCCCTTTGTGCGCCCAAACCGGCGTCGAGGCTGTTTGTTCACGCGCCCTAATAAGCTCTCCGGGTACACGTGTAAAATGAAGAGTACGTGATGGCCATAATGCCGGTAAAGACCATCGAGAGTCATTAGTCTGTTCTCATTTTGGCAATGCTAATTTTAACGATAGTGTTTATTTAGTTTGATCTTTCAATTCTTTGAAAAACGCTCGGATATCCTCGGCCATTAGCTCTGGAAATTCCATAGCGACAAAGTGTCCGCCATGCGCAAGTACTGTCCAGCGCTTGAGATTCTTCATATTGCGCTCGGCAAATTCGCGTGGAGGAATTGGGGCAAGATCTTTTGGCGGATTTGCAATTGCAACCGGCACCGTGACTTCCTGGTTAGGCTGCAGTGAGGGCGAAGCAAACTCCTCAGCATAACTAAATGCAAGAACCGAAGGACCGGCGAGCCAGTATTGCATAACATTAGTTAGGATCTCATCTTTTGTGTAACGTTTTTCAATGTCGCCGTCACAATCACTCCAACTGCGTATTTTTTCGACAATCCACGCAGCCATACCCACCGGAGAGTCGTTTAGTGCATAGGCTAATGTTTGCGGTTTTGTGCCCATTTGCATCGCATACGCTCCTTCTCGAAAGCTGTTCTGGCCAATTTCCTGCATATACTTTTGTTCTGCTTTCGTCAAGTCCTTATTTTCGCCCATGGTTGCATGAAAACCAAGGTCTGTTAAATGCAGACCAATGATAGACTCGGGATGGTGAACACCTATCAGTTGCGACAAGGGGCTGCCACCGTCTCCACCC
>Ga0105104_10002908_pt1 | contig 12347 bp, 12 predicted proteins | sample PPLLaktember2015_3_FD_87034 | JGI IMG/M metagenome (GOLD analysis project Ga0105104, IMG submission 87034) | Freshwater sediment microbial communities from Prairie Pothole Lake near Jamestown, North Dakota, USA - PPLs Lake P7 Core (6) Depth... | ecosystem: Environmental > Aquatic > Freshwater >...
TATCTGTTTGACCCCGTCCCGGCTGATTTAGCCCGACTCTTTAACACGACTTCCACCTAAACCCTCACCCCACGGCACTATACATTAAGACAGTAGTGCCGTTCACGGGGGGGCAAGGGGGGGTCGTTGTCCTGATCGCACTGCCGTGCGCGGCTACGACGTTTTCTTTTGTTCATTCATCCTTCATCCCTTATCCTTTCTTCAACGAGGGAAATTGAAGGGGGGGCGTATTCTTCATGATGGTATGCGTGTCATCCCGGACGCCCGCTCGGTAGTGCCCGGAACGACACTCGCATTTTCATAGTCTTTCGTCATCTGCATTTCCTCTACCCGCCTTCATCTCATTTCTACTTTATGATTTCTGATTTTCCCAAAAACATCCGTGCATGCATGTTATCTTTCATTGCCTTCCTCTATCCACCTTTCCTGCTGAAAATCCAAATCGGCCGCATTTTTAGGCCAAAAAACGCGAAAAAATCGAAATTTTTATCTCCATACTTTCTGTAAGACTAAGTGGCTGCCGCCGCAATTCTCACTATGAAGAATTCATCAACACTCTGTTGATAATACAAGCCCAGCATTTTCAAATACCAACAACCACCGTAAAAATCCATGCGCGCTTCTTCACATCGTAAGTGCTTTTCGCCGATCTCCACTTATCACTCTTACGCCACGGTAAAACGTCAGCACGACACACACTCTCATCCGCGTTTCAGTTTTTCAGCGTTTCAGCGTTTTCTTCTGTCATCCTTTCCGCCCTCGCCGTCAAATCGTTCAAAGCCTTTTCCAGCGTCAATCGGAATTCTTCGAGATCAGTAGAGGGATCAACCGGCGGGATGGGATCGCCGTAAAATAAAAAAACCTTCGAGAAAGGTTTCGGCACCAGAAAACGATCCCACGATTTGAAGGTCCACGCGCGCGCGGCGGCGAACGTGGCGGGAATAACAAAAGCCCCGGCACGCAATGCCAGATACGGCGCGCCGGGTTTCATTTTATAAATCGGTCCGCGCGGGCCGTCGCAAATCATCGCGGCCACCTGTCCGTTGCGGACTCTGTCCAGCATGTCTAAAGCGGCTTCGGTTCCCCCGCGCGTGGAACTTCCGCGCACGGTTTCATAACCCAGCCGCTGCACGAGCCTCGCCACCATTTCGCCGTCGCTGTGACGGCTGATCATCGCCGCGATGTTGCGGCGGCGGCAGTGCCACACGGGCGCCATCATCCGCCCGTGCCACGTGATCATTACCAGCGGCACGCGCGCGGCCATCGTGCGTTCCAAGCTCTCCCAGCCGACGACGCGCACACGCCACGTCCGGCCAAGAATTAAGAGCGCATAAGGCCCAAGATGAGACCCAAGAAAGAAGAGCACGCGCTGCGCAAAAGCTGAGCGGATTGGACGGTTACCTCAGTAGTAATGCGTTCGATGCGGCTTTCGATTTTTCCGGCCACCGCGCCGAACGAGGATTGAACGTGATTGACTCCCGATGCGACGTGCAGATGCGCCCCTGATAAAAGATCTGGCACGCGCTGCGCACTCCACGCCACCGCGTCGGCGGCCATCGCCGCGCCCCGCGATACCCAACACGTGACGCAGTCGAATCCAATATCCGCCGATAGATCCACCGTAAAGATGTAACGGTTCGACGAATGGTTCGCTTCGGCGGAGCAAAGACCGCAGCCGAACAGAATCAATCCCAAAGAAAGCCAGACCAGAATGCGTTTCATGATCCCTCCGCGATGCGGAACAACGGAATCTCTATCATAGAAAACCCAATTACAAAAGCAGATTCGATGCGATTTCAGCCACCCTTACAGCCGCGCCGGGCTGGCCGAACTGCTCGCGCACTTTGCGCAGGCGCGCGCGGCAGGCTTCCACTTCGGCGGGAAGATTCAAGAGCGGCACAATCGCTCCCACCAAACCGTCGGGCGAGGCTTCATCCTGAATGAGTTCCGGCACCACCTTCTCGCCCGCAAGTAGATTCGGCATGGCAATGAACGGCACTTTCACCAGCCGCTTGCCGATCAAATAACTCAGCCAAGACGTTCTGTAGAACACCACAAACGGATTGCCGAAGTACACGGCTTCCACGGTCGTGCTGCCGGATTTCACCAGCGATGCGTTCGCGTGAGCTAAAATCGCGTGCGACACTCCGAACGCGCGCACGATCCCGACCGAATCCTTCATCAATCTGTCATAGAGCGTTATCGGCACGCCGGGAGCTTCGGCCACTATGAACTTGAGTTCGGGTTGAAAACGGCGCAGATATTTTACCGTTTGCAGCAGAATCGGCAGGTGCCGCCGGATTTCCTGCTTGCGCGATCCGGGAAACAGCCCCACCACGCGGTCATCCGGTTCCAGTCCCAAACCCTTGAAGAACTGCCCGCGCGGGGGGATGGGTCCTATCTCATCTAATAGCGGATGACCCACAAAGGTTGCATGCGCCCCCGCTTTTTCCAGGATTTCCACTTCAAACGGGAAGATCACCGCGATGTGGTGGGTCAGTTCGGCCAGCAGTTTTGCCCGTCCCGGCTTCCAAGCCCAGACCTGAGGAGCAATATAATAGAGAACCTTGGCTTTTTCAACTCCGCCCATGCGCTTCAATTTTTTTAACAGCGACAAATGGAAGCCCGGATAGTCAATGAAGATAAACAAGTCCGGTTTCCGGCGGCGGATTTCAAGTAGCACCCGCCTGCGCACACTTAGAATGAAAGGCAGGTGTCGTACGACTTCGGCAAAGCCCATAAAGGACATCCGCCGCGAGTTTTCGATCAGGTCGAGGCCGGCTTTGGCCATGCGGTCGCCGCCGATGCCGAAGAGGTCGGCCTCCGGGTACCGCCTGCGCAGTTCGGCCACGACTCCCGCGCCGTGTGCATCGCCGGAGGCTTCCCCGGCGGAAATGAAAATGGTGGGAGGATTATTCACTGTTCTTTATCTTCATAAGGGCCAAGAAAACGTTCGCCATTGAAGTGAATTAAATGAGTACTATTTTCTGCGATCCAAACCTCTGTCTCCCATGCGATCTCTTGTGCGTACTTTATAAAGGTATCTCTATCTAAGAATGCTGTGACATAAACAATACCAGCCTTTGTTGACCCAAATATTGTAGACAAATCTGATCTGCGTTTTTGTGATATTGGTCCATGAGTTGTCACGGCCTCTATAAGAACTAACCAATTTTTTTCGCGCGAATATACAATAACATCGGGTATCTTCCCGTGTTCCTCGACCTCAATATTAAGCTCTTTCATTTTTTGCGCATCTCTATGTGCCCACTTTTTTGCGGTATCTCCGACATATACAACTTCTGCACCGTGGACAAAATATTCGCAGAATTCTGTAAGAATTTTTTCTACAAGAACATTCTGCCCTCCCGGCGACAATTCTATCGTTGTGCCTTCCTTAATCACCACTTTTACGCGAAGCAACTCACGTTCAGCAGCATATTTTTGGCCAAGCGTGGGAGCCTTTTTTAAAAAGTCCTGTAAATTAGCTTTCCATTCTTTTGTTTTGTACGATTTTATAAGGAGAAAAAAATCGGGTGCAAGCTGATAGACAGTATTGCCGCTATTAGTAGGTCGTTTGGGATCATCAGGATTTCTCAATATTAAACCAGCGTGCAGAAAATGGTGTATTACGTCTTTTCTAATTGACTCGCGTGTGTTCGGTGCATATTGTTTTTTATATCTCTTCGCCATCCAATCCATTAATGTTGTAACTCCTCTCAAGACATCAGTAGCGTTCTTCCACGTCTTCGCGGCATCAAGATCACAAAGACCCAGTAACGTGTACGCAGTCATTTCGTTGCAAAGATCGTTAGGCACATTGATAGCCTTCAAAATATCGATTGCTTCTTCGACTTTTGATTTCTTGTTTTCTTTTTTTCTAGCTATTACTGGCGCCATTTTGAAGCTCCCTTTTTACGAGTTCGTCGAGTTCGTTTTGGCACGGATAGTTCTGACCAATTTTTGAGCCAATTCTTTCAAGTACATTGATGGTCGGATACGTGAGCATTCGTAAGTCAGCAGCATTGACTTGAGTATGACCACTGAATTGACGGAAGTATTTATCCACCATAGTTGTATTTAGGTATGCAGATATTCCTTTGGCAAGAATCTCTGACATTCCACTTTCACGGACATGATATACATTCACATGGTTTTCGAATGCAACTTTTTCAGCATCGGTAAATGATGGAGCGAACACCACAGCAACAATCCGTCTACGTTCTTCCTTCGAAGAAAAGCGCTTTACAAGAACATAATAACCTGTTGACATGAGCATCGGTAATGTTACTGAATTCTTAACAATTGAGTTCGGCTTCTTCAGATGTGGTTTCGGCCAAACAACATAGCCATTTTGAAAATGAAATGGATATATAAGAGGAACGGTTTGCTTATTAGGTAGCTCACGTAGATATTGTTTAACGCGAAAATCCACAACTCTTCCCGTGGACACGGATATTCCAAGTTCTGATAAATGGATCGCATTCTGAGCAACGGCAAGTCGATAAGTCTTATCATCATCATTGTTCGGAATATGAAAAACTCGCTCGATATCTGATAAAGATACTATGTCCTCATGAGATACTACACTCTTGGGGGCAATATCAGAACTCGGATCCTCGCTATGTGTGATAACAACTTCCTTTTGATCCTGAATATTTTTTGCTGCGTAAAAGATGATATTCTCTTGTAGTACACCATCATCAGCAAACGCACGGTCCCTTCTGTTAAAAGTATGAATGTGTCTGAATCGCATATGTTTCAGGAATAAGGTTCGAAATGATTTAAAATAAGGTCCATTGCAAAAGCTGCGCGGTGTGATTGCAACAAGTTCGCCATCTTTTTCGAGAAGACGGATCGTTAAGGCCACAAATCCCGCATACAAATTACTTGCTTCTATCTTGATATGTCGCAAAGCAAGTCTCTCGGCAGATTCACTCGTGATCTTACGATATGGAGGATTGAGTATGGCACGATTGAAAGAAAATGACTCGTTGCCTGCTTCGAGATCAAAAACAGCTTGTGAACCCGTCTCGGTGAAATCTTCAGGTATAATTATGTATGAAAAGGTAATATTCTGATTGCGGCATTCTTCATGACATCGCCGCATAGTCCTGAGTAACAAAGGAATGATTTCGTTGTCTAGCTCCCACGCAACAACTGATACGGATTTGCAAGGGGTTTGCATTGATAGAACTCTATCCACTACCGCAGCGGTAAGCGAGCCGATTCCAGCACCCGGATCCAGCAATCGCAGTTGATTCCTTGGCATCTTCATGAGTGAAGCCATAAAACACGCCACAGGAGCTGGCGTCAAATACTGTCCTAGACTCCGTTGAAGACTATTGTTTCCTTTTGTTGAATACCGCAATCTCAAACGTTCTACGTAAGAGAGAATTGGTCCGGGATTATAGAATCCATATTTGGAGGGTTGTTTCATTGCATATTCAAATTATATTCAGTCTCTTCCCGTCGCGATTTCGCTGGCGCCGATCTTGTCCAGAATCTGCGAAGCCAAGCGGAGAGCGTTCAAGCCCTGCTCGCCGGAGACGGGCGGGGGAGTGCCCTCGGCAATCGCGCGGAAAAACGCCTGCTGCTCCATCTCGATGGCATTGCCCTCGGGAGCCTGCGGCTGCGAAAAGAGAATGTGCCGCTTGATCGCGGCCTTTTCGATCTCGCCCAAGCTGGTCGTGCCGGGAATGTGCTCCTCATCGGCCTTAGCCAGACGGAAAACCTGCACGCCGCCGGAGGCGAAGTCGAGCGAAATGTAGCTGTCCGCCGCGAACATCCGCAGCTTGCGCATGGGATTCGCGCTGATCCGGCTGGCCGTCACATTGGCCACACCGCCTGAAGGAAACGTGAGCCGCGCATTGGCGATGTCCACACCTTCCGAAATCACGGCCACGCCCGCGGCCTCCACCGTGCTGGGAAACTCTCCCATCAGCGTGAGAATCAAATCGAGATCGTGAATCATGAGATCGAGCACGACGGCGACGTCCGTGCCGCGCGGCCGGAATTGCGACAAGCGGTGCGCCTCGATAAACTGCGGCCGCGGATGATCCGAGCCCAGCGCGCGAAAGGCGCGGCTGAAACGCTCCACGTGCCCGACTTGCAGCACGAGTTTTTTCGAGCGCGCGAGATTCACGAGTTCTTCTCCCTCGGCGGGAGTCGTGGTGATGGGCTTTTCCAAAAACAAATGCTTTCCCGCGCTGAGCACTTGCTTGCCAATGGCATAGTGCGCGGACGTGGCCGCCGCCACGACCAACGCGTCCGACTGCGCAATCAACTCGTCGAGTGAAGCTATCGCGCGTGTGTTGTATTGAGCGGCCACCTGCGTGCAGCGCGCGGAATCCAAATCGTAAATTCCGGTCCACTGAATTTTCTGCGAAGCTAAAATGCGGGCGTGGATGTTGCCGAGATAACCGGCACCCGCGAGTCCTACACGAAGATTATTCACGGCTGAGAAACCTCATATGATAGTAAGCGGCAAAAGCGAAGGAAATGATGAAGGCTATACCGAAAATCAGAATCCAATCGAGCTTGACGGGTCCGCCCGTGACCATTCCGTCGAGCGCGGTTACGATGAGCAGAAAAAGAGAAATCGCCGACGCCGCCAGACAGACACCGCGCAAGCGGCGGTTGTAACGAACTCCGGCGAGCCGGTCAAACCGGGAATTACTCATTCGATGCCTCCGGGGACTTCCCTGCAATCAAGGAACGCCACGCGCGCAATCGGTCCGGAGAGATTTCTCCGATCACGCGCAAGGCGGCGATCAGAACTACGGCGGAAATGATCAGACCGTATCCGCCGGGAAGAGAAAAGAAAATGTTCAGCATATAAAATGCCGCCGTACTTGCCAGCGATGCGGCCGCAATTCTGAGCATTCTGCCATAAATCCGTGGACGAAAAACCGTAACGAATTTTACGAGCGCATAACCGCAGGAAATGACTTCCCCCAGCCACGTTCCCCACGCCGCACCCACGGCTCCATAGTGCGGAATCAACAGAATGCTGCATCCCAAACTGATGACGCAGCCGACGGTCAGGCCGATCATCGGCGTACGCGTGTCTCCCGCAGCCAGCAAAGCCGTTCCGAACAGCGAGCCCATGCCCGTGAAAATGAGATGGCTGAGAATGATTTGCAGCGGCAGTACCGCTCCCGCATATTCCGCTCCGAACAGAGGAACCAGCAGAACTTGCACGGCGGGAATCCCCAGAGCCGCCATCGGCATAAAAATCAGAGACAATGCGGGGAAAATCTTCTCTAATCGTTCGGTAAACACCTCGCGGTCGGCGGCGGATTCGGAAATTAAAGGCAAAAACACGCGATACAGAATACCCTTGAAAATGAGAATCGGCATAATCAAACGGCTGGCCAGTGCACTGAATCCCGTTTCCAGATCCGTGGAAAACCATTTCACGAAAACCGTTTGAATCTGTGAATAAGCCAGCACCAGCAGATTGGACCACACGACCGGAGCCGATTCCCGCAGCAAACGGCGAGTGTCGCGCGTCGGAGCAAAAAGCTTAAGAGACAAACCTTGGCCGCGCGCAGCAATCCAACCGATTAAAACGTTCACGAGCATGAGCAGTGAAGAGCATATCGCCACGTCCGCCACCGTAATGCCGCCCTTGATTTGCCACAACGTGAACAGCAGCCCCACCGACACCAAACGTCCCGCTATTTTGCCGGGCACATCCCAACGCGAGAGTTTGTGCGCATCGAACAGCAGCGAAAGATCGAACGGCTGAAAAAGCAGATATGCGAACATGATCCAGACTGCGGAGCGGTGCACGTCCGTCAGCGGCGTAAAGGCCGCAACTATAATGGCCGCGATAAAAAAAGCTAAAGACAATCCGGCCCGAATCCGGAACGTCGCCGCGAAAATGGACACTTCGTCCGCCGGACGCTGCGAAAGTTCGCGCACGCTGATCACAGTCAAACCGTAATGCGCCGCCGTACTGACAAACGTGAGAATCGCCAGCACGTAGCCGTAGAAACCGAACTCCTCCGGCCCGAGCTGCCGTCCGGCCAGAATCAGAAAGGCCAACTGCAGCACGGTCTCCGCCGCCGCCCCGATCGCAAGTGCGGTAGCGTTGCCGAGCGTTCTCTGTGACAGTGTGTTGCTCACTTGATCAAGCCCAGCAACCGTTTTATTTTGCGCAGCGCCCGCTTGGGAATCGAAGCTCCGAATTCTACATCAGGCGCATCGTCTCCCCAAATGAGAGGGCCATATTGCTTGTAGGCGAGATTCGTCATGCGATTCGTTTCCGCGTTACGGCGATCCGAGAGTTGTTCGCGCGTGAGCCGGTAATGGTAGAGCACTTCCGGAAGATTGGCAAAACGATAGCCCCCGGCAAGGCATTTAAGCCACAACGTGAGATCTTCGGCATAGGGCAGTTGGTCAGAATATCCACCGATTATACGCAGCCGTTCAGATCTTCCTAAGGCCACAGGACCACCGATAGAATTCATTCTGCGAAAACTGCAAAGCAAATCCTCGTGCGTCGTCGCGAACGGATAAGCTTTGCGAATTCGTTTTCCCCGCTCATCTATGTAGTCGAACCACGCGCCCACGATGTCCACGTCGGGATGATCGTTCAGAAAAGCCACTTGCTTTTGCAGCTTGTGCGGATCCAGAACATCATCGGCATCGGTGCGACCGAAGAATTCGCCGCGCGCATGGAATAATCCGAAATTCGAGGCGGCCACCACTCCTTCATTCCGCTCTTTTTTCTCCACGATGAACCGTTCATCCACAAGATCCCGGAGGATTTCCTCGGAACGGTCGGTGCAGCCGTCGAGAACCGCAATGACCTCGAAATCCGTGAGAGTCTGCGCTTTAATGGATTCGACTGCTTCCGCCAGAAAGCGTTCCGCATTGTAGATCGGGAGGCTGAGGGTAACGACGGGCAAGGTGGATTTCCGGAAAATAAAGTGAATAGGCGAAGGGGCTAATCTTGGCTGCGAATATCCGGCTGGTTCGGGATATTGGAACAAAAAAGACCGGATAAACCGGTCTAATGTAATAAAATTCCACCAAAAAGAAAAGGGCCGGCGGAAAGCCCACCAGCCCTTAGCGCATGTTCCCGAAAAGCTATGCTTTATTTTTGCGCGGAATCAGGCAAACCATGACCTCAAAGGGTACGCCTTCCGCGGTAAACTCGATTACGACCACCGGCACTCCCCGCAAATGTCCTACGGAGTGCGGCCCACCAACAATGACGTTCGGCAGGGACAGTTGAAAACTATGCTCGGTATGCACCAATTCGGCTTTCGCATGCCCGGCTATCATGTTCATCAGCTCGCCGACGCCGTCCTGGATGTCATCATCCGTCTCTTCGCCGAGTTGAACCTGCAGCATGCGGCAAACGATGGTTCGGGCCAATAGATCATTAAACGTGACTGAAACAAAACCCTCCGCGGGACCGGAAAGACCCATCGTGCCGGAGATAAAACCGGTCGTATTGCCGTCCATCCGCAAAGTCAGACCGGTGCGAACGCACTCTATCCCGGCCATCTGCTTCAGTGTGTCGGTCGTGGCTTCAATAAACGGATTGATATAGCTGACATTCAGGCGGCTCGTGCCGTTGTCTTTTTTCACGCCGAGCAGACCGGCCAATTTCTTGGATACGATGTAGGGCTGCAAGGGGGTGACCAGAATGTCGGCGGCCATTTCCGGACCGAGTACGGATTCGGCGTTGCGTTTGCCCATTTCGCTTGTGACCAGCACAACCGGTACTTTTTTCGCTTCTTCTTTTGAGCGAAGCTGATTCAGTCGTTCCGCGGCTTCCGCACAGGCATCGGGCCAGAAAAAGAGCGCCAAATTGAACATATCCAAACGGGCGGCAGCTTCACTGTGGCTTAGACGGGTAATCTCAACATTGTATTCGGCCAAGAGCCGGCTGGCGATCTGCTCCTGAAGCCGGGGGAAATCAATTAAGGCGACGGCGGTACTCATTATGTCCATTCTCCGGGATTTCGGTTTTACTTGCTCATGCTTTCGTCATGGTCATGCTTTCCTGAATTTTCAGGGTCAGCATTTTCGCATCAAACGGCTTGGTCAGATAATTTTGCGCGCCTGCTTTCAGAGCTTCCACAACAAAGCTCTGATCCGCTTCGGACGTCAGCATCATTACGACGATGTCCTTATACGCGGGATTGGCTTTAATGACTTTCAGCACTTCTAAGCCGGTCATTCCGGGCATATTCCAGTCCAGAAGTACAAGCTGAATATCACTGGTCCGTTCTTCGATGATTTTGAGCGCCGAAGCGCCGTCAGCGGCTTCCAGAATCTCCACGCCCATTTCATCCACGCTGCGTTTAACGATCCGGCGGATGGTCGTGGAGTCATCTACAGTGAGTATCGCCATAAGTTCCTCTACATTTGGCCGTGGGTACGGTCTACTCCCAACGAAGCAGAGTGTGAGCAAAGAATAGACCAGCCACTCCAGAAAAATTAAGCTCCTGAAAAAGCGGAATGATCATTATGCAAACGACATAGTAGGGCTGTTTTTGCCTTCTGTCATATTGCAGAGAGCGGCAGAGAGTGCGAAGGTAAATCAAGTTGATGTTGCAGAACGGAACAAGAAAAGGTTGCAGCATGGCAACATGGCAGCTATGAAAAACGGACAATCCGGCATTCTGCCGGATTGTTTTTGCTTGAACTTGTTTTAGAACTTGCTGTAGGTTTCAGCGAATCGAATCCAATGCTTGCGCGAGATCGGCCGTGAGATCATCCGCGCTCTCGATGCCGACGGAGAGGCGGATTAAGCCGTCGGTGATGCCTAATTTTTCGCGCAGCTCACGAGGGACGGACGCGTGAGTCATGATGGCGGGATGATCGCAGAGCGATTCCACGCCGCCTAAAGATTCGGCCAGCGCAAACACTTTCAACGCTCCGGCGAAAGCGCGGGCGGCTTCGAGGCCGCCCGCCAGTTCGAAGCTGACCATGCCGCCAAACCCGGAAGCCTGCCGTTTGGCCAGTTCATACTGCGGATGCGAACGCAGGCCGGGATAGCTCACGCGGCGGACTTCCTTGCGGGCGATGAGAAAATTGGCGACGTCAAAGGCGTTTTCCTGATGCCGCTGCATGCGGACGGCCAGAGTTTTGAGTCCGCGCAAGACGAGAAAACAGTCGAAGGGAGACGGCACGCCGCCGGCGGCATTCTGAATGAACTTCAGTTGTTCGTACAAGTCTTCGTGATTTGTAATCAGGCAGCCCATCACGACGTCGCTGTGGCCGTTCAGATATTTCGTGCAGCTATGCATGACCAAATCCGCTCCGAGTTCGAACGGCCTTTGGAAATACGGGGTCATAAAGGTGTTGTCCACCGCGACGCGAATCCCGCGCTTATGGCCGATCTCCACAACCGCGCGGATGTCAATCACTTTCAGCGTGGGATTGGTGGGAGACTCGATCCAGATCCAGCGCGTTTCGGGCCGGATGGATTTTTCCACCAGCGCAAGATCCGAAAAATCCACGAAGCAGGACTGTATTCCGTGCTGCGCGCGCACGTTTTTCAGCAGGCGGTAGGTGCCGCCGTAGACGTCATCGCAGCAGAGCATGTGGTCTCCGGCTTTGAGGGAAGAGACCAGAGCATCAGTGGCGGCCATGCCGGTGGCAAAGCACAGGCCGAAGCGCGCGCCTTCGAGCGCGGCCAGCGCGTTTTGCAGAACCGCGCGCGTGGGATTATTCGTGCGCGTGTACTCGTAGCCCTTGTGCACTCCTAATTCGGGCTGCACGTAGGTGGATGTTTGAAAAATCGGAGTCATAATCGCGCCGGTGACCGGTTCCGGTTCGACTCCGGCATGGATGCAAGCGGTGTTGAAGTTCATGAGGGGAAAGAAAAACTTGAAACTTGAGACTCGAGACTTGAAATGTGAAAATGCCGCTAACTTGTGACAATACTTAACTTATTGTTGAAATGGGGGGAATATTTTTTGACCAAACGAACTGCTTTATTATTTTGTTTTCAAAAAGTTATGATGATTTCTTTGGTGCAAAAATAAGCGAAAAAGCGGCTGCATAAACAGGCTCTTTGGTAAATAATTATGTTATAAATATACAACAAATGGAGGCGGAAATCAATGGGGTGATTTGTTGAAATTAGGTCTTATGGATTGTATAATATGCGATTGGCAAATCGTTTGAAAATATGAGCAGAGGAATGGGCACGAAGGAAACCACGAATGAGGAACGATAAATGATGAACGAAGGATTTGGTAGGGACATGGCCTGTCCGCGAAGCGAGATCTCGCCGAGGCGGACCATGTCCGTTTTAGCGCGAGTTTATGTGCGGATTCCGGCGGGGTCAGCGACCCACGCTCGGCGGAAATTTGCGA
>Ga0105104_10002909_pt1 | contig 12347 bp, 9 predicted proteins | sample PPLLaktember2015_3_FD_87034 | JGI IMG/M metagenome (GOLD analysis project Ga0105104, IMG submission 87034) | Freshwater sediment microbial communities from Prairie Pothole Lake near Jamestown, North Dakota, USA - PPLs Lake P7 Core (6) Depth... | ecosystem: Environmental > Aquatic > Freshwater >...
ATTCAGTTATTAATTTCAATAGATATAGTAACCGTTTATTACAATGATGGACGCTGCCCGGAAGACGGCTATTTTCTGCCGTATCCAAGCGCCCTGGAAATCTTCCATGCGGTCTCTTTTACGATGGGAACACATTCCCCGAGCTTTTCACGCGTTAAGCGTATAGAAGGCCCGAGGACGGTAATGGCGCCTACGACCGTGCCGTCTACATTCTTCAGCGCCGCCCCTATCCCCCTTATCCCCACGAAGCCTTCTTCATCATCTATCGCGACGCCTTCCTGGCGTATGGTTACCAGGTGTTTTTTGAGTTCATTGATATCAGTAATGGTGTTATGCGTAAAGCGGGCCAGCTCTTTGGGCAGGCGGTTTTCAAGTTCATCTTCTTTTAGTTCTGCCAGGATGCATTTACCAAGACTGTTATAATGCAGGCCGGCCATGCTGCCTTCATAAGAAGTGACTTTAAGGGGGTGGTTGGGGTGGATGGACTGGCAGATGACACAAACCCGGCCGTCCCACACTGCCAGGGACACCGTTTCATCGATAATTTGCCCGATTTCTACGAGGTAAGGTTCCGCGATATCCATTAAAGGGTTATACTTTTTTACTGCCTGGGCATAGTCCAGCAGCCTCAAACCCAGTGTGTATTTGCCCCTTTTCCGCTGCTGCCTTAAAAAGCCGCAATCGATCAGTGAGAGGGCTATTCTTCTAACCGTAGATTTGTTCATGCCGGAAAGCCTGGTGATATCCTCTAAAGACAGTTCACCGTTGTTGGCGAGGAATAGATCCATGACGCTGATTGATTTCTTTAGTAATTTCACGCAATTCTCCTGATATTTACCAGATATTGGAAAATGATTTGCAGAATTTGGAAATTCATTACAGTGTAACATTTAAAATACAGTTTGTAAAGCGGCCGATAGATGCAATTTCTGGTGATTAATATAGAAAACTGTAGGATTATTTCAATTTTTATACAGTATTAAAGATATTAAGATTTGACTTGACAGCCCGTTTTTTATTAATGTATATTTAGTGAAACTTTCATTTCTAAAAATGGAACAATTGTTATAAATGTTTGTTCTGTAACCGGTTTTTATTTGCAAAGGACATCAGATAAGAGTTATCATGCCTACAGATGGATAAATGATAAAGAGGAAGTTGAGGAGGTGTGTTTATCGAATAAGTTTCCTTTTCCAAACATGACACTGATTTCAGACTAATAAGATCTGCTTATTAAAAAAATATACCGCTAACAAAAGTCGATAACGAAAGGAGCAATAATGAAAAGATCTTTAATCATCCTGTCTCTCCTGCTGGTCATCATCACCCTCTTTACGGCCTGCGGGAAGGCAACTACCACCACCACGCCTGCCACTACCACTCCCGCCGTCACCACTCCAGCTATCAAAACGGGCGGCACACTCCGGATTGTTTATCCCTATTCACCTGCTACTATCCCCGGCTGGCCGGGCGATACACTCAACCCCCAGAAACTCTGGACATGCTGGGTAGTATTTGAGGGCCTGGTAAAACTGGATACGCAGGGTAAACCTCTTCAATGGTTAGCTACGGATTGGACATTCGGCGCCAATAACGCTTACATTGATATGAATTTGAGAAAAGATGTCAAATTCCATGACGGCACCCAATTTACAGCGGAAAGCGTTGTAACCCATGTTAACCAGTTATTCACAGACAAAGATAGTACTACCACCTATTGGGACCGCATCGAGAAGACTGGCGATTATTCCTTCCGCTTGTATATCAAAACCTTCCGGAATGATTTCTGGAACGGCCTGGGCGGCTGGAATATGATGTTCACCTCCGATACACAGTTGAAAGAAAAAGGATTGGATTATGTAAAAGACCATCCGGTCGGCACCGGGCCTTTCATCTACAAGAGTTTTGAAAAAGACGTCTCCATGGTATTCACGAAGAACCCGAACTACTGGCAGCCCGGCAAGCCCTACCTCGATGAAATCGATTTCATCACGGTAAAAGAAAGCCTCACCCAGCAGGCAAAGATGGAAGCTAATGAAGGTGATGTCCTCACCCTCGTGGCGGATGGTAAAATCCTTAAGGATATGACCGACAAAGGCCTGAGTGTTATCACCGTCACCGGCAGTTCCAACTTCATCATGTTCGATACTGCCAATGAAGGCCAACCCACGAATGACCCGAAGGTACGCCAGGCGATCGAATATTCCATCAACAAAGCGGAAATGGCAACGGTTCTGGGCGAAGGCTATATGAAGCCCAATAACCAGATTCCTTTCACGGGCAACCCGGCCTTCAACCCCAACCTGGGCACACGCGAATACAAGCCCGCAAAAGCCAAAGAGCTGCTCGCCGAAGCCGGTTATCCGAACGGTCTGACCCTGCATATGATCTCCGATGTATCCGGCCAGGATACCGCCGTCATGTTCCAGAACTACTTTAAAGCTGTCGGCATTACCCTGGAACTGGAAATGGTAGATAATGCCAAGTTATGGAACTACCTCTTCACCGGCTGGAAAGGCATGATCAGCACCGGTTATTCCATGGGCACCAGTTATCCGTCTTTCTTACAGACATACTTCCCGCCCTTTGCGCCCTTTGACACCAGCGTCAAACTGCCCCAGGAAATTCTCGATAAATGCGCGGCGGCGATGGTAGAAGTCGATCCTGTTAAATTCAAACAGTTGAGCGATGAAATCAGCCAGTGGGTTTGGGACAATGATTTCTTTGTTCCTACCGTTGGCGTAGCCATGGGCTATATCTTGAGACCTGAAGTCAAAGATTCTGACTTCCTACTCACATTCTATGACTTCACCGGCTGGAGCCCTGAAAAAACCTGGCTTAACCGTTAACTAATACGGGTAAATATCCAGGTAAAGAAACAAACGGGAGACCGGTTAGACCCGGTCTCCCGCCAGTATCCTTACCAGAATACGATCTGCGTCTGTATCCCCAGGGGGACAATGCACGGGCCTTTGAGTCTCAAGCCGGTTACCGAGCCGTTGATAATCATTGATATTATGCTTCATACCGGGCCGTCTATCCGGGCGATGCCTAAAAAAAATTTAAACAAAAATAGAATATTTAGACTGATATCTGTATATATCGCTATTTGTAGATAGTTGAACAATAGCTTGATTAAAATAATTGTAATTCACAGATAATTCGTAGTATCGTGTTAGAAATGGTACACAGCAACCGGGGTGCAAAATGGTAAGTTACATTGTACGCAGAGTCTTACAATCGATAATCGTTATCCTGATAGTCAGTGTCATGGTATTTGTAGGGATGCGCATGCTGCCGGGCGACCCTATTTTCATGTTGTATAATCCTAACCAGATACGCGATCTGACGCAGGAAGAACTCGATAAGATAAGGCATGAGGCAGGCTTGGACCGGAGCCTGGCAATCCAGTATTTCGATTGGCTGGGCGGCGTGTTTAGGGGAGACCTTGGAAATTCCATTTTAACCAAGGAACCGGTTTCTAAAGACCTGGTCAAACGTATTCCCATTACGGGATATATCGGCATCCTGGCATTCATCGTCGGCATAGTGCTGGGCATCCCGGCGGGTATCATCAGCGCCATCCGGCGCGGTACCTGGCTGGATACGGTAGTTACAACTTTGGCCAACCTGGGGATAACCGTGCCGATTTTCTGGCTCGGCATTATTCTAATGTATATATTTGCCGTTAAGCTGCACTGGCTGCCTACGAGCGGATTTACATCGCCGTTTACAGATTTCTGGATGAGTTCTAAACAACTGATTATGCCGGTATTCTGCATGACGATATTCTCGCTGGCCGGTAATGCCCGGCAGGCGCGCTCCAGCATGCTGGAGGTATTGCGCCAGGATTATGTCCGCACCGCCTGGTCCAAAGGCTTGACGGAACGCGTGGTAATCATCGGGCACGCTTTGAAAAACAGCCTCATACCTATCGTTACCCTGGCCGGTTTTGGAATTGCGGCCATCTTCGGCGGTTCTGTTTTGATCGAGCAGGTATTTAATATCCCGGGCATGGGCAGGCTGGCGGTTGATTCCTTATTCCAGCATGATTACACCTATGTCCAGGGCATTACGATGGTCATGACGGGCATCGTCGTTTTTTCCAATCTACTGGTTGATCTTTCCTACGGCTGGCTCGACCCCAGGATCAGGTATAACTAGGAATCATTTACGATATCGATTTGGGTGAAATAATATGACGCAACAAGCAATAACTCCGGAAACAATATTGACATCAGCTCCGCGCATCAGCGAAACAAGAAGGTTTTTAAGGATATTCATGAGCCGCGGCCTGGTGGTTTTCGGTATGGTCGTGGTGGTGCTGTTCATTTTTATCGCCATCTTCGGGCCGCTTATCGCACCTTTTCCGCCTAACGAAATGGTACCCATGGAAAGATTGCAGAACCCGTCCTGGCACCACTTACTCGGTACGGACGAATTCGGGAGAGACTCATTAAGCCGCCTGATTATCGGGTCACGCAACTCGCTTATGGTGGGTGTTGTCGCCCTGGGCATAGCGGCGGGTATCGGCATCATTGCCGGCATGGCGGCCGGATACTTCGGCGGCTGGATCAACGCAGTTATCATGAGGATAGTCGATGCCCTGATGTCTTTCCCCATGATACTTTTAGCTCTGCTCATTGCCGGGCTGCTCGGTAACGGGCTGTTAAATGTCATGATAGCTCTTGGTATTGCTTTGATTCCCGCTTATGCCCGCTTGATGTGCGGGCAGGTGTTATCTATCAGAGAAAATGATTATGTCCTTGCCGGCAGGTCTATGGGCAGCAGCAACGGACGGATGATGTTCCGCCATATCATGCCCAACTCTTTCCCCCCGCTCATCGTTCTCATTACCATGCAGATTGGCTCCGCGATCTTGGCCGAAGCCGGGTTGAGCTACCTGGGTATCGGCATCACACCTCCGGACCCCTCCTGGGGGGCGATGGTCAACGGCGGATTCAAATACCTGTTGACCAACCCGCTGCTTTCATTTATCCCCGGGTTAGCCATTATGGTGGTCGTGTTCGGCTTCAGCATGGTAGGTGACGGCCTCCGTGACGCCCTCGACCCCAGGCTAAGGGGCACTCTGTAATCCAGCTGGGCAACCACTTGTAAAATAGCGGTTTTCTATTATAAAGGGGTTGTTTTGTATAAAAAAACAGGGATTTAAGACGGTTCAATCTCCGCCTGTAATATTTAGCGAATACGGGGTGTTATTTTGAGAGGAGTATTTTATGGGCAGCATGTTAAAAGGCAAAGTAGCTGTCATTACCGGCGCGGGCAACGGCCTTGGCAGGGCCCATGCTTTAAGTATGGCTGCTCAGGGCGCTAAAGTAGTAGTTAATGACCTCGGCACTTCTTTTAACGGCGAAGGCGCTTCCGGCAGCCCCGCCGACCTCGTTGTAAAAAGCATCAAACAGAACGGCGGAGAAGCTGTTGCCAATTATGATAGTGTCGCCACGGAAGACGGCGCGAAAAAGATAATCAAAACCGCTATCGATAGTTTTGGGAAGATAGACATCCTCGTCAACAACGCCGGCATAATCCGCGGCGGTTTTATTTATGAGATCGCTTCCGCTGATTGGGACCAGATGATAAAAGTCCACCTTTACGGTACTTTTTTCTGTACGCGCAGTGCGGTGCCTTTTATGAAGGAACAAAAATACGGCCGTATTATTAACACTTCCTCTCATAACGGGTTGGGGCAGAAGGGTGGGGTGGCATATTCCGCCGCTAAAGAGGGAATAACCGGTTTCTCGCGGTCAGTAGCGCGTGACATGGCGGAATACGGCGTCACCTGCAATGCTATCCGCCCGATAGCACGATGGCGCGGCGCCCCGATAAAAATCAAGGAGTTTGAAGACAGGGACCCGAAAGGCGTCGCCGTACTGGTGACATACCTTGCCAGCGAAGAAGCCGACCACATCAACGGGTGTGTTTTTGAGGTATATGACGGGCACATCGGGATTTTTGAAGAACCGCCGCCGGTAAAACAGGTACTCTGGAAAAACGGCGACTTTACCGTTGAGGAACTGGCCGAGGTAATGCCGCAAACACTGACCAAGGGCAGAGTCCGTGACGGCTTCCCCAATACCCTTCCTTTCTCCTTGACACCTCCACCCCAAAAGAAGTAGTTTTTAACGGGATATTAGTCAGTATTGCAGGAGGACGCCATGGCCAAGTTACCCTACGCTAAAAACATCATTACCGAGACGCGGGAATATTCCCCTGAAGAAATCAAGATGATAGCGGAAATGATGAAGAAGGGCTCGCCCATCAAGTCCACCATCGAGATGGAAAGACTCCTCTGGATGGATGATGACAAGGTAAAAGGGGCGGAGTTTTACATGGAGTGCATCTGGCTGTGGGGCGGCAAAACTACTTCCGGCACGACGGAAGAGCCGCACGTTCATGCCTTCCCCGAGGTCATCGGTTTTATCAGCACGGATGAAAACGACCCCGAGAACCTGGATGCCAGGATGGAAATACTCCTTGGCGATGAAACGCATTTTCTGACCAAAAGCTGCCTGGTTTTCATACCGCCGGGCATGAAGCACTGCCCGCTGACCTTCCGCGAAGTCAACCGGCCGGTATTTTTCTTTACGCTGGCGCCCATCAGCCATTACGGCCGCCGGTCGGAGAATATGAAGCCGGAAGATGCCGCTAAAATAGAAATACCTAAATTCAGGACGCCGCGTAAGGACAAGAACGGCAGCCGTTATGCGCGTTATATTATTACCAAGCCGATATCTCATATTCCCAAGAATGCTAAAGGTAAGGCGCCGCCCCCGCCGCCACGCGACGTTAAGTCCTCCCACATCGTCTCACTGGACCACAGCGTAATCCCCGGGGCATTTTACGTTGATTTTGTATGGATTTGGAGCGGCAACCTGGTAATGGCGGCGGAAACCCACGCCCATGACTGGGATGAGATGATTGGACTGGTGGGCTATCCTAACCGCAAAAACCCGCGCGCTATCGATAAAGGCATGTCCGTTAAAATGGGCAAGGACATGTATGAGATGGAGAAGAGCTCGCTCGTCTATGTACCCAAGAACGTTCCCCACGCCCCGATTATCTTTAAAGACATAAAAAACGGCGTGTTATGCTTTACCATCGGCACAGCGCCGAAGTGGAACATGCAGAAGAAAGCTAAGGTCGTCGCGGAGGCCACAGCAAAAGCCAAGAAAAAGAAATAGAACACGCTGAATGATAGGTTTAATAGCCACTGCCCCGGGCGGGGGCGCGTTCTTTTTTTTAAATAAAACGCTTGAAAAATTGCGTTACAGGCGATTGGCAAAAGGGGGAAATACCCATGGCAAGAGTAAAAAACAGCGTTGGCATTTGGTCGTTCGGGGCTAACGCCACGCGCTTTGTGCCCGGCGGCTATCATATTAAAGAAGGCGCGGAGACAATGCCGGAAAAGGTAAAGCGGGTGGTGGCGGGGCTGGGAGAACTGGTGGACGGATATGAATTCCATTACCCCGGCGAGGTTAATGAAGATAATGTCGAGAAGGTGAAAAAAAACCTCGGGAAGTCAGACCTTTATGCTATCGCCCTGGGCATTTTCAATAATCCGCGGTTCGGTTTAGGTTCCTTTATCAACCCGGATAAAAAGCTCCGCAAGGAAGCCGTGGCAATTACCAAAAGAGGCATTGACCTGGCAGCGGAAACCGGCTCCAAGTTTATTATCTGGCCGGGTGGCGAGGGGTATAATTATAACTTCCAGATACCTTATGAAGAAGTTTGGGGCTTTTTCATCGATGCCATCGCGGAAGCGGTTGACCACGCCAACAAAAAGGGTGTGACGATGCTGCTGGAGCATAAAAACTCTGAGCCCGCCATGAAGATCCTGATGCGCGATATCGGGATGACGATGTTCGTTATCAATAAAGTTAAAGCCAGGGGCGTGGATACCGCTAACCTCAAAGTTAATATGGACTGGCAGCACCTGATCATGAACGGCGAGAACCTGGCGGAATATGCTTCTCTACTCGCCAGTGAAAAGCTGCTGGGACATCAGCACGGCAACTCTGGCTGGGGCAACTTTGACGATGATAACATGGTAGGCGCTTCGTTCTTTATGCAGACGCTGGAACTGGCTTTAGCATTAAGGCGTTACGGCTACGGTAAGGGCGGAGAAAGGGTGGGGTATGACCTTTTCCCGTATACCGAAGACCAGGTTGCCGCCGCCAAACGCAGCATTTATCAATGGGAATTCATTGATTCCCTGGCGGGGAAAATAGATGAGAAAGCGCTAAAGCAGGCGCAGTCCGCCCATGACGCCGTGGCCGCTTACAGTATTATTTATAAGACGCTGGGGCTCGACGACGAGTTTATCCGGAAAGTCCACGAAAGCCGGAGGAAGAAATAAGTGGGTAAAGTAAAAAAGTACCTGGATAAAGCCGTTTTAATCGAGGAACGGGTCAAAGACCTTTTATCCCGGATGACCCTCGAAGAAAAAGTGGCCCAGTTGGGGAGTATCTTTCCCGCTCCCCTTTTAGAAAATAATAAGTTCTCGGCTGATAAAGCTGAAAAGATGCTGAAAAACGGCATCGGGCATATCAGCGCTCCTGCCCTCAATGATAAATTTACACCCTCCGGAACTGCCGGTTTCACTAATGATATACAAAAGTATTTGATGGAAAACACGCGCCTCGGTATCCCGGCTATCATGCATGAAGAATGTTTGAGCGGCTTCCGGGCGAAGGGCGCTACGATCTTCCCGCAAAATATCGGGATGGCAAGCACCTGGGAACCGGATTTGATGAAACGTATCACAACCGTGATACGGAAGCAGATGAGGGCTACCGGTCTGCACCAGGGGCTCGCGCCGATGATAGACGTTACCCGCGACCCGCGTTGGGGCAGGGTGGAGGAATCTTTTGGGGAGGACCTGTTCCTAGTAGGGGAATTTGCCTTAGCTTATGTGCGCGGCTTGCAGGGGGACGATATTAAAAAAGGCATCGCCGCCACACTAAAACATTTTGCCGGACACGGCCTGCCGGAAGGCGGCCTGAACTGCGCCCCGGTACATGTGGGATCGCGGCTATTTAGAGAAGTCTATCTTTATCCGTTTGAAAAAGCGGTCAAAGAAGGCGGCGCGCTTTCCGTGATGAACGCCTATCATGAAATAGACGGCGTGCCCTGTGCCGTTTCCAAAGAATTACTGACGGGCGTCTTACGCAATGAATGGGGCTTTGACGGCGTGGTGGTCTCCGATTATTTTGCCATTGCTCAAATAATGACTTACCATAAAGTAGCGGAAACCGGCGGAGATGCCGCGGCCCTGGCGCTTAAAGCCGGATTGGACCTGGAATTACCGTTTACCAACTGCTACGGAGAGCCCCTCCTTAAAGCGGTTAAAAGCCGCAAAGTGCCGATGGCGGTGCTGGATTTAGCGGTAACACGTGTCCTGACTTTCAAATTCAGGCTCGGTATTTTTGATAATCCTTACGTTAATATAAAAGCCGCGGAAAATGTTTTTGATACGGCGGCGGACCGGGCGCTTTCTTTAGAAGCGGCGCATAAATCCATAATCCTGCTGAAAAATGAAAAGAATCTCCTCCCTTTGAAAAAAGATATCAAAACTATTGCGGTCATCGGGCCGAGCGCGGACAGTGAGCGTAATTTGCTTGGTGATTATACTTTTGCCTCCCATTCCGCCTTTGAAGTCCAAAAAGATGAAAAGACCGGCAACGAGGCATTTACCTGGCATGATAAGGTCGGTAAAGAGGGCAGAGTTGTCTCGCCGCAGGTGGTGAGTATTCTTGAAGGCATCAGGGAAAAAGCTAAAAAATCCACGATAGTTATTTATGCTAAAGGCTGTGAAGTAAAGGATGAAACAACAGAAGGTTTTAATGCCGCCGTCGCGGCGGCCAAAGCGGCCGATGTTGCGGTGGTCGTGGTGGGCGATAAATCCGGACTCATGCCGGATAATACCTCCGGCGAAATGAGGGACCGGGAAACGCTGAACCTGCCCGGCGTCCAGGAGGATTTAGTACGTGCGATTTATGAAACCGGGAAGCCGGTAGTTTTGGTACTGGTCAACGGCAGGCCTTATACCATGAAATGGCTGGCGGAGAATATCCCGGCTATCGTTAATGCCTGGGAACCGGGAGAAGAAGGCGGTACTGCCGTAGCAGATGTTCTCTTTGGCGATTACAACCCCGGCGGCAAATTGCCCAATACCTTCCCGCTATACGAGGGGCAGATACCCATTTATTATGCCCATAAGCCTTCCGGCCGCAAGAAAGATGTCTGGACGGATTATGTAGAAGGCGCAGCCAAACCGCTTTATGAATTCGGTTATGGTTTGAGTTATACCAGTTTCAAATTCAGCAACCTTGTATTATCAAAGGATAAAATACCTGCCGCCGGTAAAATCATCGTAAAATGCGATGTCCAGAACACCGGCAAGCGGGAAGGCGATGAAGTGGTACAGCTTTATATTAACGACATTGTTGCAAGTATTACCCGCCCGGTAAAAGAGCTTAAAGCCTTTGAACGCATTTCCCTCAAACCCGGCGAGAAAAAGACGGTTACATTTAACCTGGCGGCGGATAGCCTGGCGTTTTATGATGCCGATATGGTGCGTAAAGTAGAGCCCGGTATGTTCAAATTGATGATCGGCAATTCTTCGGAAAATATCCTGTTGGAAAGCGAATTCGAGGTTACCGGAAAACGACGTTAATATGACAAAGAAACGTTTGACGCTTGGGCTGGATATCAGCACCCAGAGTATTTCTGCGGTGGTGCTGGATGTCGACGCCCGCGTTATCGTTTACGAACACTCGCTGGATTATTGTAAAGACCCGCGGCTCAATACCTTTGGCATACGGAAAGAGGATTATCTACTGCTGCCGGAAACTGAAGGCGAAGCCAGCCAACCGGCTCTAATGTTTTTTGCCGCGCTGGATGCAATTTTCAACGACCTGCAAAAAAACATAGAGATGAGCGCCGTTGCCGCTGTAAATAGTTCCGGCCAGCAGCACGGGCATATTTACCTGAATAACCAGGCGTCGAGCCTCTTTAAAAAGTTAGCTAAAGAATCATCGGCAAAATTTACGCTGGCTGTCCTGTTGAAAGACAGCCTGGCTTATGACCGCGCCCCGATCTGGATGTCCGCAGATACGGACGAGCAAGCGGAACACATACGTCAAAAAGCGGGCGGGAAAAAGCGCGTCATCGAGCTTTCCGGTTCCGATGTGCCACTAAGGTTTACCGGCGTGGTGATGAGGAAAATAGCCGAACGCCATCCTGAAATCTATCAGCATACAGAAAATATCCAGCTTATCAGCAGCCTAACTGCGGCAATTATGACGGGTAATTCTAAAGCGCCTCTGGACTTCGGAAATGCCTGCGGCATGTCTCTGATGGATTATAGAAACAAGAAATGGTCGGACGTGCTTATCAAAGCTGCTTCCTCTGACCTGCCGGGCGGGGACAAAGCGTTTAGAAGCAAATTGCCGGATATCGCCGCGCCAGATAAGATAGTTGGAAACCCGGCGGATTATTTTATTAAGAAATACGGTTTTTCGCCTGATTGCCTGGTTGTTGCGGGGTCGGGCGATAACCCGCAGTCTAAAGTCTGTGTTACCGGCGACCTTTTGAGCCTGGGTTCCAGTATCGTTAATATGGTATCGACGGACGGTAAGACCTTTGACCTTGAAGGCTATGCCAACGCCATGTATGACGGTACGGGCAAACCTTTTATGTTCGGCTGCCGTACCAACGGCGCGTTGGTCTGGGACGCTTTAAGGGCTAAGTACGGCCTGAAAAAAGAGGATTTCAAGCCTGCGGAGGAAGCGTTACGTACGGCAAAGATAGCGCAAAACCTGGTTTTCTGGCAACAGCGTAATGAATCATTCCCCGTTTCGCCTGTAGTTGACCTTACCCGGATCAATATTTCAAATCCGGATTTAAGCACGGATTACAGCGGTTTGATAGAGTCCACCCTTGCGGCAGTGTATTATCACTCCAGGGGCTTTACTAAAGCTGCCCGAGAGCCCCTGTACGTCACAGGGGGCGCACAAAATAGCAGAGAGATACTCCAGAGGGTGGCGGCTATCTGGCAGCGTCCTGTAATCGCTATAGAAGAAGGCGGAGCGGCGTTAGGGGCTGCAGAGGCCGCGGCTTTGGCGTTTTTCCGGGGAAAAGGGGAGGTAGTTAAGGCGGAGGATTTTGCTGGGGCTTTGTTAAAGAAAAAAGAACCGGTCCTTCCTGGTGCGGAAGATGTTAAAGCCTTCCATCAACCCGGCGGTTATTTAGAGAAATTCGCTATAGAAGAAGCGAAGTTTATAAAAAAGTAGAAACGAGGAAAGTATGGCAAAAAGAAAGTACGA
>Ga0105104_10002910_pt1 | contig 12342 bp, 16 predicted proteins | sample PPLLaktember2015_3_FD_87034 | JGI IMG/M metagenome (GOLD analysis project Ga0105104, IMG submission 87034) | Freshwater sediment microbial communities from Prairie Pothole Lake near Jamestown, North Dakota, USA - PPLs Lake P7 Core (6) Depth... | ecosystem: Environmental > Aquatic > Freshwater >...
CGACCGGGGGCACCGCGACCGGCGTGGGTGGCATCACCGCTACTCCCTAATCCTTGTGGGGGCGGAGCAACCCGCCCCCTTTTCCTCGAATGAAAAACAAGGATCGTCTCGAATGAACATCAAGCGGATCGCGATGACCAGTGCGGCGTGCGCGGCGCTGCTCGTCATCCCCCTCTCTGCCTTCGCGCAAACTTCGACACAGACCGGCCTTGTCAATGCAGCCGGTCAAGCGTCGTCGAACTCTTCGTCCGCCGCTAACGCGCTCTCGGTTTCGCAGGGCGGGGGAGGCGGCGCAGCGACAGCGACCGGCGGCAACGCCCGTGCCCGCGGGGGAAATTCCAACGCGAACAACCAAGCCTCGGTCACGTTCAATCAGCCCGGAGTGACGACCTCCACCAATTCGGCGATTACACGCAACCGAAGCAGCGGAAGCCTCCGGACAACCGCGAACGCATTCGCTCCGGCTCTTGTGGCGAGCGCGGTTGGTACGTGCTTGGGAAGCGTAAGTTCTGGTGTGGGGGCGACGGGGTTCGGGTTCTCATTCGGGACAACCGTGCCCGATAAGTCGTGCGACATCCGCATGTTCTCCGAAGCCCTCTTGAAGGCCGGCCAGCGCAATGCGGCGACGGCGATCCTCTGTCGGGACCGCAACGTCTACGATGCTTTTGTCGCCGTTGGCATTACCTGCCCGCTTGTGCCGGACGGCTATCAGATCGTCGGGCAGCCGCCGGGCACGCAGCCCTATCAGTTGGTGCAAGGCGAGTTCATTACCGGCGTGCCAGAGGCGCAGCCGGCGACGCGGCGTGCGCGCATCCGACGCCAGACAAACGCGGTCATTCCGACTGGACGGGGTGAATACATCCCGGCGCCGCAGAGCATGAACACGGTCGGTCCGACGATGGCGGACCGGGTCAATCTGGAGCAGGCGGAAGCGTCGGCTGCCGCCGCGCGCCTGAAGGAAGAATATGCGCGCGAGAAGTCGCTGTGCGAGATGACAGGCGGTGTCGCCTGCTAAATCCGGTGCTGAATTGGTCCCTGCCGTCAGCTTGGACCATGAAGGCATAGCCGGCGCCCCCGACGCAATCCGTCGGGGGCGGGCCGGGCGAGGAGGAGACGATGACGATCACGGTGCAGCGGTTCGACCGCGACAAGTTCTTCGGCATGGTGCGCGCGAACCCTTTCCCCGGCTCGCTCACGCAACAGCAAGTCGACGGCATGAACGGCATCTTCGATGCCTACGAACGCGACTGCATGTGGCCGGACCTGCGCTGGTTCGCGAACATGCTCGCGCAGACGAAGTGGGAAACCAGTTCGACGATGTGGCCGGTCGAGGAGTACGGCAAGGGCGGCAACGCAGACTACGCGAAGATCGTCAAGGAAACAGGCTACGGCTACTGGGGGCGCGGGCTCCTGCAATTGACCTGGGCCGACAACTACAAAAAAGCCGACAGCAAAATGGGCTGGACGAAAGAGGCGGGCACGTCCTGCTACTGGAACCCGCCGCTCCAGTTGAAGATCGAGTGGAGCGCGCCGACGGCCTTCAGGGGAATGTCGGAAGGGTGGTTTCGCTCCTCCGGTTCGCCGCTGACGCCGAACACCCTCGAAAAATATTTCAACGAGACGCGCGACGATCCTTTCGAGGCGCGGGAGATCGTCAACGGCGACAAGAACAAGGTTCCCTCGTGGGCGTCGGGCGCCAAGGTCGGCGACCTCATCGCGGCCGATCACAAGTCGTTCCTGGCGGCGCTTCAGGCATCGCTCATCACCGAACCGGACATCCCGGACGACTATCCGGAAAAGTACGTCGTTCGCGTCAATGTCGAGACGCCGGAGGAAGTCCGGGTCATCGTCGGCGTCAAAGTCACAGGAGGCTCGAATGGCGAAGCGGAAAGCGCCGGGCAATCTCAAGTCGCTGGCAGGCGACTTCGCTCGTGATTTGAACCGGGAGGCGCCGGAGCCGTTCCGGCCGCACCGCTACAACTCCGGGAACGAGCAACAGAGCGATCTCATGCCGGACGCTAGGCCGGCTCCGGCGGCCCCACAGCGGCGTCCGGCACCCGCCCGGCCCAAGGCAGCCCCGAGCCGTCCGAAGGCGCCCCTGCCCCCGCGGAGGCCGCCGCCGGGGCCGACGACGCCGACGTATCCGCCCGGCCAGCCCGTCCAGCCGGACCCGATCTTCACGGGCACGCCGGGGACGGAGCCGCCGCTGTACATGCCGCAGGTCGACCCGCTCGGCGGCGTCACCGGGCCGATGGCGCCCCCGGCGCCGGGCTCCTCGACGCAGGGCGTCCCGCCGACATGGCAGCCGACGGACCAAATCCCGCCCCTGACCGGGCCGGGCTCGGACCGCGCCGTGCCGCCCTTCGCCCCCTCCGCTCCCGCGCCGATGCCGGCTCCCATGACAGGGCCGGGCTCGGATCGAGCGGTTCCTGCGCCGGGCGTCATAGGTCCAACGCCCGGATCGCAGGGGCTGCTCGACAGCCTCGGCGCCTACCTGAAGAACCTGCCGCCGCTCCGGAACCCGTTCTGATGAACCGACAGACGCTCTGCATCGACTTCGACGGCGTGATCCACAGCTACGAGAAGGGCTGGCAGGGCGGCGAAATCTATGGCCGCGTGACGGACGGCTTTTGGAAGTGGGCGCAGGAGGTGGCGCCGCACTTCAACCTCGTCATCTATTCGTCGCGGTCGAAGACGGCGGTTGGCCGGCTCGCCATGAAGCAGTGGCTGAAGAAGCAGTGGAAGGCTTCCGGCAACACGGGGCTGATGCCGAAGTTCACCTATGCGCAGGAGAAGCCCCCGGCGTGGCTGACCATCGACGACCGGGCGATCTGCTTCGAAGGCCGATGGGAATGGCTCCGGCTGGAGGTGCTGCAATCCTTCCGGCCTTGGCACGACAGGAGAGAACGCGATGGCACCGCTTCCGCCGAACATCCTTCAGAACGTCCCGACGACGGGCAGCCCCGTCCCGATTGACACCGTCGTCGCCGATATCGTGCAGCCGGAGACCGAGACCGATCCCGGCCCGTTCACCTATGCCTTCGGCGCCTTCGGTTCCGATCAGTTCAACATCGTCACCGATACGCTGACGGCGAAGATCGAACTCGACGGCGCCTTCCATGTCGAGGTGGAGGCATGGTCGGCCGGCGGTTCATCGCCGCCCGGCTCGGCGACGCTCGTCTTCGCCGATGACGAGAACCCCTGGAACGACGCCGACAATCCCTACGAGGGCAATCCGGTCATCCCGCCGCCCTTCCCGCCGGGCTCGGCGCCCGACGTCGCGTGGCCGCAGTATCAGGTCCGCGCGATCTCGTTGCTCGTGCCGCGCGCCCGCTACGGCGTCGACTACGGCGTACTGCGCCTGACGCCGCAGGACCGCGCGGCCATCGTCGACTGGAACACGACGTTGCTCGGTGCGTGCCCGACAACTGAGATCGAGGCTCTTGCACGCGAACTCGCGACGGCGGACCCGTTGCCATACATCCCCTAGGAGGGACCATGTCAGACACCTACGACGCGACCCCGCAGGAGCAGATCGAGAACGAGCCGACGGAAGGCACGTCCGTTCCCTACTCGCCGAACATTCCGGACCGCACCGATCCGGAGAAGGCATGGGAGTTCTACGTCCTCGACGCTATCCATGCGCTCTACCCGCACATGCGCGACGACATCGACTTCGCGATTGGTCGTCGCGAACTCGGCGGCCAGATCGAACTGCTCGATCAGTCCGACCTCTTCGCGCCCATCGACTTCGGCCGCGTACAGGAACACGCGCGGATGCTCGCCGAGCGCGACCCTTACGCGCGCTACGAGCCGAAGCCGCCGCTGCACGCCGGCTCGCAGCTTGGGCCGGGCGAGCAGCCGAAAGACGGCGGTGAACAAGTCGACTATCCGACGCGCTGACCGTCGCCTGACAGCCGCATCGCAAGTGCGGCTGTCGAGATCAGGAGGAAGTGATGGCATCACGAAAGAAGTCGAAAGGTGGCTTCGCTCTGACGGGCAAGGCGAAGCCCCCGCAGTTTGGACGCACGGCCGGCGGCGCCTCGACGAAGGGGTTCAAGCAGCACACCCCGAAGACCGCAACGGCGGCCATGCAGGGCTCCGCTATGCCCTCCGGGAAAGGCGAGGCCGACAAGGGCCCGCGCAAGGACGCGAAAAAGCAATTCGGCAATTCGCCGGGAAAGAAGGTGTTCTGATGACGGCAGGGCGCAAGTCCTTCTCACGCCCGCCTTCGAAGAAGGCGAACAAGGAACTGGGCGGGTTGCCGCTGCGCAAGAAGGCGCCGGCCAACACCGCCTCGATGGAGCCCGGCATGGGCAACAAGGAACGCGGCTTCATTCAGAAGACGCAGAAGCAGGGCACGGGCGCGATGATGGGTCGTGCCATGCCATCCGGGACGGCTGCGAAGACGTCAACCCGTAAGGATAGCCGGAAGCAGTTCAAGCCGAAGGCTGGACGAAAGGTCTTCTGACATGGCCGAGACGATTACCTCCGTTCTCGATCTGATCAAGCCGGAGATCGGCGGCTCCAAGACGATATGGGGCAACCGCTGGAACGACAATGCCGAGAAGCTGGACAAGGCTTACGCCGCTGACCACGACGCTCTGCTTTCGTCGATCCAGAACGGGGGCAATCTCAACACCATCACGCGCTTCGATGCCTCGGGCAATGCGATCACGCCGCCGGACAATCTCGCCGACGAGAAGTTCCGGGTCATGCAGGCGCTGCTCCTCTACAACGAGGCGCTGTACGACGACCCGATGCACGACATCCCGGTCAACCGGCCGGGCGCCGTTGTCAGCCAGAAATGGGTCAAGGCGCTGCTCGACATCGTCTTCCCCATCGGCATCATCGTGCCCTGGGGCGGGCTTGAAGACCAAATCCCTCGTCACTGGCTGCTCTGCAACGGCCAGTCCTTCGTCGTCGGCGCCGACACCCGTTACACGCCGAACCTCCTGAAGAAGTTCATCATGGGCGCCGGCACCTCCTCCGGCGCGGTCGCACCCGTGTCGCCGTTCCGGCCCGGCGACCAGGGCGGGGTGACGACGCACGTCCATCACTTCCGCACCGACAAGCACATCCTGACGCGCGCCGAGCTACCGGCCTTCCGCCCGGACTGGCCGTCGACGGCGATCCCGCGCGGCCTTGTGCGCTGGACCGACGGCTCGACCAACCACGGCTTCGTCCTCAACGGTGCGGCCGGCGGCGTCGGCGAGTTTTGGGGGGAGAGCGCGATGAACTATCTCGGCTCCGGCCTCGGCCACGATCACGACGGCATCACCGATGGGCCGGGCACCTACGGCGCCGGGCCGCCGCCGACGTCGACACCCATCGACGTCTATCCGCCCTACTGGGCGCTTTGCTACATCATGAAGGCGAAGAATTTGGTCGACGACGACGCTGCGATGTACCCCTGATGCCTGAGAGAACCCCGATCCAATTCGAGCCCGGTACGTTCCGCCAGGGCTCGGAAGCCGAGATGGCGGGACGCTGGTACGAAACGCACCTCATCCGTTGGGTGGGCGGCGTCATGCGTCCTATCGATGGATGGGAGAAGGTCTCTCTGCTCAACGGCGATACGCCCGCCGATCCGTGGCCGGGCTTCGCCTCGACGGTGCGCAAGACGCACGTTTGGGTGTCGCACGACGGGATCAAGCGATGGGCGTTTCTGTGCGAGCAGCATCTGTATGTGATGACGCAGTCCGGCGAGGTGTTCGATATCACGCCGACAGCCGGCATCGTCGGGCCGGACAACACGCTCGCTGGCGGCTATGGCGACGACATCTACTACGGCTCCGCAGGCGGCCTCGATCCCGCCGACGGGCCGCCGAACCCCGACGAATGGCTCGACCCGCCGACGAACTCGATCCCCAATCCGGCCTATCCGACGACGGTCGGCCTGCCGACGATCTATGAGGACCCGAACGGCTACGGGATGCAGCGCCCGGATCGGCTGGAGCAGGCGCTGCTCATCGGCCCGATGTGGTCGCTCGACAACTTCGGCGACACGCTGCTCGCCATGGCTTCGACGGATCGCAAGCTGTACGAATGGGACCCGATGGTGCCCGGTACGCCGGCCAAGCCCGTCGTCGCCGACACGGATCGCGGCATCGTTCCGCAGGGCCGCTGCTTCGTCGTCACGCCCGAGCGGCATGTGATCGTTTTCGAGGACGACGCCGGCAACAAGTTCAACAAGTTCGGGTGGTGCTCGCAGGAACTGTTGCACGACTGGAAGTACGACGATCCGGACAACTCGGCGGGCTTCTACGAGCTTGAGCCGGCCGAGCCGTTCATCACCGCGACCGTGACGCGCTACGGCGTGCTCGCCTTCACGGCGACGCGGACCTACCTGATCACCTATTACGGCGAGCCCTACGTCTACAGCTACGCTTTCGTCGGCAACTACAACGCGCCGGTCTCCGGCAACGCCATCACGGCGCTCGCCAACCGGACGGTCTGGCAGTCCTCGGACGGCTTCTGGTACTTCGACGGCGTCAACATCCAGCCGCTCGGCTGCTCGGTGCTCGATTGGGTGCAGCAACTGAAGGACCCGGTCTGGCAGTACCGGCGCTGCGTCGCCATCCCCATCGGCTCGCAGTCGGAGGTGTGGTTCTTCTTTCCGTCGCGCGACAACACAGAGAACACGCATTTCGCAGCCTACAACTTCGACGAAAAGTGGTGGTCGCAGGGCCACGGCATCTGCCGCACGGCCGGCGTCGCCGGCTCGGCGCTCTCGTATCCGACGATGAGCGACGGCGCGCACGTCTTCTTTCATGAGAAGGGGCTGTACTACACCGACGCGGCGACGCTGCCCTATGCGCAGTCGGCGGCGATCAACGTCGCCAAGGGCGCGCGCATGTGTACGCTGCGCCAGGGCATCGTCGACACCCGCGCGCCGGCCGGCGACGTCCAGTTCATGGTCGGCGCCCGCAAGGCGCGCATCTCCAACCCGACCAACATCGAGGACATCCGCCTCTCGCTCGCCGCGTTGCGCGACCGCGGCCGGCTCGACTTCCGCGTCACCGGGCGCGATGCCTTCATCCGCATTCAGTCGATGCGCAACGGCTCCGAGCCGTGGACGTTCGGCCAGTTCCTCTGCAAGGTCTTCCCGCGAGGACAACGCTGATGGCAACCCGTCCCCTCGCTCCCTCGATCCCGCGTCTGCCCGATCCCTCCGGCCTCGACATGAAGGACGGCGAGGCGGTGCGCGAGTACCTGACCGTCCTGACCTCGTCCCTGACGAAGCACCTCGCGCAGCGGCCGACGCCGAACCAAGCCTCGTCCGGACTGATCCTGAAGGGCGAGGACGGCAAGAACTATCGCGTCCGCGTCGACGCGAGCGGCGCGCTGATCTCCGAACCGCTCGGCACCGTCAACCCGGCTCCGGTGCCGCCATGATCGACGAGAAGCGCCAGGGCCAGCTAGAACGCGCGCTCGCCGAGACCGGCGGGACGCACGATCTCGGCGACATCATGAAGGGGATTTCCTCGGGCGAGTTCCAGTCCTTCTCGCGCGGCGAGACCTGGGCGGTGACGTCGATCATCGAGACGCCGAAGAAGCGTATCTGCGAGGTGTTCCTTGTCGTCGGCGACATGAGCGACGCGATCCAACTGCACGACGAAGTCGAGATGTTCGCGCGAGCGCGCGGCTGTAAGATGTTACGGACGATTGCCCGCTCGGGCTGGCTGAAGTGGGCCAAGCCCCGCGGCTGGACGACGAAGCACTCCGTCTACCTGAAAGACCTGACATGACGCTGATGGACCGCATCGAAGCGAACTGCATCCCCGAGCCGAACTCGGGATGCTGGCTATGGACCGGCTACCTGACGACCAAAGGCTACGCGACGATGAGCGTGAACAACCATCCGGCGCGTGTCGCCCGGCTCGTCAAGCCGATCACGCGACAGGCGCTTCATCGCTGCGACGTGCGGTGCTGCGTCAACCCCGATCACATCTATGACGGGAATGCGCAGGACAATCGAGACGATGCCGTTCGGCGGGGCCGGCAGGCGCGCGGCGCGAAGCATGGGGGCGCACGGCTCAACGCAGCCGACGCCGCTGCTATTCGGAAAAGCCCGGAGCACTGGACAGTGATCGCTGCGCGCTACGGTATCAAGCGCGCGACGGTCTACGCGATCCGCTCCGGCCGACTGTGGAGGATGTGACATGGGCATGGGTGGCGGCGGCAAGTCGACGACCTCGGAGACCAAGGAAGTTCGCCTGCCGGCTTGGGTCGAGGCGGCTTCGCAGGAGAACTATCAGCGCGCGAAGGACGTCGCGAACCGTCCGTATGCGGCGAACCCCTACGAGCTACAGTTGGCCGGGCTCGATCCGATGTACTACGCGGCGCGCAAGGACATCGGCGCGCTCAACGATTACTACGGCAACTACAAAGCCGCTTCGTCCGGCCTCAAGGGGCTGATGGGCTACAACCCGGCGGACATCAACGCTTCGACCGTCGGCGTCGAAAGCCTCGCCGGCAAAGACCTGTCGCCCTACCTCAACCCGTGGATCGACACCGTCGAGGCGCGCTCCATCGACAACGCGACGCGGGCCGGGCTGAAGGAGCAGGGCCGGATCGCCACCGACGCGACCAAGAAAGGCTCCCTCGGCGGCTCGCGGATGGCCGTGCAGCAAGGGGTGCAGGGCGCCGAGACGGCGCGGCAGGTCGGCGACATCTCGGCGAACCTGCGCAAGGAAGGCTTCCAGCAAGCGCAGGCGGCGGCGGTCGGCGACATCACCCGCGAGTACGCGGCGGCGGTGCAGCGCGGCGACTGGGCACAGGCGGCGCAGATCGCCTCGCGGCAGCACGATCTCGAAGCGAACCAACAGCGCATCCAGGCGGCGGCCGGCCTGACGTCGACGGCCGACGCTGCGCAGGCGGCGAAGATGAACGAGATGGCCGCGAAACTCGGCATCGGCCAGATGGCGCAGCAACAGAAGCAAGCCGGCATCGATAAGCGGTCCGGCGCGTGGCAGAAGCGCCGCGACTATCCGCTGGAGCAATTGAACATTCTGCTCGCCGCGCTCGGCATGAGCCCCTACGGGCACACCGAGACGTCGACCTCGACGACGAAGCAGTCGGGCGGCGGCGGCGATATCTTCGGCAACATCCTCGGCGGCGGCAAGCTGCTCATGGGGCTCATGGGCGCCTCCGATCCGGCCATGAAGACGAACATCGAGCCGGTCGGCAAGACGGCCGGCGGGCTGCCGCTCTATGCCTACGACTACATCGCCGACGTCGAGGAAGCGAAGCGCAAGGGCAAGGCGATGGGTCCGAAGCGCGTCGGGCCGATGGCGACTGATCTGCCGAACGTCAAGCTGAAGGGACGCAAGGGCCGCCGGATCATCGATCTGACGGACTTCGCGCACGCTGCATGAACAAGCAAGAGTTCATCGCGGCCTACTGGCCGCTCGCGGTCGAGGCGACGCGGGGGACGAACGTCTCCCCGGCGATCCTCATGGCGCAAGTCATTCAGGAGGGCGGCTACAACCCGAACCGGCCGGGAAACAACTTCCTGAATATCACCGGCAAGGGCATGGTGCGCGGCGACACCGATGCCTCCGGCCGCAAAATTCAACAGTCGTTCCGGACCTACGCCAGCCCGCAGGAAAGCTTCAACGATTACGTGAAGCTGATGACGTCCTCGCCGCGCTATGCGGGCACGCTCGCCGGCTCCGATGCGGAGCGCGCGGCGGCGCTCGGGCGCTCCGGTTACGCCGCCGATCCGACCTACGGGGCGAAGGTCGCGTCGATTGCCGCCTCGATGCCGGCCGGGGCGCTCGGCGGCGAGGCGCCGACGACGCCCGGCCCGACGCGCTACACCAACGTCGCCGATTTGACCAAGGCGCTCGTGGCGGAGTTCCCGGAACTGCGCCAGACGTCCGGGTATCGTTCGCCATCATACAACGCAAAGGTCGGCGGGGCGAAGAACTCGCAGCACACGCACGGCACGGCGGCCGACTTCTCGCTGCGCGGGATGGACGAGGCGACGCAGGAGCGGATCGTTCGCCGGGCGGTCGAGCTAGGGGGGAGAGGCATCGGCTACTACCCCGGCTCGCAGTCCTTCCATGTCGACGTCCGCCAGGGCGGCGAGGGTAACTTTTGGGGGCCGAACTACTCGCGCTCCTCCCTCGGGCAGACGCCGAAGTGGTTTCAGAACGTAGCTGCCGCCGGCATTCCAACCGTCGGCGGCGGGGCGACACAGGTCGCCGCGGCCGGCGCGCCTGTCTCCTCGGGGCCGCCGGCCGCACCCGCCGGGCCGGCTCCGACGACGTCGGCAGACCTGATCGAGCAGGGCTTGGGGCTCCTCGCCGGCAACCCGACCGAGCCACAGGCGGAGGCGGCGCCCGCCGCGCCGGCCGCGCCGCCGCCTGCAACGCCGGAGCCCGCGCCGGCAACGCCGCCCGCGCCCGAGCAGGGCTCCGCCGCGACGATGATGGCGGCGCTCATCGACCGGAAGCGGCAAGAACGCCAGCCGATGCCGCTCGGCTTCCTCGAAACAGGGATATTCGGCTGATATGGACTGGCTCTCAAACATCTTCGGCGGCCCGATGGGAACGAGCCTCTTCGGGGCGCCCGGCGGCGGTGCCGGCAAACTTTTCGGCGACATGGCCGTTCCCGGAATGCCGACGACGGTGCCCAACATGCCGCCGACGAACGGCCTCCTGCGGGCCGGCGACGACGACATGCGCCCGCCGGGGCTGCCGATGCCCGGCGCCGGGCTCGTCAAGGCCGGCATGGAAGGGCCGCTGCCGCCGACGCCGGAGGCCGACGTCCCGGCGCCCGGCGCGGCCGTGGCGCAGCAAGCGACGCCGGGCGCCAAGGGCTTCGTCGTGCCCGGCCAACCCCCGGCTCCGGCGCCCGCGCTGGCGACGCCCGCTGGATCCGGGCGGATGCCCGATCCGGACCGGAACAACCCCGCTCTCGGCGGCTCCGGGCGCATCCCGAACGCGGGCGGCGGGCCGGACGAGCGGACGGCCGCGCCGGCTCCCGTCGTGCCGCCGAAGATCGACCTCGCGAAGCCGACGGCCGGCGGCGGCACGGTCGGCGGGCAGGCGGCGCCTCCGCCCCCGGCGGCGGCTCCTGCGGCGGCTCCTGCGCCGGCCGCAGCGCCGGCCGGCGGCGACGCGGCGCAGCGCATCCGCGACATGCTCGGCAAGATGAGCGCGCCGCCGAAGACACCGCCGCCGCAGGGGCACGCGCCGGGCTCGCCCGGAGGCGATCCCGCGGCGGCCTCGCGGCAGGGCTCCTCGGCCCTCTTCCAATCGATCCTCGACGCCCACGCCAAGGCGATGCCGGCGCCGTTCCAAGTCCCGGCCCTGCCGCGCGGCTTGCTTGAGAGGTTCCGGACATGAGCGTCGACGCCGCAGGGCAGGACATCCTCTCGATCCTGCGCATGTTCACGTCCCCGCGCATGGGGCCGTTCGACAACACCAACGCCCCCTCGCCGGCCCCGCCGGAACCGAACTCCGACGCGGCGCGAGCGATCTCCGATCCGGCTCGCTACGGCGGGGGCGACCAAGCGGCGGCCGTTGCCGTCGATCCCCAAGCCGGCAAGCGTCCGCCGGCCCCGGCCGCGCCGCCCCCGACTGCTCCTCCCGTGCCCGTGGGGCGGCGTGTGCTGCCGGACCCTGGCTCGACAGGCTCGGTCGGCGGATCGCCGCCAGCGGCCGTCCCTGGGGCTCCAGCGGGGGCTCCAGCCGGGTCGGCTGACTGGCTCGCCGGCAATCCGGTCGCGCAACAGTGGTTCCGGCAGGTCCAAGAGGCGAAGGCGGAGGCCGCCCGGCAACAGTCTTTCGACCTGATCGGCTCGGGCATCTCCGACCTAGCCGGCGGCAAGTACGGCGGCGGCGGCGGGGGCGGGGCCGGCGGCGGCATGGCCTCGCCGACGGCGATCCGGGGCGATCTCTCGGTCGAGCAGCTACAGAAGTTCTACGACGCCGACGTCGCCGCGAAGAACCTGAAGGAGGACACCGCCCGGATCGATCGGATTGTCGCGGACCCGCGCATGAAGGGCGTGTCCAAGGACGCCCTCCTGACGCTGCGGGCGAACAACGCCCCGGCCTACGCGGCGCTCATCAAGGACTACTTCTCGGGCGAGACAGACACGAAGACCCTGGAGGACGGCACCATCGTCTCGCGGCCGAAGAACGGCCCGGCCGATGCGCCCTACGTCCCGGTCATCGGCGATCCGGCCAAGGCGGCGAAGTCGGCGGCCGATCTCGCAAAGACGAAGGCCGATACCGAGAAGCTGAAGCAGGAACTGTTCGACCCGGCGACCGCAAACACCGACGAAGTGCTGCGCCAGCAAGCGATTGCGATGGGCCGCAACCCGGACGA
>Ga0105104_10002912_pt1 | contig 12333 bp, 7 predicted proteins | sample PPLLaktember2015_3_FD_87034 | JGI IMG/M metagenome (GOLD analysis project Ga0105104, IMG submission 87034) | Freshwater sediment microbial communities from Prairie Pothole Lake near Jamestown, North Dakota, USA - PPLs Lake P7 Core (6) Depth... | ecosystem: Environmental > Aquatic > Freshwater >...
ATAGTTGTTTACAATCTGGTCCTTGGTCAGTCCCTTCTCCTCCAGGCTCTGGAGGTACTGAACCAGATTGCCGACCGTGAAATACGTGGGGTTACACTGACCATTGTTGCCATACTCCTTGCCGAGCCTGAACGCTTGGACGTCGGGAGTAGGCAGGTACTCGCACTTGTATCCGAGGCTCTCGAGGATGCCATGAATCAAGTGCTCGTGTTTCCAGGTAAGACCGCCGAAGAGGACCGTGGTGTGGCTCCTCTGGTCCGCGGTGAAGGGACGCTCCTCAGGCCGGCGGAAATGCTCCCTCTTCTGTTCTTCGAGCCCGAGTTCCTGGCGCAGGCGTTCCCGTTCCCGGCGCAGTTGCTCTTGAACAACGCTTTCTTTATTTTCCAAACGGACTAACTCCATGAGGACCTCCTTTGGAGTAACGCTCCGTGTCGAATTTCTGATTTGGACCTGACAGTTGTGGCAATATGCGCCATCAAGGGCACATTCCAGTCAATCTAACATCCCTTCGAAATGAGTTGAAGTACTGATTTACACTGACAGGGGATTCTGCTGGTCAATGTCGAGCATGGCTCACAGGTTCCGTCATACGCCGAGCCCTGGCAACGGGAGACTCCCAGTCAATGTCTTTGTTTTCCTCGGCAGATCTACTGTTGGTGAGTCTTTCGGCCAAGCTCAGTGGGAGAGCGCAGCTCTTCCAGCAGCTCGAAGCTTACGCGGTCGAGTAACTTCAGGTGGCGGGAGTTGTAGAGAAGAACGAAGCCGACCTCACTGTCTCTATCGAGTGCAAGGAAGCTGCCGAATCCGCCGGTACCGCCGTTGTGCCACGCCAAGGTGCGCCCGTGACGGGGAAGCAGAAGCCAACCGAGACCTATTCCGAAAGAACCTGGACGAACGGTGTAATGCTCTTGAAGAGCCATTTCCAAGGCTCTCCATAGCGGATGTTCACGGGGCGTGAGATGGGCTTGTAGAAATCGTGCCAAATCACTGACGGTCGACCGTAGCGCCCCGGCTCCTGCCATCGCCGGCGGTATGTCCCAGAAAGGGACTGACTTGCCTCGCCTTCCATGCCCCTGTGCCCGTTGCTCGGGTCGGAAACCCGTTGGCCCAACCCTCGTTTCCTCCATGCCGATGATTTTGCAGATCCTCTCGGTTACGAGGGCGTCATACGACTCAGCCCCAACCCGGCTCAAGAGATGGCCCAAGAGACCATATCCGAAGTTGGAGTAGCGAAATTCACGGCTTTTGAATCGGGCCCGCGCCGCCGCGCGGTGGAGATCTTCGGTCGTGTATCTGGCATAGGGGTCGGAGCGATGGAGCAATGCTTGGAGCAAGAGGTTCGAGGGCAACCGCGGCAGACCAGAAGTGTGGGTGGCGAGATTCAGAAGCGTGACGCCGGCCATACCTCGCCGTCGGAACTCTGTTCCCGGCGGCAGTAACCTTTCAAGGGTGTCGCCCAGCCCTACCTTTCCTCGGACCGCCATGTCGGCCAACAGGATGCCTGTGAACACCTTCGTGACCGAACCGATCTCGAAGACGGAGGAAATTTCGATCTGTCGCCCCGTCCCCGAGCTCGACTCTCCGTAGGTCTGAAAGAGAGGCGGCGCACTGCTCCGGACAACGGCCGCTGCCAGACCCACGACTTTTCGCCCAGTGACCAAAGGGCGGAGCCGATTTTCGACGATTTGCGCATCAGTCCGCATCTGGACGCTTTTCAGATGGTCGGTCCTGAGACTGGCCTGAGTCCAAGCCACCGAAATGGATCAGTGTTTCTGCGAGCCCACCTTTGGTCAGACCGCTGGCACGCTCACTCCTGCGCCCGATAAAGGGGAGGGAGAGCCGGTCCAACGGGATCCCGTGAGGCCGGGTCAGAGCGTCCACCAACTCCTTCTCAATCAGGAGGAACGTGTGGGAGTTCGGGAGAATCGCCGTCCGGAAGCTGTACAGCAGGCCGTCGAGGCCGATTCGGTTTGGCTCGCCAAGCCAGACTGAAGCCGACAAGCGGACCGAGCGAGTTGGCCCCTGCAGACTTCGGCAATGCTCCAGCCAGCGCCTCACCACCCTCTGCTGACGGCGGCGCACCTTGTCCTTTCCGTCCTGGACGAGCCAGTGGAGGAGGGTCGAGTACGGAAGGGGGTTCAGATGATTGGCGCTGATGTGCGTCCCGATTAACGTCTCGTGGAGCCGTCGCTTCCGGCGGGCGAGCTCCACGGGCGACACACCTCCCTGCATGACGGGCAGGGTTTTGATAAACCACTCCTGAGTTCCTTCGGTTACTAGTCTGAGGTGGTGTCTCTCAGGATGGGAAGCGACCTCCGAGCAACGTTCCACCAAGAAGCCGGACAGTCCTATAGAGTCGACAGCTTCGCGTGTGGCCCCGACGAAGTTGACGGTCGCCTCGAAATCCTCTTCTGTCTCTCCCGGATAGCCTGCGATAAGGAACAAGTGATTCCAGATACCCGCCGCATGACTCCGCTCAAGGAGCCGGCGCGCCCTGTCGAGTTGGGTCCCTTTTTGCATCCGGCGCAGAACCCGGGGGGACGCCGACTCAAGACCCCACCTGATATAGAGGCATCCGGAGCGGCGAATGCGCTTCAGCTCTTCGAAGCTCAATTCGCCGTCGAAACGACAGAGACACTGCCAAGTGATGCTCAGACCACGAGCTCCGATCGCATCCGCGAGCCGAGGCAGGAACGACAATGGCAGCGTCTCGTCAACAAAGTCAAAATGCGTCGCCCTTCGCCCTTCCACGAGCGCTTGGAGAGCGAAAGCTACTTCTTCGGCCTGTGGCGAGCGGTAAGAGACCCCGCGCGCATTTGCACGGCTGCAGAAGGAACAGCGGTTCCAATAGCAGCGTGGAGTCGCTCTCACTGGTAGTGCTACGCGGGGCACATAGTCCTGCATACGAAGATCGGAGAAATCGGGCACGGGGAGAGCGCTGTACTTCTCGCTTTCCACCCACTCTCCCACTACCTTTCCATCGTCTGTCCGGACCCGAATGTTGGGAATCCCGAGTAGGCTCGTGCCTGCGGCGCGGGAACGGGCAATCCGATGCAGGGGACCTTCGCCAGGACCTGCCACCACTGCATCCACCAGGTCGAAGAGCCCTGGGGCGTGCGGAAGCGCTTCCCAGAGGAATGGGATCTCTGAGCCCCCCAAGACAATGAAAACTTCCGGTGTTGCCCGCCTGAGGACGCGGGCTAAGGTCAGAGCGGGAATCAGCTGCCCTTCACAGACCACGGAGATGCCAACAATCCGTTGAGGATCGGGGGACAGCCTCGGTAGCACCGTGTGCCGGAAGTAGCGGGCGAAGACGTTTTGGTCGTCCATGCTCGCCATCTCCAAGGCATTGACGAGGGTGGGAGAGCGGTGGGTCAGACTGGTCTCATACGAAGACTGTCGAACCGACCAGAGCGTCGGGAAGAAGAGAGCGGAAATGGCTCGTGACACGAATTCGAAGACAGCCAGATCCCGCGAACTTCCTCTCTCGCTTAGACGGCGTCGCGAACGGTCGATGCGCGGCAGCGCAAAGCGAGCCAGATCGCGACCTACGACCATCTCCTGATACAGGAGGCCGTGCTCGAGGCCCTCGTCCTTGCAGGTGAGGATCCGAAAGTCCAGCTCGTCGATCACACGTCGTACGTGTCTCCTGCAAAAGAAGTCATCAAACACCCACTGATTAACGTCCCGCACTACCGCCGGGTAGCCCAGGCTTTCCAGGGAGGCTTTGAGCAGGGCGGGGGCCAGATGAGGTGTTCCAAAGCAGTTCCAAGTAGGAGGGAAGAGTAGCTCAACAGTGGGCTGAGCCCTAGAAGACGCTGCAACCGAGCTGCTCATCCCAAGCACCCTTCCAGCGCACTTAGGTTTGTATTATGGATAACCGAGGGTGGCACCTGGAGATCGATTCCTCGCCGCTCGGCTTCAAGGGTATGAACCAGGATCTCCAAACGCCGTATTACCCCCGCGGCTCGCAGCGCCTCGTCCCACTGACGACGGGGCGGTGGCTGCGCGAGAGATTCTGTGAGGGCCATGAGGTGAGCTTCAAGGGTGAGGGGGTCGAGGAAAACGAGATCTAGGGCCGCCGGCCCGCGCCGCGCCTTGCCCCAGTCCAGGAGCCAAATCTCGGTGGGGCGGGTGGCTTTCCAGAAGACATTCTGTACCTGAAAGTCGTAGTGGAGCAAGGTTTCAGGCAGGGTTCGCAGTTGCGCCGCAGCTCTATCGACTTGGAGACCAGCTTTTCGAACCACCGGATCAAACCGGCGGTAGAGGTCGAACTCCACTGCGCTCCAGAGCTCTGGGAGGCGTTCGATCACCTCGAAGACGGATCCGCCGGTCTCGTCCAACGCACATGGCAGCTGCAAGGTTTCCTTGAGTAGGTCGCTGCGGTTCCAGAAGAGGGCGTGCACCGCCGCGAGGACTTTGGCAGCCCAGCCCATAACCTCGAAATAGAGCTCCGCAGAACTACGGTCCTCTGGTTCGACTGCCACCCTCTGAACCAAATCAGGGCAATCGTTGGCGGCGCCAAGGTCCTGCAACAGGAGGACCGCTCTCGGACCACCGGGCCCATGTTCGTCTGGCAGTACCTCCGCCGTTAGCACACGTGGGACGTGCTGGGGGAGGATCTCCTGGAGCACAGACTGCAGCCGCGCTTCCCGGACATAACCCTTCTTGAGTATGACCGAAGCATCGTTGCAGCCAACGAGGCGGAAGGTTCCAGACTGGGGCTTGTAGAGACCCAGCTTTTGAATTCGCATCCCCTTGGCAGGCGAAATGGAAGGCAGTCCAGCGTCCCGCAGGGCTTGGAGCCGACGCGGTTCCGGCACCGCGTCAAGCAAAGGCTGCACCTCGTCGTCCTGCACTGCTGCGGCCAGTGACGAATGCGGCACTAGAAAGTGGGTCTGGATCAGCTCACGAACAAGCTTCAGAGCCTCTTCCGCCACGCCGAGGCTGCCTTGGTGTTGAAGTGCCCGCTCGAAGGAGGTGAGTGTCATCAGGTCCTGAAACGTGCGATGAACTTCCTCCGGAACGATGACGACCACGTCGCTGTTGGAGGGCCGTATCCCGACACGGCAGCGTAGTCGTTCGACGCCGTCGCTCAGCGTCTCTGTGGAACCGCTCCAAAGAATGTCGGGCGACCAAATCAGCGGGATGTTTCCGTCGCTTTCGAGGCTTGCCCGCGCTCGCATGAACTCCAACGCCCTCTCCTCGTGGAGGGCTCGTATGGCCGCTGGGGGGAACTGGCGCAGTACCTGCAGGATATTGCTGATCAGGTGGTTGTGGATTGGATGGAAGGAATATCGTTTCAGACGCTGTGTGAGCTGCTGTGAGAGGACGCCCGGTGCGATCCAGGGCTCTCCCTCCAAGAGCTCCCACTTTTCCTCCGAAATCGTATCGGAGAGTGCCGCCACAATCCGGATACCGTAGGCTTCCGGCTGGCGGTATATGGGCGAGAACCGCTCGAGTATGAATCTGCCGAAGGAGACTGAATCGATACTCCCGCGAAGCCGATGAAGGAATCTCAGGGTCTTGCGAACGTCCTCTTTCGTTTCACCCGGGAAACCGAATATAAAGAAGTTGTTCACCCAAATCTCGGCGTCGTGTGCCCAGCCGATTACCCGCTCAGCCACCTCCAACGAGACCCGTTTATTCATTCGATTCACTAGCTGCTGGGAACCACTCTCAACGCCGAAGCTTAGCAGGCGACAACCGGCCTTCCGAAAGAGCCGGAAGTCTTCCTCTCGAAAGCCTTTCTCGCAACGCACAAGGCCGTACCAGCTGACGTCAAGACCTCGCTTTAGGATCTCGTGACTCACCCGGCGCAACAGGTCCGGCGGCAGCGCCTCGTCAGTGAACTCCACGTCTCGTGCTCCATACCGGACATCGTATCGCGCAAGATCATCAACAATCCGTTCGACCGGGCGTACCCGATAGCCGCCCCCATAGCTCGACGCTTGGCTGCAGAATGCACAGCGGCTGTAATAGCACCCACGACCCATAAGGTAAGGAAGAACCGGGCGGGCGTTCATATAGAGACTGAGATCCAAGCCTTCAAAATCAGGGGTCAGGAACTCCTCCGTGCGCAACTGGCGCGAAGTCGTCCGTCCACGCACTTTTCCCTCTTTTGAACGCCAGAAGAGGTTGGGGATCGAGTCGGGAGACTTCCCGCTCAGAAGCTCGAGAAGCGGATACTCGCCCTCCAGCACAACGATGAAATCAAAGAGATCGAAGATCTCCGGCACTTCAGGCAGGGCGTGGAGGGCATAAATCCAAGCCGGTCCACCGCACACGACGATCGCCTGTGGCTCCTCCTGCTTGATGAGGTGTGCCAGACGCAAGGCGGGTATGATCTGGCCGAAGAAGGGAACTGATATCCCGATCGGTACACCTTGCCGGTGCCGCAGCCGCGGCAGTACCCGGGTGCGAAAGGCCTCCTCGAAGGGGCCACGCTCGCCTCTCCCCGCTTTGACCTGAGGACCAAGCCGGCTGAGCACGGATCGCGGAGCAGTGTAGCGGGCGTCCTCGACGCGGAAACCGTAAGGGAAGGTGAGTGCCGAGTGGATTCGCGCCGCGATCTCCAATACATGGTAGTAGAAAGACGATTGCCTGAGATCGAAACACCCCTTGTCGAAGTAAGCACAGGCATCCTCAAGGTGCTCCAAGATCAAGGGTGTGAGGGCGACTGCCGTCTGCAGCTTTCGCAGCTTCCGGGGTGCGCTGGCGTTCTTTGCCAGTTCCCGCCGCGCCGCCTCTGCGGCTCTTTGTACCGATTCGGGACGGAGCAGGTGACGAAGGGTCAAAATGTTTGCATCGTGCAGCCGAAGGTCCACTCCGCAGGGGCGGAGAAAGGCGGCGAGTTCACCCAGAGCAAGATATGGTCCGGCGAAGCCGTTCCACGGAGGCGGAAAGATCAAATCCAGCTTCACCGACCTTCTCCTGCTGGCTTGTCTGCCACCCGCTGCTTAGCGGTGACCCGCGATCCCAGGGTCTCTTCCAGCCGGTGTAGTAAACCCTTGCGCTGGAGCGCCCGCACGCAACGGATCGACTCGACGAAAGCCCGCTGCTCCTCAAGATCGGGAAAGCGCCGACGAAATTCCTCAGCAATCACTGGGAGGCTTCGGGTGCCATCGCAGAGGGAGAGTATGAAGGCGGCGGTCTGGTTCAAGTGCTCAGGCCCGACTCGCTGAGGAGCGGTTACCAGCAAGACCGGCGGATCGCCGGCCTCCCAGCGCCGACGGAGGTCGCTGCGGGCGCGGGGAAATTCGTTGGAAACAAGCTCTCTGACGAACTCGAAGGATGGATGCACAGTCTCACCTCTGGAAACCGTCTATGAACTTGTGCGGCTACAGACGGGTTTGCTCCCCCAGATGCGGGATCCCGTAGGGAGAGTGCCGTAGGTCCTCGCTACTACGGATCCCCCGGCCATAGTCTCGGACCTTCTCATTGCGATACGCCCAACGGCAACGACTCCAAACTTGCATGAGACTTTCTCGCGTCAGATCGCCTACCACGAAGGGCGAGACGCAGCTCAGCCGAACTTCACCATTGGGACGGAGGAGCATCACCTTGTTGGGCTCAATGGCATCGATCCGAGTGGAAAGTCGGGGAGGCAGGGGTGAGGCAACCACCATGATATCCGCCCACTCGCTCTGCTTGGCGTGAGCTGTCGTGAGTAACCGCTCGTGATCCTCGTCGGAATAAACCAGGGACGCTGCCACGTCCTCTCGGGCTCCGCGGCCGATGGGAAGCGGCTCACCGATCAGCACCTCGGCGCAACCCAGGCAACCGGCAAGATCCACAAGATCGGAAACGCAGTCAAGCTGATCGCGGAAGACCGAGTGGGCGAAGATCACCGGAACATTTTCCTCGGCCAGGAAACGCGCCGCTTTCACGACCTGACACCAACTCTTCTTGTGCCTTCGAATCGCGTCGTGGCGTTCTCCGTCGAACCCGTCACAGCTGACCTGCACCCAAGCCGGTTCATAGGATGCGATTCGGCGGGCCAGAGATCGAGTCATGGTGAGTCCATTTGTAATCATCACCAACGTTACTTGGCCCTGGCGCAGGACGTCCATGATCTCCCAAAGGCCCGGATAGATCGTCGGCTCTCCACCGCTTATCACGCACTCGTAGATTCCGAGGTCAACCGCTTCCCGAGCGATCCGCTTCCAGTCCTCGAGGGTCAAGACGTCGGCCTGTCCGGAAGAGTCGTTGTAGCAGTGAACACACTTGAGGTTGCACCGATGCGTGAGTTCGAACTGAAGACCCAGGGGAGCACTGTAGGACCTGGGGAGAACCCCCTGCTGCTGCAGAGCCTTCACCTCGGCCTCATACTCCCGCAGGAAAAACTCCTGGAATCTCTCTTGCTGAACTCCCAACGCGGTCGAAGAGAGACGCAGCTCCCGTCTGGGCTCCAAGTCTCCTTTCAAGAGCTCCAACTCATAGGCCATGCCTGCCCCCTCCTGAAAACCTCAAGCTTAACTCGCTTCCCGGCTTCAAGGGTTCTGAACGATGCAGGCGGACTAGAACCAGGCGAACCGACCGGGACGCACGAAGCGCTCGAGAGGAGCTTCGACAGGATTGATAAAGCGTCCGGCCAACTTGCTGCTTGTGACCGACGTATATACCGTATGGACGAGAGTTGCCACCACAACTACCGCTGCTGCTGCGGCCGGCCAAGCAGCGACACCAGCTTTGGTGGGAATAGCCAAGCTGTCGTTTAGACCCTCAAGCAGATCGCCGTCGAACTCTCGCAACGCATCCTCGTAGCGCCGTTCTGCAACCGCTTTGAGGAAGTTCTCCCGCGTTTGGCTCATGACCCGTTCCCGCAGGTTCGGATCAGTCATGGCTGGGGGAAGATAGCTTTCCATCCGGCGTAACACCTCGTCGCCGTTATCGGTAATAGAGTCGCGGATGGCCGCCACTGTGTTAGTCATCGCATAGGCGGTGCCGCGCAATTCGTGTGAGAGGATCGCGGTGGAGGCTAGAGCTTTCCCGGAGGACTTCGCGAAGTTGCGGACCACGGCCTCGTCCACTTTCACGGCCGCTTTTGGCTTCGCCCCTGTGGGTGCCTCTGTCGATGTCGTCAATTGCTCCTTGGCAGCTTCGATCAGCTTGGTCATGGCCTCCCGCTCGGGTTGCGAGACATTCATCGAATTGGCCAGTTCTCTAAGGCGGGTAACATCGCGGTTTTCCATAATACCTCCGTCAAAAGGAAGGAATCGGGCACAGCAACTGACGCCATCAGTATCAGAAACTAACCCCATAAGTCAAGACCTGATTTCACATCTCGCGGTAGGGCGAAAAATATCAAGTACGTGCATCACCAGAGAGGTGAATCCCGAAACCTGCCGGATCTAAGACTGACCGGCCAGACCCTCGGTAGTCGCGGGTCATTTAAGGGTCCCGGGGCGCTCGCCGCTCTGCCAAACCCCGTCCCACAACCAGTACACCCCGTCCCAGGTTCGAAACGGAGAAAACCCAGGTCGAGCCTCTCCTCTGTTATCCCGGCTGGCATGCTGCTTGCCTCTCCGCAAATGGGAGGCGCAGAAGATGAACGATTTGAGATTCGCTTTTCGCCAATTGTTCAAGAACCCCGGCTTCACTGCCGTTGCCGTAATGACCCTTGGCCTCGGTATCGGGGCGAATTCGGCGCTTTTCAGTGTGGTCAATGCGCTTTTGCTCCAAGCACTGCCCTTTCCGGATGCTGACCGGCTGGTTCTCGTTTGGGGCCAAAGGCCACAGCAGGGGCAGTCGGAGGTTCCCTTCTCCTATCCGAACTTTGCCGACCTTCGGGATCAAAGCCGGACTTTCGAGAGGGTCGGCTTCTGGGCATTAGGCCGAGCGAACCTGACCGGATACGAAGAGCCGGAGCTCGTGCAGCAGGCGATCGTCAACGCTGACCTCTTTCCGACTTTGGGAGTCAAGCCCATGCTTGGCCGCGGATTCCTGCCTTCCGAGGACAGACCCGGCCCAACCCGTGTCGCCGTTCTCAGTCACAGTCTCTGGGAACGGCGTTTTGACGCGGACAGGGGACTGTTGGGAAAAACGGTGACACTGGACGGGCAAGCGTACGAAGTCGTGGGCGTCATGCCCCCCGGCTTCAATTTCCTGACGTTTCCAAATGAGACCGAGGTCTGGTTGCCTTTCGGTGTCGACCCGTTTACTGATCGCCGCTTCGCCCGCGCTGTCAATTCCCTTGGAGTCATCGGCCGCCTGAAACCGGGAGTCACACTGACTGAAGCTCAGGCCGAGGTCGATACGATCTCCGCTCGGCTGGCGGGGCAGTATCCCGAAAATCGAGGCTGGACGGTGATTCTCGCGGAGTTGAAAGAGCAGGTCGTTCGGAATTATCGCCGGGGACTGTTGGTGCTGATGGCGGCAGTGGGATTTGTCCTCCTCATTGCCTGTGCCAACGTAGCGAATCTCCTGCTTGCCCGAGGGACGGTCCGCCGCACGGAGATAGCGATACGGGCCGCGCTCGGGGCCAGCCGCAAGCGTATCCTCCTCCAACTCTTGCTCGAGAACCTTGTTCTCGCCTGTCTTGGGGGTGGTTTTGGCCTGCTGCTCGCCTACTGGAGTACCGACTTCGCTGCTTTGTTAGCTGTTGGGCCGTCCGACTTCTTCACCCCATTCACCTTCGCGCCGGCTGATATTCGGGTGGATCGGCCTGTGCTTCTGTTCACAATTGCGGTCAGTCTCCTGACGGCGCTGGTTTTCGGACTTGCACCCAGTGTCCGAGCGGCCCGGGCGAATTTGAGCCAGGTCATGAAAGGCTCCCCGCTGGTCCTCGCTGCCCCGGGGCGACACGTCGATGCGCGCTCCTTCGTAGTTGCCGGCGAAGTGGCTCTCGCACTGATGCTGCTGATCGGAGCAGGGCTCCTGCTTCGCAGCCTGGCGCTTCTCCAACGCACAGAACCTGGATTCCGGACAGAGAATATCCTGACCGCAAGGATCACGCTTTCCCGATCCCGGTACGAGCGTCCGGAGCAGATCACCGGGTTCTACCAGCGACTCCTGGAGAGGATTCAGGCCCTTCCCGGTGTCCAATCCGCCAGCGCCGTGGAATACCTGCCGCTCTCCGGCATCGACAGCAGCTCGGTCTTTCTGATCGAGGGAGGAGGGGAACCGGCCCCCGGCGAGGAGCGTCGCACTCACAACCGCGAGGTCAGTCCCGGCTACTTCAAGACGATGGGGATCCGGCTGCTCCAGGGAAGAGATTTCGACACGCGTGATTCGAATGACGCCCCGAAAGTCGCGATTATCAACGAGACAATGGCCCGCCGGTACTGGCCGCGCGAAAAACCACTCGGGAAAAGGGTGGCGCTGGTGTTCGAAGCTCTTCGATTCCGCCGTAACGGGCCACCGGAAGTCGACATGAAGCTGGGGTTGCGAGAGATCGTCGGCGTGGTAGCTGACGTGAAGCATTCGAAGCTCGAAGCGGATCCGGTGCCCGAGATTTACATGCCCTTTGCCCAGCGGCCGGTCACGGACATGACGCTCGTCGTCCGGACCCAAAACGCACCAACTTCGCTTGTCGCTGCGATCAAAGCGGAGGTTCGTGCGATCGACAGGAATCAGCCCGTCTCCGAGATCACGACAATGAGCCAGCTGCTGGCCAATTCGATCGCACAACCGCGTTTCAGTTCGCTGGTCTTGGCCGTCTTCGCGGGAGTGGCGCTTGTCCTGTCCGTTTCCGGTGTCTATGGGGTCATGTCCTATGCGGTTAGCCGCCGCACTCGGGAGTGGGGCATCCGCATGGCGCTGGGCGCCGAAGGCAGGCAGTTGCTCAGGCTGGCGGTCCGCCAGGGCATGATTCTGGCCGGGGCCGGCATACTGGCGGGGCTCGCCGGAGCATTCGCACTCACGCGATTGCTCGGAAACCTGCTTTACGAGGTCCGTCCTGTAGATCCCCTCACGTTCATAACGGTTCCTATCCTGCTCGCTCTGGTCGCCCTAGGTGCGTGCTGGCTCCCCGCTCGCCGTGCTGCCCGCGTGGATCCGATGCACGCGCTGCGCTACGAGTAGCACGGCCGGTTGATCATCGATTTCCTGATCGTAAGTCCGGCCTTGACAAGTGACAATTGTCAGGGTACGATCGCCTTGTCGTGATCAGAGGCTTCCGGCATCGTGGCTTGGAGCGGTTGTTCGAAGATGGCGAAAAGGCTCGAATCGGTGCGGACATCCTTCCGAAGGTTGAGCGCGCACTGCTGGTACTTGTTGCCGCAGACTCACCGCAGGACTTGGATTTGCCCGGTTTCCGTCTGCACCCGCTCAAAGGCAAGCTGAAGGGCTTCTGGTCGGTTGCGATCAGCGGCAACTGGCGCATCATCTTTC
>Ga0105104_10002913_pt1 | contig 12332 bp, 10 predicted proteins | sample PPLLaktember2015_3_FD_87034 | JGI IMG/M metagenome (GOLD analysis project Ga0105104, IMG submission 87034) | Freshwater sediment microbial communities from Prairie Pothole Lake near Jamestown, North Dakota, USA - PPLs Lake P7 Core (6) Depth... | ecosystem: Environmental > Aquatic > Freshwater >...
AGCACCGTCCGGGCGCAGGCGAGCCCCGACGCGCCGAACACGCCGCCGCCCGGGTGCGTGCTCGCCCCGGTGAGGTACAGCCCGCTCACCGGCGTCCGGTACCGCGAGAGCGACGGCGTGGGCCGGAAGCCGAACATCTGATCCACCGACATCTCCAGGTGCATCACGTTGCCGCGGAGCAGCCCGAACCGCCGCTCGAGGTCCAGCGGCGACTGGATGTGCCGGTGGAGGATGCGCCCCCGCATGTTCGGGGCGAACCGGTAGAGCTGCTCGAGGATGCGGTCCGCCTCTCGCTCACGGATCCCGTCCCAGGTCTCGCCGCCCGAGAGCGCGTAGGGGTGGTACTGGCTCCACAGGTAGCAGACGTGCTTGCCCGCCGGCGCGAGATCCGGGTCGAAGGCGGAGAAGGTCATCGCGATGATCTGGGGCTCGGAGGCGCTCTTCCCCAGGAGGGACTCGGCGTACGCCCGGCGCACGGTCGCGTCCGAGCGCGCGAGCAGCTGCAGCCCCATGTGCCGGTCGATCGGCGCTCCGGTCGGCTCGCCCAGGTACTCGGGGAGCGCCTCGGTCGCGCAGCGGATGGCCATCCCGAGGCCGTTCCCGACCCGGGTCGCCGCCACCTCCTCCCGCGTCTCGACCGGCAGGTCCTCCGGGCGGAGCAGCTGAAGAAGCGTGGTGCGCACGTGGGCGCCGGAGACGACGAGGTCGGCCGGGACGTGCTCACCACCGGCGAGCGTCACCCCCCGGACCTTGCCGTCCCGCACGTCGATGCGCTCCACCGCCGCCTCGCTCCGGACCGAGCCACCGTCGGACTCGAGCCGCCGTGCGAGCGCACGGGTCAGCATGCCCGAGCCACCGCGGGGATGCCGGGCGCCGATCCGGTGCACCACCGCGTGCCACCCCACGAGGGGCGCGGAGGCCCGCTCGTCCGGGCCAGGTCCCGACTGCGCGGCCAGCCACAGCAACGCGGCGCGCACCGGGCCCGAGCGGAAGCGCCGCTCGATGACGTCGCCATAGCTCTGGAGGAGCTCTTGAAGTCCGGCGCCTACCGGGCGGCGCGGACCCGGCACGGCCACGAACCGGCGGCCCACCGCCATCGGCGTGGGCGGCTCCTGGAACACCTTGAACGTCGCCTCGGCGAGCGGCGTCCAGTCGCGCACGAAGCGGCGGTACGCCTCGGCATCCTCGGCGCTCACCCGGGCGATGGAGGCACACGTCTGGTCGAGGTCCCGGTAGAAGGCGAGGTGCGGCCCGTCGGGTGTCGGGTAGTACGCCCAGGGGTCCATCTCCAGGTACTCCAGCCCGAACCGCGCGAGCTGCAGCTCGTCGAGGATGGGCGTGGCGTGAATCATGATGTGGGCCGAGCTGCCCACGTCGTAGAGGAAGCCGGGGAACAGCTCCTCGGTGCAGACCGCGCCGCCCACCTGCCGGCTCCGCTCGAACACCGACACCCGGTGGCCGGCCCGGGCCAGGTAGCACGCGCAGACCAGCGCATTGTGCCCGGACCCCACCACCGCCACGTGCCAAGCCCGCGCCATGGAGCGCGGACGCTAGGACAGCTTCCTCCGTGAGGCATCCGAGCCGCGGCCCATCCGCGTGGTCGGCTCGAGCTCGAGCCAGGCGGCGCGACACGCGAGACACGCGACCTTCCGGCCCTCGGGGAAGGTCCGCTCGGTGACCACCTCCTTCGCCGGACCATCGGCCGGCGGGCAGCGCGGGCACCGCGACCCGGGCGGCTGGACGGGATAGGCGCGCTCGTAGGGCGGAAGCCGCAGGAGCTTGAACCACTCCACCACCATCTCCTCCGAGAGCTGCACGTGGAGCCCGTGGCGGTCGGGCTGGACCAGATCGTGACGGAGCGCGAGCCAGTAGAGCCGGAGCGGCGCGAGGTGGCCGTGCATGCCTCGCCTCCGGAACTCGGCGCCGAGGCGCTTCACCATCGCCAGCAGCTCGCTCCGGTCCATGGGATCTGAACATACGTTCAGCCAGGGCTCGCCGGCAACGCCGCTCAGGGAGCACCCGGGCGGCCGAGCGCCGGGGGACAGGGCGCCAGGGGGGCGGGTGACTACCCTCGCCGGCATGGGATGGCGCGGACTGGACTGGAAGACGCTGGGGGCGATCGCGATGGCGGGCGTGTGGCTCGGGCGACGGCTCACCCTCCCCCGCTACGACCTGGCTGGCAAGGTGGTGCTCCTCACCGGCGGCTCACGCGGGCTCGGGCTGGAGCTGGCGCGGGTCCTCGGCCGGAAGGGAGCCCGGCTGGCGCTGCTTGCCCGGGACGAGGAGGAGCTCGCCCGCGCTCGCGACGAGCTGCGAGCGGCCGGAGCCGAGGTGGAGATCTTCGGTTGCGACGTGCGGTTCCAGGACCAGGTGCAGCGCGCCGTGCGCGAGGTGGTCGAGCGGTTCGGCCGGGTCGACGTGCTGGTCAACAACGCCGGCATCATCCAGGTCGGGCCCGCCGAGACCATGCGGGTCTCGGACTACCAGGAGGCGATGGACACCCACTTCTTCGGGCCGCTGTTCCTGGTGCAGACGGTGCTCCCCGACATGCGCCGGAGGGGCGAGGGGCGCATCGTCAACATCAGCAGCGTGGGCGGCAAGGTGCCGACGCCCCACCTCCTTCCGTACGTGGCCAGCAAGTTCGCGCTGGTCGGCTGGAGCGAGGGACTGCACGCCGAGGTGCGCCGCGACGGCGTCATCGTCACCACCGTCTGCCCCGGGCTCATGCGCACCGGGAGCCCGCGGCACGTCGCGGTGAAGGGCCGCCACGACGTCGAGTACGCGTGGTTCAAGGTCCTCGACTCGCTTCCCTACCTCTCGATGAGCTCCCGCGCTGCGGCACGGGCCATCGTCCGGGGAGTCGAGCTCGGGAAGCCGGAGCTCATCTTCCCCGGCCGCGCCCGGACGGGGGCCCGGCTGCAGGGCCTCGCCCCCGGGCTGATGTCGGAGCTGCTGGGGCTGGGAGCGCGCCTGCTGCCGAGGCCGAGCTCGCCCGAGGACTTCCAGCAGCGGTCGGGGGCCGAGTCCGAGTCCCCGCTCACCCCCTCGTTCGTGACGCGGCTCACCGAGCGCGCCGAGCTCGAGAACAACGAGCGGCCAGCGCCGTCACCCTGAAGCGCTGCAGCGGCGCCTCAGGCACCGCTCGCAGGACGCCCCGCCGACTCGAGGTCCACCGACCGTGCCGCCACCGGCTGGCGCGAACGCTTTCGCCGTCGCGTCCGGATGGCGTCCGCGACGCGGACCAGGAACAGCGCTCCGAGGATCGCTGCCCAGGTCAGCGGCACGCGCAGATCCGATTTCACCCGCCAGGTGAAGTGCACCACCGCCAGGACCCCGGCCACGTAGGCCAGCCGGTGCAGCGCCTTCCAGCGCTGGAACCCCAGCCGGCGGACCGAGGCGTCGGTGCTGGTCCAGGCCAGCGGGACCAGGCAGAGGAAGGCCAGGAAGCCCACGACCATGAACTTCCGCTGCGTCACGTCCCCCCAGAGCACGGGCCAGTCCAGCTGCTGGTCGATGCCCACGTACGTCAGGAGGTGGAGCGAGGCGTAGAAGACGGCGAACAGCCCGAGCATCCGCCGGCTCCGGACGGGCCAGGTCCACCCGGTCAGCGTCTTGAGCGGGGTGCAGGCCAGCGAGGAAACGAGGAACACCAGCGCCAGGTACCCGAGCTGGTTGAGGCCGATGGCGATCGCGTCGGCCCCGAGCGTCCGGTGAGCGGCGCGCCAGACGAGCACCGCGAGCGGGATCAGCCCCCCGACGAACAGGCCCGGCTTCAACCAGGGGAGTGGGGGACGCCGGGGAGTCATCAGTAGAGGGTCTTCGGGTCCATGCCGGTGTAGAGCTGCGCCACCTCGTCGCCGTAGCCATTGAAGGGCAACGTCTTGCGACGTGCGAACTCACCGATGCGCCGCTCGGTGGCCTGGCTCCAGCGGGGGTGCGAAACGTCGGGGTTCACGTTGGCGTAGAAGCCGTACTCGCGGGGTCCCTCGATGGACCAGGTGGTGGGCGGCTGCTTCTCCACGAAGCTGATCTTCACGATGCTCTTGATGCCCTTGAACCCGTACTTCCAGGGCACCACCAGCCGCAGCGGCGCGCCGTTCTGGTTCGGAAGCGCCTTGCCGTAGAGGCCGGCAACGAGGAGGGTCAGCGGATGCGTGGCCTCGTCCATCCTCAGCCCCTCCACGTACGGCCACTCGAGGATGTGCGAGCGCTGCAGCGGCATCTGCTGCTGGTCGAGCAGGGTCTGGAAGGCCACGTACTTCGCCGAGCCGAGCGGCTCGACCCGCCGGATGAAGTCCCCGAGCGGGAACCCCAGCCAGGGGATGACCATGCTCCACGCTTCCACGCAGCGCATCCGGTAGATGCGCTCCTCGAGCGGGAACCACTTGAGGAGCTGGTCGATGTCGACGGTGAGGGGCTTCTTCACCAGCCCGTCCACCGTGACCGTCCAGGGTCGTGTCCGCAGCCTGCCCGCGTTCGCCGCCGGGTCGAGCTTGTCGGTCCCGAACTCGTAGAAGTTGTTGTAGTGAGTGACGTCCTCGTAGCTCGTGGGCTTCTCGTCGGTGCTGTAGCGGCCGAGGATCTTGGGCGGAGCCGGCTCCGGTGCAGGGCCGTCCTTCCGTCCGCCACGTGCCACTCCCGGTCCCCCCTGGGTCAGCGCCACGAGGCCGGCTCCCGTGGCCGCGGCGGTGAGCACGCCCAGCCCGGCATTCCTGAGGAACTCCCGCCGGCGCAGGTAGAGCGGCTCGGGGGTGATCTCGCCGGGAGGGGGCTCGTGGGTGTCGGGCTTGGACATGGCGACTCTCCCCGGGAGACGTGCCAGGGCTCCGCTGGGTTACAACCCTCACGCCCGGGACGCCACTCCCGGCCGCGCGCTTGACGGGCGGGGGTGTGCCGGGCGGAACTGTGCGCTCCCCGGGAGGCCGAGGGGAGCTCCCGGGGGGCCTTTCCTCGCATGAAGACACACCTGACCGTCGTCGCGCTGCTCGCCCTCACCGCCACCGCCTGCAAGGACGAGCCGGGGGGGAACGATGCCGGTCAGCAGCCCCCGCTGCCGTTCATCTCCGACCCGCTCCGCGCCGACGCAGGGTGCGACTGGGGTCAGTGGGGCCAGAACTGGGCCCACACCGGTCAGTCGTGCGCGTCGGCGCAGGGATTCGCGAAGGCACTGGGAACGGTGACCTTTGACCCGTTCGTGGCGCAGGAGGTGGAGGAGGCAGACCGGCGCTACGGCCGTCCCGCCCTTCTCGTGCATTACGGCTCCCCGCTCATCGTGGGTGACGATCTGTACATGGCCGTGAAGTCGGGGACGTACGTGAGCTGCGTGCTTGCGGATGGCGGGACAGTCTCACCTTGCGGCTTCGAGACCTGGGACCAACAGACCTGGAACGTGCAGCACCTCACGTGGGAGTCGGGGGCGCTGGTAGAGAAGCAGGGCTTCGCCAGCAACTGGAAGCCCCCGCCCTTTCAGGTGGTGCAGGGATGGGAACCGGCATTCCAAGCCGCGGTGCACGACCAGGTGGTCTGGGTTCCGGGCGCCGAGGGAACAGTGACCCGACTGGACCGGCAGCTGGGAAGCCCGCAGGTCATCAATCCGTTCTCCGTCGCCAACTCCCATCGCTACGTGACGGGACCGCTGGTGGTCGACGCCGACGGGACGCTGCTCTACAACGTGATCGAGCTCGATCCTGTGGTTCCGACGTCGGGCGACGCGCAGGGATACCTCGTCAGGATTCCGCCGGGCGGGGCGCCGACGAAGGTGCTGTATCAGGGCATCGTCAGCGGCGCGCCCGCGGCCGGAGACCAGTGTCCCTATTCCTATGCGGCGGGACAGATTCCGGGGCCTTACCCAGCCCCGGTTCCGGTGCCAACCGGCTTGTGTGGCTCACAGCGGCCCGGTTGGAACTCGGGCCCGGCGATCGGCCCCGGGGGCGTCATCTTCGTCGTGAGCCGTGCGCACTACACGCCCAACGACTCGTCACTGCTGGCCCTCAGCTCCGACCTCAATCCGCGATGGACGTTCCGGATGCGCGAGATCTTGGAGGACGGCTGCGGTGTCCTCGCCACGGGCTGCCGCCAGGGCGCGCCGAGGGGGGTCGACCCCTCCACCGGCCTCAGGCCCAGCGTCTGGGTCAGCGACCAGGCCTCGTCCGTGCCGGTTGCGCTTCCTGACGGCGCGGTGCTCTACGGCGGGCTGACCCGGTACAACGGCTTTCGCGGCCACCTGGTCAAGGTGTCACCGGAGGGCGCGCTGATGGGCACGTACGACTTCGGCTGGGACGTCACTCCGGCAGTGTGGCTGCACAACGACACGTACTCGATCATCACCAAGGACAATCACTACCCGAGGTCGGACGGGAGCGAGGGACCGTACGACATCACTCAGCTCTCGCGGGACCTCAGACCGGAGTGGAGGTTCACCTCGACAGAGACGCGCAGCTGCAGCACCCAGGCGGACGGGGGGCTCAGCTGTATCTCCGACCACCCGGACGGCTTCGAGTGGTGCATCAACGCGCCGGCCGTGGGCCCGGACGGGACGGTATACGGCAACAGCGAGGACGGTCGCGTCTACTCCATCCGCCAAGGCGGGCAGCTTGTCGAGCAGCGGTTCTTGCTGCAGTCGCTCGGCGCGGCGTACACGCCTATCGCCATCGATTCGCAGGGGCGTGTGTACTCCATGAACGGCGGGGTCATGACCGTCGTCGGGCAGTAGAGCGCCCGACGTCCACGTCTTCGCGCGAGGGCCGCGGCGAGGCGATGCCTCGCGTCAGGACGGTCGTCGACCACGGCCGGAGCGCGAGGGAATGCTCACGTTCTCCGGCATCAGCGAGGCGACGTGCTTGAAGGGGAGCGCGACCGGTGGCTGGGCAGCCACCAGCTCGCGCGCGGCCGGCGGCAGGTCGAGCATGCGCAGGGGCAGCTGGGGCGCCTCGGCGATCCAGTACGGCCCTCCCGATCGATGCGCCGCGAAGACGAAGAGCCCCCGCTCCACGAGGGCCCGCCACCGCTCGCCCCGTTCGTTCCCCACCGGCGGCCCGAACACCGACCGCGTCGTCGGAGGCGCGCTCCCCAGGATGGCGGCCAGGGCCCGGCGGTGCTCGTCGAGCTGGTCCAGCACCTCCGGGGCCACGTCGACCGGCGCGAGCGCGGTGAACAGGGCCACGTGCCCCCGGACATCCCTGGCCAGCCACTCCAGCAACAGCTCCTGGAGCTCTTCCTCCACCAGGAGGGGCTCTCGGTGCTCGTCTTCGAATCGATTCATGCTTGGGTGTCAGACCTCAGGAAGCCGACCTCGGCCTCGGCCCCGAGCAAACGCGATGCACCGGAGAGCACCCGGAAGTGCTCCGAGTGGAGATGCCGCTGCAGGTCTGCGTCGGTCTTCCATCCGCTCACCACGACGAAGCAGCCGCTCTCCTCGATGCACACGGCGCAGACCACGCATCCGGGGTCCTTTCGGATCTCGGCTGCGACGGAGCGGAGGGTCTGGAGCAGCTCCTCTCGCTTCTCGGGTTCGGCGGTGACGTAATAGGCGACGGCATGGATCGGTGGCGGCAAGGACGGAGATTCCGGTGCGACAGCGGTGGGATCCGGCCCTGAGCAAACGCGGAGCCAGCACGAGGTGCGGGACCCGATGGAGTGACTGGCCCGGTCTTCCTCGATCCGGGCATGGTCGGCGGCCACGCGATTCCGCGGGCCACGGGATGTCGTGGCCTCAGGCGTGTCTCCGGACGGCAGCGAGCAGCTTCTCGAGAGCGAACGGCTTGTGGAGCACCTCTACGACGCACGGTCTGGTCGCCAGCGCCTCGGCCTCGGGGGCGGCCGACATCAGGATGATCCGGAACCGGTCGCGATCCGGCCGGAGCGCCACGGCGGCGAGGAGCTCACGGCCGCCCAGCCCCGGCGTCGAGAGATCGAGCAGGATCAGGGACGGGCAACGAGGACCGTCCAGCACCTTCAGGGCCTCGGCGGCCGTGGCCAGCGGGTGCACCCGGAAAGCTTCGGACTGCAGCGCCTCGGCGATGCTCTCCCGGTTGTCGACGTCGGCCTCGACCAGCAGGAGCGAGCGGGCGTCCACGGACCGGGTCGACGGGACCGTCCCTGCGGCGCGCGCGAGACTCGGCGGGACCTCCGGGTCCGGTGGCGGATTCTTTGTTCGGGGCATGGGCTGCGTGCTCTGGTGGTGAAGATCTGCTCGCCGCGCGAGCAAGAACGAGACCGACTCGCCTTCGGCGTGCCGCGTTCCGCCGGCAAGGACCGGGAACGGGGCATGGTGTCTCATCAGGTCAGGTGGGAACCGACACGGGTGACTCGGACGGCGGGTGGGAAGCGAGAAACCGCACCTCGGCGGAAGCGCCGAGGAGGCGGGAGGCTCCGGAGAGAACGCGGAAGTGCTCCGACCGGAGGTGGCCTCGGAGGTCGGCGTCGCTGGCCCACCCGCTGACGACGATGAAGAAGGTGCTCGTCTCCTCGAGGCAGACCGCGCAGACGAGGCAGCCCGGGTCCGCGCGGATCGCCACGGCCAGCGAGCGCAGCGTCTGGAGCAGCTCCTCCCGCTTCTCTGGAGCGGGCCTGACGAAGCAGGCAGCTGCGTGCATCGAAGGTCGCAAGAGCGGGTAGCCTGTCCGGGGGTGCGGCGCTCGCTGAGCAATCGCGGCGCCATGGCCGTCCCCCGACACAGGTCCGCGAGGTTCCTCGGATGTGCCGCCGGTGCGTGCCGCAGCCGGCGCCCGTTCGCCCCACGGAATCCCGTGGCCCACGAGATGTCGTGGCCCGGGAGGCTAGGACGAGCTCGGCCGCCGGATGTCGAGCTTCTGCATCCGCGACCGGAGGGTGCTCGGCTTGAGGCCGAGGAGCGCCGCGGCCCCGTCCGCACCCTCCAGCTTCCACCCGGTGGCCTCGAGCACTTCGAGGATGTGCCGGCGCTCGACCTCCTCGAGCGAGCGGCCGGCGGACGAGCCGGCCGACCCCGCCATCTCGAACGGAGCCTCCTCCGGGAGCCGGAGCGTCGGGCCGTCCGAGACCAGGACCGCCTGCTCCATCAGATTCTGGAGCTCGCGGACGTTCCCCGGCCACTCGCGGGCCTGAAGCGCATCCATCACCGCGTGCGGGACCTCCAGGGCGGGCTTGGACAGCCGCTGGCAGGCGCGGTCGACGAACGCCAGGGCCAGGGTGGGGATGTCCTCCTTGCGCTGGCGGAGGGGGGGCACGCTGATGGGAAAGACGTTGAGCCGGTACCACAGGTCTTCCCGGAAGCGGCCCCCCTTCACGTCCTGGACCAGGTTCCGGTTCGTCGCGGCGATCACCCGCACGTCGGCCTTCAGCGTCCGGTGTCCGCCGACCCGCTCGAAGGTCCCGTCCTGGAGCACCCGGAGGAGCTTCGCCTGGAGCTCCGGCGGCAGCTCCCCCACCTCGTCGAGAAAGAGGGTGGCTCCGTCGGCCAGCTCGAACCGGCCCTTGCGCTGGCTGGTGGATCCAGTGAAGGCGCCCTTCTCGTGGCCGAACAGCTCGCTCTCCGCCAGCGCCGGTGGGAGCGCGGCGCAGTTCACCTTGATCAGCGGACGGTCCTTCCTCGGGCCGAGCGCGTGGATCGCGTCGGCAACCAGCTCCTTCCCGGTTCCGGTTTCCCCGAGGATGAGGACGGTGGTGTCGGAGGGGGCGACCTGCCGGATGCGGAAGTGCAGGTACTTCATCGCGTCGCTCTGTCCCAGCAACTCGCCCGACCCCTCCACCGACTGGATCTTCTCCCGGTAGTAGGTGTTCTCGGCCTCGAGGCGGTCCTTGAGCTCGGCGATCTCCCGGTACGCCTTCTCCAGCGCCAGCTCGCCGACCTTGCGCGAGGTGACGTCGGCGATGCTCCCCCGGAACCCCGCCGCGGTGCCGTCGGGCATCCGGACCGGGTTGGCCGCGAAGCGGACCCAGCGAACCTCGCCATCCCCGCGGCGGATCCGGAACTCGAGCGGAGTCTCCGCGCCGGAGGCCTGCGCCGCCTCGAGGGCTGCCTTCCAGGCGGGGAGATCATCCTCGTGCACCAGACGGTCGAGGAGCCCGGGGTCCTCCAGGAACTCGGAGGCCGCGTGGCCGCTGACCTGCTCGCAGGAGGGCGACACGTATTCGAACCGTCCGTCGCGCCGCCTCCAGAACTCCCAGTCATGGGTGAAGTCGGCGACGGTGCGGTAGCGCGACTCTGCCCGGGCCATCTCCTGCTCGATGCGACGGCGCCGCCGGAGCTGGAGGACGAGGCCCGCCACCAGCATGCTCTCCAGCGCGATGACGGCGAGCCCGAGCCCGATTGCGCGCCCATGCTGCTCGAACAGGCTCGGCTGCCGGTACAGAATCACGCTCCCGGATGGGAGCGTCCGGTGCGGGAGCCCCCAGCGCTCGAGCTCGCGGGCGTCGAACATGGGAACGACGCCCGGCTCCTCCACGAGGGGAATCTCCGACGGCGCCTCTCCGCCGAGGACCCGGAGCGCCAGCTCTGCCGATACCTTTCCCGCGGTTCCCATGCTCACCAGGACGCCGCCGAGGATCCCCGCGCCGAGATCCTCGCGGACCACCCCGAACACGGGTCGGCGGCTGGCCCGGGAGATCCGGGCCAGGGGTGCGGTGGAGTCGTCGTCACGACCCGACGCATCCCGGACGAAGCTTCCGAAGAGCACCAGCGCGTCGTCGGGCAGCTGGGCAACCCGGGACTCGACCTGCTCCAGGGAGAGGTCCGTCGCGTACGACATCTCGACGCGATCGGAGAAGGGGGCGAAGAGGCTCCTCGCTTGCTCGGCTTGTTCTCGCTCGTGGGCGCTCGCGCCGAGGACGAGGAGGATGCGACGGGTGGACGGGTACAGCGAGAGCATCAGCTCCACCGTGGGAACGGCGGTCGGCGCAGGCAGCACGCCCGTGAGCTCGCCCCGGGTCTTCCGGGCCGACTGCACGACCCGCCCGGCGACGTAGCTCGTCACCATCGGGACGGCTGGCAGGAAGTTCCGCGCGGTGACGAACTCGAACGCGTCGGTTCCTTCCACCACCAGGAGATCGATCTTCTTGGCTCCGTACTTCTGGTGGTACAGCGCGAGCAGCGCGTCCTCATAGGCCGGCCCGGCGAAGCGGTCGAGACCGGTGTACTCCCCGTAGATCTCCACCGCGTCCTTCGAGCCGCTCCGGATACCCTGCGTGAGCGCCGTGCTGAGCTCGTACACCCCGGCCGCCTCGGGCGGGTTGGAGTAGAGGACCACGACCATCCGCCGCTCGGCCGGTGCAGCCCGACTGGCGGTGAGCGCGGTGAGCAGGAGGGCGGCGACGGCCGGGCCCATGCTCGTCCCGTACCACACCTGCCGGGGGCGGCCGCCAGAGCCTGGGACCCGGGATCAGTGGACCGCGGCGTGGCTCGCGCGACGGTCCCCCGCTCCGCCCACCCCTGCGTCCGTGGCTTGGGACGGGCAAGCCACCGCCTCAGGGGAACTCGGCCTCGAGCGCCTCCGCGGTGAGGTACCTCGGCGAGACGTCTACCGGGACCTTGCCCAGCCGCGACAGCACCCGCTGGGTCTCCGCCCGGTTGACCACCAGCCGATCGAGGAGCCCCTTTCCCCGCGCCTTGTCCCCGGTGGCCTCGATGGTGAGGAGCTCGCGGGCCAGGGACTCGATCGCCGGCCCCAGCTTCTCCGGCACCAGGGTGAAGCGTCCATCCGGGGCCACCTTGAACGCGCCGGCGTCCAGCAGCCAGTTCAGCTGCACCGCGGTCCCCTTCCCGTGCGCCTCGTCGAGCCCGAAGCGGACGGAGCGGAACATCCCGGCGAGCACCGTCGGTCCCAGCGTCCTGCCGATCTCCGCCGAGAGCTGTCCCTGGGAGACCAGACGCTGCATCGCCCAGATGCCGACCACGTCCGCCTTGCACTCCTCGATCGTCGAGGAGAGCTCCTGGAGCTCGGCTCGCGGGGTGCTCTCGCGCCCGTTCACCACGATGCGCTGCGGACCGATGCCGTGCATCAGCTCGTGCATCAGGATCTGGGTGAAGAAGGGATCGAACTGCACGGACTTCACGAGCTCGGGCGCGATCGCGATCCGGGCGATCGGCACCAGCGTCTTCTCGAACTTCGCCAGGTCCATGTTCCGGAGGAGGATCCGCTTGCTTCCGTGCGCGGCCACGGTGCGCTCGTCGTTGGGGAGGTTGTAGGCCGCGGTCTGCACGCCGCGGTTGGCATCCCCGGCCGCGAACACGCTGTTCACCACCCGGATCGGCGCGAGCGCACCGATCTTCGGATTCTTGTACCGGTCCTCCATGGGCAGCGCGTTCTCCAGGGCCTGGAGCTGCGACGAGAAGCGCTTCAGCTTCTCCGTCTCCT
>Ga0105104_10002914_pt1 | contig 12332 bp, 11 predicted proteins | sample PPLLaktember2015_3_FD_87034 | JGI IMG/M metagenome (GOLD analysis project Ga0105104, IMG submission 87034) | Freshwater sediment microbial communities from Prairie Pothole Lake near Jamestown, North Dakota, USA - PPLs Lake P7 Core (6) Depth... | ecosystem: Environmental > Aquatic > Freshwater >...
GGCGAACACAGGATTCAAGCCGAGATTCCCTTGACCGATGTTCGATCGCCGACCGTGCGGGTGCTGGTGGAGTAACGCCTGTGGCCACAGAGGCCACCACTCGTGTGTGCTCCCCACCAACTGGGCACGGTGGCGCGTGAGGTCGCGCAATTCTCGCTGCGGACGATCGGGGTACGAACCGTCATCATTTTCATCCTCTGTGGGTGGCGCCAAGAGCCATGAGAGACTTATACGTATCTCGGGACAGGCGGCGACCTCCTGGGAGCGCGGGCGTCTCGCCTGCACTGGGGCCGCAGGCGTCCCGCCTGCTCGTGCCGCCCGCACAATCGATGTTGCCAAAGGCACGAGCAGGCGGGACGCCTGCGGCCCCAGTGCAGGCGAGACGCCTGCGCTCCCAGGAGATGGCCGCCTGGTCCCGAGATACGTATGTCCGACGCCCAGCACTCGATTTGTCACCGGTCAGTACTTCACCACCGTGCTATCCACTTCATCCGCCCAGGCATGGATGCCGCCCTTCAGATTACGCAGCTTCTTGAAGCCGGCGGCACGCATGAGTTTGATTGCCTGCGCGCTGCGGACGCCGGTGCGGCAATGAACGACGGTGTCCCTTAAGGGGTCGAGTTCCTGCAGCCGCGCCGGGAGTTGCTGCAGAGGCAGAAGATAGGCTCCCGGAATGCGGGCGATCTGGTACTCCTGCGGGTTACGGACATCCAGGACGAAAGGCGGTTCTCCGGATTCCAGTTCCCGTTTGAGTTGAGTGGCAGTGATTTCGTCCTGGGCCATAGTCTCAGTGGTTTCCGGAACAATCCCGCAAAACTGTTCGTAGTCGATCAGCTTGACGATGGATGGATTCGTCCCGCAGACCGGACAGTCCGGGTTCTTCCGGAGTTTGAGTTCGCGGAACTTCATGCCGAGCGCATCCACCAGGAGCAGCCGTCCCGCAAGGCTCTCCCCTTTTCCGAGAATAAGCTTGATGACTTCCGTCGCTTGAATGACGCCAAGAAGACCCGGGAGGATGCCGAGCACGCCGCCTTCGGCACAGGAAGGCACCAGGCCGGGGGGCGGCGGTTCAGGGTACAGGCAACGATAGCAGGGCCCATCGGGCAGTGCAAAAACTGAGGCCTGCCCCTCGAACCGAAAGATGCTCCCGTAAACGTTCGGTTTGCCTGTCATGACGCAGGCATCGTTGACCAGGTATCGCGTGGGGAAATTGTCGGTTCCGTCGGCAATGATGCCGTAGTCGCCGAAAATTTCGAGAGCATTGTCTGACGTCAGGCGCGTCTCATACAAGTCCACCTCGACATGCGGATTAATCGCCTGGATCTTCTCGTGGGCCGAGCCCAGCTTGGAACGTCCGACGTCTTCCGTGGAATGAATGATCTGTCTCTGGAGGTTGCTGAACTCGACGATGTCGAAGTCGACCAGCCCGAGGCGTCCGACGCCTGCAGCAGCCAGGTACAGGGCCAACGGAGAGCCCAGCCCTCCGGCCCCGATGCACAAGACCTTGGCGGCTTTCAGCCGCTTCTGGCCGTCGAGCCCGACCTCCGGCATAATCAGGTGCCGACTGTAACGCTGCAATTCGTCCTGAGAAAGCTCCTCGTCCGTCTTTTCGGCCAAGATGGCGCCACCGGCGACCGAGGGGACGATGCTGACCTTATCTTCATCGTTGACCTGCGTCTTTTCGCGGTCGAGGTAGCGGATATCTTCGTCGTTGACATAAACGTTGACGAAGTTCCTCAATTTTCCGTCTTCGGCATAGAGGTGTTTTCGAAGCAGGCCATACCGGGCCGTCAGGTTACCGAGCACCTCCGCCACGGTTTTTCCTTCCAGACGAACACTCTCCTGATCATCCGCATAGGCCCTCAACGGTGTTGGTACATAAAGTGTCACTGCCACGATCAACTCACCTCCACTTCTGAAACTTGAAATGCTTCCTGTTCAAAACCGGACCGGTCCGGCCTCAGCTGCCACACCGTCGTGTCTGCCGCTTTCCCTCCGGTCACCGAGACGATCAGGTAGGAATACCACGGCCACGCGTGCTCCTGATCATAGAGGGAGGGCCGGGCGGGGGCGTCCGGGTGGCTGTGGAAGAAGCCGAGAATCGCTTTTCCGGTTCCGCGCAACTCGGATTCCAGGCGATGGACGACCGCCGGGTCAATCAGGTAGCGATTTCGCAGGCTGTCCTGTCGCTGATTCTCGGTTACCACGAGTTGCGCCACCGTCTTTTGACCATCCTTTAGCACGCCGACCAGGATTCCGCAGCACTCGTGCGGGTATTCGGAGGCCGCGGTGCGGTGGATCTCGTCGAACTGGTATTGTGTCAGTTGCAGCATATTAGCGGGCACCATTCCAGAAGTCGTCGGACAAGTAACGATCTCCGCCATCCGGAAATATCGTGACTATCCTCCCCGTCCGCACCCGGGCAGCCAATTTCCGGGCGGCGGCCAGCGCGGCGCCCGATGAAACGCCGACAAACAGCCCCTCCTCGCGCGCCAGGCGACGGCACATGTCCTGCGCCTCCTCGGTCGATACCTCGAGTTGCTCATCGGCGAGCCGAGGATCATAGATGCCGGGCACCATGGAGCTCGGAAGGTGTTTGAGACCTTCGATCCCGTGAAGCGGTGAATCCGGAAGGAAACACACGGCCTTAACGCCGGGGCAACCGTCCTTCAGCCGGCGGCTGGTCCCGACAAATGTCCCGGTCGTGCCGAGCCCCGCCACAAAATGCGTCAGCTCTCCTCCGGTTTGTTCGAGAATCTCAGGCCCGGTTGTCTGATAATGCGCCTTCCAGTTCGCTTCATTGTTGTACTGGTCCGGGTAGAAATACTTCTCGGGCGAACGGTCTCGGAGCTCGCGGATGCCCCTGATTGCTCCGTCCGGCCCTTCGAGGGGGTCGGTGAGCAGAAGATCTGCCCCATAACTTCTCAGGATCTTCTTGCGCTCCGGACTCGCATTTTTGGGCATCGCGAGAAGAACAGGATAGCCCAGGGTAGCTCCAATCAGGGCATATGCGATTCCAGTATTGCCGCTGGTGGCGTCAATGATCGTCTGGCCGGGCTTCAGCAGTCCGTTTTCAATGCCGGCCCGTACCATGTTGGAGGCCGGTCGCATCTTGACTGAACCGCCCGGGTTAAATCCCTCGAGCTTGGCAAGAATCTCCACGGATTTCGAAGACGTCAGTCGTTGGATACGGACAAGAGGAGTATTCCCGATCGCATCCAGGAGGTTGAATTGGGCGGTATCCGACAAAAGATGGCTTTCCGTACCCATCTTTCAATCAGACGCGATTGAAAATGGGGAAGTTTCACCGGATTTCCGACTTTGTCGATCAAGAATCGAGACGGCGGGGCATTCGTCTTCAGATTCTCCTGCGACATGCCTCACCTCTGGGTTCCGACAAGATCGCATCACTGAACTGGCGGTGGAGTCTTACCAGCCGTCCCCGAAAAAGTTGCACCAGCAGTTGTCTCCGCCCTGGCCTAACCCCACGCAAGCACAGGTCGGATGGTTCTCGTCTTTTGCTCCGCCGCCGCCGATGACACACATGCACCGGCTGCCCCCGACCACCGCGTCCAGTTCCTCATCGGGCAGCTTACCGGCTTTCGAACCGCGCCCAGCCTGAAACTCCCTGACATCCTGCAACGTGAAGTCAAAACCTTCGGATTTTGCAAACGGTGCAATCTCGTTTTCCCAGAGTGCGTCACACTCGGATGCACTCAGGTTCTGACCGCCATGCCTCGTCGCGATGGCCATAAGCCTGGCTTTGAGCGACTCGTCGTGGCTTACCGCTTCGTAGAACCTTCTCAGGCTATCCTGCGACATGTTTCCCTCGCTTCCTAAGGCTCAATAACCGGAGCCCCAGACGTTGCAATAGCAGTCCACGCCGTCCCCATGACCAACCCAAAAGCAGCCACATGCCTGGTTTTCATCGGTCTTTACTCCGCCGCCGCCGTAAAAACAGAAACATCTGAGCCCACCGGCCACCGCCTCCAGTTCCTCATCGGTCAACTTGCCGGCTGTTGGGCTGTTTGCCGCCTGAAACGCTTTGACATCTTCGAGCGTGAACTCGAATCCTTCGGCTTTTGCCAGCGGCAGAATCTCGTTTTCCCAGACCTTGTCCTGTTCGCATTCAGAGGGCGTCTGATCACCGTGCCTCGAGGCGATGACCGACAGCCGGGCTTTGAGGGATTCGTCGCTGATTACCGCCTCGTAGAACTTTCTCACGTTTTCCTGGGACATATTCCCCTCGCTTTCGGTTACGGGTGAAATGGACCAGCTCAGCTGTCCACTGAAATCAGTTTCGTGTAGGCGCCACCCATGGCATACAACTCGCTGTGGGTGCCGTGCTCCACCAGGCGGCCTTTTTCGAGGACGAAAATCTGGTCGCAATCGCGGATGGTGGAAAGGCGATGGGCGATGACGACGCAGGTTGCGCCCAGGTTTCGTATGTTCCTCATGACCTGTTCTTCCGTCTTGGCATCGAGGGCACTAGTCGCTTCGTCAAGAACGATAAGGGTAGGTTCCTGCGCCAGTGCCCGCGCAATCTCCAGACGTTGCTTCTGGCCCCCCGAAAAATTCTTCCCCTCTTCCTGAATGATGTGATCGAAGCCGTCGGGTCGGGACACGATGGTGCCATGAATGTCAGCATCACGCGCGGCCAGTATTACGGCAAAATCCTCAATGGAGGTGTCCCACATTCGGATATTGTTGGCGATGGTATCCTCGAAAAGCACTATGTCCTGATCGACCATCGTGACCGAGCTTTTGAAAGTGTGGTGGTCGATTTCCTCCCGACTCTTGCCGTCGAAAGTGATTTCGCCTTTCCAAACCGGATAGAGCCCGGTGATGAGCTTGGCCAGTGTAGATTTTCCGCTGCCGCTGCTTCCGACCAGTGCCACCACGGCGCCGGGCTTGACACACATCGAGAAATCCGCGATCAACGGATCGGCCAGCCGGTTGTACCCGAAAGTGATGTTCTTGATTTCCAGGGCCCCTGAAAGTTTTCCTGTCTTCAGCGTTCCCCCTGAATCTCCGGCGATGTGTCTGCCCTGATCCGTCCGATAGTTCATGACATCTTCGACGCGTTCCATCTCGGCACGCATGGTGATGAGACTCTGCCCGGCCTCCACCAGCTGATTCACGGGGAGCAGGAAGGAGGAAAGAAGGCCCTGAAAAGCGAGCAGCATTCCGATGGTGAATGTCCCGTCTAAAATGAGATAGACGCCCGCCACGAGAATCGCGATGCTGGCCGCCTGCTGCAGGAAGGCGGGAAGAGCACCCGAGTATTGTGTGAACCGGGCCATGGTGACCTGGGCATTGTGCTGCTGGGCGAAATAGCCTGCCCATTTCTGAAAGAAACCGGATTCTGCCCCGCTGGCCTTGATGGTCTCCACCATCGCGATTCCCGTCATCGTAACTCCGGCTACCCGGCCGCCGCTGGCCTGCGACGTTCGGCTGAGGTTCATCTGCTTGTGCGCGATCCCTCGCGCCGCAAGAATGTTGAGTGCGACTGCTGCCAGGCCTATCAGGGTCAGCAGGACGCTGTAGCGGACCATCACCAGAAGGTAGAACGTGAGCAGGCAGACGTTCAACAGAATAGGCGCCAGTCGGCGCATCAGCGTGCTCGCAATCGATTGGTTCAGCGTCTGACGGGATACGATGTCACCGGCGAACCGTTGCGAAAAAAACTCCATCGGGAGTCGCAGGACGTGCCACACGTATTCGGTATTCGCGGTTATCGCGAACCGCCCTTCGATCCTGAACCAGCCGATCGCTCCCACAATACCGACCAGGAATTGAAAGGCTGCCGCAATAACCATGGCTCCGATAAAAGGAAGCAGCCATTCAGGATTGCTGCCCGATAGGATGTTGTCCATGAAAACTCGCGAGCTCAGTAGAAGAGCTACACCGACCGGCGCCGCCAGGACCCCGGTCAGGATGACAAAGACGAACGGGAGGAAGGCGCCGCGGAGCCTTCTCTTTGCAAATGACAGTACGCTTTTGGGCTTTCCCTCGGGCTGGAAAGACTGACCTCTCTCGAACAGGAGCGCGACACCGGTGAAGGCCCTCTCGAACTCCTCGAGAGTCACCTCGACCCTTCCCCGACCCGGGTCGTTCAGGACAACGTGCTTCTTCTTGAATCCGCAGAAGACCACAAAGTGGTTGAAGTTCCAGTGGATGATAGCGGGAGCGTTGATCTTGCGCAGATTCTCCGGCTCCATCCGGTAGCCACTTGCCGTCAAGCCGTAAGACCTGGCTGCCCTGACGACATTCCGCGCGCTCGAACCATCCCGGCAGACTCCGCAATCGGCCCGCACCTGCTCGAGCGGTAACCACTTCCCCCAGTAGGCCAGGATCATGCACAGAGAAGCGGCTCCGCATTCGAGGGCTTCCATCTGCAAAACGATGGGAACGTTAGCAATCTTTTTCATCAGAAAACGAGTTGATACGGCTTACGGTGCCGGGTGATGATCCTGATGCTGCAGTCTGAACCGCTGGTCACATGAATGCTCTCGCCTTTCCCGTTCGACCAGCGGAGTTTGTCATTTGACCTGTCCAACCAGATCTCGACTTCTACCGCATTCCCTTCCTTCGGCAGCAGGGTTTTGACGTAACGGCTCGCCTGGCCAAATCTGCCCTCAATTTCCGCATCGGACACAGGCTTTTCGCCTATTCGCCCAATCGAGCCTGAAATAAAGCCGTACTCGTCCCGCGGGGCATAGTCAGGCGATACTTGCGCGGGCATCCCTGGCGCGAGTCGGCGGGCGGTCCTTTGCCGCACGTAGGTGAAGACGGTGTCAGCGTCAGCCTGTCCTTGGCGAGAATAGGTGATCCCGTTCAGGGTGACAGTCTCCGGGATCGAACCGAACATCGCCCACACAACGGCACCGCCAAGCAGAGCCATCAGCGCCAGGAGCAGAACCCACACCTTGGGGTTCGTGACCCTGATGTACTCATTCAGCTGTTCTGGAGTTGATATCTTCTCGAGGGCACTCTTGCGAAAAATTGAATTCGCGGTCTGACTCATGATTCATCGACCCCATTCGAGGCCGCCGTCCCGAATCAGCAGGCAATGCAAGCGCACGCCATGCTCTGTTGTGACAAGTTTCTAGTCCTTTAAGTCGTGCACTCCGAAGCCATAGCCGGAGCAACTGCAGCGAAGGTCGCTATCCCATTCGGTCCCCCAACCGGCAAGAGCGCACCAACACGCGGGATCACACTCGTTTCCTCCGCCATACCCGCCCAGAATACACAGGCACCTGTCCCCTCCGACTACGGCATCCAACTCCTCATCCGCGATCTTCTCAGGCTTAACCGGGTGCGCGGTCTGATGCGCGTGGACTTCTTCCAGGGTAAAGTCGAAACCCTTCGACTTTGCCAGTGGAATGATTCGGTTGGCCCAGACGCCGTCACTTCTCGACTGATTGATCTCGCGATCCGTCTGGTCGGCGCAGACCGCGGTCAGACTGGCTTTCAGTGCCTCATCCTTGGCTACCGCCTCGAGGAAGAGCCTCAAATTGTCTTGTGACATCGCCTCTGGCCTCCATGATCTGTTTCTGGTCCGGCGCGGATCAACGCGTTCTGAGCTCCCCTTCCTGTGCCGCATCGTATCCGAAACCGTAGACCAAACACCCGCATCGTTCCTCGCCGAGGGCTGTGAGCCCGGAACCAGTGAACGTGCAGTTGCATGCTCCCCAGCCTTCGGGTGGCGCGCCGTACCCGCCCAAAACGCACCTGCACGGCTCACCGCCGACTACGGCGTCCAACTCCTCATCGGGGATTCTGAGCCGCTTGTCGGGTTTTGCGCGCTGATACTCCTGAACGTCTTCGATACTGAAGTCGAACCCCTTCGACTTGGCCCATGGGATGATGTGGGTCGTCCAGATAGCGTCACGCGTAGATTCATCAAGTTGGCGATCCGTGATAGGAAGCGCGGTCAGGCCGGCCCTGAGCGATTCATCCGTCGCGACCGCGTCGAGAAAGAGCCTCAAATTGCCTTGTGACAAGTCCTTACCCTCCGTGCTGAAAGGTCAACTGCCACCTCGCGCAGCATAAAACCCTTGTGCAGGGACGGTCAACAGAAATGCGGAGGGGGTAGTGGGCGATTCGAGCGCCAAATTGACTGCGGAGGGGGCGACGGTTTCAAAGATGGACAAGCGCCGGGGGATTGCGGTATACCAAGATGCTTGCTCGGGGCAGCCGGGGAGAGCGAGGAACCAGATGCCGTACCTCTTGAAAGAATTCTTCCTCTTGCGAGGCTGGGAACGCCTGCCTTACGCTCTCGTCGACATTCGTCGAGGATCCACGAGCTTCCTCAATGACTCGGCTTTTCAGGCTTTGTCCTTTTGCGATGGCGCTTTTGACACTAGCTGCCCGATTCTTTTCCCAGTTCACCGTCAGGTCATGGGCGAGCTCCTCAAGAACGGCATCATCGAGGAGAGTCAGGGGAGAACGCGGCTGCAAGAGCAGCAGAAGTACAGGCTCTATCCGTGCCGGTACATCCGCCGGGCACACTGGGCGATCACCGGAAAGTGCAATTACCGTTGCCGGCACTGTTACCTGTCGGCGCCTGAGTCGAAATACGGCGAGCTTTCCCACGAGCAATGCCTCGACGTGATCCGGCAGCTGTCGGAGGCCGGGATATTCACCGTGTCGCTGACAGGCGGTGAAGCCCTGGTGCGCCCCGATTTTCTCGAAATCGTGGACGCACTCCTCGAAAGAAGCATTTCCATCAGTCAAATCTATTCGAACGGGGCGCTCATTAACGAGCAGCTTCTGGACGAGCTGGATAAGCGTGGTGTCCGACCGGAGTTTTCAATCAGTTTCGACGGGATTGGCTACCACGATTGGATCAGGGGCGTAACCGGGGCGGAGCAAAAGGCGCTCGACGCCTTCCGGTTGCTCCACCGGAGGGGTTTTCCGATAGGCGTGGAGATGACGCTGAACAAACCGAACCTCCATACCCTCGGGGCGACCATTCAGTTGCTGGCAGACCACGGTGTCAGATCGGTCAAAACGTCACCCACAACCGGCGCCGGCAATTGGCTGAATGAGCAGGGACGATACGACCTTGGAGCCGAAGAGCTCTACAACGCGTACCTCGATTATCTGCAGAAGTACCGGGCTGCCGGTGCTCCAGTATCCATCATGCTCGGGGGTTTTTTCGCTTGTCGTAAAGGCACAGACCAGTTTCAAATCCCGTGCAAGAGGTACGACGGGAGTGACGGGATGCTGCGCCAGACAGTCTGTGCCAGCGCCAGAACCACAATGTATATCGGAGCCGACGGCCGGCTGCTCCCCTGCGTTCCACTAACGGGCTCGGGTCTCGAGGAACAGATGCCCAGCATAACCGAGATGCCGCTTGTTCAGGCGTTGTCCGACTCACGGTATCTGCGCGCCATCGACACGCGACTCGACGAGCTTCTCGACCGCAATGAAAAATGCCGCGTCTGCGAGCACAGGCTCACCTGCGGAGGAGGCTGTCGGGCAGGCGCTTTGTTCACCAGCGGCGAGTTTCTGGGTTGCGACGAATACACCTGTCGCTTTTTTAAGGACAACTACGAGGAAAGAATAAAAGCAATTTACGCAAGCTGATGTCGACGAAGAAGGAAATGGATGCTGCGCGGTTATGGCCCCGAACATTTTTGATAGCCAGATAGCGACCAGACGGGAAAACGACGACAGGATGTTCGAGCAGGCGTTTCAAGAGCTGGCGTCAGTTCTTGAGCCGCGCACCGTCAAGCACGCGGCAGAGGCGAAGGGCGCCGTCGCCGCGATCATCACCTCGCTTGTTGGCTGGGCGCCTACTGTCCCCGAAGATATCACTGACCTTAACGCTCAGATCGATTACATGGTCCGACGGTCGGGAACCATGCGAAGGCGGGTGGAACTGACTGGTACCTGGTGGCGCGACGCGGTTGGCTGTCTGCTCGGAACGACGACCGAGGGGGACGTGGTCGCTATCATGCCCGGTCGGCTGCATGGCTACATTTACAGGGACGCAAGCGGCCGGCTGATCAGGGTGAACAAGAAGACCGCTGCGAACTTGAGCGCCGACGCATTTTGCTTCTACCGTCCCCTGCCGGACGGGAGGTTGGGCATACTCGATCTGCTGCGTTTCATGTTCCAAAGCCTGACCCTGGCTGACATCCTGTTCGTACTGGGCGCAAGCGCGGCAGTGACGCTGCTCGGACTGCTTCTGCCCTTCATGAACAAGGTGGTCTTTGACACCGTTGTCCCGGGCGGCGTCAAATCGATGCTGCCGGCTATTGCCGCGCTCCTGCTGGGAGCCGCATTAAGCATGGCTCTTTTCGGAATTGTCAGGGGGATGATCCTCAGCCGCCTGCAACAGAAAATCAGCCTTTCGGTGCAGCCGGCCGGCATGATGCGGTTACTCGCCTTGCCGGCCGTGTTCTTCAGGGACTACTCAGCCGGCGAGTTGGCTAGCCGGGTAATGAGCTTGAACGTGCTGTGCAGTTCGCTCTCAAATGCCACACTGACAATCGGCCTTACGGCGTTGTTCTCGGTCGTCTACCTGTTCCAAATGGGAAGCTTCGCCCCGCCGCTGATTGGACCCGCAGTCCTGATTCTGCTGACATCGCTCGCCCTGTCCGTACTCTCCAGTTTCTGGCAGCTCAAAATCTCCTCCAGGCGCATGCGGATCTCCGCCAGGTTGAACGGGCTGATTTTCGCCCTAATCTCCGGGATCCAGAAAATCAAGCTGGTCGGGGCGGAAAAGCGGGCTTTTGCCAGATGGGCGAGTGCGTATAAACACGAGGCTACCCTCGAATACTCACCACCCCTTTTTCTGCGCATCCAAACCGCCGTCGCTACCTTGGTTGCGACTGCAGGTGCGATTTTGATCTATTACAGCGCGGGCGCAGCCCGGATCGCTCCCGCCGACTATATGGCATTCAACGTCGCGTATGGAGCTGCGAGCGGTGCGATACTGGCCGTGTCAGGAATCGCGGCAATAGTGGCCGGCGTGCGGCCGCTCCTGGAAATGGTGCAACCGATTCTCCAGGCGACGCCGGAGACAGAACCGACCAGGAAGATCCTCACGGCTCTGTCGGGCATGATCGAAATCAACCATCTCTCCTTCCGCTACACCGCTGATGGCCCCCTGATACTGAACGACTTCAATATCAAGATCAGGCCCGGTGAGTACATTGCAATTGTAGGCAAAACCGGGTGCGGGAAATCGACCGTGTTGCGGCTTCTGCTCGGTTTTGAGAAACCGGAATCCGGGGCGATCTACTATGACGGGAACAACCTCGAGCGCCTCGATCTACGTTCAATCCGCCAATCGATCGGTACGGTTCTTCAAACCAGCAGGCTGTTTCCCGGCGACATCTTTTCGAACATCGTTTTTACGGCCCCCTGGAAGACGCTCGACGACGCCTGGGAGGCAGCGCGGCTCGCGGGCGTGGCAGACGATATCAGAGCCATGCCGATGGGGATGCAGACCGTGATCTCCGAAGGCAGTGGCGGGGTGTCCGGTGGACAGCGTCAGCGCATCCTGATTGCCAGAGCCATCGTTTCCAAACCCAGAATACTCTTGTTTGACGAGGCGACCAGCGCTCTCGACAACGTCATTCAGAAGCACGTAGCCGACAGTCTGTCGAGACTGCGGTGTACGCGGCTGATAGTCGCGCACCGCCTGTCGACCGTCCGCGAATCTGATCGGATCCTCGTCCTCGAAGACGGAAAGATCGTCGAGGAAGGGAATTACGAAAGCCTGATGGCGAAGCAAGGCCGATTCTACGAGCTGGCCGTAAAGCAAGTGGTGTAACCCGGTAAACCCGGTACGGGCGCCTTTCCTACAGCCTGTCGAAATGCTAAACTGACCGACGTGATTAGGCGCGGTTTCGCTTAGTCACGTCCTTCCAGGAACCAGACGAGCTGGCGTAGCTCAAAGGTAGAGCAACTGATTTGTAATCAGTAGGTTGGAGGTTCGATTCCTCTCGCCAGCTCCAGCTAACTGCAACTGTTTAAAACGCTTAGCTCTTCACGTTCTGTTCCTGGTTTTTCCGACTGTGTCACTTTTTGTGCCACTTCGAATCAGTGGGTTGGGTTTGCTTCGGAGTGAATTGTGAGGCTCTAACCCCCAGTCGGGGCTACCGTTTCCGCTGCGGATTCGCGATCAGGAAATTCTCACGGTTGTTGACATAAATCGAATCGAAGAGATACAAAGGTAAAAAGCCGTCTTCCGAACGGCCCGGACCGCGCGTCGCCAGGTAAGCGTCGATGTTGCGCAGGCGGCTGTCGCCGATCTCCAGAGACTCAATCCTGAACGGCCGAATTGCACGGCTTCCAATTGAGCTTCGCACGAC
>Ga0105104_10002915_pt1 | contig 12332 bp, 9 predicted proteins | sample PPLLaktember2015_3_FD_87034 | JGI IMG/M metagenome (GOLD analysis project Ga0105104, IMG submission 87034) | Freshwater sediment microbial communities from Prairie Pothole Lake near Jamestown, North Dakota, USA - PPLs Lake P7 Core (6) Depth... | ecosystem: Environmental > Aquatic > Freshwater >...
GCAGGAAAAACTGGAGCAGTTATCCAGGATTCTGCAGAGCCGGACTTGCCACGGCTCCGCCAATCTCAAAACCTTCCTCACCTTCATCGTGCATGCCGCGCTCGATGACCCGTCGTGCGAATTAAAGGAATATACGATCGCGAACGAGGTGTTTCGGAACTCGAAGTACGATTCGAGGATCGATTCGACAGTTCGGGTGCAGGCGGGCAGGCTCCGAACCAAACTCCAAGAGTATTACGCAAACGGCGGCGCCGATGACAAGTGGATCATCGAACTGCCGAAGGGTCACTACATTCCGATCTTCCGCACCAGGGACCAACCGCCCGTCGATGAGCCAAAGGAGCCTGAAGCTGCGGAAGTCATCTCTTCAATGCGGCCGGTCGAGGAACCTATGCCCGTTCCTGTCCCGCCGACTCGGCGCCGCTTGAACCAACTTGCGTTGGTCCTTGGTGTTGTTTGCGTCACCGCCGCCGCACTGGCCCTCCATTACCGATCGCAACTCATCAGCTTCCAGTCACCACTTGTCCCGCTCTATTTCTCACAAGGCGATGTCGATACTCTATCGGTGCTCTGGAAGAGCTTCCTCGAGCGGGGACGTCCGGTCATAATCGTCTACAGCAGCACTTTCATTCAGGGAGGCGCCAGCGAAGAGTTCGGGTATCTACCGCCGGTGGGCTTTGCCCCCGCGGAGAATAGAAGCCCCGACCATCCAGTTGGCCGGCCGGGCGGCAGCGAAGGCGGGCAACAAATGGAAACGCTTATCCCCGAACACTACACCGGAGCGGGAGAAGTGATGGGCATCGCCTCCTTAAGCCGGCTGTTCACTCGGGTGGGAAAGGGCTTTCGGGTCAAACGCGCGGCATTTCTTGCCTGGGACGACGTGAAAACCGAGAATCTCGTAATTCTGGGCCTGCCTCGGGAACGGGACCTGCTCAGTCGACTGCCCTCGCGCCAGACATTTGCGTTTCGATTTGATTCCGAGAAATCGGCTGTTTCCATCGTGAACCTGCATCCACAGCCGGGGGAACCGAGGATATATTCCCCAAAGTTCCAATCGAACGGCGTGCTTGAGGATTTCGCGGTTGTCAGCCTGATGCACGGCCTGGGGGAGAACAACCATCTTCTCACGCTGGCCGGCACTACAACCTTTGGAACGCAGGCAGCTGCGGAATACGTAACCAATCCTGCCTCGGTCCGCGACTTTGCCAACCACCTTAAAGCAGCGACCGGACGTGCGCCCGATTCTTTCGAGGCCATTTTGAAGGTCTCGGTGACGGACGGCGTCCCAGTCGAAACCTCCTACCTGACACACCATCCGATCAATCCCTAGTCCCGCGAGCCAAAAGCCACCTGTTTCAACAGCCGACCCTGTGATATCGTGGCGTGCCATGATTAACAACCTTTCGCGACGCTCATTTCTGGTTTCGATGGCGGCCGCGCCTTTGATAGTCAAGGCGGCGACGGCCAAAAACAAGATCCCGGTCGGGCTGGAGCTCTACTCTGTCAGGAACGAGCTGGGAAAGGACCTGATGGGTACCGTTCGGGCGGTGGCAAAGATCGGGTACGAGGGTGTGGAGTTCTACTCTCCGTACTTTGGCTGGACCCCCGAGTACGCCAAAGAAGTGCGGAAGCTGCTCGACGACTTGGGAATCAAGTGTTACTCGACGCACAACGGCGCTAATTCTTTCTTCCCCGAGAACATTGCCAAGGCGATCGAACTGAACAACATCATCGGCAGCAAGATCATCGTGATGGCAAGCGCCGGTCGGGTGACGGACCTCGCCGGCTGGAAGAAGGTCGCCGATCAGCTGAACTTCGGTGCGGAAAAGGCGAAGGCCGCCGGCTTGCAAGTCGGCTATCACAACCACCAGGCCGAGTTCCGAGCTGTCGAGGGCGAATTGCCTATTAAGCTTCTGGCAAAGAACACGGGATCCAATGTCGTCCTCCAACTCGACGTCGGCACGTGCGTCGAGGTGGGATACGACCCCGTCAAGTGGATCGAGGAGAATCCGGGACGCATTGTTTCCGTCCACTGCAAGGACTACTCCCCGGAGCCGGGCAAAGGTTACCGAGTCCTGTTCGGGGAAGGCGCCGCGCCTTGGCAAAAGATTTTCGAGGCAGCCGAACGCGTCGGCGGAGTCCAGTACTACATCATCGAGCAGGAAGGCAGCGAATTTCCCCCGCTCGATACGGTCGAGCGCTGCCTGGCCAACTACAAGAAGATGCGCAACAGCTGACTTTTTCCGGTGTCGGCGCCAGCGCTTCTCCTCTCTTGGGCGGACGGGTGGTAACGCTTTGCCCCCGTAGGGGGCGGATGTTTGTAGTAATCGGCGTAGGAGAGACGGGCGCCCCAGCGGGGCGCGATGTTCCGAGCCAACACGGAACATCGCGCCCCGCTGGGGCGCCCGTCTCTCCTACGCCGATTACTACAAACATCCGCCCCCTACGGGGGCAAAGGCTATTTGAGCCGGCTTACACCGCCTGCACCGCGATTTTCTCCTCTGGCCTGGTAATCGGCTGGCTCTCACCTGTGGTCGGCTTCAGCGTCAGCAGGTGCCAGACGATCATTACGACTCCCGCCACGACTACCAAACCGTGCAGGAAAGCCATGAACATCCAGAAACGGATGGGTTCCTGAGAGATCATGTAATCCTGCCCCTGCACTCTCTCCAAATATGCCTGCAGCACACCGGCGACGGCGAACGACAGGCTCATCCCGAGTACCCCCAGGGAGGTTGACCAGAACCCCCAGTGACCCAATCTTTCATCGAAGGCGGCGCCGGGGAACCCCTTCAGCCGGGGCATCGCGAAATAGAAGAACGTCAGGTTCAGGAGCACGTAAGCTCCGAAGAAAGCGAGATGACCATGAGAAACCGTCACCTGGCTGCCGTGTGTGTAATAGTTGATCTGCGGAAGAGTGTGGGCAAAGCCGAACAGTCCGGCGCCCATGAAATGCAGGATCACTCCTCCGATCAGGTAGACCCAAAGCAGGCGCGGACGGAAGGAATGCGATCCTTCCCGCGCATGGCGATAGGTATCGACCACCATGAGCAGGATCGGGAACGGCTCCAGGGCCGAGAAAATGCCGCCTACCCAGATCCAGTATTGGGGGGCGCCCAGCCAGTAATAATGGTGTCCAGTCCCGGCAATGCCGGTGAAAAGAAAAAGTCCAAGCTCGACATAGAGCCACTTCTCGACGACACTGCGTTCCACCCCGGTCATCTTGATGAGCAGGAATGCCGTGAGGGCTGCGGCGATCAACTCCCATGCGCCCTCTACCCAGAGGTGAATCACCCACCACCAGTAATACCAGTCGACTGCGATGTTGTTGTAGAAGGGGATGCCGATCAGATAAAGCAGGGCCAGGAACGTCAGTCCGCCGAGCAGGGATCCCTGAGTTACGGTCCACTGCCGCGCTTTCAGGATCGTGACGCCGACATTGGCGAGGAACATCAATGCCCCGACGACAACCAGCAAATCGAGGGGTCTCGGTATTTCGAGCAGGGGACGGCCCTGAGTCCATCCGAACAGAAATCCAATCACGGCCGCTACGCCGGTCCCGGCAAGCAGAACCAGCTGCGCAATGGCCAGCTTCGGCCACTCGAGCTCGCGTCCGGTTTCCTCAGGAATCAGATAGAACGTGGCCCCCATAAAACCGAGAAGCAGCCAGAGGACGAGCAGATTGGTATGGATTGCCCTTGCGGTCGAAAACGGGAATACATCAACCACTGACTGCGGCACGGTTGCGAAATAGTTGATCGCCAGCCAAAGCCCGACTACAACCTGCAGAGAAAACAGCAGCAGGGCCAGAACGAAATACGGGTAAGCAATGCGTTGCGTCTTGAAAAGCATGGTTCACCTCCCAGCTCCGGATGAGAGGGCCACAATGAATTGACCCACCGATTCACGTTGTGCTGCTGACAGATGCGGGTAAGCCGGCATCCCGCACCCGGGTGCCTTCTGTTCAGGATCCGTAAGAAAATCTGCGATCCACATCGCGTCCCGCCGTTTTGCGATCCACTCCAAACGGATCGCCTGGTTCCCGCCGTTTTTGCCCAGGTTGTGACAGGCGAGGCATTGCTCCTGTTCGATGACCGCTGCTCCAGGTGAGAGGGCCGCTGCCGCAAGCATCCGTTCGGTCGAGCGCTTCCAACGCTTCTCGGAATGTTGAGGCGGCCAGTCGTTATTCTCGATATTCGACATCCATGCCAAATACGAAACGATGTCGTTAATCTCCTGTTCCGAAAGCGATTGATGAGGCATCTTTCGAAAAGAGTCGACAAAGGCCACTTCGGGCTTTTCCAGTCGCCTCCGAATCGGCATTTCTCCCAGTCGGGTATACGCCCGAGTAAGGTCGGGCGCGAAATAGGCCCCAAAACCCAGGATCGTGTGACAGTCGTTGCAGTTGCGGTTCTCGAAAGCCCGTTTTCCAGCGACCACCTGAGCGCTCAGTTTGTCAGCATGAGTGAGCGTCGAAAACTGACGATGAGTGTCGACTGTCAGGACGAGAAACAGCAGGAGTGAAACACCGGTACCGCCCCAGAAGATCCATTTCGCGGTTTTCTCAGACACGACTCCTCCTTTCAGGAACGAAAGCTCGCGGGAACAGTTGATAGCTTTAACAACAATATTTCTTTAAAAACAGGTAAACATCAAATTTGGCGAGGGGAGGGCGGCGAGCGGGCAGCTTTCGAACCGCACCAAGCAGTGATTACAGAGCCGCGCACGCGGCGAAGGGCTGCGAAGGTGTTGAAAAAGCTTCCCTCATGCTCCGAGGGCCGCCTTTTATTGTGGCCGGACTCTCCAGAGTCCGGTGCCGGGCTCGCCGAGAGCCCGGCCGCAAATCAGAGTAGCCGCAGCCACCGAGCTTCTGGTGTGAATACTAGTCCGCCTTCACTTACGATGGTGTTGTCCCAACAATTGTGTGGCCGGGCTCTCGGCGAGCCCGGCACCGGACTCTGGAGAGTCCGGCCACAATAAAAGGCGGCCCTCAAAGCATGAGGGGAACGCGGTCCTACGGATCAACAATACTGGACACACGCGGCGTTGCCGGCTGATTTTCGGATTCAAGCGCCGTCTTTACTTCTGTACTGAGCACGTCCGCTTTCAATCCGTCGGGAAGCCTGCTGACGAGAACGCTCTTGCCATTTTCGAAGACCAGTCCGTCGGTGTCAAAGACATCAAGACTCCAGAAGTTCCACCATTTGCGGGGCTTAGTCAGGAAGGCAAAGCGCGCCACTGCTTCCTCGCCGACTCCCAGCTGGGTCTGCAGCGTAGCAGGGATATCCCGAACGACGAGTTGGACGCCCTCTCGGAGACATACGGCCACGTCCGGCTGGTCGGCCGAGACGAAGCCCAGGCTTCCTGTATAGAAACGACGAGACACGAGCCTTTCTCCTTCAACGGCTTCGCGACTCTGAAAACATTCGAGAGAGTAGTTGCACATTGCAACCTCCTTTGCGGCATTTACAGGTAGGTAGATAAGATCATCCTATTCTCGCTGATTTCCCAAGACAAGCAGGCGCGTCAGGCCGGCTGATTTCCGGGTGGGGCGAACAACCTGCTAATCTGTGAGTTAAGGCCTGTCTGGCTCATTTTCCTCAATCGCAACAACTGGGTAACTGCTATGAGAATCGAAAACGGGTTGATGGTGCCCCTTGGGTACGGGAAGTACTTCAGATCGGATCGAATAGTCGGCCTGGAGCCGGTCGAGGCGGGAAGGGGCCCGCGTAATCGAACCCTGGTCTATCTCGAGAATAAGACTGAGCCGGTCATCGCTTCCCGCTCGGAGAGCGCGATTCTGCGCGATATGGTCCAGATGCCCAAGGAGTCGACCAAAACTCGAGAGGTGTACGAGCTGCTGACGGACATCCTCGACACTGTCTCTGAGTTCGATCCTATTCTGAAGTCGATTATTCGCGAGCAGGGAGGATGGGACCTGGACATGTTGCGCGATCGAATCCGGAGCATCCAGGTCGATGAACAGGAAAAGCGGGACGAGATCCCTGACGAGAAGAAGACCTCCGTCGCGAAGTGAGAGCCAACGAAGGAAGAAGGATGAGGGATGAAGGATGAAGGATGAAGGATGAGCGCTGAAGGTTTTGTCTTCATCCTTCATCCTTCATCCTTCATCCTTTTTCTCTCATCGCCCTCGAGTCCAGATCGTTCCATAGAGCATACGCATCCATCAATTCCTTCTGAACTTCCTCAAACCGGGACACCTTGGACCGGATCGTTTCGCTTTCCGTCCTGTAGAATTCCGGGTCACAGAAGGATGCATTCAAGGCTTTCTGCTCCTGCTCCAGCTTCTCGATATGGGACGGGAGCTGCTCGAGCTGTCGCTGTTCTTTGTACGACAGCTTCTTTCTGGCGGCCGGCGGCTCGTTCTTCACACGAGCCCCGGCCTTGGTCTCTTGACGGTCGCGGGGCTTGGCAGCGGTCCCGGTTGCCGAATCGTCCGGTTCAGACGGGCGTTGGCGAAGCCAGTCTTCGTATCCGCCGACATACTCCTGGACATGCCCGTCGCCCTCGAAGACCAGGGTGCTGGTGACAGCGTTGTCCAGGAACACGCGGTCGTGGCTGACGAGCAGCAGCGTACCCGGAAAATCAGCCAATTGAGCCTCGAGCAGTTCGAGGGTTTCGATGTCGAGGTCGTTGGTCGGCTCATCCAGGATGAGCACGTTGGCGGGACGGGTGAAGAGCCGTGCGAGCAGCAGGCGGTTCCGTTCGCCGCCGGATAACGATTTGACGGGCGCTCGCGACCGCTCGGGCGGAAAGAGGAAGTCGCGCAGGTAGCCGTTCACGTGGCGGGGACGCCCATTAACCGTAACCGTGTCGTTGCCGTCGCCGATCGTGTCGAAGACGCTGCGCTCCGGGTCGAGTTGCTCGCGTTGCTGATCGTAGTAAGCGACCTGCACATTGGCGCCGATCCGGATGGTCCCGGAGTCCGGCTCGATCTCACCCATCAGCAGGCGCATGAGCGTCGTCTTTCCGGATCCGTTCGGTCCGATGAGACCGATCCGGTCACCGCGCATGACCCGTGCCGAGAAATCCCTGATTACGTGCGTTTCGCCGAATGACTTGCTGACACGATCCGCCTCGAAAACGAGCCGGCCGGATGGATCGGCGATCTCCACCTGGAGGCGCGCCACGCCGAGCAGCGTGCGCCGTGCCGCCCGCTCCTCGCGCATCGCTTCCAGCGCTCGCACGCGGCCCTCGTTGCGCGTGCGCCTGGCCTTGACACCCTGTCGGAGCCAGGCCTCTTCTTCGGCCAGGCGCTTGTCGAACTTCTCCTGTTCGATTGCCTCGTTGACCAGCCACTCCTCCTTCTTCCCGAGGAACGTCTGGTAATCGCCGGGCCAGGAGGTGAGGTGTCCCCGGTCCAACTCGATGATTCGGGTCGCTATTCTTTGGAGGAAGGCGCGATCGTGCGTCACGAACAGGACGGTGCCCGGGTAGTCGGCCAGGAATGTCTCGAGCCAGGTAATCGCTTCGATATCGAGATGATTCGTCGGCTCGTCAAGCAGGAGCACGTCAGGTTCGGCGACCAGGGCGCGGGCAAGCAGGGTTCGTCGCCGCCAGCCGCCGGAGAGCGTGTCAACGATCGCTTCCGAGGGCAGGCGGAGACGTTCCACCATCATCTCGACCCGCTGCTCCAGGCGCCAGCCATCCCGCTGCTCAAGCTCATGCTGCAATCGGCCAAGTTTCTCGAGCAGGGCCGAGGAGGCGCCTGCAGCGACCTGCACGGCCGCGTGATGGTATGCCGTCACCATTGCGCTAACGTCGCCGAGTCCTTCCGCGACAACATCGAAAACGGGCCGGTCGGCGGAGAGCGGGACATCCTGGACCAGCCGGGAAATCCGCAGGCCGGGTTGCTTCCAGATCGAGCCCCGGTCAGGCGCCTGTTCGCCGGCGATGACCTGGAGCAGCATCGATTTGCCTGTTCCGTTGCGCCCGATCAGGGACACCCGCTCGCCGGGATCCAGCTGCAGTGAGACTTCGTCCAAGAGGGGCAAGTGCCCGAATGCAAGCGAGACATGATCGAGAACGACCAGGGACATCCGTACAACTCTACCATGGGGGGATTGCACGGCGGACGCTCTGTTGGGGACTTACAAGCCGCGCACGTGGGACCGTGTTGCACACGGAGCTGGAGTCGCGTTACAGAGCCGCGCAAACCGCGACTCCAGCTCCATGTGCAAAGCGCTTCGAGGCCTTTCAGGCCTCAAGACCCTTTTTTCACCCTCGCTTCGTGCGCAACCCCATCTCGTCCAGAATCGCCTTCAGCTTCGCGAGATTCGGGTCAGTGCAATGACCGACAGGACTGATCGGATCGCCTGCCGGTATGCCGAGGAGATTCAGCGCATCTTTGATCACCACCGGGAAACTGCCGAGGTTGAACGCCACCCGCAGCGGCGCCAGCCGGTACTGTGCTTCCAGAGCGCCCGCGAGGTCTCCGGCCTGGAATCTGTCATAAATCTCCACCACGAGCGAAGGCGCAACGTTGGCTGAAGCGGCTACGCAGCCATAACCCCCATAGACCAGCGTCGCCAGAACCAGCGTGTCTCGGCCCGCCAGTACTCTAAAGTTCTTTCCCCTGGTCCGCCGGATGTACTCGGAGGTTAGAGTGAGATCTCCACTGCTGTCCTTCACCCCGACGATATTCGGTATCTCGGCCAGCCGCTCGACCAGCTGGGCGGACATGCTGATTCCCGTCCGGTCCGGATTGTTGTAGAGCAAAACGGGGAGGGTTGTGGAGGCGGCAATGGCCCGGAAATGACGGTAAAGCTCTTCCTCGCTCGGGCTGATGAACATCGGAGTCAGAACGGTCACTGCCTGGGCGCCTTCCTCTTCGGCCAGCCGCGCCAGTCTCATGCATTCCCGGGTCGTGATCGCGGAGGCTCCGGCATACACAGGCACCCGCCCTCGAACCTGATCGAGAGCAACGGCAATGGCACGTTTCTTTTCCTCGAGCTCCAGGCCGTAGAACTCTCCTGTGGTTCCGAGGGCAAAGACGCCGTGGACTCCGCCCGCGATGACATGCTCGATGATATTTCGAAACGCCTTCTCATCGAGCCTGTCGTCCGAGTCAACCGGTGTTATCAGTGGCGGGATAACGCCGCGGATGAAGTCGATATTCATGCAATTGGTCTCCGTCAGGGCCTGGCCGCGTCCGTTTCCGGTTTCCTCAGTTCGAACCGGCGAATCTCGCCGACGATGAGGAGATAGGATAGTGCGCCGAGGGCTCCCATCATCCCGACGTAGAACAGCGCGCCGTTGAACGACTCCGTCACAGCCAGGATGTAACCGATGACAATTGGAGTAACGACGCTGGCCAGGTTCCCCGCAAAATTGAAAATTCCTCCGCTCAGCCCGACCATTTCCTTCGGTGAGGTATCGCTGACCACCACCCACCCGAGGGCGCCGAATCCCTTGGCAAAGAAGGCCAGGGACATGAGGGCGATGACGAGCCATTCGGCCGTCACGTAATTGGCGAGCACGATGGACGATGACAAGGTCATGCCGAGAATGATCGGAGTCTTGCGGGCGACAGTGAGGGATTTGCCTCTTCGGAGAAGCCAGTCCGAGGAATAGCCTCCCAGAAGACCGCCGATGAATCCGAGCAGCGCCGGTATTGAGGCCATGAGTCCGGCTTTCAGAATCGACATGCCTCTAGCCTGGACCAGGTAGGTCGGGAACCAGGTCAGGAAAAACCAGGTGATCGTGTTGATGCCGAACTGGCCGATATAGACGCCAATCAGCATGCGGCTGGTCAGCATCTGGCGGACGTAATCCAGGCGAATCTCGGACCCCCCGCCGGGCAAACCGGCCAGCCCGCCTCCCGAGCGGATGTAGTCGATCTCGGCGCGATTGACCCTCGGGTGACTGGCCGGATCGCGAACGAAACCGAACCAGAAGAAACCGAGTAGGATCCCGACTGCCCCCATAGTGTAGAAAACCGCCTGCCATCCCCACACTGCCAGGATCCAGCCCATCAAGGGCGTGAAGGCGGCCAGTGCGAAATACTGGGCGGAGTTGAAGACTGCTGAGGAGAACCCGCGTTCATGCGTCGGGAACCACGAGGTCACCACGCGGCTGTTACCCGGAAATGCGGGCGCCTCGGCGATCCCGAGCAGGAATCGGAGCACGAGAAGCGTGATGAAGGCGGCCGAGCCCGTCAGAAAACCGGCCATTCCCTGCAAAAAGGTCATTAGAGACCAGAAAAAGAGCGCCGACCCGTAAACGAGCCTTGAGCCGAAACGGTCCAGAAGCCATCCCCCGGGAATCTGCAGGGCTGCGTAAGACCAGCCGAAGGCGGCAAAGACCCAGCCCATGGCGACCGAATCGATCCTCAGCTCTTTTGTCATGATCGGCGCGGCCATGGAGAGGGTCGCGCGGTCGACGTAGTTGATCGTCGTTACGATGAAAAGCGTGAGCAGTATCCAGTATCGGACGTTGGTCTTCTCGGTTAATTGAACGGCGAGAGGCGTTTCCAGCTTCATTCCACAATCGCCCCTGACGATACGTCTCCGACGCCCTTCACATACCGCCGCAAAACCCGGCTGGTCACTTGTCGCTGCTTGATTGACGTGCTCTGCCGCCGGGCTTCCAGCTCGTCCTCAGCGACAAGCAATTGGATAGTCCGGCCCGGGATGTCGATTTGGATCAGGTCTCCTTCTCGGATGTAAGCGATTGTGCCGCCGGCCGCAGCTTCCGGAGAGATATGCCCGATACACGGCCCGCGGGTGGCACCTGAAAAGCGGCCGTCGGTCACAAGCGCGCTCGTGCTGCCCAGCCCTACGCCCATCAAGGCCGACGTTGCCGAGAACATTTCGGGCATGCCCGGAGCCCCCTTGGGGCCCTCGTAACGGATGACAATCACATCGCCCGCTTTAATCCGGCCGTCGTAGATGGCTGCCTCCGCTTCTTTCTCCGAATCGAAAACCCGGGCGGGCCCTGTGTGCTCCATCATCCGCGGGTCCACCCCGGTTTGTTTGACGATGCAACCATGTGGTGCCAGGTTGCCTTTGAGGACAGCAAAGCTTCCCTGCGGATGAACCGGGTTGTTGATGGAGCGAATGACCTCCGGGTTCCGGTTTACCGCCTTCTGGGCAATCTCGGCCAGGGTCATTCCCGAGCAGGTCTGTTGATCAGTGACCAGCAACGGCAGCAATTCCTTGATGAGGGCAGGAACTCCGCCGGCCTGGTCGAGATCCCAAAAAGTGTAAGGTCCCGAGCTCTTGAGGCTGCAGATATGAGGTGTGCGCCGACTGGCCGACTCGACATCGTCAAGGGTGACGACCAGCCCGCCCTGTGCGGCTATGGCCGGGATATGAATGGTGGCATTGCTCGACCCTCCAATAGCGGCAGTGAGGGCAAGCGCATTTTCAAAACTTGAACGGGTGAGAAAGGAGGATGGCTTTCGATCCTGTTCGACCAGCTGGACGACGAGCTGGCCGCTTCTTTTGGCGATCCGCTTCTTGGCGGAACTAACGGCATGCGCGGTGGCACATCCCGGCAGGCTCAAGCCCATGATTTCGGCGACGCAACACATGGTGTTTGCGGTTCCGTTCATCGCGCAAGATCCCGGACCCGGACAGACGGAGCATTCGAGCTCGAGCGCCTCCTCATCGGAGTAAACGCCGGTCACCCATTTGCCGACGCCTTCCCGCATGTCGGGGATCGCAACCGCCTTTCCCTGGAAAGAGCCGGGCATCATCGGGCCGCCCGTTAGGAGCACCGAGGGAAGATCAAGCCGGACCATCGCCATCATCATTCCCGGCACGATCTTGTCGCATGAGCCGATGCACACCAGGCCATCGAGCTGTTCCCCCTCGGCGATGATCTCGATGCTGTCAGCGATCCAGTCGCGGCTGGGAAGGGTGAAGCGCATTCCGGGGTGGCCGTGGACCACACCGTCGCACAGCGCAATCGTGTTGAATTCCCAAGGAATCCCGCCCGCCTGCCAGATCCCCTTCTTTACCTCCTCTGCCAGGCTCCGGAGATGCACATGTCCGGGATGCATTTCGTTCCAGGAGTTGGCGACCCCTATAAAGGGCTTCTCGAAATCTTCGTCAAGAAGACCGAGGGAGCGAAGGTGAGCGCGGTGTCCGGCGCGGTTCGGGCCGGAGACCACGTTTCGGCTCCGGTATTTCTTGGTGACTTGGAAGAAATCTCTTTTCGTCGTGTCGTTTGCCACAGCACGACAAGTCTTATCCCAAAGTGTGGAGGGAGGCCAAGGAAAAAAGAAGGGGCAAAGCGGAGTTAAGAACGCGTTACAGAGCCGCGCACGCAGTGGAGGGGCTCGCTTTCTGAGTCCCGGAGCGGAGTAA
>Ga0105104_10002916_pt1 | contig 12324 bp, 12 predicted proteins | sample PPLLaktember2015_3_FD_87034 | JGI IMG/M metagenome (GOLD analysis project Ga0105104, IMG submission 87034) | Freshwater sediment microbial communities from Prairie Pothole Lake near Jamestown, North Dakota, USA - PPLs Lake P7 Core (6) Depth... | ecosystem: Environmental > Aquatic > Freshwater >...
CGCTCAGTTATGCCCAAATTCTATCGGTCATCAGCAGAAGCCGGGACCAGGTGGTAAACTTCCATCTCGTTCCCACAACGATGGAAGTGATCATCGGGAAAGCAAGCATTGACAGCCTTGACGATTTACCGCTCGTGCAAATTGCCTATAATATCGACAAGCCGTCCCATCTCTTTTCCAAGCGAATGTTCGATATCCTCGTTTCCGGATTGCTCTTGATGACGGTTTATCCTATTTTTCGATTGTCTTCAGGTTTCGCAAAACCGAAGAAGAACGGTTTTCTTGCCGGGCTGCCGAGTGTTTTTCATGGAACGATGAGTCTTGTCGGGATGCCCGTTCATGAATCACGTCATGTGCAGCCGGCCGGTGCGGATCTGTACCTCGGAAAGCCGGGGCTCAGCGGATTGGTCCAGCTTCAGGATAACCGGATACTATCGGACGACGAACGAACACAATACGGTCTTTATTATGCGCGCAACCAGAGTGTGCTTCTTGATCTTGAAATACTTCTCAAGACGTGGCTGCAATACCGATCGGGTCGAAAGAAATCGCAGAGTACATAAGAGTGTGACAAGGAGATTGTTGTTATGGCAAAGGTTATATTGGATTTTGAACGTCCAATTCTTGAACTTGAACAAAAAATTTTGGAGATGCGCAATTTCGCAGACAACCTCGACATTGCCGATGAGATCGCAACACTTGAACAAAAGGTGGATCAACTCCGTATGAATGTGTACAGCAATTTGACACGATGGCAGCGAGTCCAGCTTGCCCGCCATCCGGATCGGCCCTATACACTGGATTATCTCCAGCTCATGACGGAAGATTTTGTTGAATTGCATGGCGACCGCCGTTTCGGAGATGATAAAGCCATTGTCGCCGGTTTCTGCCGGTTGGACAAGGAAACGGTTCTCATTGTCGGGCATCAAAAAGGAAGAGACACACGCTCCAACATCTACAGAAATTTTGGCATGCCGAATCCCGAAGGGTACCGCAAAGCACTGCGGTTAATGCAGCTCGCTGCCAAGTTCGGCAGACCGATCATCACGCTGCTCGATACACCGGGGGCGTACCCGGGGATTGGTGCTGAGGAGCGCGGCCAGGGCGAGGCGATCGCGCGCAATATGTTCGAAATGTCTCATCTCCCCGTACCGATTATCATCGTGGTCATTGGAGAGGGAGCTTCAGGAGGTGCCTTGGGCATCGGGGTCGGCGATCGTGTACTGATGTTTGAAAATTCATGGTACTCCGTGATATCGCCGGAATCCTGTTCCAGTATCCTCTGGCGGAGCTGGGAATACAAAGAGCAGGCGGCGGAAGCACTGAAGTTGACCGCACCTGATTTGTTGGAGCAAGGCGTCATTGATCGGATTATTCCCGAACCGAAGGGGGGCGCCCATCGTAATCCCAAGCTCATGGCACAGACGCTGAAAACCACGCTGCTGGAAGAGTTGAAAGCGCTGCAAAAAATTAAATCAGATCGGCTCGTTCATCTTCGTGTTGAAAAGTTTTCGAAGATGGGCGCGTGGAAAGAGAAATAAAAAGGGTAAAGGATGAGGTGTGAGGTTGTCGGACCATCACTCGACAGCGAGTTTGAGAGAGTAAATCTCCCCCATATTATAAAATAGATCGTATCAATGATTAAGCATACAACAGAGGTCCGTGTCCGATATGCGGATACGGATCAGATGAAAGTGGTCTATCACGGAAAATATCTTGAATATTTTGAAGTGGGGCGTGCCGCGTTAATCCGGTCGCTTGGACTGCCGTACTCGGAATTGGAGACCCGCGGAATACTTCTGCCGGTCATTGAGGCCTTCGCAAAATATCGAAGACCTGCCCGTTATGACGATTTGCTCTCTATCGAGTCCGTGGTTGCGGAATTACCTCAGGCCACGCTTAAAATTGATTATCAAGTATTTCGAAATCAGGAACAGATGCCGCTTGCAGAAGGGTACACGATCCATAGTTTTTTAGATGTCACGACAGGAAAACCAACACGACCGCCGGGCTATTTTACTCAAATTCTTCAAACGGCTCTGGCAGCATCTGAATAGTAAAAAATGGGATATCTTGAACACCGGCCGCTGATGAGGAACAGCTCATTATTCATCGCACATCGCTCCCCGCACTCCCATGCTCGATAAAATTCTCCGTCTCGGAAAAGAGACTGCTATTTACGGATTGAGCACCGTCGTCGGCCGCCTGCTCAATTTCCTTATTGTCCCTTTTTATGCCAATGTGCTCCTGCCGGCCGAAAACGGCGTGATCTCGAATGTCTATGCCTACATCGCTTTTGCCTACGTCATCTTTTGTTATGGAATGGAACCGGCATATATGCGGTTTGTTTCCTCCATGGAACTGGGCGATAAGAAGCAAAACTTCAGCGTTCCTTTCCTCTCCCTCTTTGTCACTTCCATGTTATTCGCGCTGGCGATCCATGTCCACTCACGTTCACTCGCATTGGTCCTGGGAATCAATCCGGCACAACACTCCTTTATTCAATATGCCGGCTGGATCCTCTGCCTGGACGCGCTGACGGTGATTCCGTTTGCTTCGCTGAGGATGGATCAGAAGGCGAAACGGTTTGCGTCGCTCAAAATATTGAATATCACAGTCAATCTCCTTCTGAATCTCGGATTGATCCTGGGTCTCGGAATGCATGCGGAAGGAGTCTTCCTGGCGAACCTCCTCGCATCCGGTTTTACGTTCCTCGCGATGATGGGGATCGTCGTCCGCCAGTTGACGTTCAAATTTCCCCGTGGATTATATAAGGAGATCCTTCATTTCGGCCTTCCCTACATACCTGCGGGACTGGCAGGCATCGCGATGCAGGTGATTGACCGCCCTATTGTTAAAGCATTGACCAACGACGCGACGCTGGGTATTTATCAGCTCAATTACCGGCTGGGCATTTTTATGATGCTCATTGTCGGGATGTTTGATTATGCCTGGCGGCCGTTTTTCCTGACCCACGCCAAAGATGCGGATGCAAAGCAGTTGTTCGCGAAAGTATTTACATATTTTATCATGGGGGCGATGACCATCTTCCTGGTGATATCGCTCTGGATAGAAGACATCGTTCGAATGAAGTTCTTTGGAAAACAATTTTTTCCGCCGGTTTACTGGCAGGGTGTTGAAATAGTGCCATGGGTACTTCTTGCCTATGTGTTCACCGGAGCGTACGTGGTCTTTGTCGTCGGCATCTATCTCGAAAAGAAAACAAAATATCTTCCGTTTGTCACCGGTGCAGGAGCGCTGCTCAATGTCGGCGCAAATTTTATTCTCATTCCCAGGATTGGCATTTTGGGTGCAGCGCTTTCAACGTTGTTGAGCTATATGGTCATGGCAGCAGGGATGTACGTTGCTTCTCAGCGTTTCTACCGGGTAGAATACGAATGGGTGAAAGTGATGAAGGTTGCCGGATCTGCTGCACTGATATTTATCGTTTTCCGCCTGCTGCAGTTGCAGCCGCTTGATCCGGCCGGACAGTTCGTGAAAGGGATATTGATCATCGCGTTCGGCGCTTCTCTGGTATTCCTGAAGGTGATCGATTCCAGGGAGATAGAGGAAGTAAAAAAGATGGTCCGCCGTCTCACCACACGATAATATCGTGTGAGTGGGTCAGGACTTGCCGGTCAGCAGCGGGAATGAAATAGTGACCGATGTGCCGATGGACGGTGTACTGCCAAATTGGATGTTCCCGCCGTGCATTTCCGTCAGACGTTTTGCAATCATAAGTCCCAGGCCTAATCCCTGCTGTTCGTGGCGTGCCCGGTCGAATTGCATAAACATTTGAATATTCTTGATTTGATCTTCGGACATGCCCCGTCCCTGATCTTTGATGGAGATGGTCCCCATGCCATTGATGCAGAAGGTCGAAAGAACGACCTGCGTACCGGGAACTGAAAACTTAAATGCATTATCCATCAATTGCTGCAGGATATGTTCCAGATATCGTTCGGATATGGCGATGGATATTGGCGAAAGGGACATGACAAGGTCGGCCGGACGGTTGGCGGAAGTTGCAAGCCTTTCTGCGACGCGCTTTGCAATCTCTTGAGCATCTCTGGAACCTTTTTGGCGCGACGCCGTAAGTTTTGCCTGGTCACTCGGAAGGAGCAGGCATTGCGTGTGGATCCAAAATTTTTCCAGGGTCTGATTCATCCGTACTGCCGAATCAAACAATGACTTCGCAATCTCTTTGACCTCTTCCGGATTCATACGGTCATAAGATTGAAGAAGTTCGGTCAATCCCAGGATGCCCGTCATGGGCGTTCGCAGTTCATGCGGCAGGGCACGGGTAATACTTTCACTTAACTCCTCTATGGCGCGCTGTGATTCATTTTTTCTCTTCTCCGCTTCCTCCAGGCGCACCTGAACGGCTTTAATAAAATCATCCACATCGATGGGTTTGAGGATAAAATCGCTGGCACCGAGATTCATCCCTTTTCGCAGGTGAGTGCGCGGGTCTTCTCCCGTTAAAAAAACAAATGGAATTTGGGCTGTCGATTCATGTTTGTGCAGTTCTTCCAGAGTCTGAAAGCCATCCAAGATGGGCATTCGGATATCGCACACTATGAGATCCGGCGGCGCCTTTAATGCCTGAGCCACACCCGCTTTTCCATCTTTTGCTTCTTCCATTTCATATCCAACCATTTCAAGCATCATCCGGATACTCATCCGCATGCCGGCATCATCTTCAATACACAATATTCGTTTTGCCATGAGGAGATCTTTACATTCGTTCGTTGGTAGTGAAATTTCAAAAAACCATATTAGAATTCATTTGATTTCAACAATCGACTGTTCGATGCAATATATACACCAAACGTACCAAATGAAAGAGGTTGAAAAATATGGCTAAAATCCACAAAAGAGGTCAACAGAATAAGTATTAATGACTTGAAATGTAAAATTGTTCATTAATTTGAAAATTTAATGAAGACATCTGTGTAGGCTATCAAAAATTGGTTCACTGATAGACCGGGATTTAGATTTGTGCATTTCTTGACTTTTCTGCTAACTTTATGTATCTTTTGCACTCAAAATTCAAAAAAAAGTATCATTTTTGTTAAAAATAGAGAGGATTTGAAGGTATAACATGGCTTCAACGTCTGATTTTCGTAATGGGATGGTAATAGTCTTTAATGGAGAATTACATAGGATTGAGGAATATATTCACCGTACGCCTGGAAATCTTCGTGCATTTGTTCAGGCGAAGCTTCGAAATCTGAGGAACGGCCGTATTACAGAGACCCGTTTTCGGTCCGGGGAAGAGGTGGAGGAAGTCAGAGTTGAAGTAAAAGAGTTCCAGTATCTCTTCCATGATGGCGCCAGTTATCAATTTATGGATAAAGAGAGTTATGAGCAGATGCCGGTTGACGAAAAGGCACTGGGAGAAGGGGCAAAGTTTCTAAAGGAGGGCGAAACGGTTCAGCTTCAAATGGTCGGTCTGGATATCGTCGGTGCAGAAATTCCACAGCATGTAGAATTACGTGTTACGGAAACCGTACCTGGCGTTAAGGGCGACACGGCCACCGGCGCGTTAAAACCAGCGACTGTCGAAACAGGGGCAAGCATCAATGTACCGCTCTTTATCAACGAAGGAGATGTGATACGTGTTGATACGAGATCGGGCAAGTATTTAGAGCGGGTGAACAGTTAATTGATTGTGCATTCCCATCGAAGAAATCTGCGTTGGAGAGATTTTTTAATACGGAGAACCGATGAACCTTTCTTACATTAAAAAAATTATCAAACTGGTCGAAAATAGTGCTATTGACGAGTTGGAGCTTGAAGAAGAAGGGACAAAAATCAAAGTTGCACGTAATCGTCATTCGGGGATTATGGTACAGGCGCCGAATGCTGCATCGTGGGCGCCGGCTCAAGCCGTTCCTGCGCACCAGCTGACGCAGTCAGAGCCGGCCGTTCCTCCGCCGTCCGCTGTTTCTGCAGAGTTAAAATATCATGAAGTCCGATCTCCCATTGTGGGTACCTTTTATCGTGCTCCGTCACCGGATGCCGAGCCTTATGTCGAGATCGGGCAGGCGGTACAGGTCGGTTCGGTGATGTGTATTGTGGAAGCGATGAAATTAATGAATGAAATAGAATCAGATTGCAGCGGTACGGTCGTGAAAATCATTGCAGAGAACGGCAAACCTGTCGAATATAATCAAGTTTTGTTTTTGATTGAGAAGGCATAGTGATTCATTCTCAATCTGGACACCGCACTCCTTTGTTCAAGAAAATTCTGATAGCCAATCGCGGCGAAATTGCGCTGCGTATTATCCGGGCTGCCCGTGAATTAGGAATTAAAACGGTCGCCGTGTATTCCGAAGCTGACCGCGATTCGCTTCACGTCAAATTTGCCGATGAAGCGGTCTGTATCGGCCCGCCTTCAGGTAAACAAAGTTATCTCAATATCCCCCGGTTAATCGCAGCCGCAGAAGTAACCGATGCCGATGCGATCCATCCCGGCTATGGGTTCCTCGCAGAAAATGCGAACTTCGCCGATATCTGTGCCTCTTCCGGTATTGCTTTTATTGGTCCTCATCCTGACGCCATTACTGCCATGGGCGACAAAGCGTTCGCAAAAGAAACCATGAAAAAAGCGGGTGTGCCGGTCGTTCCCGGCAGTGAAGGCACGATCGCAGGACTTCCTGAAGCAAAAAAGATTGCCGGGGAAATTGGGCTTCCCGTCATCATTAAAGCCACTGCAGGAGGCGGCGGGAGAGGAATGCGCATTGTCCGATCGATGGACGAACTCGAGAATGCGTTCCTCACGGCAAGTCACGAAGCGGAAACGGCATTTGGAAATGCCGCCGTTTATATTGAAAAATATATTGAAGAGCCGCGCCATGTTGAAATTCAAATCATGGCCGATCAGTATGGAACCGTGGTCCATTTCGGAGAGCGCGATTGCAGTATCCAGCGGAGGCATCAGAAATTAGTGGAGGAATCTCCGTCACTGGCGATGACACCGGAACTGCGCGAAGCCATGGGCAACGCGGCAATAAAGGGCGCAAAAAGCGTCAAGTATGTCGGGGCTGGAACGGTAGAGTTTCTCCTGGATAAGGATAAAAGCTTTTATTTTATGGAGATGAATACACGCATCCAGGTGGAGCACCCCGTTTCGGAAGAAGTGATGGGAGTCGATTTATTAAAGCTCCAGATCCAGATGGCTGCCGGCGAACGGCTGAAAAAAACAGTGTTGAAACCGCAATGGCATGTGATTGAGTGCCGCATTAATGCTGAAGATCCGGCAAAGGGATTCCGGCCCAGTCCGGGGAAGATTACCAGTCTTCATTTCCCGGGCGGTTTTGGTGTGCGTGTGGATACCCATATCTATGCCGGCTATATCATTCCGCCGTATTATGACTCGTTGATTGCCAAGCTCATTGTGAAGGCGAAGACGCGGGACGAAGCGATTACGAAAATGTATTATGCCTTGGATGAATTTATTATTGAAGGGATCAAGACAACGATTCCGTTCCATAAGAAGCTCATGATGGACGAAAAATTTAAAAGCGGCGATTTTGATACAAAGTTTATAGAATCATTTGTGTTTGAAGAGTAAATTTTGGACATTCCACGAAGACTGAAACGCCAGAATTTGCGGACCAATGTAACGGCGAACATCTTACCAACCATAAAAAAATTTCTGTGCACAAGAGGGTATTATGAACTTCCCTGAAAATGTGAAATATACGTCCGATCACGAATGGATCCGGGTTGAGGGAAAATTCGGCTGGATTGGAATTACGGATTATGCCCAGGGAGAACTGGGTGATATCGTTTATATCGAAGTTCCCGGGGCAGGTGCGACCATAGAGAAAGGCAAATCGTTCGGAACGATTGAGGCAGTGAAAGCGGTCTCCGATTTATTCGCGCCGGTTTCCGGTGAGATCGTTGAAACAAATGCAGAGACGAAGGACCATCCTGAAGCGGTCAACAAAGATCCTTACGGCGCGGGATGGATGGTGAAAATCGCGATATCCAATCCGGCGCAGCTGGATGCGCTTCTCGATGTGCAGGCATATAAAAAACTGGTAGGAAAATAGTCCGCACACAACACTGAAAATTCTTGGTAAGGCATACGCAGCTGCCTTGGTATGGCTTAAAGGATAGAGAGACCTGTGTGGAACAGTAAATCATCATTTAGAAATCCGTACACGCCATCCTCGAAAGACTCATTTCTCTCGTCGTCGTATATTCTTTACACCTGTTTGATTCTGACGGTGGTCATAACATTTCTGACCTATTTCAACCAGGCGCCGGATATCCATATCATCTTCATCGGGTTCAGTATTATCCTGTTGCTGTTCCTGGCATATCAAAATAGAAAATTGGGCGGATGGCTCAAGCGGCTCAATGCCCTCCTGGAACATTCCTCAAATCCGGTCCAGGTACTGGATGGCAACGGGATCGTTCAATATGCCAATCCTGCGTTTTTAGAATGGAGCGGAATTTGTGAACACTCCATTATCGGGCAGAAATTTTATGAACGCCTGAGCGTCTTGCCCCCAGCAGGGGAGATGGAAAATGTATGGTCCTCGGCACAAGAGGTGCTCCTGTCCGGGAAGGTGTGGATGGGGGAAGTGGAATTTGCGCGGGCAGACGGAAAAATTGCCTTGGCAGAATTGATCCTGTCTCCGGTTCTTGATGCAAACGGGAAACTGTGGGAGTGCGTCGCGTTGCACAACGACCTCGCAGAACAGAAAGAGTTCTCGCGGAAAATGACCGAGACACAGATGCAATATCGCAGCATTGTGGAAAGTTCTCTGGACGGAATTATCGTCGTACAGGATGAGCGGCTGGTGTACGTCAATCCCTCTGCCATCCATATCTTTGGATATGCCTCGATGGAAGAAATGTTCTCGCTTGCTTTTTCAGAGACGGTTGCTCCGTCGAGCAAGCCATTTATTTCAATGACGACGGACGGCCGTGCCTTGGGGGAAGAAGTCCTCAGAAATTATGAATTGCGCGGATTGACGAAACAGGGAAAGATCATAGACCTGGAAGTTAACGCCCATATTATCTCCTGGAACGACCATCCGGCAGTGCAGGCGTCGTTCCGTAATATCACCGAGCGGAAAATGCTCGAACGTGAGCAGGCGCTCTGGTTATGGGAACAGGAAACGTTAAGCAGTATTGACCGGAAACTCATCGGGGTGGTCGATTTACAGAAGATATTGACGGCTATTTTACAGTATACGTTAAACCTGACCCGTTCACATTTTGCAGGCGTTCTGGTGCTCGATGAACTAACGGGCCTGGTTCAATGGAAATCGATGTGCGGCAACACGCTCCAGCACGGGACGGAACTGTTCAGTCCGAACAAGACGCTCCATGAAATTCTAAAAACCGACACACCGCTGATTATTCAAAATTCCAGTTCCAACGCTCAATTTCCGTTCTCCGAGCTTGCTCTTCTCGAAGAAGAAAAACTGGTGACCGTCGCCTGGCTTCCGCTCATGGTCGAAGGGAGGCATAAAGGAATGCTGGTGGTCGGATACCGTCATGTCCACGAGTTTACCGCGCGTGAAATGCGCCTGCTGATCTCTCTCGCAGAGAAACATGCCATCGCCATGGTGAACGCCCAGTTGTATACCGATCTTCTTCAGCGCGAAAAAGAATTGGAATTCCTTTCCGGTGCCCGCGTGCAGGCACAGGAGGATGAACGAAGAAGAATTGCAAGGGAAATCCACGACGGCCTCGGTCAGATGCTCACCGCCATTAAATTCAATCTTGAAATCCTGGAAGATATGATCTCGGCGGGTCAGGAGGAACGGGAGCGCATCGACGATATGAAGAACCTGCTGGACAGCGTGATGAAGGAAGCGCGTGAAATTTCGTACAACCTCATGCCGAGTGTTCTGGATGATTTCGGACTGGCGCCTGCGCTTCAACTATTGGGCGAACAATTTGCAAATCGGACAAATGTGAAGGTTCAGTTTCAATCGTTTGGCCTGACCGACCGGCTGGAGAGCAATCTGGAAATCGGCCTTTACAGAATTGCGCAGGAATCTCTCAATAACATCTCCAAACATGCAGAAGCGACCGAAGTCAATATTCAAATCATTAATCATAACAACGGATTACGGCTCGTGGTCGAGGATAACGGCAAGGGGATCATGACACAGCCGGGTCTCATCCGTGCAACGGACAAAGGCGGCATGGGATTGCCGAGCATGCGCGAACGGGCTTCTTCGTTCGGCGGCGTGCTCACCATCGACTCGACGCCGAATTATGGAACATTGATCACGGTGGAAGTGCCGTTGAATACAGCAGAGCATCATGAATAAAATTCGAATTCTCCTGGCGGATGACCATCCTATGGTCCGAAGCGGCCTGATAAGATTATTAGAGTCGTACAAAGAATTTACCGTCATTGGTGAAGCAGGGGACGGTGAAGAAGCGGTCGAGATGACGCGGGCCATGAAGCCCGATATTGTCATCATCGATCTCTCGATGCCGAAACTTTCAGGAATTGAAGCGACCAAACTGATCAGGAAAAATAATCCCGAGACGAAAGTCCTGGTGCTGACGATGCACGACAACGAAGAATATGTATATCAGATATTTAAATGCGGCGCCGGCGGATATATGTTAAAAAATACAGGACGGGATGATCTGGCCGCGGCGATTCGTGCGGTCGCACAAGGCGGAACGTTTTTCAGCCCGCGGGTCTCGGAAATTATGGTGAACGCGTACCTGCGTAAAGCGGATGCACGGGAAGATCATGCGGCGGACCACGATGATATCCCGCTCACGAAACGCGAAAAGGAAATACTCTTCTTTATCGCAGATGGATTGAACAATACACAGATTGCCGAAAAACTGTTCATCAGCGCACGGACGGTTGATACTCACCGCACGAACATCATGCACAAACTGGACATCCACGATGCTGCCAATCTGGTCCGGTATGCCCTCGGCAAAAAGGGAAAACAACGGTTATGAATGTGATCACCTGAGAAAAAATACCGTACAGTCCTGCTGTCTCTTTATCAATGATTTGCACTCTTCACTAACCATTCAGATACGTTAACCGATTTCCGCGGCACCTCTCTATTAATATCAAAAAAAGTTTTTCATCACTCTATATAGTCCTAAAATTCATTTTCTCTTTTCTTCTACGGTAAAGAGCCGCTCACCCTGATAATGTGACTCATTTTAAAACCCCCATTTCACCGAAATCAGCCGATTTTCTCAGAATACTTGGTAACGTCTTGTAAATAATTACGGTAATTACCGTAGAGGCCTACGGTAGCACCTGTATTGTTTAAAATACGGTGATCAAACGATTCGCTTCAACTCATCGAAACCTATATTTACCACGGATAATAAAGGCCTTTCTCCATTTTCAAAGGGTATACCTATGAGCCAAATTAAAGTTCTCATCGCCGATGACCACCGGGATTTCAGGAAGGTTGTCCATGATTTTCTAGATCGGCTGCCAAATGTTTCCGTTGTCGGAGAGGCAACGGACGGGCATGATGCCGTCAGGAAAGTGGAGAATCTCATCCCTGATGTTGTGCTCATGGATATTTCGATGCCTTTAATGAATGGAATCGAGGCAACGCGGATAATCAAACAGCGATGGCCGGCGACGAAAGTGCTCATTGCGACGAATCATGACGATCCGTTGTACCGCAAGCAGGCGCTCGATGCGCGGGCAGATGGATTTATCCTCAAGGCTTCCATGAAGCCATCGCTCGAAGCGACGTTTGGAGTACAGCCTCCGACCATTCCGGTACCGTCAGATGTATCCATACAATAGAAAATCATATCAATAAAAACTCATCATAAGGAGCAATGCCATGTATAAATTAAAAATTCTTTTAGCGGACGATCACGACAGCTTCCGCCGGATCCTCATTGCGTTTTTACGAGCGCAAAAAAATATCGAGGTCGTCGGAGAAGCCGTCAATGGACAGGAAGCGGTCGAACAGACCGAACGATGCCATCCCGATCTCGTCCTCATGGATATTCATATGCCGAAGCAGAATGGTATTGAAGCAACCAAGGCGATCAAAAACCGATGCCCCGGCACGAAAGTATTTATCCTTTCGATGGATCCGAGCGAGTTTTATCGCAGGAACACACAGGAATTTGCCGATGGATTCATTGCAAAATCATCCATAAAGAATGCGCTGCTGCGGGTATTGGCGTGTGAACAGACGAATTATGAGTTGGCAAATGCAGTTGCGGCATAATGATCTGAGAACATTTTAAAGTCATCGCTCGCATGAATATTCTTAAACACATATTTCCCCGCGTCCTTTCGTGCGCTCTCGGTGTACTGGCGATTTCACTCAC
>Ga0105104_10002917_pt1 | contig 12322 bp, 13 predicted proteins | sample PPLLaktember2015_3_FD_87034 | JGI IMG/M metagenome (GOLD analysis project Ga0105104, IMG submission 87034) | Freshwater sediment microbial communities from Prairie Pothole Lake near Jamestown, North Dakota, USA - PPLs Lake P7 Core (6) Depth... | ecosystem: Environmental > Aquatic > Freshwater >...
CGCGGTACCTGGTCAGTTTCTACTGACGTAATAAAGCCATGCTTGTATTCACGGCCTACCAGTTCATCCAGCGATTTAGTTGCTATGGTCATATTGACTCCTCAAACTTTACCGGACAGGTTAACTAACAAACCCATTCAATTAAGTTGACTAATTTAGTATACTATTAGTTCAGGTTTTGTAAAGGCATGGCAATCGCCAAACCTTCAGCATTATTAATGGTCATATTGCCATGCAGGAATCGGCATAGGCTGTGGGTAACTGACATGGCAATCAATCCAGGAGACAGCATCATGAACAAAATGAATCTAACTGCAAAAAAGTGCACACCTTGCCAGGGCGGGATCCCACCCATGACACGTGAGGTTGCAGAAAAATATCTGCCTGAAGCGCCTGGCTGGGAATTGCTTGACAATGCAACCAGGTTGAAACGAACCTTTAATTTCAGTAACTTTGTAGATGCAATGAGATTGGCACAACAGGTTGGTGAGTTATGCGAAACAGAAGGCCATCATCCAGATATTTCAGTTGGGTGGGGGTACTGTAAAGTCGAATTTCAGACACATAAAATCCATGGCCTGCACGAGAATGATTTTATTATGGCGGCCAAGGTCAACAAGTTGGCTGACCCGGCTAACAAAGGCGCAAGCTCCATAACCACGCATTGATGCAAAAGACGTTATGTCGGACTGTAGTTAAAGCCAGGGGCCTGTATACGGCTAGTCCAGTTCAATGATTCCGTCGAAACTGATGTTGAGGTTTGCCAGGCCGATTGTCAGCGACATTTTTGCAGGCAATTTCTCGTTGCCATTGAGATGCCCGTTTGCAATAGCCTGCGCCACGGCCTGTTCAATTTCGTGCTGAGAACTGACCCCCACCATTTTCAAGAACCTACGGATACTCATATTGAAAGCATCATCGTTCATAGCACACTCCTTTGTTAACCGTTAACAAACATGGACGATACTGGCATTAAATCTTAAAGCAATCAAATCCCCAGCACGTCAGGTAGATTCACAACTGAATCGATAATCAAATCCGGTTTGACTGCTGATGCATCCGCGTAGCTCTGCCGGTATTTGCCAGTCCTGACCAGAATCCCTTTCAGGCCGGCACCTTGGCCGCCTGCGATGTCTGCATCGATATCATCACCTATGATGGCTGCTTCATCCGCTTTTAGCCCCATGTCATCTAAAGCAATCTGAAAGAAGTCCGCAGAAGGTTTCCCGATAATCATCGCCTTGGCGCCGCTGGCGTATTCCAGTCCATCAATAAATCCGCCAATATCCATCTGCAGTCCTTGCTCTGTTTGCCAGAAGCGGTTTTTATGGATGGCGATAAGTTTTGCGCCATGCATCAGGCAATTAAAAACTTCGTTCAACAGTGGATAAGACCAAGCGCTGCCTATGTCACCGACCACTATGTAATCTGCCGCTGTATCCGATTGGCGAAATTCTTTAAAGTCTTTTTTAATATCTTCCGCCAGCAGCAACCTGCAAACTGGGTCATGCTGGCGTTTCAGATAAAGTAAGGTAGCCTGCGGCGCACTGATAATTTCATTGGCAGGAATTGAGAAGCCCAGCGCATTGATTTTTTGCTGTAAAGATGCCAAAGACAATGTGCTGGTGTTTGTGACAAAACGGCATGGAATCCCGCTGGCTCTAATTTTTGCTATGGCCTCTATGGCACCTTCAATAGCTTTTGAACCAATGTAAAGAACCCCATCCAGATCAAACAGGATGCCTTTGATGGACGATAGTGCATTCATATTTTTAACTTCACCTTTTCAATATCACTGGCAGAATTAGGTATAGTTAAAACTATACAGCTTTTTGCCTGGCTTATGACAGTTGCCCATGACGTTTGTTTAGTGGCGCTAGTTTCAGAATGTAGCAATGGTTTAATGTGACAACATCGTTGAATATCGCTCCTGAACCTTAGCCAAATAAACTAAAGTAAATACACTGTTGAGACTGAAATGCGCCGTATAAAGCAGCGCTGCAATGTTGAAGTTTGGTGTTCATCAGGTTGCAAATCCTTACAAAAGGCTACGGCTATTTATACGTGCGAGGCCGTACATACTTCATTCGACCTTTAGTCGATACTTACATTGAATTAACTGACACAATTAACTGCATGGCGCGTTCGTGAAGATAGATGTGAATTGAAATTTATTTGAGGCATACAGCTAAAAACGTGTCTTCTTACTATCAGTAACTTATGGAGTAAATAGCAATGAACAATATCAATGTAGCTGACAAAGCAAATTCTTCCAATGTGACAAAAGAACAGTTAATGGCTGATTTCAATGTGGTGATTTCAGATGCAGAAGCCTTGATTAAAGCCACAGCCAATCAAGGTGGCGAAGCGGTAGCCGCTGTGCGTGCCAAAGCCGAGAAGTCTCTCACTATTGCTAAGGCAAAGATGACTGCTACTGAGGGTGCACTGCTGGCCAGAGCCAAAGCGGCATCCCAGGTAACCGACAATTATGTTCACGAGAACCCCTGGCAGACCTTGGGCGTTGCTGCCTGCTTTGGACTCTTTGTCGGGTTTGTCCTAGGCCAGCGTTAGTTAGGGCAGCGCTAGCCAACTTATCCGTGTTGAACATAAGTTGGATTTAGGGTTATCGGTGTTTGAGCAATGCAACAAGCTGGCTGACTTGTCCATGTTCTATCGATCATGATTGTAATGATGTTGTTTTAGACATAGCAAAGTTGTTATATCCAAGTTTGTGCATGTACCTGCCAGCCTTTTGCTACCGGTAAATTACCGGTTTAAATGACCGTTGCAGCGATGGCAGTTTATTAAACAGGAGGTCAGTAAAATGCGCTATTTTCTTATTGGTTTATCTCTGGTTTTCTGCCTAACGGTTTCATCATGCGCCAGCCCGCAGCGCTACGACAATGTTTCCGTCAACATTGGAATTAACGTACCAGTTTATCCGCGACTCGTTCTGGTGCCAGGCTATCCTGTTTATTATGATCCTCAAATAGATCTTAATTACTTTTTTTATGATGGTTTGTACTGGGTATTTGTCAGTGACAACTGGTATGCGAGCAGCTGGTACAACGGGCCTTGGGATATCGTAGAACATCATTATGTACCATTGTATGTACTACATGTTCCGGTACGCTACTACCGTCAGCCTCCTGCATATTTTCGCGGCTGGCATGCCGATGCCGCACCGCACTGGAATGAACGCTGGGGCCGTGATTGGGAAACGCGTCGAAGTGGGTCGGATCAATGGGGCCGCAGCAGCTCCGCCCCTGAACCTGCGCCATTACCCAGTTATCAACAGCAATATTCTGGGGACCGTTATCCACGAGAAGTTGAACATCAACACTCAATTCGTTCAGAGAATTACCGTTACCAGCCGCGTGAGGCCGTAACACAGGAACGTTTTAAACAGCGAAGTAAAGGACAAGGGCAAGGAAACGACGGTCGCAGGAACGAAGACAGAGGGCGGGACCGCCGGTAAGAGATACATGAAATTAGTTATTGTGCAATGTGTCAGTGCCGTGGTGACGCTTAGGATAGGCTAAAACTCAGGATAGACTAAAACTTAGGAAAGACTGAATGTATGCAATTAAATTCGTGGCCGTTGCGCTGATTAGTCTGGTTGTCTAGCAATTAAACTGTACAATTTCTAATCATGCTGCAAATTGTTAGTCTTGTGGCGCATTGTATAAAATACCTCATGAATCCTGAAGATTTACAACTTTTAGTCAGCTATATGATGCCTTATGGTAAATACAAAGGCCGGTTAATCGCTGATTTACCCGGTCAATATTTGAATTGGTTTGCCCGTGAGGGATTCCCCAAGGGGGAGCTAGGCCGGTTATTACAGCTGATGCAGGAGATCGATCATAATGGGCTCTCGCCTCTACTCGAACCGCTAAGAAAAAATCATAAAGCAGTTGATGCGTAACCCGTGAGGGTACTTGCGACGTGTAGGCATTTAGTAGTAGTTTGTGATGTGGCGCAGACGAGGTCTCGCGTACTATTATATGAACAACCATCGCAGAATGGAGAGTGTTTTGGGCAAATCAGGGGTAGCTCGCTGGAAATGGCGGGGAGGCGCGGCTGCGGTCATTTTGATGCTGAGTGTACCAGTCTACTCGGCTGAGGATGCAAGCGATCCACAGGTCCGTATCCGCAACCTTGAAAAACAAATGCAGCTTATGGCAGAGCAGCTCAAGGCGCTGCAGGAACAGCTAGCACGCGATGTGCAACCTGCAACAACTACTGCAACTCCAACAGTCAAACCTACTGTCAGTAATCCGGTTGAGGCCTCGTTCAAGAACGGACTCGTGTTGCGTGATGCAACGGGTGACTGGGCTCTGCGCTTGTACGCACGGGCGCAATTGGATTACCGCCATTTTTCACCGGATGAATTCTCGGCCGATACCTTCAGTATGCGTCGCGCCCGTATTGGCACTATCGCGACGTTTTTTGAGGACTTTACGTTACGGGTCGAGGGCGAGTTTTCCGATGCCAATACCAAGCTTAACGATGCCTATCTGGACTACACCCATTTCAAACCAGCCATGCTGCGTGCCGGCCAGTTTAAAACCATGTATGGTCTGGAGCGCTCGCAGGGGGCGATGGATTTGAATTTTATGGAGCGCGCCTTGTCGGAAAGCTTGCTGGGAGCAACGTTTGACCGTGGTGTGATGCTACATGGGGCGCCGGTTAACGGGCTCTATTACAACTTGGCCTATGTAAATGGCAGTGGACAAAATATAGACGAAACAAACGCCAAGTCTGACAGTAAAGATAGTTCATTGCGCGTAGTGGGAAATCTGGCTCAATGGGTAGGGTGGACAGATAGCGTGGTGCATCTGGGCGGCTTTTATGCCAATGGCCGACAAGCGGCTGGATCTACGGTGCCGACATTGCGTACTGAAGGACGCGGGGTGACGTTTTTCTCTACAGCCAATAATAATACTTTTGCTACCGGAGTTGACCGTACGCTAAGCGGGTTTGAATCGGCAATTGCCTATGGGCCAGTCAAGTATCAGGGCGAATATATACGCGCCGGTTTTGATGACGGTAATTTTGAGCGCGATATGTCTGCCTGGTATGCTAGCCTGCAGTGGCTGGTCACCGGCGAGCATTATGCCGACATCTACAAGAGCGGTGCATTTGCGGGCATTGTTCCCAAAAATAATTTTCGTTATGACAGCAGCGGCTGGGGTGCGCTTGAACTTGGTGCACGCTATACGCATTTTGATGCTGCAGATTTCAGGAGCCTGTTGGCGAACAGCGGCAGCGTTATTTACACAGACGGCGCCGATGCCTGGACGCTGGGGGCGAAATGGATTTTAAATGCATATGCCCAGCTGCAACTGAATTACGTACATACCAGCTTCGACACTCCGATTACTTTGAATGGAAAAACAGACGATTATGAAGATGCTATGAACATGCGAATGCAGTTCGATTTTTAGGCTGCAATCGGTGAAGAATAAGGAGCGTAGAATGTTTCACAGTGGCTGGGCCTGGGCGCTGTCCCTAATGTTGCTGGTTTCCTGCGGGAGGCAGGAAGAGGTGGCATATCAGCCAGCATTTACTGCAAAACCCAAGGATCATGTTAAGGAATATGTGGTTGGGATTCATCCATTGCACAATTCACAGCGCCTGGTTGAAGTCTATGGTCCGATAGTGGAATACATTAACCTCCATATTCCAGAAGCAGGTTTCAGGTTGGAGGCTTCGCGTAATTATGAAGAGTTTGATAAAAAGCTATATGCAGGGCATTTCGACTTTGCCATGCCTAATCCTTATGAGACTGTTCGTTCGATTAAGTATGGATATCGTGTGTTCGCAAAGATGGGCGATGACGAGGAATTTCGCGGCATCATTATAGTGCGCAAAGACAGCGGTATTCGAGAAGTCGCCGACCTTAAAGGCAAGGCAGTGTCTTACCCGGCAGAATCGGCACTCGCGGCGACTATGATGCCGCAGTATTACCTGCATACTCATGGCATTAATGTGAATCGCGATATTGAAAATCGCTATGTAGGCTCACAGGAGTCCTCAATCCTCAATGTATTACGTGGCCACGTAGCGGCTGGGGCAACATGGCCGTTGCCATGGCGGAGTTTCGGTGCCGAGCATCCTGAAATGGCTAGCCAATTAGAGGTGAAATGGCAGACGGCGCCATTGCTGAATAATAGTTGGGTGGTACGTCAGGATGTTCCGCAGCCCATTGCCGAGAAATTCAGGGCTCAACTATTGAGTTTGGGCGATAGTCAGGAAGGCCAGCGTATGCTGGCACGATTACCGATTTCTCGATTTGAACCCGCCACAAATGATACTTATCGCCCAGTAGTAGATTTTCTCGAAATTTTTTCAAAAGATGTGCGGGTGGTTGAATGGTAAGTTTTTTACATTCCTTCCGAATGATGCGGGAACGCATTGTTGTGTTTTGGGGGCATTCAATTCGCAGGCAGTTGGTGTGGTCATTTGGGCTTGTGACACTGCTGGTGATGTTGAGCTTCGGCTATCTAATGTTCACTCAGCAGCGCGACTTTCTATATAGCACAGACGCTGATCGTGCCACAGGTCTGGCCCATGCGCTGGCTGCCAGTAGTGCTTCTATGGTATTGGCTGACGATATCGCAGGGCTGCAGGAAGTATTGCTTGGCTTTTCCGATACGCCTGATCTCAAATTTGCATTTGTGCTGTCGTTGCAAGGTGAGGTGCTTGGCGCGACCAATGTGAATCTGGTAGGCCGCTATATCAATGATACGGTAAGTAAAAGGCTGTTAGGCGCGCCAGCAGAGCTCACGGTGTTGATTAGTGAGAAATCTCTGGTTGATGTAGCAATGCCAATCATGGCGGGTGACCGCCACATTGGCTGGGCGCGGGTTGAAATGACGCGCCGGTCTTCTAATGCAAACCTGAATCTTTTAGGGTGGACCGGGGCAGGTTTTTCACTGTTGGCGGTACTCGCTTCCTTTATGGTGGCGGCCTGGCTGGCTTGGCGCCTGACGCATAAGCTGTACCATTTGATTGGCGTGATGAAGGCCGTTGAGGGGGGTGATCGTGATGTGCGTTCCACCATTGCAATGCGCGATGAGGTTGGCAAACTTGCACGCAGTTTCAATAGAATGTTAGATACGCTGAATGAGTCTGAACGCCAGTTGGGCAGGATTAATAGTTTATATGCCGCATGGACGGAGAGCAGCGAAATTATTGTCCGTCAAAAAAATGAGAATCAGTTATTGAATAGTATCTGCCGTGTATTGGCTGATCGAGTGCCTTTTGAACTGGTTTGGATTGGTGTGCCAGGGGACGATGGGTGGATTAAGCCTATTGCCTTCAGCGGAATATCTTCAAGCTATTTAGATATGGTCAGTATCTCTACGGATGCAAACAAGCCGGAAGGGCGGGGGCCGGCGGCAACCGCCATTAGGGAAGGTTTCCCCCGAGTGTTTAACCGGTTTCTAGAAGATACTAACGCTTACTGGCATGATTCCGCAGTGAGGTTTAATTTCAATTCCGTAGGCGCCTTTCCGCTTTCCCGGGGCGGAAAGGTTTACGGCTGTATTGCGGTTTATTCTAGCGAATTTAATTTCTTTTTACCTGAGTTAATCAGTTTAATGAGCGGTTTGGCAGATGATATTACCTTTGCACTGGATAATCTGGATCGTGAGCATCAGCAGCACGCCGCAGCGATAAAATTGGAGCAAGCGGCTACGGTATTTGAGCACAGCATGGAAGGAATTTTGGTCACGGATGCTGATAACAAGATTATTTCTGTCAATCGCAGTTTTGTTGAAATTACAGGCTATAGTCCAGAGGAAGTCATTGGCCGCAATCCTAGAGTACTTTCTTCCGGACGACAGGATAATGAATTCTATGACCAAATATGGGAAAGCATTGCTGCAACAGGAAGCTGGCAAGGAGAAGTTTGGAACAGGCGCAAGAACGGTGAGGTTTATCCTGAATCGTTGACTATTATCCGCGTTGAAAATGCCGAGGGTGCAGTGATTAATTATCTGGCAATTTTCAGTGATATTTCCGAGCGCAAATTGGCTGAGGAGCGCATCCAGCAATTGGCACATTATGATGTGCTGACAGGCCTGCCCAACCGGATACTGTTCAGTGACCGCTTAGAGCAAGCCATGATTTTTGCACAGCGTAATCATGTTAAAGTTTCGCTGCTATTTCTGGATATTGACCGCTTTAAGCAAATTAACGATACATTAGGGCACGGGGTTGGTGATCAGTTATTGCAAAGAGTGGCACAGCGCCTACTGGATTGCGTGCGGGAACAGGATACGGTATCGCGTCAGGGTGGGGATGAATTTATTGCGATATTGCCTGAAACGGATGTCGCTGGCGCCGAATTGGTTGCAGAGAAAATTCTGCAATCTATTGTCCAGTCGTATTCTATAGAAGGGCATGATCTGCGAATTACAGCCAGCATCGGCATTGCGGTATATCCTGATCATGCACAAGATTCTGAAACCCTGATTAAGTATGCAGATGTGGCGATGTATCAAGCCAAAGAGGGCGGCCGCAATCGCTATCTGCGTTTCGACCCCGGTATGAATGCCAGTGCTTATGAACGTCTCAAGCTTGAAACGGCTCTGCGCGTGGCGATAGAGCGCAATGAAATGCGTGTTTTTTATCAGGCGCAAGTTGATCTGGTAAATGGCCATGTTATTGGGTGTGAAGCGCTAATTCGTTGGCAACATCCGGAAATGGGCATGATCTTACCGGAAAAATTCATTCCACTGGCAGAAGAGACTGGGCTGATTGTTTCAATCGGTCATTGGGTGCTGGAAGAGTCGATTAAGCAATGTCGCGCATGGCGTGATGCTGGGTTTCAGGCGTTGTCAGTGTCGGTGAATCTTTCGACCCTTCAATTCAGGCAGCGTAATTTGTCGTCACAAATCAATGATTTGTTACAGAAGTACGAATTGCCCGCCAGCATGCTCGATCTCGAGATTACGGAAGGTATCCTTATGCAGGGTGTGGAGCGCATACTCGTGACTTTGCATGAACTGTCCGCGATGGGCGTTACAATTTCGATTGATGATTTTGGCACTGGTTATTCATCGCTTTCTTATCTCAAGCGATTCCCCATTCAAAAACTGAAGATTGATCAATCATTTGTGCATGATATGACGACTGATAGCAGCGATGCAACCATGGTGCGAACCATCATTTTGATGGCGCACAGTTTGAAAATGCATGTGACCGCGGAGGGGGTGGAAACGGAAGAGCAAGTAGATTTTCTGCGACAATGCGGGTGCGAGCGTGCTCAGGGGTACTACTTTTCGCGGCCAATACCAGCTGATGAGTTCGAGAAATTGTTACAGCTGGATAGATTTAAATCAAAAGGCTCTCTACCGATTCTGGATCATTTACTCAATTAGCTTGTATTTCTGTTTTTTTTAAGTGAGTGGCGCTCTATCTGTATTCATTGCTATTCTGCGCAAATAAATTCCCGCAAATAAATTCCCGCAAATACATCCCCGCAAATACATCTTAGTTCCTTGGTCCTAAAAAATCCTGTTTGCCTAGTTCAACCCCATTGTGGCGCAGAATGTTGTAAGCCGTAGTGACATGAAAATATACATTGGGAATGACCCATTTCAGCAGGTAATCCTGTCCGCTAAATTTAAGGTCAGTATTGCGCAGGGCGATAGTAATTTCGCGTGTCTCACTGCCTACTAACTGTTCTGGCTTAATAGAGTCTAAAAATACGATGGTTTTGGCTAAGCGAGCTTGGAGTTCGGCAAAAGTGGTTTCATTGTCTTCATATTTAGGGATTTCTGCGCCGGCTAATCTGGCTGCCGCACCTTTGCTCATGTCTGTAGCAATCTGTACTTGTCGTGTGAGCGGGTACATGTCTACAAACAGGCGTGCATTCAGCAATACATGATGTTCAACCTTTTTTGTATCTGCATATGCTTCCGCCTTTTTTAAAATTGCAGAAAGATTGGTGAGTATGCGTTTGAGCGGTGGGATTGTGGCATCGTAGATAGATAACATGATTGCGCTCCTGAACGTTAGCTTTAAAGTTTAATGGATATCATGATGAAAAGGGTGATGTAGGCGCAATGTATTATAATTATATAAAACTAAATCGCGAGTAGTTGCAGTCAGCAGCAGTTTTTAAAGTTTGAAAAGAATCACATTAAAATGTGATGTCTCGTGAGCAATACCAATAAGTGATTAATTTTATATGGAGTAACTGTAATGTCTAATATCCCTGCATGCCCACAATGTACTTTGGAAAATACCTACCCAGATGGTGCGAACTACGTGTGCGCAGATTGTGGTTTTGAATGGCCAATGAACCAAATTGCTGAAGCTGACGATGCTGAAGCTGTCGTGAAAGATGCCAATGGCAATGTTCTAGCGAACGGTGACGCTGTAGTGCTTATCAAGGATTTGAAGGTAAAGGGCTCCTCTACCGTACTCAAAATGGGTACCAAGGTGAAGAGTATTCGTTTAGTGGGTGGCGACCATGAAGTGGATTGCAAAATGGATGCCGGTAATTTTATGCTGAAAGCAGAATTTCTGAAAAAAGTATAATTGAACAGGATTTGTTACTAGTCCTGTGGTTCACAATATTATGAGTCCTGTGTTTTACAATATTAAAGGTGTAATCACTTATGGCCGTAGTGCAAATCCAAATGAATAAACCCAATCTAGCCAAAGGCATGGCTTTGTTTAATCTTGGGTTTCGCCCATTCTTTTTAGGGGCGGGTATTTTTGCGGTACTGTCCATTGCCTGGTGGATGTTGATTTATACCTCTCATAGCATGGTGCAGATTACCCGTATTTCTGCCAGCCAATGGCATGCACACGAGATGCTGTATGGTTATGGCTTGGCAGTAGTCGCAGGTTTCTTGCTTACTGCCGTTAAAAACTGGACCGGTGTACAAACCCTTCATGGCAAATTTTTAATGGCATTGTTCGCGCTATGGTGCATTGCAAGGATATTGTTTTTGTTCGGTACCAGTTTGCTGGCTTGGGCTGCGCTGGCAGATGTCCTGTTTGGATTGTCACTGGTCATTGCTATTGCCTACCCCATTATCATGGCAAAACAATGGCAGCAACTTGCAGTGGTAACCAAGGTATTGCTGCTGTGGATTGGCAATCTGGTTTTTTATCTTGGGTGTTATGGCTTGGTAACTGATGGCATGCTGTATGCCATTAACGGAGCTGTACTCTTGTTCATCAGCCTGATTTTAATGATTGGCCGCCGTGTCATCCCGTTTTTTATTGAGCGCGGTGTTGCACATTTGGTTGGTGGCAATAAAGTCACGCTTAAACAGTACAAGTGGCTGGATATCAGTATTTTTGTGATGTTTTTTGCTTTGTTTATCAATGAGATTTTTGTACATGCCATCTATTTAACATCATGGATAGCGTTAGTTTTATTCGGGTTAAATGGCTATCGTCTGTGCAATTGGCACACTCCGGCTTTGTGGCGTGTACCTTTGCTGTGGGGCTTATATTTGTCGTTGTGGATAGTTAATTGCGGCTTTTTGTTTTACGGGCTGCAATCACAGTTTGCCATTCCGTCTATTTTAACGTTGCACCTGTTTACCATTGGCGGCATTGGGTTGATGACAATCGGTATGATGTCGCGGGTAGCATTAGGGCATACCGGGCGGGATATACAAAAAGCTTCGCCCTGGCTTAAGCTGTCTTTTGCCGCAGTCGGTGCAAGTGCCCTGTTTCGGATTGTTGTGCCCATGCTTGCCATGGAAAGCTATACAAATTGGGTAGTGATTTCCGCAATTTTCTGGATAGTTGGGTTTTCCGTATTTCTGGTGATTTACGCACCCATTTTATATAGACCCAGAGTGGATGGTACGTTTGGCTAGGCTGTGTATTTGGGAAAGCTACACTCTTTCATTGAGCCATTTTTCCAATACCACCACGATGTAAGCCTGTTCTGCCAGTGTAAGCTCTCGTCCTTGTGGAATCTGGTGCCATTTGTGCAGGCAGCCACGACAACAACAGGCAGTGGCATGCTGCGCAACAAAGACCGGATGACCACGCATAGGCGTCTGTTTGCCATCGTTAGCAATCACCGCTGGCGCCAGGCGGCTTTTAATAAAGTCTTCAGCATGATCCAGCACCGTTGATAAACCTTTTTGCTGCAGATAAGCTAGGTCTTTATGGTTCAGCTTAAAGCCCGACCTGAATGGCGATTTAGCCAAAGCTGCAAAGAGTTCATCTAAGTCACGCATAACTTTATATCACGCATCGTTTTAATATATTTTATGATCTTAATGTAGCTGATGTAGTTCTAATTTGCGTAATTTTGGTGCAAGTCTGCTGGTAA
>Ga0105104_10002918_pt1 | contig 12320 bp, 6 predicted proteins | sample PPLLaktember2015_3_FD_87034 | JGI IMG/M metagenome (GOLD analysis project Ga0105104, IMG submission 87034) | Freshwater sediment microbial communities from Prairie Pothole Lake near Jamestown, North Dakota, USA - PPLs Lake P7 Core (6) Depth... | ecosystem: Environmental > Aquatic > Freshwater >...
CCTTCAGCCGCCCCTGGCGTGAAGCAGATGAGAGCCGGGTCAACGTTATACGGGACGTCGTGAATCAGCGTCCCATCTTTGTCGAGGAAGACTGCAGGTGAAGGCATAGGTGAAAGCCGAAGGACCCCAAGGACCCCAAGGACCCCAAGGACCAGTGACATCGACGGATGCCTGCATTCCGCGATGTCACTGGTCCTTGAGGTCCTTGAGGTCCTTGAGGTCCTTGCTGTCCTTTACGGCCAGGACGTCTCCCGCATCGGAATCACGGTAATCTCCGGGATCACCGTCTCAATCGGCTGCTGGAGCACGAACTGAACGGCTGCTGCCACATTGGCCGGATCCTGAAGGACATTCGGATCCAGGTCAGGGAACCGGTCGAGGAGGAAGGGCGTGCGCATCCCTCCTGCGATCAGCGCGGTCACCTTGATGTTGTTCTGCCGGCCTTCGACGTGAAGAGCGTGGCTGAAGCCGAGCAGTCCCCACTTGCTGGAGTGGTAGGCTGCGGCGTTCGCCCACGCTCGTTTCGCGGCCGTCGAGACGATATTGACGATGCAGCCGTCGCCCTGTTTCTTCATAATGGGGAAGACCTGTTTAGCCATCAGGAACGGGCCGCGAAGATTGATCCGCAGGATACAGTCCCAGTCGGCAACCGACAGCTCTTCGATCGAGACGGTCCTGTCCACTCCGGCGTTATTGACGAGGACGTCGAGACGGCCGTATTTCTCGACCACGCCCTGCACGGTTTCCGCCACCTGGTGTTCGTCTCCGACATCCAGGGCCCAGGGCTCTGCGACTCCGCCTTTCGCCTTGATAGCCTCAACTGTCTCGACGTTGGCGCTCTCATTTACGTCCGCGGCGACGACCGTAAGACCGGCCGTCGCGAGTCTCTCGACGATGGCCTTACCGAGTCCCTGCGCGCTCCCGGTTACGATTGCCACTTTTCCCGCTAGGTCTTGCATACGTTTTATTACCCCCGTTGGAAGCTGATTCGCGGCCCGCATTGGCCCCGTCCAGGTTCCCGCGCCTGCCGGAGGACTTGACTTTCGAACGTCCGATCTTGGCGGCCGGAAACTGAGCCACATTTGTAAAGTGAGTCTCTGAGGCGAGACGTTCCTCCACGAGTTCACACAGGAGGTGAATGATGACGAGCTGACTCTGAAGGATATGCTCACGCTCTCCGGATGGGACGATGATAGCTATGTCCGCCGCCTGGGGCAGATCTCCGGAGTTCTGGCCTGTCAGGGCGATGGAGTGCAGACCCTGGTTGCGGGCGGAACGAAACGCAGCCAGAACGGAACGGGAGCGCTTCGTAGCGGTGATGCCAATGAAAACGTCTCCCGCCTTACCGACTGTCTCTATGTGACGGAGCAGCAGGCTCTCATGCTCGCGATCCACGGCAGCAAACGGATCTGCGAACGTCTCCGAGACCATGACCGCCGGCAATCCGACCCGTTCTTCATTCTTGAATCTGTCAACGAACTTGGAGGTCAGCCGTAAGGCTTCCATGCCGCTCGGACCACTCCCGGAAATCAGAATGCGCCCGCCTCGCGCGATGCAATTGCTAACCAGATCCGCGGCGTCCAGCAGGGCGGGCGTCACGCGCCTTCGCGATTCCTGAAGCACTTCGACCAGCTGATCGAAACTCCGATTCAACACTGTAACCAGCTGCGTTTGTTCCTGACGCCTGCTGCGGGTCGGAGCCAGCACCTCTTCGTAGACGGCAGCCATGCTGCTCGCGACTTGGTGCCAGGTAAACAGGTCATTGGCCCGCCTGATCGCCTGGCGGCTCAAAACACTCATCAACTTCGGGTGTTCGTAGAGATGGGCGAGGCGCTCTGCCAAGGCATCAGCGTCTTTCGGGCGGACCAGGTATCCGGTCTCACCATCACGGACAGTGAATTTGATGCCACCTACGTTCGATCCCACCACCGGAGTTCCGCACGCCATGGATTCGACAGGTGTGATACCGAAAGGCTCGTACCACGGGGTCGTCACAAAAATATCAGCGGCGCTGTAGTAGTACTTTAGGGACTCGCGGCCGCGGCGACCCACAAAGGTCACCCTCTCGGCGACTCCTTCCTCTTTGGCGATCTCACGGAGCCGGCCGATTTCGGGAGTTACCGCCGGATCCGGCTCTTCGGACTCCCCTCCGACGATGTGCATGCAGGCTTCGATTCCGTGGTTCTTGACGAGCCGAGCGAAGCCGCGAATAGCCGTATCGATACCTTTTCGCGGAACCAGGCGACCTAACTGAAGGATCACGCGCTCCTCTGGCGGCAGTCCTAAAGCGAATCGTGCAAGCGGCTTGCTGATGGGCCAGATCTCGGTAGGGTCAAAACCGCAAGGGACGATGGTGACCTTGGCCGGGTCAGCATTGTAGAGACGGATCAGGTCCTCTTCGTCCTGTGGACACTCGGCAATGATCCGATCCGCGGCGGTCACAATCCGGTCCTCGATGTCGAATCGCTCGTTCGGAAACTTGTCTGCATCCTTCTGATGTAGTCGCCTGACACGGCCGAGCGCATGGAACGTCACGACAAACGGAATTCCGAGCTGACGTTTGATTTCGCAGGCAACGAGACCCGACATCCAGAAGTTCGGGTGGACGAGATCGTAGCCCTTTCTCTGGCACTTGAAAAACTGAAGAACGTAGTCGGCAAAGTCGCCCATGAAGGGCAGCAGCTGCTCCTTCGGGACATAATCCGGAGGACCAGCCGGCACGTGGATAATTCTGATACCGTTGACCCATTCGGCAATCTCGGGAAGCCGTTTGCTATCGCGCCGGGTAAATATGTCTACCTCGTAGCCTAAGGCAGCGAGGTTCTTTGCGAGTTGCCCGACGTAGACATTCTGTCCGCCACTGTCTACCCCTCCCAATATGCCGACAGGAGACGCGTGATCACTGATGAACGCGATCCTTTTTGTCATCGTGTTACTCCTCTGTCGAGGGTTTACTGACGGGCAAGCGAGACACCACTTCGCAAAGTGCCACCGCAGACGAAGCGGAAAGCGTCGTCCCAGTCCCTGATAAACCTCTCAATACCGAATCGTTCTAATGCCTGACATCGTGCTCCCTCCCCCAATCGCCGGGCTTCCTGGGGATCGGCCAGCAACTGGCGCATTCGGTCAATCAGAGCCCGCACGTCGGTGCTCACGAATCCCGATACGCCGTTCTCTACAGCGCTCACCATTTCAGTAGTGGCGAGGCCGATGACGGGGAGTCCCACCATCATCGCTTCGCACACCGCCAGTCCCAGGCTTGTGTAGCGGATGGGATTGAAGAAAAAACGATAACGCGCAACGAAAGCGGCGAGCCGATGATAGGAGACCTCACCGAGTCCCCCCAACTCCTCGGACTGCATGCCCACAAGATCGATCGGAACCTGCTGCCTGACCTGCTCAAAAACGTCAAGGCCCAATCTCCGTCCCCGCTTCCTCAGCCCGTTGACGACCGTGATCCCCTGCGCCAGCTCTCCCGAGTAACGCGCATCCGGTGGCACAGCAACCCCGTGCTCGATCACTCTCGTAGGGGTGGCCCCGCTATCCCACATCAAGTCGTTGAAATGAGTGACGTGAACGAGCAGCGTCCCTGGGTCGTCGACAGGATGGCGGGTGTCAGTTGGTGTGTCCCGCGGTGGGTCATGTTCCAGGTAAACACGAGGCAAATCCCGTTGCGCGGTGGCCAGGATGTCATACTGGTCGATCTCGTAATTCTTCCGTGACTGGAAGAGCACGCAATCGAGTTGCACCCTCTGAACCTGCTCGGCCGGCACTTCGTGCAGGTTGCCCGGCCAGGGTAGCGTTCCGCAGCGGCCACCGTAACCCTCCGGCCGCCCTTCCTTCACCGGGACAAAGAAGTCGTGGTTACAGTGAGCCAGGTAGTAGAGATAATTGCCGTGAACGTGCCAGGTTAGAATTCGCAGTCTTGGTTTCATATAAAGGCAGGAGTCAGAAGTCCTGAGAGCGCAGGCGTCTCGCCTGCACTCCCAGGCAGCCAGAGGAGTGTTCTTACCGCCTGAAGTAAGTGTTCTTCACCGGCTTCCCCGTCCACGAGAAGTTTTGAAACGCTCCGGCGTGGACGCCAGCCATCCGACGGCGTAGCGGCTGCTCCCATCGCTATCAGCGGACGGCGAAAGGCGTCCGCCATGCGGCTGGTCACCGGCTCACAGGTGATGACCAGGTCGGATAACTGGACAAGGGCCGCCGTATCGACAGCCGAGACCGATTGGGAGCCATGTCGCACAACCTGCATCCCGGTGAGACTGGACACTTGGTCCAAGAAGCCGTCCACGGGGCTAGCCGTGTCATCAAGCAGCACGATGCCGTCGTCCGGATCGAAGCCCTGTTCGCGCAGCAGACCTTTGATCCGGCCTTCCTCGCCGGGCGGGACGGCAAGCGCCGGCTGTGCCGGATGGGAGGGCAGCTCGACCGCAGCAAGGAGTGCCAGGTAGCGGGCCTCAGGGTCGAGCGCATCAGGGAGCTTTCTGATCCAATGAGTCAGGAGGGCGCCGCCGAATTCCTTCGAGGCGGCAACGCGGATCGGAATACCTGCCAGGTAGCAGTTGTAAGCGGCCGCGTATGGGCTTTGGCCAAGCCGGGTCAGGATGACCGCGGCCTCGAACGAAGCGGCACGCAATTGATCAACAACCTTACGAACCGCCGATTCCTGAATTGGTTCGACCAGGCACCCGTGCTCGGCGACAAGCAGGTGATCAACGCCGGGGAGCAAGGATGCCAGAGCAGCTCCGGCCGAGGAAGTCAGGAGGCCAAGAGTGCGCCCCGAGGACCGCAGAGCGGCAAGGCAGGGCGCAAGCAGGACAACGTCGGCCTCCGATCCTGGATGAACCAGCAGAATTCGCCTGACGCGACTCCACTCCACCGAAGGCAACGTTGGAAAGCCTCCGTCCCGGGCTTCCAGCCGAAGCGGGCTCTCGTCAAGCAGGCCGAAGGCCTCACGCAGCACGTCGGTTGGTGTGGCGTGAACCGCTGAAGAGGCGAAGGGATCGCCCAGCGACCGGTGTCGACTGGTGTCCAGGGGCGCCCACCGGCGCGGATCCGAAGCGCTGAACACGACGACACTCGGCACCTGAAGAGCGGCGGCAATATGAGAGATCCCTGTATCGTTGCTGATCAACAGCCGGGCCGTCTTTAGGAGAGCCGCCAACCCGCCTAAGCTGGTTTTGCCCGCTAGATCCAGGCAGGAGGCACCCAACTGCTCGCGCAGGACAGCCGTTTGTTCAGCCTCGTCGCTCGTGCCCGTCAGCACGATACGCATTCCCCTGGCGGCCAGCCCGTCGGCCACCTGCAGGAAATTCCCGAGTGCCCAGCGCCTTTTCGCATCCCTCGCACCGACATGCACGCAAGCGAAATGCCCCGGCCGCAACCCGCCTTCCGCCATCGCCTGGTTCGCTTCGTGATAGTCGGCGTGCGTAAGGGGGAACTCGAGATCCTCGCCGGACGAGGGAAGTCCGAGGTGACGCACGAGCTTCAGGAGTCGTCGGACTTCGTGCTCGTCCTCAGGATAGACAATGAATCGATCGGGATCCGGGCAAGCCTGGCCCGCCGGAAAGAAACCCGCCGTCAAAGTCGGCCGAAGGCTCGGCAAGAACCGGTTCGTCACTGAACCGTTACCGTGGAGCTGAATCGCAATATCGAAGGCACTGGCACGAGCCATAAACGCCTGCATCCTGGACGCGTCAAAACCACGCTCCGGGATACCGTCGAAACCCGGAAACTCCTGGAACCCGTCCAGATAGTGCGTAAACCGTGCCACGAAGGTCTTGGCCCAGGGAAGTCCGACCAGCGTGATCCGTGCGGCCGGCCAAGCCCTTCTCAGCGCTCTGAAACACGGAACTGCGCACAAAAGGTCTCCCAGTTGAAGCGCTCGCAAAACCGCCACGGTTTCCGGAAATCTTCTTTCAGGCTTGATCACGGAAGGATGTGGAGTTCGAGGGAAGTGCTTCATAGCGGATCGCTTCTAGACGGGCTTCGCCCCCGTGACTTACATGGGCGGGCCCGAGTAGGAGCGCTACTAACTGCTCGTCGGACTTGAGAAAACCTGACGCAGGGGTGCAGTCGCAGGTGTTGTAGAACCAGAGTACCGCAAAGCCAAACGGATGTGCTATCGCTTGTAGGACATTTTCGTATTCCGCGGGCGATTTTCTCTTGGATGCCGGACTGCCAAGGACACAAGGGACAGAAGGGACACAAGGGACAGAAGCGACCAGGGGCACGCAGCGGTGTGGCTGACGGTCCCTTCTGTCCCTTCTGTCCCTTCTGTCCTTGGCAGTCCTTAGCGGGGTAGGCTGGTATGCGAGCCTGCTACTGGCTCTCGAGTGGCGGCGGGGCGGCGCCGGGTTCTTTTTCGGCCTTCTTCAGCTCCCGATACCGCTCCAGGGCCTTGGCGGCGTCATCCGGCCGCTTAGCCTTGGTGTAAGCCCGGGCCAGCTGATAAAACACGTAGGGCGCGCGAGGGTTCAGATGGGCCGCGGTTTCCAGGTTTGCGAGCCCCAGGAGAAGGTCCTTGCCTTCGGTCTGAGCCCGTCCCAGCTGGTAGTAGGGCTCGGCATAACCGGGTTCCATTTTTATGACGTCCTCGAGCAGGGGAACTGCCTCCTCCAGCTTGCGCTCCGAGACCAGAACGAACGCCTTATGATACAGGGCGCGGGCGTGGCGAGGGTTCAGGGCCAGCTCCTTTTCGAACTCCTGTCGGGCCTTGTCCAATTCTCCCTGACGAATCAAAAGCGTCCCAGAGTAGTAATGTGCGTCCCCCAGCTTGGGATTTATAGCAAGCGCCCGCTGAAGCTCGCGTAATCCGTCGTCCCACTTGCCCGTCTGTGCAAAGACCCTTCCGCGGAGCAGATAAAGGTCCGACACCTGAGGGTTCAGCGCGAGCAGGGCATCAATGACCGGCAGGGCATCGTCAGCCAGTCGCAGGTCGACCAATGTCAACGCCAGGTTTGCAAGCAGTTGTTGGGTTTGCGGTTTCTTTGGATCGCGCTTGAGTGCCTCAAGTAAGGCCGCCGCCGCTTTTGCATGCTGCTCAAGCTTCGCCTGGGTTACTCCAAGGTTGAAGTAAAGGTCGGGAAGGGAATCGTCCCATTGGACAGTAGCCTCCAGGTACTCGACCGCCTTCGGCAGGTTCGAGCGGAGAGTTTCGATCCGGGCGAGAGTGTAGTAGGCGCTGGCCGCAGCCGAACGATACAGTGGGATCGCGCTTTCCAGCACCTTGCGGGTCTCAGGATCGGGCGGTTCGATGTCGAGAAGGATGCCCGATTCCTCGGTCTTGGCCATTCGGGTGATAACGTCCGTGCCCATACCTGCCTGTGCTGATTCGCCGGACGCCGGCTCAGTCCTGCCGGCGTTCGTGTTGGGAGCTTTCAACTGCTGGGCGCGCTTCAGGTGAACCATTGCCTGATCCTGCCGCCCGGCCTTTCGAAGCGCCTGGCCCAGTAGAAAGTGCGCATTGGCGTAGTAACTGTTCCGGCTCGGGTCGGTCGTCAGGTCGACCGCTTTCTCAAGGATCGGGATGGCTTCGAGAGTTTTCCCGGACTGGAAGAGGACCTGGCCCAGAAAAAAGTGTGAGGTAGGGTTCCCCGGCTCGAGCACCACGGCTCGGCGCAGATGAACCGCAGCCGCCTCCAGGTCTCGATCTCTGTAAATCCTCATGATCCCCAGCATCAGATGCGCAGGCGCCGTTTCGGGGTGAACAGACACTTCGGCTTCAAACTCCCGCATGGCTTGGGGAAAGAGACTCAAGTCGTCTCTGGCCAGATAGGTCATCCCTATGTAGTAGTGGGCACGCGGGCAACGCGGATCCAATTCCAGAGCACGTCGAAATTCGGCTATCGCTTCCTCAGAGTAGAGGCTTTCCCGCAACGCGCGTCCTATCAGCATGTGCAGCTGAGGGGTGTCGCCGAGTTTGGCGGAGAGTTCGCGAAACAGCGCCTGGGCTTCGGGCAGGCGTTTCTGCATTAAGTGGGCGAGGGCCAGAGTGTAGGCGACCCGAGGGTTTTCAGGCTGCGCCTGGTAAGCGCGCTGTAACTCCTGAGCAGCGAGGTCGAATTGGCCTTTTATGAAGTAGAGTTTGCCCAACACTTGCCGAGCTTCGGGATCGAGCATCTGAATAGCGAGGATCTTCTGCACCGTCTCGATTCCGAGGTCGTAGCGCCCCGTTTTCAGGTATACGATTCCCAATCCAAGTAACGCCCGGAGCGAGGTGGCTGGAGACAATCGTGCCGCTCCCTGGTAGGCTGCCTCCGCCTGTTTGGAGTCGTTGAGCCGATTGTATATGACTCCGAGTTGGTCGAGGCCAACGGCGCCCATCCGGCGCAGGTCGCTTTCCGCTGTCTCGAATTGCTGCTTCTCCAAAGCCGTACGAGCGTTCTCCGAAAGCCGCTGGATAAGCTCCTTGGGGCTCTCCTGGGCGTGAAGAAGGGAAGTGGAAACGAGGATTAATGCTAGTATCCGCATAACCGTTGACCATTGACCATTGACGATTGACGATTGAAAAACCTCTGCACAGTCAACATTAGAACCCATTGGTCCCCTCGATCGTCAATCGCCAATCGTCATCGTCAATAAAAAAGGGCCGGAGACGATGTCCATCTCCGGCCCTGATGGCTTACACAGCTGACTGATGACTACCAGAGGATCTTGAGAGCCACCTGAATTTCACGAGGCTCACGGAACCGTGTAATTCGTCCGAAGCCCTGATTGTTCAGATGGTAACTGGTCAGCTTGCCGGTCACCGGGTCAATCACCGGGTCCGCAAAACCCATGTCATTGTCGACCGACTGGAACTGCGTGTGGTTGAACGCGTTGTAGAGCTCAGCGCGAAGCTGCAGCTGCGCTCCTTCGTTGTTCCACCAGGGCAGCCCCGAGAAGTTCTTCATGAACGAGAGGTCCCAGTTGTTGATACCGGGGCCCCGGTACTGCGAGACCGCCGACCTGCCCAGCCTTCCTCCTTCCGAGGGGGGCGCGAAAGCGGCTGTGTTAAACCACTTCTGCCGGGTTTCCGGACCCTCCGGGTTAGAGATCAGGTCGGGACGGTTGTTGTCTGTCCCGGCAATACCGTCGCAGCAAAGGATCTGCTGAGGTACTCCACTGTTCATCGTCACAATCGTCGAGGTCTCCCATTCGCCCAACACTGCTCTCACCAGAGCATTCTGACCTGCCAGAGTCGGTGTCTTGTAGATCAGGTTGCCGCTGAAGATATGTGGTCGGTCGAACCGTGCCAGACCTCTGTCATAGCCGATGTTCGTAGGATCGGACAGGGTGCTGTCCTGGTAGTAACCCAGGCCCCGGCCGGTGGTCAGAATCTTCCCGTACGTATACGAGAGCTGGTAAGAGACGTTGCTCGAAAACCGCTTGACCAGGTAACCCTGGAACGAGTGGTACCAGGAGTCGAACCCCCGGCTGGCCACATACAAGTCGTCGTCACCCTTCAGGGCAAACAGCGTACGGAGGTTATCGCCGTCCGTGTCGCCGCTACCCTCACCGGTATCGTATTCCGCCTTGGCGAACTGCAGACGCTTGTCCGCCGGGACGTAATTGGCATTGTACCGGCCCTGCATGTGGTGGCCGCGGTTCGCGACATAGCCGAGCTCGACTTTGGTGTCCTTCCAGAGCTCCCGTTCGACCGTCAGGTTCCACTGGTAACTGCCCGGAGTGTCGCCGTTGATCACCTTTCCGAACCCCGAGACGCCGGTGCCACCGGAGTAAGTGTCCACGGGAAAGCTGTCGAAAGGCCGGGTATTGAAGCCAATCGTCGTTCGCATCGGCGGGTTGTTGGTCATTCCGATAACTTCGCTGACGGCTTCGCGGTTAAAGAACAGGCCGCCGCCTGCCCGGATCGACCACTTGCCCTTGCCGGTGGGATCCCACGCGAACCCCAACCTCGGTGCGAAATCCATCCAGTGATTCTGGACCAGTGATCGGCTATCGACATCGAGGCCCTTCAACTTCCCGGGGGTTATCACCCCGTTGTCCGAGGTCGTTCCCTTAGCCGGATCATACAGGCTCATAACGAAGGTGCCTATCTGGTCCTGAGCGTCATAGGGATTGGGAAGGTAGGCCCACCGCAGACCGTACGTCAGGGTGACGCGGGGAGTCATGCGCCAGGTATCGGAGAAGTAAGTCTCGTGGTCTCTCCAGCGTGTTCTGCTCCGTACGTTCACGTCGTGCTCAGTCCCGCCGCCCCAATGGACTCCCTTGAGGAGCATGTCCGCCACGCCGTTGCCGGTGACGATACCGTTTCGACCCGGAGCGTCAGCTGGACCCCAGCTGCCGCCCTGGTTGCCGGCAATTGCCTGCCCGCCGTTCGTCCAGAAGGCCGGAGAGTAAGCGCTGCCGTTGCCGTCGACGTCTTCGTCCTTCGCATTCCTGCTGTAGAGGAAACCTGCCTTGAAGGAGTGATCGCCCATCACTTTAGAGAAATCGTCCCTCCAAACAAAGAGGTCCTGCTCGTTCTGCCAGGGCGGTTGGTGCCACATGTTCTGGCCGTACATGTCGCCCCAGAAAGTGGCGTGCGCTCGGTCCTGACTCACGTGCCAGGTTTCACCCGGTCCTGAGAAGTCCGCTGTGGGACCAGGGAAAACCTCAGGAATCGTATCAATCACTCCTTTGTTGATGTCATCTCCCGATCCGCGTTTGATCCAGATCTCATTGCCAGACCAGGAAAAACCAACCTGGTTCACCGTACCGCTCCCAAATGTAGAGGTCCACTGGGTCGTGAGGCTGTGGCCGGGTTGGTCCCAGTCGGAATCGACCGCCGGGAAGGGATCGTCACCCCAAAGACCGCCTTTGGTGTAAGACGGTGCGCCGTTGAGCCAGGAGTCCAAAGTAATACGGCCCATCAAAGAGTGATTTTGGTTGATGTTCCAGTCGGCTCGGATCTGCTCTTGCCGGGTATTGATCGGCGTCTTGGGCGCATCTATCCAATTGTCCAGACCGTTGGCCGTCTCACGGGTAGGCAGCGGATACAGCTTCATGAAGTTCAACCCGAAGGGGCTCAGCCGGTCCGACGGGATCTTGTTCCCGGGGAAAAGCTCGCCGGTCACGTAATCGATCGGATCGGGGTAATTTCGGGAGTTCCAGCTGCCGCTGAAATCACCGACCCGCTCCAACGCGGTCGGAACGGTCGCCACGCGCGAGTCGCCTCGACCTTCACGACGCCACTCCTGGGACCAGAAGAAGAAGGCTTTGTCCTTCACGATCGGGCCGCCGACGGTGTACCCGAAATTGTTGTAAACCAGGGCCTGCTTCTTGTTCCCGCCTTCATTGAGAACGAAGTCGGTGGCATTGAGTGCCGCGTTCCGGTGGAATTCGTAGAGACTCCCGTGGAACTCGTTGGTTCCGCTCTTGGTCACGACGTTGATCTGAGCACCGGAAGAGGCGCCCATATCCGCTGAATAGGAGTTTCTCTGGATCTTGAACTCCTGAATCGAGTCGACCGAGGGATAGGTCAGAATCGTCCGACCGGAACCAATGTCCACGTTGTTGGTGCCGTCCACCAACCACATGTTGGCATTCTGCGAGCTGCCGCTAAACGAGATGTCTACACCGGCGAACAACCCGGTGTAGCGAACATTCGCAGTCTCCAACGGAGAGGCCCCCGGGACCAGCAGGGCCAATTGGACGAAACTGCGGCCGTTCAGAGGAAGTTCGGTCACCTGCTCGCCGGCGATGAGGTTTGCCACCTCGCCGCTCCGCAGCTCGACCTGCGCCATGGACGCGCCTTCGACAGTAACCTGCTCGGACACGTCTCCAACCTGGAGAGTGATGTTAACGACGCGGTTGGCGCGGATGTCAACCTTCACTGCGTCCGAGGTCGCTGTCTTAAAACCGGGCATTGTGACGGATACCGTGTAGTTGCCCACGTCGATGGCGGTCGCGTTGTAGAAACCGGCGTCATCGGAGACGACGGTGCGTTTGACTCCAGTGGCGACGTTCGTGAGGACCACCTCGGCGCCCGGGATTACTGCGCCGGTCGGATCCTTCACGACTCCGCTGATGGTACCTTCCGACTGCGGAAATACCAGGACCATGGAAGCCATCAGCACCGTCACGCACAGAAGCGCGAAACGAAGCTTCATATCTTCCTCCCCTCCTAGAAGAAAGAATGATTTGGGTTTTGGTACCGAAGAGACTTAGCTCCATGCATCAGTACCCATACTCTACGAAGGTCGGATGCACCTCGACCCTAGAGACCTGGGAGCCGTCTACCTATTTACAACGGGAAGCGAGTTGACTTCAAGGTAAAAAAGCAATATTTAACCCCAAGCCAAAAAGCCGCAAACACTGGACAGACCAGAAAAAAA
>Ga0105104_10002919_pt1 | contig 12320 bp, 10 predicted proteins | sample PPLLaktember2015_3_FD_87034 | JGI IMG/M metagenome (GOLD analysis project Ga0105104, IMG submission 87034) | Freshwater sediment microbial communities from Prairie Pothole Lake near Jamestown, North Dakota, USA - PPLs Lake P7 Core (6) Depth... | ecosystem: Environmental > Aquatic > Freshwater >...
AGACCTTGACGGGGCCATGCGGATTCAGGAGTGGCTTTTCAGGACCTATATCGGTTCAGAGGATAATCATCAGAGAATTGACGCGCTTCAGGCCAAGCTGGCGGCGGCGAGAAAGAAATAAGGATCAAGGTTCAAGGCTAAAGACTCAAGGGATAAGACAATGAATCATTCATGCGATAAATGACGGACAACCCGTAAAAAACTACTTATGTATATGCTGAACGAACCAGCGCCACATCCGATGACACATCGCTGGACTGCTCCTCCTGCCAAGCTTTTCGCGGGGTTTGCTACAAGCACAAAAAGCCTTGCCATCCTTAAATGGGTGGCAAGGCTTTTTCCTTTAGCATAGAGAAAATTTAGAAAATTGAAAAAAGTATTAGCTGCGAAGCAGCTCTCCAAATAACCTTTCGCCTTTCGCCTTTCGCCTTTCGCCTTGAACCTTGTTCCTGTTGCCCATCTTTCCTGTCTTTCCTTGAGTAAAAACAAATAGGTAGACGAATTTTTTGACTTGTGACTATAAATATCATTAAAAAATCATAGTATCACTATGGAATAAAATAATACTTGACAGTGTAACTATGGTGATGTAAATTAATTCCAACTTGAGAAAGGATTTATTATGGTAAGCCATCCTCGCACGAAAAGCCGAAAAGACCGGATTATGGACGCGGCTTTGCGCATTTTTGCCGAAAAGAGTTTTCAGGAGGCTACAATCTCTGAAATCAGTAAAGAAGCGGGAGTTTCCGAGGCCACCATCTACGAATACTTTGGAACAAAGGAAGATCTCCTGTTTGCTATCCCCGAAAAAATTTCCAATGACACGGCCAAAGAATCCCATGCGGTCTTGCCGTTTATCAAGGATGTCGAAGGACGGATGCGAGCCATCCTTTTCAGTTACGTTCAGCTCTACCAGAATAATCCGCACTATTCCGCGCTTGTTTTACTTCAGCTCATGTCCAGCAAGCGCTTTCGTCAAACGGCCGCTCATGAGGCTATTCGCCGCTCAGCCCACAGTTTGCTGGAGATCATTCGCGAAGGTATCGCCGACGGCACGTTTCGCTCCGATGCCAATGCTTATTTGATTCGTTCCATGCTGATGGGCACCATTGAACATCTCTTCATTCACTGGCATATGCAGGGGATGCCCAAGCGTGAAAAAAGCATCATGGACATGCTCGATCCGTTTCTGGAAATTGTTCTCAACGGGATTCGGGCGAAAAAAGAACACCAGGGTCTCACCCTGCATCTGAATCTGGAAGATGCCCGCGCTCTGGGGCAGCTTCTGCAAAACGATCCAGCAGCGAAATTACCGGAGAGCGGTCCAAAAGCTCCCCGGAGGACCAAATATAAAAAATAGATAAATCGTATAAAAGAAAGGAGCACCACACATGAGAACAAAACAAGATTTTATTAATGCCTTGTCGAAAATGAAACGCAACGTCTATTATGACGGCCAGTTGATCGACAGGACAGACGAGATTCAGATGGATTGTATCGACACAATCGGCACAACCTATGATGAGGCAGCCAAGCCGGAAAATCAGGAATTGATGACGGCGATTTCGCATCTCACCGGCGAGAGGATTAACCGCTTTACAAACATTCATCAGAACAAAGAAGATCTTCACAAAAAACAGGACATGACGCGCATGCTCTGTCAGAAGGTTGGCGGCTGCATTCAGCGCTGTATGGGCATTGACGGCACCAATGCCATTTACAATGTTTCTTTCGAAGCGGACAAAGTGAAACCGGGCGAGACCAATTATCATGAAAACTTTAAAAAGTGGCTGACCCGTTTCCAACGGGAAGATTTGATCGCAGCCTGCGCGCAGACCGATACGAAGGGCGATCGTCTGCTGCGTCCTGCAGATCAGCCCAACCCCTCTTCCTATGTGCGGATTAAGGAAAGATTGAAGGACGGAATTGTCGTTGAAGGCTGCAAGGTACATATTTCTGAAGCCTCGGTATCCGACGAAGTCATCGTTTTGCCAACCCGCGCCCTGCGTCCCGAAGATAAAGACTATGCTGTGGCGTTCGCGGTGCCGGCGGACTACGAGGGATTGACCCAGGTGGCCACCATTCACAATTTTCGCCAAAGAGAGCATTACAAACGAGGTTTTATGGGGGGCTATACGGATTCCTACATGATTTTTGATAACTGCTTTGTCCCCTGGGAACGGGTATTCCTGGCCGGTGAGAATGATCACGGCGGCATCTGCGCGCTTCTGTTCGCCTTGTTTCACCGTCACTCCTATTCCGGCTGCAAGCCGGCTATCGGCGACGTGATTCTGGGACAAGCAGCATTGGCTGCCGAGGTCAACAATATCCACAAAGAACCCCATGTCCGCGAGAAACTGGCCGAGATCATCATGACCATCGAACTCGGTTACGCTGCTGGTTATACGGCATCCGATCTGGGTAAGCCTGAAGTTTACATTCCGGGCATGGGTTTTGTTCCCTATGGCCCCGGGTCCTATATTCCGCATTCCATTTACTGCAATGTCGGTCGTTGTCTGTCCGGCGAAGCGGTCTATCGTGAGGCGGAAATCCTTTGCGATATCGCCGGCGGTATTCCGGCAACGTTCCCCCACGAGAAGGATTTTGCCAATCCGATTACCGGTGAGCCGCTTCTGAAATACACCAAGCGAAATCCGAAGATGTCCGTTGAAGATCAGGCCCAGTTCTGGCGCTATCTGGGCGATCAGCTGTGTTCGGCCACGGGCGGTATCATGAATATGGGCAACTACCACGGCGGCGGTTCCCCAATCATGGAACAGATTGCCATTACGACGCAGTACGATATAGCATCCCGCAAGAAGCTGGTGAAGTACATTGCCGGTATGAGCGGCGGCGACCGTGAAGCGCTGGCTCCCAAGCCCGCGAAAAAATAAACGTTCCGTGTCCCGGATGCCGGCAGGTCAAACGTCCGCCATCCGGGACCGCTTTTCCAAAAGATTTGCAAATTCCTTTTAAAAATTTTATTCTTGAACAATAAATATAAAGGAGCCCCTGCTATGTTTGATATTTCTCAATTTTCATTAAAAGGTAAAGTGGCTATTGTAACCGGCGGCAGCCGCGGCATCGGTCAGGCGATTGCCTATGGTTTTGCGAAAGCCGGCGCCAGGGTAGTTATCACCAGCCGCAAGGCTCAGGATCTGGAGGCAACGGCCTGTGAAATGACGAATATCGGTTGTGAAGTTCTGGTTGTCCCCGCGCATCTCGGTAAATTCGAAGAAATTCAGCGGGTGGTGGATACGGTTCTTCAGAAATTCGGCCGGATTGACATTCTGGTAAATAATGCGGGCGCCAGTCCTGCTATGGCAAGCGTACTCGATACCGATGAACGCCTCTGGGACACCATCATGAATCTCAATCTTAAAGGTGTTTACTTCATGAGTCAGGCGGTGGCGAAAGTCATGAAGAAACAGGGCGGCGGAAAAATCATCAACGTTGCGTCCATCGACGGCTTCAATCCTGAACCCTTTGTCAGTGTATATTCCATCTCCAAGGCCGGTGTCCGTCATGTCACACGTGCGTTTGCCATGGAACTGGCGCGGGACAACATCCAGGTCAATTCCATTTGTCCGGGACCCATCAGCACCAAGATGATGAATTCTCACTGGGCGCATTTGCCTCCGGAAGAGGCAAAAAAACAAAAAGAAGAAATGTGCAAGCATCTGCCGACATGCCGGATTGGCGAGCCGGATGAAATTGCCGGAGCGGCGATTTACCTGGCCTCCGAAGCCTCGAATTATACAACGGGCGCCGAAATTGTCATCGACGGAGGATTCCTGCTGGGATTGCATTAATCCAGATGCTGTGTTTGTTTTACGTTTGCTTGCAGGTTATTTCATTGCCGTCGTCCATTGATGGGCGACGGCAATGGCCTGATGCCTTATTCGAATAAACTCTTTTGCTAAAGGAGATTGCCGATGAAAACCCTTCAGCACTTATTATCACCAATCAAAATCCGTTCCCTTGAACTTTCCAACCGCCTGGTCATGCCGCCTATGGGAACAGCTCTAGGCAATGACGACAGCACCGTCAGCGAAGCGAACCTGGCCTATATCAAGCGCAGAGCCCAGGGCGGTGCCGGGCTTATTATCACAGAGATCACGGAGGTGGACCCTTTGGGTTCTGCAGGACCTCGATGTATCGGCGTCTGGGATGACAAATTTATTCCCGGCTTGAGCAAGCTGGCTGATGTGGTGCATGCTCAGGGAAGCAAAATCGCTATGCAGCTTCACCATACAGGCCGTGAAAACTACCTGCTGCAAAAGAAAAATAAGGCCATCGGGCCCTCAGCCATTCCGAGCTATATCTTCGGGTTTCTGGGAACGCCGCGCGAGATGACGCTTGCCGATATCGAGGAGACCATAGCCGCTTTCGGCAGCGCGGCCGTTCGGGCCCGTAAAGCGGGCTTTGACGCCGTGGAACTTCATGGAGCCCATGGCTATCTGCTCATGCAGTTTCTTTCGGCAAACAGTAATCAGCGCACGGATCAATACGGGGGTGATTTCCGTGGACGGTCCCGCTTTATGATCGAGTGCCTTAGGGAGGCACGCAGGCAGGTCGGTCCGGATTTCCCCATGTCCATCCGGATTTCCGGCGAGGAGTGCATCAAGAACGGCTATACCATCTCTGATATGCAGACGATTATTCCCGATCTGGTTGCCGCCGGTGCGGACATCATCAATGTGTCCTTTGGCACGCATGGCAGTCCCGCCGTTAACATCGATACACCGAACCCGAGCGCGCCTGTTGAATACGACTCCGGTTTCAAGGCGTTTTTGGCCAGGAAAATTAAAGAAGTCACGACGGTCCCCGTCATTTCCGTCGGACGTTATGTCGATCCTTATATGATGGATGAAGTCATTGCCCATGGCGATGCGGACATGATCGCCGTGGCCAGGCAGCACCTGGCTGATCCTGATTTTCTGAAAAATGCACGGGAAGGACATCCGGAAGATACCCTGGAATGCCTCGCTTGCAATCAGGGATGCATTGAGCGCCTTTCCTTGGAGGCGCTGCCGATTCGCTGCGCCATTAATCCGCAAACCGGTCAGGAACTGCTTTACCCGGCGTCCCCGGCGGCAGTCAGCCGCAATGTCTGGGTCGTCGGCGGTGGACCGGGCGGTCTGACGGCCGCTTTCGAAGCCGCGCGTCTGGGACATCATGTAACCCTATTCGAGCAGGAAAGCCAGACGGGCGGCAATGTTCGTTATGCTGCAAAAGCACCCCACAAAGAAGTATATGGCAGGTATATTAAAACCCTCACAGCAAACTGCATAAAGAAAGGTGTGACGATCAAAACGAGTACCGAAGTTACAGAAGCCATGATCGAAGACGGTAAACCCGATGCCGTTGTTTTGGCCATTGGGGCCGGAAAATCCACCTGTCCGGCCGAAGGCATCAACGCATCCATCGTTTGTGACGCCTGGCAGATTCTGGATGGCGAAGTCAAACCCAGGGATCACGTCGTGGTCATTGGCGGGGGCTTAGTGGGGATGGAAACGGCTGATTTCCTTCGCGAGAAGGGCATCAAGGATATTACGCTGGTGGAGATGCTGGCCACTTCACCCGTTCTGGCATTGGCCGCGCACGGCTATATGCTGCATAAACGTCTTCGGGCGGAAGGGGTCAAGCTAATGTTTGGTACCACCGTCAAGCAGATTACGGAGGGATCGGTTGTCGTGACGAAAAAAGGCGAAGATCTCAAGCTTGAACCCGTCAACCAGGTCATTGTTGCCGTCGGGGTGACACCACGCAATACCCTGAAAGACATGCTTGTAAAAAAAGGCATTCGTCACTTTATCATTGGCGATGCCGCGGCACCCCGCAGGATTATTGAAGCGACGACGGAAGGGGCCAAAGCAGCCTGGGAAATTTAATTTTCTTCTGCATTTAAGCGCTACCTGTGTTGGCTGCGTTGTCGGCTCCTCGGCGTATTATAATATACGCCTGCGTCGCCTTCGCCTTGCCGCCTTGGTATCATCTTAAATGCAGAAGAAAATATTAAAAGTGTGAGGTGAATTTTATGGATTTACGTGAACGTTTTATCGAAACCAACGGGATTAAACTTCATGTGATGGAAGCCGGACCTGCCGATGGTCCGATGCTTCTTTTCCTCCATGGTTTTCCCGAGTTCTGGTATGCCTGGCGCAAACAGCTCTCACATTTTGCGAAGCAAGGTTATCTGGTCGTAGCCCCCGATCAGCGGGGGTATAATCTGAGCGACAAACCTGATGGAATTGCCGCCTATAAAATTGATGAACTGGCCAAAGATATTGTTGGTTTGATAGACGCTTACCAGCGCGAACAGATTTTTCTGGTTGGACATGACTGGGGGGCTTCAGTGTCCTGGTGGGTTGCGCTAAAATATCCCGACCGGGTAGCAAAGCTCGTTATTCTGAACGTGCCCCACCCGAAAATAATGGCCAGAACCCTGTTTACCAACCCCAGGCAGATGCAGAAAAGCTGGTATGTTTTTTATTTTCAGCTGCCGGGCGCTGTTGAAAAATTTGCTTCGGTCAACAACTACGCCTGGCTTGTAGACCTTCTGGCCGCCACAAGCAGACCGGGGACATTTAAACCGGAAGAACTTGAAGAATACAGAAAAGCGTTCATGCAGCCGGGAGCTTTTTCGGCGATGGTGAACTGGTATCGCGCGATGATTCAAACGCAGCAGGAACCACCGAAAAGTTTTGAAGTGACCATGCCCATGATCCTGATCTGGGGCATGAAAGATGTTGCGTTGCTTTCCGAAATGGCCGACGAGAGCATGGTTTTCTGCAAACAGGGCAGACTCATTACGTTCCCTGACGCTTCACACTGGATTCAGCATGAAGAAGCGGATCAGGTGAACACTTTGATTGCCGAATTCATCGGCAATCCATAATCACGTAAGATTGCGCAATATACAGAGCAGGGCCGCGATGATGCCGTGCGAAAGAATCGCCTGGCCGGTTTTAATTTGAAGGATCACGAAACGATGATGAATTTGTCACACGAACAGATGATGGAAATCTCGCAGTATGCCTTTACCCGTATGGATGGGGCATGGTTTTTGGCGCTTGCAAAAAAGTATGGCGTTGAAACGGCCTGGGAAATGGACGTGGAAGCCTGGAAACAATTCTCCTATGTATTCGGTAAAAACCTCAGGAAAAAATACATCCAGAATCCGGTCTGGCCGGAAAGCTTTCTGGACGCGATGGATATTTTCAGCAGGGTTTTAAAAATCGAGGGACGGGTCATTACCGTGAAGGGGGATCAGATCACGGTCCGAATTACGGATTGCGAAACACAGAAAGCAATTGCCAAAGCCGGCGTTGCCGACTGCGGTATTGTTACGATTCACACATATGAAAGAATTGTCGGTGGCCTCTTTGAGAATGAAATCAAAGTCCGCGTAGTCCACACAAAAAATTTGAACCACGGCGATGACTGCTGCGAAGTCATTATTACCCGCTGTTGATCGATCCATCCCTGGCCGTTACACGGAAAACAGGGCAGCTTTGCCCCAAAACGGTTCGTCACTTATTTACAACGAGCGTTATAAGGTTCTTGACGTGACCCCACCGGTATGATAACGACTTTAATCAACCCCGGTAGTCCTTGTTTTAAGGCTCGGACGTCGATAATTTAGAATCGAGGAAAAAAATATGGCAGAAAAATTTATCAGTGAACGAAATCTGAAGTTTTTATTGTATGAACTGAACGACACCGAATCATTGCTCAAGTATCCCCGCTATGCCGACCACAGCCGGGAAGTTTTCGACATGATTCTGGATACGGCAATGAGGATGGGCAAAGATCTCTTCAAACCTCTTTTCGAGGAAATGGACCGCAAGGCGCCTGAATATGTAAAGGGCGAGGTCAAGGTGCATCCCAGGGTCCGCGACATCATGCGTGAGGCGGGTTCGGGCGGATGGATTGCATCTACTTTTCCCTATGATGCGGGTGGTCAGCAGCTGCCGTTTACCATCGGTGTTTTTCTGCCGACGGCCATTTTTGGTGCAGCAAACTACTCCGCCGCTGTTTATCACGGTCTCACGCACGGCGCGGCCGGTTTGATTGTTTCGTACGGATCACAGGAAATGAAAGACACCTATTTGCCCAAAATGATTGCGGGCGAATGGCAGGGGACAATGGCGCTTACCGAGCCGCAGGCGGGCAGTTCGCTAACCGATCTCACCACGACGGCGACGCCGACGGATCAGGGGTACTACAAGATCAAGGGTCAGAAACTTTTTATCTCCGCCGGCGATCATGACGGGGCCGACAATATCATTCATCTGGCGTTGGTCAGAATCAAGGACGCGCCCCCCGGCATTAAAGGTATCTCGCTCTTCATCATTCCGAAAAAACGGATCAAGGCAGACGGGTCACTCGAGTTCAACGACGTCAACTGTGCGGGAATCTACCATAAACTGGGTTATCGCGGCGCCCCCATCACCCAGCTGGCCTTTGGCGAAAACGACGATTGCCGCGGCTGGCTGGTCGGAGAAGCCAATAAAGGTCTGGCTTATATGTTTCAAATGATGAACGGCGCCAGAATTGATGTGGGTCTGGCTGCCGCCTGTATTTCGTCCGCGGCCTATTACGCTTCTCTTGAGTACGCCAGGGAAAGACCGCAGGGGCGAAAACTAACCTCCAAGGATCCACTGTCTCCGCAGGTTCCGATCATCGAGCATGCCGATGTCAGGCGCATGCTGCTGTTCCAGAAATCGATTGTGGAAGGGTCACTGGCCTTGCTGGTTCAATGCGGTCTTTATGAGGATCTGGAGCATGTTACCGAAGGAGAGGAACGTGAAAATTACAACCTCCTTCTGGAACTTCTGACGCCGGTTGCCAAGTCCTATCCCTCGGAAATGGGCATCCTGTCCTGTTCGCAGGGCCTGCAGATTCTCGGGGGCTACGGATTCTGCGAGGAGTTCCCCCTCGAGCAGCTTTACCGCGATGTACGCATTCACCCCATTCACGAGGGAACCACCGGCATCCAGGGCATGGACCTGCTGGGTCGAAAGATGATGATGAAGAAGGGCAAGGCCGCCCAGCTGTACCTGGCGGAAGTGCGCAAGGCCATCAGGGAAGCACAGGACGATATGGAATTGAAGCCCTTTGCCGATAAGCTTCAATCGGCTGTCGGGCAGCTTGAAAACGTTACCGCTCATCTGTTTGGGATTGCAGCCAAGGAAGGGCCGGAAATGTTTCTGGCCGATGCCACATTATATCTGGAATTCTTCGGCATCATCGCCATTGCCTGGCAGTGGCTCAGACAGGCCGTCTGCGCCAGAAAGGCGCTGCAGAAGAATCCCGGCGAATCCGACGTGAATTTCTACAACGGCAAAATGACCGCCTGTCGTTATTTCTTCGGTTATGAACTGCCGAAGATTGAAGGCCTGGCGATTCGCCTACTTTCCGGCGACGGCCTGACCGTTACAATGAAGAACGAGTATTTTGAAGATTAACTAAATAAAAAAGACAGGAGACAGGTTGTAAGGCCTGTCTCCTGTCTTTTCAGAATAGACCTGAAAGCGTACAGTCTAAAAGTCTAAACCCTCTATTTAAAATTCCCCGTGTCCACCCATTCGTTTTTCAGAAGCGACCACCAGTCGACCGCAAGGCCTTTTAATACGTACTCATAGGGAAGCCAGCCGTAGCCTTCCTCTCCCCAGGTTTTTCCCCAGGAATTCCGAATCAGCAGTGCGCCCGTGGTTTCTTTAGCTCCGGAGCCGGTGTTCTTTATTTTTATTTTATCGTCATACCCTGCCGCGATTACAGCATGCCCCCCGACGCTTTTTTCCCCGTCTGTCGGGTAAGGGAGCCGGCCAGACGCATTTGCCTGAATGTACGAACTGAAAACGGTAAAGCCGAACATGGACGGCAGACCGGCGGCCAGATTGGTTTTGATTCTTTTCAACAGCACGGCTTTCCCGGTTTCCGGCGGATCAAGCCGGTAATAATTGATAGCCTGATAATTCTGGGCAAACGCGTAGCAGAATGCCGTCGGTTCTGTGTCATAGTCTTCAGTGCTATATGGCCAGTATTCTTCCGAAGGGACGCCGAAAAGAACCATCGCACTCATTGTTGTGCGCAGGAACGATCCGGTGTCACCCTTGAAATGTTCCATATTGCGCGATGTCTTGTAGAGGAAAAGGCGTGACGCGTCGATATGTTTTCCCCCGGCCCTTTTTTCGAAATATTCCACCAGGCCCACACCGGCATTGGCTGTGCACGAACCCAGCGATCCCTGGTCTTCTACGGGTGAAAACCATTCCCGCAAATCGATGCGGATTGGCGGAGTCTTGGCTGTTCTGGCGACCGCTGTTTTTTTCAGCATGTCTTTGATGGAATCTTTCTGCCCGAACTTTCTAAGTTTGTCCGATATTTGATCATGGTTTATCGTGTGGTCGCGGAAATCGGGATAATCCGGCAGCCACCCCATACCCGGTCTGCTCATCGTTTCACTCATAGCTTCCTCCCTGAGTTTTCATGAAGTTTTCGATAAGTTTTCTTATTTACAATGTCGTTTAAGAAGTTTAGAGATGTTGTGAATATGGGTGGTTAATAGACCTAACTCTTGATTTTGTCAAGATAATCATTTGCAGGGATATTTTACGGGCTAGCCGCGGATTTGCCTGGCAAATTAGACTTGACAGCTTGAAATAATTGCGTTAAACACCCAAACCTTAATAAAAAAAGATGTTCAGGAGGAAATACTTTTGGCAACACACAAATCAGCAGAAAAACGCGATCGTCAAAGCAAGGTCCGCAGGGAGCGCAATGTCGCCGCCAAATCCGCGATAAAAACCAGGGTTAAATCAGTTCTGGCAGCCGTGGAAAGCAAGAATAAAGAAAATTCGGTCACTGCTCTCAAATCAACCGTTCCCTCTCTGGCCAAAGCCGCGGTAAAAGGCCTGATTCACAAGAAAAATGCCTCCCGCAAAATTTCACGCTTAACCAGAAAAGTTAACGCCCTTCAATAAGAAATTATATAGACGCGGACCTGCTTGCGGGCAGGCCGCGTTTTTTATTATCACATCGATTTCAAAAGTTCACAGACTATATAAGAGGCTTTTTTCCGATCGCCTTGAAGAAAGTATAGCAAAACACACCGTCATCTTCGGCGGTTCTGTACAAATCCCTGATTCCCTGATCGAATATGTCCTGCTCAATGAGACCGGTCCCAAGGGCTGAATCGCGTATGCCTTCGACCATGGCGGTAAACGTTTTTTTCGTGAAGCCGTCCACAAGTTCAGGTTTCCCGGAATCGACGTAAACCATCCGTGGAGAGACGTGAACCGCGTTGAAACCGGTCCTGCGCAACAGGGGGGATAGCGAACGTCCAATCATCGCATTGCCTCCGGCCCGTTTTTGCAATTCAACCTGACACTGAATCGCCCTGTGTGCTGCATGACTGTCCGGATAGAAATAGGCGGATCCGTGATCTCCCTCAATGACCGTGATGGTTCCGCCTTTTTTGAGCACACGCTTCAGGGCAAGGAGCGCCTCTTCAGGACGTGAAAGGTGCTCCAGGACAAAACAGATAAAGACATGATCAAAAAACTCCGAAGCGAAGGGCAGGTCAAAGATATCCGCCTGCTGGAACTGCACGTTTGCCAGTCCTTCATCAGCGGCTTTTTTTCTTGCCTCGGCGATGGATGCTTCCGATATGTCCACGGATGTGATCAGGGCATCCGGGCTGTTTTTGGCGAGTGCAACCGTTTGCGCCGCCACACCGCAGCCCGCTTCGAGAACACGGTTCCCCGCCGGATAAAGGGTATCACCATGCAGCAGCTCAACCAGAGTGGATGCCTGGTCCTGTAAACGAACATTTTCTCTGGGATGATAACCGTGCACATAAGGGTGTTTCATGGTTGAATACTCCCGGTTCAATTTATGATGGTGATGAGTCAAATACCCGGTCAGGACTTATGAAGAGGAGATCAGCCAGTTTAATCTGAATTCCGTGACCGGAAGGGTTCTGTTATATTTTCTTTATTTCTTGCCGATTAAATCAATCACGGTGATTTCCGGCGGAGCGAAAACACGCACGGGTGGGCCCCAGGTACCGGTGCCGCGGCTGATATACAGCAGTTTACTTACACCCAGTGTGTGCAAACCGTATATCTTCGGGAAATAGATTTTCACGAGCAGTCCAAAAGGAAAAAGCTGGCCTCCGTGTGTGTGGCCGGAAAGCTGTAAATTGAAATTGGCCCCCGGTTGAATGTGAGGCTGATGCTTCAGCAGCAGCACAAAACCATCATGCTTTTCAGACATGGCATTTTTAAAGGACTCTTTTTCTGGGGCATTTC
>Ga0105104_10002920_pt1 | contig 12317 bp, 13 predicted proteins | sample PPLLaktember2015_3_FD_87034 | JGI IMG/M metagenome (GOLD analysis project Ga0105104, IMG submission 87034) | Freshwater sediment microbial communities from Prairie Pothole Lake near Jamestown, North Dakota, USA - PPLs Lake P7 Core (6) Depth... | ecosystem: Environmental > Aquatic > Freshwater >...
AGGCTTACCTGCCTTGTCCCTGCCCTGCGGATTCACAAAAGAGGGATTGCCCATCGGCTTACAGATCATCTCGCGCGCCTGGGCGGATGCAAAAGTGCTGAACGTGGGCTACGCATTCGAGCAGGCGACAGATTGGCACACACACTTTCCAAAAATGGAATAATTTTTTTAGATCTCTACAACGCGCTCCCAGCGCCGTCCCCGGCACTGAGATTGTTTAGTAATCGCCGCCGTCCCATAGGGACTGCCGCTTCGCGGCGTGCGCAAAGGACGGCGGCGGGAGCGAAATGAATAGTCTCTAAACTACTCGTTGATACAACGTCATCTCCCACACAAAAAGACGACGAAGAGACACTCTCTCAAATCCTTCCTTTTTGAGAAGCTCATCCATCTGAGCGACCGGGTGAAGAAACACGCGGAATGGATCCTTTCGAAGCCTCTGAAAAAAGTTCATAATTCTGAATCCAATTCGCAAATACCAAGTCTCACGCGGGTAAGTAAGAGCAAGTGCGCGTCGGCTGTGATCGGCAGCAGCTTCTAATAACCTGCGGAAATCAGGGTAACAGCATACGACGCGGTCAAGCGTCACAACGTCAGCCTTTGGGAGTTCAGAAGCAACATCTGTAAAATCGGCATGGATAAAATTGACGCGCTCGCTGTGTCTACGCCGCGCGGCTTCTTCCTTTGCCTGTTTCAAATAAGCTGACGACGCGTCGACATGAGTCGCCTCGCGGGCCACATCTTCCAGCAATTCATGATGAATGACACCGATCCCGCCACCGATATCCAGTAGATCGGCATTCTTCAACTCCAAAGAGCGAATAGCTTCCAAAATTAGATTTGTCTGCTTGGGAGGCCCATGTCTACGATAATTTTTGAGTTCTGATCTGGCTTCGGATTCGCTAAACGCATTATCCGTAATCTCACAGCAATTACATGGCATTATTATTGCGCCTTTCTGATATATTCAGCCAGCAATTGAACTGCGGGCTGAACGCGAATTCATTTTGCCTTTCTAATTTCTTCCACCGCCTGTGGATTTACCAGCGAAGATGTATCACCGGGCTCCTGCCCCAAATACGCGGCACGGATCATCCTGCGCATCACCTTTGCATTGCGCGTCTTCGGCAGGTCACTGACAAACAGGATGGACTTCGGCGCAAGCGGCTTGCCCATTTCTGCGACGACCATCTGTTTTAACTCCTGACGAAGTCCATCATTCGGACTCACCCCGGGCTTGAGTACCGCGAACAAAATCAGTTCACTCCCTTTGACTTCATGCGGCACACCAATTGCCGCGGCTTCGACAACGGAATCATGTTTGACGAGAATCGACTCGACCTCCGCAGGGCCTAATCGTTTTCCCGCGATCTTGATCGTATCATCGGACCGGCCAAGGATGTACCAAAGTCCATCCGAGTCGATCGCAGCGAAATCGCCATGCACCCAGATATTCTCCCAACGTGACCAGTAAGTATCGAGGTAGCGCTGCTTATCCTTCCAGAAGCCACGCGTCATCCCAATCCATGGGGCTTTGATGACGAGTTCGCCAACCGCATTACGAATCGGATCCCCATTTTCATCCAGCACATCTGCGGCCATGCCGGGGCATGGGGCAGAGAATGCACAGGGCTTGAGCGGCAGTAGCGGATTGCCCATCACGATGCCGCCACTGAGTTCCGTCCCACCGGAGTAATTGATGATCGGTCGCTTCGACTCGCCAACCTTCTCGAACAGCCACATCCACGGATCAGGATTCCACGGTTCCCCTGTAGATGCAAAAACTTTTAGGGACGAAAGATCATGTTTTTTGAATTGTTCTTCTCCGTACGGAATCAACGAGCGGATCAATGTCGGTGAAACACCCAATTGGGTGATCGTATGTTTCTCAACCATCTCCCATAACCGGTCAGGTCCTGGAAAATCTGGTGCGCCGTCATAAATTAAGAGAGTTGAACCAAGCAGCAACGCGCCAAAGACAAGCCAGGGACCCATCATCCAGCCCATGTCAGTCATCCAATAAATGACATCACCCGAGTGAACGTCTGTGCCGAAGGCCATATCCTGCGCGGCTTTGACCGGGAATCCACAGTGCGTGTGCTGTGCGCCTTTCGGCTTGCCAGTTGTACCAGAGGTGTAGATGACCATCAGAGGGTCTTCAGCGGAGGTAATTTCTGTTTCCGCGGAATCGGGCTGAGGCGTGACGAGATCGTGCCACCAGTGATCGCGTCCCAGTTGCATCTCCACATCCCGCCCTACGCGCTTCAACACGATCATATGCTCGAGGGTGGACACTTGCGCCGCGGCTTCATCTGCAATGGATTTCATCTCCACCGCTTTGCCGCGCCGGAACGCGCCATCTGCGGCGAACAGGGCCTTCGCATCTGCATCCACCAAACGGGAAACGATCGCGCCCGCGCCATAGCCGCTGAACAGGGGCAGGATGATTCCCCCGATCTTGGCAATGGCAAGCAAGGCAATGACAACCTCCGGCGTCATGGGCATGAAGAGTCCAATCGCATCTCCCTTCCCGAGACCTAAAGATCGTAAGGCATTCGCACAACGATTTACTTCTTGATAAAGCTCTTTGTAAGTTAGAGACCTTGTCGTGCCTTCTTCCCCTTCCCATAAAACAGCCACCTGATCCTTGACACCTGAAACCTGATACTTATCAACACAATTATGGACGATGTTCATCTTCCCATCGACACACCATTTGGGAAATTGGATCCCGTCTGATACATCCACCACTTTTGAATACGGCTCATGAAACTGGATATCGAGATATTTCAATACTGCATCTGTAAACCATGCCACATCTGATATTGAACGCGACATCAATTCGTCGAACTCCTTAATTCCATGTTCACGCATGAACGCAGTCAAATGCGCGCGCTCAATGGTATCTAATGTGGGACGCCAGACAATGTCACCACCAAACGCAAATTGTTCGGGCATAAATATTCTCCTTAAGTTGGCTGCCCAAATTATAAGTCAAACAAGCGTAGCACTACACTTGCCTGATTTGCTAAGCAAATCACGGGCAGTGCCAGGGTAGTCCCGGGGCTTTTCGGGAGTCCTGCGGATAAAAACACGAATGGAATACCACTCGTGTTTTTGGGGATCAATTTTTAGTCTCAGTGGGCATGGATGGCATGTTTAGCATGGCTTGCCGCGTTTTCCATCGCTTCGAACATTTCCTTTGCCGCATCCGGAGACAAACGTTCTTCAAGGATCGGAAGGTAAACTTCCTCTTCTTTTGCAAAGTGGACTTTCACCAATGCATACACTCCGTAAAGCACACGTTGAAGTGCCTTAAAATCCCGTGCGGATAGTCCCTTTTGCAATTCAGCGAGCTCTTCGACATAGCGTCCCACTTCCACGTGGTCGCGGCTCATCGTCTTTGTGGCATCAGGACTGCCAAGCACCTTCTGGACGACTGGATAGAGCGCTGCATCTTCGGCTTGCGCGTGAGGGATCAAATGATACGCCAGGAATTCGTATACCTCTTTCACGCCAGCGCGAATCTGTTCCAGCGATGCTTCAGGGATACTGTTTCCCACTTCAAGGATTCGCTCGATGTGAGGGATTAATTCCTTATGTTCGTCACGTAACGGTTGAGTCAGGGTATTCATTTTCTTTCTCCTTTTGAAATCTATACTCTGACTTTACTCCTCTCCCTCCTAAAAATACATGATGTAAATCAATTAACTGCACCCTCTTTCGCAATTTGCTTCAAACGCTCCAGATCATTGACCAACACCCACCTCCTGCCTGTGGAAATCAATCCCTCTGCAGAAAAGCGGCTCATGACACGGCTGACCGTTTCAATCGTGGCACCTGTCATCGCCGCCAGATCCTGTCGTGAGAAGGAAAGTTGGATCAACATCCCTTTTTGTTTTCGTTCCCCTAACTTTTTCGCGAGCCGAATCAGGGCTGCGGCGATCCGTTGGTCAGTTGTGTAAACGCTCAATTGTTTAATAATTTCCTGAGATTCCTCCAAGCGCTGCCCAACCGCCTTCAATACCTTCATCATCACATCGGGATGACGATTAAGAATCTTCTCAAAATTCTGCGCAGAGATTTGCAGGATACAACAATCCGTTTGTGCAATGGCTGTTTCGGAATATCCTTGGTCGCTTAGCACAGCCAGGTTTCCAAAATACTCGCCTCCCCGCAAGATATCCAAGAGGACTTCGCGCCCCGAAGATGTGTGCCGCGTTAATTTAACCTTTCCCGTTGCAACCAGATATAGATGTTCCGCAGGATCACCTTCAAAATAAATCGCCTGTTCAGCCGCGACATCGCGGTCTTCGAACAGGCGGTTGATCTCGATGATTGCTTCGGGAGACAAATGGCGGAAGAACGACAACCGACCGATGATCTTCAGCCGATAGTCCAGTGAGCAGACCGCGGGATCCACCCACTCTTGCCTCACGGGTGATTTAGGTCTGGGCATGAGTGGATATTATCACAAAAGAACATCAGGCCGAGATTTTTGCGATCTCGAAAAAAATTCATCTCGCCTCTGCCAGACCTCTGAATAGACTTCCACTTGACTCTCTTCTTGAGGGAGAGTGTATAAGAATGTGGACTCACAGCGATTCTCTTGCCTTTGCCAATTCATTGTGATAGACTTCACAGCTTCCAAAAAAGTGTTGAACCCAATCATATCTGAAAGGATGATTCGATGACTGATCTGACCTATCCACAGGACCGCTACGCTTGTTTTGCTCAGTACGGTAAGATAACCCATCCCGGTCCATATTTGAACCTCTACGCAAGTTTGCCATCCGATATTCCTGCCCTTGTCGAAGTGGTTCAGGGATTACTCGTGCATGTTTTCTGGTCCGAGCGCTATGGGTTGAACCTTTCTGAAGAACGCAAAGCGGAAGTGCAGCTACGCACCATGGAACGTCGCCTGGCGCGCATGCTTGAATTGGATCCGAGCCCGCTTACCACTCCAAGACAGAATGAGAAAAAGATCGTTGGCAATTGCCGCGATTTCTCGGTGACACTGGCTTCGATTCTGCAATCGAAGGGAATCCCGGCCCGTCCGCGTTGTGGGTTTGGAGTGTACTTCATGCCAAACCATTACGAGGATCACTGGGTCTGTGAATACTGGAATGAAGCGGAACAACGCTGGGTGCTTGTCGATGCACAGCTTGATAGGCTTCAATGCGAAGCGCTGAAGATTCCTTTCAACACACTGGATGTTCCGCGTGACCAATTCATCGTCGGTGGCGCCGCGTGGAAGCTGTGCCGGAGCGGGCAGGCGAACCCAGATCAATTTGGCATCTTTGATATGAAAGGAATTGAATTCGTCAAAGGAGACTTCATCCGTGACGTGGCTGCACTCAACAAGGTTGAACTTCTCCCATGGGATTGCTGGGGCATGATCTTCACAGATTACGCCACGCTCCCACCCGACGACCTGTCGATGCTTGACCGGCTCGCCGAACTCACCTGCGCAGATGTCCCTGACTTCGACATGGTGCGCCAGCTTTATGAAAGTGATCCGCGTCTCCGCGTTGGAGAGGCTATCCAAAGTTATGTAAACGGCAACATGGAGTTGATAGAGCTCTAAAAAGGTGAGACCGGCAATGTGCCGGTCTCACCTTTTCTTGAATTTCAGCGAAGCTACATCAGTCGAGGATCAGTTTACTGCGTTGGAACAGGCGCATCGCGATCGCAATTAATAGCGACTCGATCACGAACAGCACAAGTGCAACCCCTATGGCGACCTGTACAGGTTCAACGTTGACCAGTATATTGCCAATCGACTCCCTCCACCCTTCTGGGATGAACTGCATCAACATCAATGGCAGGAACAATACCAGCATCCCCGCACTCATCATTTGCTGGGCCTGACGAACACTGCCCGCGCGCAAAGATACCAACACACCAATACTGGCTGAAAGCCCAGAGACCAGAATACTGAACACCAGAGCGCCCAGAGTCATCTCAAACGGGAACAACAGCAAACCTGCCCCACGAAAGCCAACGTTGATCGTCAGAAGGCTGACAAGCATGATGATCCAGGTCAAGGTAAAGCCGTAAGTCAGGGCCGCCAGCAACTTGCCAAACAGGATCGATTGGTCAGAGAGGCGTGTGGCTAATAACGATTCCAGCGTATGCCGCTCTCGCTCTCCCGCGAACAAATCAGCAACAACTCCAGAGACCCATAAAAACGGCATCCAACCCCACACCATGATGTTGATCGGCGATTGGACCCATTCACGGCCGTTCTGCAATGGAATCACAATCCCGAAGATCAAAATCAAAATCAGCAGGCTGAACTTACTGCGCCCACGCGCATCACCGAATGTTAATAACTCACGCAGTTCCTTCCCTGCCACAGTAAAAATATCCGCGATCATTCTTCACCTCGTTTTTCTTCTTCGACCAACTGAAGAAACACGTCTTCCAAATCCACCTTTTCCTTGCGGACTTCATCAATTTTCACGCCGGTCTCTACTAATTGTGTGACGATCTCGTGTGAGCGAGTCAGATCGTTCAGATCTATAATCAATTCCCCGTTGCGCTGCTGTAATTTCTTGACCAGGAGATGATTATGCAAGCGATCAACCGCCTGCGATGTAATACCCTGACCGGTTATGTACAAACGCGGCGCTGATGTCCGCGACCGCAAATCTGCGGGACTGCCAACCACAAGCAATTTTCCATGTTTGATGACGCCCACCTGTGTGCATAATTTCTCGGCTTCTGCCAGATTATGAGTCGTTAGAAAGATGGTCACGCCTTCCTGTGCAACCAACGAGACCAGATCCTCACGCAAGGTTGCCGAAGCGACCGGGTCCAGTCCAGCGGTCGGTTCATCGAGGAAGACCAACTCAGGGTGGTGCATGAGCGTCCGCGCCACTGCCAGTTTCTGCTTCATCCCCCTGCTCCAGCGTCCAATTGGTTCTCCGCGCCGCTTGTACAAATCCAATGGCTCGAGCAATTCACGGATGCGCTTCTCGCGATCTGCCTTGGGCATATGCCAGATGCGCCCGTAGTAATCCAGATTATCTGCCGCAGACAAACGCTCGTACAGTCCATGCTGTTCAAGTAAAGCCCCGCAACGCACACGCACCTCATCAGACTGCGTTCTGGTGTTGAAGCCCAACACCTGTGCACTGCCTTCATCCGCATCCAATAGACCGAGCAGAAGACGGATGGTTGTTGTTTTTCCAGAACCATTGGGACCGAGAAAGCCGAAGACCGTCCCACGCGGCACTTCCAGTGTTAAACGGTCAACAGCTTTCAAGTTCCCGAAGGAACGAGTGAGTTGATTGGTTTGTATTGCGTTCATAGAATTGCTATTGTGTCCTATTCATAAAATCCTGCAATTGCTGACGATATTGCGTCAGCGACTTCTTGCCGGCACTGGTCAACTTGCAAACTGTTAGAGGCAGCTTTCCTTTGAAGGTCTTCTCGATTTTTACGTAACCAGCTTCCTCCAGCCTCGAAAGATGTGCCGAAAGGTTTCCTTTTGTTAGATCTGTCTCACGCTGTAGAAAGAGGAAATCTGCGCTCTCCACTGTAGACAGGATCGTAACGATCAGCAAACGCGCCGGCTCGTGGATCAGACGATCCAGTTCAGTTACACTGCGCAGTTCGTTACTCACGCTCACCCTCCGCGGGCAATGGGTTTTCCTGCAAGTACCGACGCAGTACCATCCCACCAGAGATAATGTAGGCAAATCCCATCAAGCCATAGAACAGACCCAAGCCGTACCCATCCGGCAAGCCGCTGAGTGAAAGGGCAATCCCTAATACAATTGACATTCCGCCAAGCACGTAAAAACGCTCCAACCCGGAACCTCTGCCCTGTAGGAAGATCAGGATTGCGCCAACCAATATACCCGTCAGTGCGAGAGTTAGATTGAGAAAAGAGACAACCCGTTCGGCAAATACCAGCGAGAATGCTGCGACCAGGGCAGCCACAACTGCCACAATGACACGCCGCCTGTTGCTGTTCTGTCGATCCACGCGGTATTCAACATACCCCGTGCGTGGATACGTCAACCGTGATTTCAAGGCCTTGATGAGCCATCGTCCTATAGCCATCCCGCCGATCAGCAAAATCACCAGTCCTCCCTGTAATAATCCGCTGAACAGCGAATTCTCTCCGTAATATTGCTGAGCTGCAAAGTAGATTCCCAACAGGATGAACATCCCACCACCGGTCAGTTCCCCGATCCCGTCGGTATACCAATAGCGTTTGACACGCTGTTCGACATCAGATAAATTGCTTTGCATGTTGTCTCCTTTGCAAACCTGTTTGTAATGCAAACCAGTTTACAATATCTTACTCCCCCATCATGTAATTGTCAAGAGGAACAAAAAGCCCAGTTTCAGAGAGATGGGCGTACAAGGTTTTATTTTTGCAGACAGGCAATCAATTCTTTTATTACACCCTGAGGTTCTGAACTTGTCATCGCCAGCACAGGCACAGTTGCAACCTTGAAGACTTCACGCACATCGCCCACCTTCCAATGGCGCGGCAGGATACCGACCGCGTTGGCCTCGTTGACCAAGGTATCAGACATCTGTTGCGGATTCACTGCCAGCCGCGCGGACGAGGTTACCGCTCCTCCTGCCATCACAACCTGGTCAAACACATCTTGCACATCCTCCCCTGATGCGTAGACCCACACCTGCACGGACGCGTTCCCCTGCCCCGCGAATAACGCGCGCGCCTCTTCAAGAGTCAGATTCTGTACCGGACTCTGACGATGAGCAACGATCAGGATCTCTTCCGTATCAATTTGATAGGCAGATGAATTAAGGAACTCCGGCTCCCCCACGCGCAAGACAATATCGGCTGTGGAGGCATCGTCCACCCGGGAGAGGACAGCAAACAATTCAGCGCACACGTATAACGGAGTCAGCCAGGGCTGCGCGGCAGAGGTCGAATAAACGGTAACAACTTGAGGCGGCGCGGGAGGGGTACTTGTCGAGCAGGAGAAGAGGAGAAAAGCGGAAAGAAGAAAGAGGAGAATGTTGTTGGGAGGAGTCGCTGGTCGAGTGCCGCGCAGCGGCAGACCGAGGCCAAAGCGACAAAGCAATCTCCTCTCGATTGGAGATTGCTTCGCGAAGTGTGCTCGCGATGACATAACCTTCACCAATTCTTCAATAACGCCGCAACCAACCTGGCGCGTTCTTCCAGACTATTCGCAAAAATATACTCGCGCTCCGAGTGATAGCCTTCGCCAATTGCGCCGAGTCCATCTAGCACAGGGATGCCGAGCGGCGCAACGAAGTTGGCATCTGACGCACCACCTGTGCCACCCGCTGTCAGTTTCATGCCGATCTGCGCAGCGATGGATTCGGCTTTCTCGAACGTGATTTTCATCGTTTCATCGAACGGCATCGGCGGACGGTTCAAGCTGCCGGTGATCTCAATGGAGGTTCCATCAAGGACTGGCTTGAGCTTACTCATTTCGGATTCGAGCCGTTCCCATTCACCAGGCTGCATGACGCGCACATCCACTTGAATCGTCGCTTCTCCAGGAACGACATTTGAAACCGTCCCGCCTTGAATGACACCGACGTTGAGTGTCGTTTGGTTTGAGTAATCCGTGAGCTTTTGGATGGCAATGACCTGATACGCCATCTCTTCGATGGCATTGCGTCCCTTTTCATGATCGCCACCCGAATGCGCGGCGCGCCCTTTTGTTCGCACGCAGAACTCCCCGACTCCTTTTCTCCAGGTTTTGAGTGAACCATCCACCAGCCCACCTTCCAACACCAACACCAAAGCGGACTCTTTCGCCAAACGTTCGATGTGCTGGCGCGAAGTCAGGCTTCCAATCTCTTCATCAGATGTACACAACAATGTGACAGGATGATTCAAGCCCGACTTTTGCGCGTCTTCAATCGCAGCCAGAGCGATGACAATGCCCGCTTTCATATCCAATGTACCGGGACCAAAGATCTTGCCGTCGGCTTCACGGAAAGGCGTCTTATTAGTCGTGCCAAGAGGAAAGACGGTATCCATGTGGCACAACAGGAGGATTGGATGATTATGCGCTTCGACTGCGCTCCCTGTAGAGCGGGTCGCTCCGCTCAGCGCGAAGCGTGCGAGGATATGATCTCCAGTTGCTTGGTTTGGAATGATCTCAACCTGCGCGCCGAGCTTGCGCGCTTCTTCGGCAACAATCGCACCGACGCGGTCAACAGCAGACTTATCGTGCGAGGGAGATTCGGTTTCAACGAGAAGTTTGAGCAGCGATTTTGTATCCATAACAATGCGTTTCTAGGATAAGCTGATTACCATACATATCAAGCCAACGATTGCGCAGTAACCTGAAAAAACATAGAGAGAGTGTTTTTGTAGAAAGCCCAACAACCACTTGATCGATAGCCAGCCTACCACAGCAGCAGCAGTGAATCCAGCGACAAGATAGGGTAGAAAGGCTGTTGTACCTGGCATTTGAATGACTCGAAAAGATTCATAGGCGCCGGCAGCAATCAATATTGGAGCGGACATCAAAAATGCCAGCCGTGCTGCGGATGGGCGGTCAAAGCCGCGGATGATGCCACCTGCAATGGTAGAACCGGAACGCGACGCACCAGGGAAAATGGATAGGATCTGAAAAATGCCAACGACCAATGCGTCCATCCAGGAGGCAGACTCCAGTGATCGTTCATGCCGACCGAAGTACTCCACAACAGCCAACAACATGGCGGACAGCAACAAGCGCACTCCGGCGATCAGGATCGGATTGCTAAACAATGTATCCATGAAATCTTTGAGCAAAAAGCCTACGATCAAGGCAGGGATTGTCGCAACGATCACCAACCAGCCTGCCAGCGCGTCGTATGTCTCAAATGGCTTTTTATGCCAAATTCCCAGAAAGAAGGCTTGTACGATCACCCAAATATCCTTCCAGAAGAAAAGAAGCAAGGCTAAAACTGTGCCTAATTGAATGATCACATTAAACGAAAACATTCTCCCATTTGAGGAGGGAATGCCAAGCAAAACCTGTCCAATGAGCAAATGCGCCGTGGATGAGACTGGGATGAACTCGGTCAGCCCCTGGATAATGCCGAGGAGAAAGGCGTGAAGAAAGGTCATTGTTCTCCGATGTTACTTGATTGTTTGCCATCCGTTCAAATATTGGAACTTGCTTTCAAAGCTCTTTGTCATCCCAAATTGGCCATAATAGATGACTGTATACATCAAGTTTTCCCCTGTGAAACTCTCCGGAAGGATGGTTCCTTTTGCTCCTTCCACATTTGCTATGACACATTCGCGCCTGGCAAGCACATCGATGATCAGGAGTTGACAGAATTTGGGCGCGCCGGACTCATCGGTCTCCTTCCATTCCTGGACAACAAGGAAGCGTGATTCTGGGGACCATAAACAGATCTTCCCAAAAATCCGGTCTACAAACGAATGTGGGAGTCCATCGATTGACAAAGAGTAATAACTGTGATCTGACTCGGCCTCACCGATCAAGGTCAAGATGGCTTTATGTTTTTTATTAGGAGATGGAAACACAATTGGTTTTGACATAAGTTCTCTATATGAAAATGGAAATAGGAATGTGGATTATAGTTAATCGACGGATTCTTCACGTATAGTATAACCTGCTGGCATTTCTTTTTCGCCTTGTTTGGAGTCTCTCACGACTCTATCACTCACCTACCATTTCGCGACTGGCATTATTCTTCCACTGCTCCAGCAACAAAGGAGCTTTTTCTTCAAAAATCCCTTCTGCAATATAACCCCTGATTTGCTCCATCAATCTTATCAACGCCCGCAGGTTATGAATGGACAACAATGTTCCAGCCAGCAATTCCTTCGCCACGATCAGGTGACGAATATATGCACGCGTGAAGGTTTTGCAAGTATAGCAATCACATGTCTCGTCAATGGGATTCTCATCACGGGCGAAGGAGGCGTTCATGAGGTTGAGGCGGCCTTCGGGGGCAAAAGCGGAATGATGGCGCGCGAGACGAGTGGGCAGCACGCAATCGAAGATGTCGATGCCGCGCAAGACGCCATTGATCAAATCCTCAGGCGTGCCGACTCCCATTAAGTAGCGCGGTTTGTTTTCCGGTAGGAGCGGAGTGACCACATCAAGTGTGGCGTGCATCTCTTCTTTGGTCTCGCCCACTGAGAGCCCGCCGATGGCGATGCCAGGCGTATCGAGAGAAGCGATAAATGTAGCGGAAGCGGCTCGAAGGTCAGCTTGAACGCCGCCCTGGACAATTCCAAAGAGGGCCTGGTCGCCGCGTCGCTTGGCTTTGACGCAAATCTCCGCCCAGCGGTGAGTCCGTTCCATGGCGAGCTTGCTGTAGGC
>Ga0105104_10002921_pt1 | contig 12316 bp, 10 predicted proteins | sample PPLLaktember2015_3_FD_87034 | JGI IMG/M metagenome (GOLD analysis project Ga0105104, IMG submission 87034) | Freshwater sediment microbial communities from Prairie Pothole Lake near Jamestown, North Dakota, USA - PPLs Lake P7 Core (6) Depth... | ecosystem: Environmental > Aquatic > Freshwater >...
CATCAATCTGACCTCCGAACCTCATCGTCGGAGCTCTGAAGGTCATCGTTCTATAGTATTTTCTAAAAATCGGAGAAAATAACGCGGAAATCGACCTTATTTTCCGCATTCAGAGCGTTTTTTTCCGCTTTTGCTTCTCAGAACTCCGACCTCGGAGTTCTGAGCTCTACAAAATCGGGGCTCGGAACTGCAACGTTGACGTTTTTTGCCTGGATTTCGGAGTTATTTTAAGGAAAATTGAAGAAAAACGATTCAAAATCGGTGATATTTTACTCAACGTCGGCGTTTTTTTTTACGATTTCTACTAAATTTTATAGAACGATGACGCTTTTTGTAGGGTGAACGGCGCTCAGAGCTCGGAACGCGGCTTTTTTTGGCATGGTTCTTGCTATATATAATAATTTGCAGTGCCGGTTTATTTTACGGGGTTTCGTGGGAGGGTCTGGCTCCGGGTTTTGTGGACTGGTGGACCCCACTGCGTGGGGGGGCGTTTGCAGTGCCGGTTTATCGTGCGAAGTTTCGTGGGATGGTCAGGCTTATTGGGTATTGCAGTCGGTTTTTTGCATCGGTTTAGTTCCCATCCCACGAGTTCGGTCTCTGTCCATAATGTCCATATTGTCTATATTGTCCATATTCCTGCCTATGACCAATAGTCTGATAGGCAAGGGGTATGGACTTTATGGACTGTATGGACATCGTGCCCGCACTTCTGTGAACACGTGTTAATTTTTTTGCCTGGGCTTTTCTTGCATGCTTCGTTTTTCCCCAAGCGGAAAAATTAAAACACATTTATCGATCACAATGTTAAAGCCATCCATAATTATTGTCACGAACTTCGGCTTTAATAGCAGCTTTAAATAATTGAACAGCCTCCCGATGAGTAGTAATTCGACGCAGTCGGTCATATTCGTCGTATAAAAGATTCATAAATAAGTTAAAACGGTAAAAGCGTGTGCAGCAGCCACATTCGGGAATTGTGTTTACATCGATACACGATAATCGGTTAAGGATGGTTCCTAACTTTTGAAATGTGTCAGATGTCCGTACTTTGAAGTCTTTAACATGTCCTATCTTATACTGCAAGCGACTTTTTTGACATTCAACCTCCCCCCTTGTATCATAGAATAGATAATCACAGGGATAAACATAACCTCTGGAATCAATAGTTAAGAAGAAGAAGGGTGCGAAACATCTCAATTTTTTCTTTTTATAAAACGAATGAATAGGGAAACCGGATAAAATAGAATTTGAATCAAGGTCCCTGGTTATCATTTGATGAAATTCAAGCAAGTTATTTTTTTTCGAATCCACTCCAGTTGATATTAAAGACTCAATGTCAAGTTTCAACCTTGCCAGTTGAGTATGGCTTAACAAAAAAGGGCCTTTTCCATGGACCAATTTGAACAATACCATATCCACTTCATTTTCCTCTGCCTTACGTATTATTTCGGGAAGCTGCCGAACGTTCTCAGCCTGGACGACAAAATTGATGCCGATTTTAGGAACCCCTGTCCGGTTGTGACGGCGAAGCAGCACTACTTGCTTAATGGTTGACATAGCCATACTGAACCCGTCATGAATGCCTCTAATTGTCTTATATGTTTCGTCATCGGATGCGTCTAAAGAAAATCTTACCCATTCAACGTTGTCGCATAAAGATTTTAACAAAGGTGGTGAACTGAAAAGTCCATTTGTGATTATGCCAAGGCGAAAGCCATACTCCTTGTTTAAGTCTAACAATTTTGGCAGGTGCCGGTATAGAAGCGGTTCACCCCCGCCGATGGTTAATGTTTTTACTCCCAAGGAAGAAAGGTGCTGAAATACCAAAATTGCTTGTTCTAAAGATGGATTAGCCAGGTCTTTCCAATTCCATCTCTGGCAATGGATACAATGAGAATTACACTGGTTTGTAATCTCATAATGGGCGGAAGTTGGTGCAATAATCAAAGAAGAGTCTGCCTGGCGTAATTTGTCAAAAATCATCCACGCTTTATTTAAGGCCAACCTGCCCCAGGAACCACGCAAAGAATCTACGTTCACCCACTGCTTAAAAATAGATGCCACTTGTAGATGCAGTTCTAATTTTAATTGGTTATGATTTTGTATAAGCATTTTCCTATCAATGGATTATTTATCCAGTATTGAGCGAATTTAAATAAAACAGGAGGCTGATCATCGTCCAAGAACTAATAATAGAAAGATTTTTATAATGTCCTTTGTAAATTGCATCGCGAATTATATCCGGAGGCAGTAGGTGAACTTTTATCGGAGTGGAATCTTCACGTTTGGCTTCGGAGACTTTAACCAGTCCGGAAGCTTTGTAAAGTATAATTTCCTGGGGCGACATACTTGGATCGGTACAGAACCTGGATAAATATTCGATGTGTGAAGTTTGGTAACCTGTTTCTTCAAGAATTTCTCTTTTAATCGAGTTTTCAGGTTTTTCACCCGGGTCTATCAAACCGCCCGGGATATCCAATACAAATTTGCTTACCGGATGGCGGTACTGTTCAATCATCACAAGTTTTCCGTCATCCGTAACTGGTAATGCAGCCACTGCATCCCGATGGTTTACCACGTAGTAATCTATCCTGGTTCCAGTATAAGTTTCAAGGTGATCGCAGTGAATAGTCTGCCAGGGTCCATTATAAACAATTTTACGGTCGATAAATGTCGGTTTAATCATTGTTATTTTTTTTATCAGAAGGAAACGCAAGAATCGGTTCGCGTCCTTCGATAATACCTCGATAAATTTTGTTCAAGTTAGAGTAAACATCTTTTTTCGAATTCGTAACTTTTTTAAAATAAATAATCACGCGTTCCGTTGGCCCAACGCCGATACCGATCTCGATAGTGCAATATGGCTCGCCGTTCTTATTTATATATGATCCGAATGTCTCCGGGATGTAGGCGGGTATCCCGTATAATTTAAAAGAACCGGTTTGCTGATTTTTTTTTTGTTGATACAGGCAGTCACAGAGTGTTTTGAAATTATTCCAGACCGCTTTGAGGTCATTTTGCGCATAATCCTTTTCCACGAGGCTTTTCAAATCGGGTATCCTGGGGTCCGCGATAATTAATGTACAATTTAATTTTTTTTGTAGAATTGCATTTGCCAGGTCTCTTTGGTTATTCCCCCAGATTATTAATGTCCGGCCTACGATAAAAATATCGCCTTCATCGGGAGTATCTTCTATGATTTTGCCAATATCGGTGACCAACCAATCGATATTTGAACGGCCGATTGATATATCCACTAGCCCCAAACTTTCAATTTTAGGCGCTATTATTTTTGACCTATTGGTAATATTACTTTCTATTTTGCTCGTACCGTTATTGAATAATAGTCTCCGCTCGTCTGTCAGTATGCCCTTGTACATATTTTCCAAAATCGATGCGTAACTATCATCAGATATGGCTTTGAGTTCGATGCACGGGCGTTTCTTCTTTTCTAACGCCATGCCGACTTCTTCCGAACAGTATCTTTTTTGATCACTTCGATTGGTGTAGGATATAAAGGAATGAGATGAATAAAAAGGCAGGCCAAAAACTTCCAGAGACCCAGTGTTGGGTTCCACTTTGATATTTCGAAATTGCCTCATGCTGGTTTGCACGTCATTAATTGCCCAATCTCCTGGTATAGGCATCTCTATCCATGAATATATTTTTTCTTCTTTACGATCTTGATTGTTTTTTTTTAAAATACTATTCTCATCCAAAAGAGCTAATTTAAAATGCAGACCCCGGTTTTTTATGGAATCTTCAATCTTCATACTTAATCTTGACCAATCGATCAAGCTTCTTCCAATGACAATAAATTCAGATCCATCAGCAGCCGAATCAATTGCTTTTTCCCAGGAATTGTACCGAGTAGAATTTTCACGCCCATTATTGATATTCACAAGGCCGACTTGTTTACATATATCCTGGGAAGGTACTTTTTCCTCTTCTTCACCCCCCTGGATTATTCCATCTCTATTCTTCAAAAATTTCAACGCCGCCCAATCAATATCAATGGGCTCAAACGCTCTCCATCCAACTTTATTAAACCAGAACCATTCATGGAGCTGAAGGGAAGGTGTGCTGAAATCAAACTCCAAAATCTGGCAATGCTTGCTGCCTTCCCATTTTTCACTATATAAAGAACCCGCGCCCAAAGAAAGGCATTGAATATTACCAGAAATCCCAAGGATATCCGCATTCGGTGCGTGAATATGCCCATGAAAATATATTGTACCTGAACTTTGCTGGAGGCGCTCCAAGACCTCTTTCTGTTCTATATCATTAATCCAGGATAATGGGTAGTGTGACACAACAAGTTTAAGTTTTTGTTCAGGGGATAACATTTTGGCAAGAATAGGCATCCCTACCACTCTGTTTCTAAGCTGCTGGTCTGTTTTGCCTTTATCATCCGGGCCTGCGACTAATGCGGTATTAAGGCCGCATAGACTAATATCGATACCCGTACGTGTTTTTATGTCTGTATGAAAAAAACCGGGAAATCCTGTTTCATTATTTAGCAGCGGATATTTCATGGAAAATGTAAGGTAATCATTGAATACTTCGGTCAATGCATCTTTCAAATGCACGTCTTTCTCTAAAGACGCAAAAGATCTAGGGTTTTCCTTTAGAAAGCTGACTGCGCTATGATGACTTATTTTGCACTTCTCCCAGCATATGTCATGGTTACCTGGAACTATTAAAACCTGTTTTTCATCGAGGCCTGCGGCGAAACATATTTCACTAATTCGTTGGGCAACATGGTTATAATTAGAAGCACCTTTATCCACTAAATCGCCACTTATGATTAAAAGATCGAACGTCATATTATTAGCGGTTCTAAATGCACCGATTTTTTCACAAAGGCTATGAAAAACCGGCAGGCTCTCACTGGGATTATTGGGATCGATGTGTAAATCCGACATATGTATGATATATAGAGATTTCGCCATTATTCACTCCATAAAATTAAGATAAAAAATTTTTTATTCTTAGTTACCAAGCTTCCTCTTCTGGAGTTTGACCTTCTCCTTTCTCGATTCCATCAAAACTGTTCCATTTTTAACATCATCCATCGCCAAATTCATCCGGCAAATTCTAATTATATCATATCTCCATAAATAAAGTCAAGGTCAGTTTTTGAAAATTTGAGAAAAAAAGGGGACAGTCAATTGACTGTCCCCTTTTTTCCCGTCACGGAGGGGTTTTATTGCAGTGCCGGTTTATCGTGCGAAGTTTCGTGGGATGGTCAGGCTCCGTTGTTATTTGCAAGCGGTTTAGTTCCAATCCCACGAGTTCGGTCTCTGTCCATAATGTCCATATTGTCTATATTGTCCATATTCCTGCCTATTCCTGCCTATGACCAATAGTCCGATAGGCAAAGGGTATGGACTTTATCATATTCTATAAGGGATTTCAAGTGGGTTGTTGGTTGTTGTTTTTTATTCAAAGTACCTGTTTTTTGCTTGTTTTCAGAACCTGATTCCCAATAAACCGCCGTCATCTGTCGCATCGGTTAAGGTGATGATGGTATGACTGCCGAATAGGTCCTTGAACCCCGGTGAAAAATCATCGTACGGAATCGTGTCCGTATTCAACGCACAAATGTACTGGAACCCTTCCTTCTCCGAAACTTCAGCAGCTAGCTCCAATGATTTCGCAACCTGCCTCTCATCCACCCCATCAAAAATAGTACTGTCATGAAACAAAAACGCCGGTTTCTCGTACAGTCCCCGGAATAAATTGGCCAGCATGACATCATAGCAAAATACTTTCATTCGTTCGATCCCCTGGCTCCCGGCTCTTTTTATATCTACCGCATATTTATAACCCGTTTCCTTGACATCGATAGATAAAACACCGGGCTCATTGTACAATCTTTCGGAGTACCGGTTAAAAAGCCTTACCGCAGAATCGACACCGGGCTTTCGCTCCCGGCGATCGATACTGGTTTTTTGGAAAAGTTCTGTTTTGGCGATTTTCAAACTGCTTTTTCCTTCTTCAAATTTCCTGAGATTCTCTTTCCGATTCTTCACCTCTTCCAATTGCTGTTTCATAATCGCCGCTCTTTCCTGCAACCGCGTATATTCTTCCAAAGCCCCGTGGGTTTTAAGGATTTCCAATGATCCTGCCCTTTTGTCGGATAATTGCTTTATTTTTAGTTCCTGTTCTTCGATTTCTCTTTCCAACCTGGTTATCTCAGCTTTTAAATACTCTTTCCTGTTTGAGATAATCGTTTTGTGAAAATCCGAAACATCATCGAGCTTTTTGGAGAGAGTTTCATTAAAAACCAGGCCGGCTTGCCGGTAGACTTCTTTGACTTTTTCGGTGGAAATATCTTTTTCCTGGACAATGCTTTCGCGGTATTTAGTCAATATTTGTTTATCGATGGTGAGGCGGTTGGATATATCATGGATTTCCCGGGTTAAGCGGTTTGCTTCTTCCTGGATTTGGAAGTACTGTGGGTGAACTTTAAAGGTTTCCAGTTCTTCGGACAGCCTGGAGATATTGTCTTCCAGCCGGATTCGTTCGGCTTCCAATTCGCCCATTGAACCGGTATAACCGGTCAATAGTCCCTGGCTTGCGGCGTTTTTCAGTACTCTCAATGTATCTTCATTGTCTTTTAATTCCTGGAAACTGGAGGCATAGTTCCAATTTAGCCCCAATAGAAATGCGTTATTTACCTGGATATCCCATTCTTTTTGCTGGGCAAAATGTTTAAAGGGTGAAATAAACCCGCCGGTGCCTCGTCGGATAAAAAAAGAGATGAGGCTTCGAAAGGATGGGGAGTATTTTATTTTGGTATCTTCTAAGTAGAGGCCGAACATCAAATGGCCCAGGAGAGTATTCCAGTCTTTTACGTTTAAAGCGTATTTTTTTTCATTTCGATCGAAGGAAGGTTTTATAGGCCACTGGGACACATCGCCTTCGATTTTGATCTTATTGGGGTCGCCGGTATTCCTGTGTATGGAGTAATCGGTGTTATTTAAGGTTAAATCCAGGGTAAAGGTCCAGTTTTCGAGTTCTTTCGCTTTGAGTACTTCGATTTTTTTCACATCGGCACCGAGGAGAAAGTGGATAATTTCGATTAATGTGGTTTTACCCAGGCCGTTTCTTGAATCTTTATCGGTGGATTCTTTTTTTCGGTCTGCCAGGATGACGTTGAAGCCGGGTTTGAAAGTAACTTCCCTGAAGGATTTTTTATCGCAGCGTACAGCTTTAAGCATGTTTTTTCTTCCTGAGTAAGCCGTCTTGCAGCGCGATCAAATCCAGGAGATACAGGAGGTCGAGGGTCAGGATATATTTTTCATAGGAGTTGATGGTGTCGGATTTCTTTGATATATCCCACAAAGAAGAGACAGTTTGGGGGGATTCCAGGTTTGTGAGTAGTTCGGCCCCCATTCCCAGGAGCGAGTGCGCCAATAATCGGTTTTTATCCGGTAAGATCATGGTTCGAATACCAGGCATCTTTCGAAGAAGTAAATCAATACCGAAAGGCCTGCGGCTCTCTTTTTAAAATCCGTATGGTTATTAGAGGCAAAATCAAGTAAATCGTAAAAAAGGGCATCTCCTTCGCTATTTTCTTCTCTTAGCTCGGAATATCTTTTAACAAATCCTTTTTTTAATCTATCAGAGAACTCGATATCCGGGTTTGAATTGAGATATTTTTCTACCAGGTTTGCCTGCACCATTCCTACAATAATTAACTTGCCTACTTGATTGGAAAGATTATTCTTTTTTATTTTTAGGCTGGGAGGAACAATAGTTAGTGTATCACCCGTAGAAATGGGTGCTTCGGCCAAATATCGAATAGTTACTTCCAATTCGGCAAACGTGACATCGGGGATGTTTATGCGTAAAGAATCCTCGACCCATTTTTCGTGTTCGTTCTTTATTTGAAGCAGTTTTTCAACCGAATAATCATGTTCATTCTTGTCGATGATGCTGTGATGTGTGGAACAAAGTAAGATAAGGTTTTCATAATTTGACCGTTCTGAATCGGTGGAATTGGGATTGAACCTTGCAGAACCCGGGTTTTCACCTTCGATGTGTGCAATTTCGCCGACCTGGAAGTTTTTTCCATCTTTTGTTTGGCTGGAGAGGTTTTCTCTGCAAATAGCGCACCTACCGGCACTTTTTCCCCAGAGCATTTTTATTTGAGATTTTTTTATTTCTTGCTTATTCATCATATAAGCTTCCGTCAATGGCTATCGAGCACATTTTGTGTACGTACGCACCGATCATTTGCTTTTGTTTATTCCGCACAGGTCTTATTAACCGGCATCAAGGTTATTGTATACCACATTCGAGAAAGGATTTCAAGGGGAATCGCCATTTTTTGCTCAAGCTTCCGTTTTTTTCTTAAGTTAGCGATCTTCAATTCCGGCTACTTAATTAAAATTCACCGTCTAATTTATCTTCGATATGAGGAAAATTCCTCACGGGCTCACCCATCGGTATACCTTCGATCATGCGGAAACCCGCAGCTAAATTTGCCAGGCAGCACATGCGAGAAAATCCGCGTTGACAATTCCCGGAAAAGGCCGCAACATCTCCGACCTGAAAACTATTTCAAGCATCCACCCACATCCTTTGCATAAAAAGAGCTGTTTTTAAAGTGAGAACTGCTGCGACAGAACGAAAAAACTTGACCCCATTAAGATTTGTGATATAATTTATTTAGCAGATAGTATTATAACAAGCCCGGAGGTAAAAAATGAACCTGGTGTCTGTTACAGAGAAAGGCCAAATCGTAATACCTGTGTCATTGAGAAAAAAATTTCATATTGAAAAAGGAACCAGGTTAAGAATAGAAGAAGCTGAGGGAGGAAAAATTATTTTGAAACCTCTCGTGGATTTCTCATCAAACGATCAAGACCCTATTGAAAAATCAAAAGGTATTCTAAAAGGAAAAACCTCGCTGATCGAATCGCTCCTTGAAGAAAGGAAAAAAGAGGCTATTCGTGGGTAGTGAGCAAGAATGAAAAAGTATGTTTTCGATAGTTTTGCTTTCCTTGCTCACCTGGAAAACGAGGAAAGAGGCGCAAAAGTAACAAATATCCTCAAGAATGCCATGAAATATACCAATATCATCCTCTTTGCTTCTGTTATTAATCTGGGAGAGGTTTATTATATTACAATCAGAGAACGGGGAGAAAAAAAGGCAGAGGAAGTTTTATCTCTTATAAAACTATTACCTATAAATATTATTGAAGCTGATACACACTTAACTCTCAAAGCATCGAAGTTAAAAGCAAAATATCCGGTTGCATATGCGGATTGTTTTGCTGCTGCTTTAGCAATTGAAAAAAATGCCAGTATTATCACGGGGGATCCCGAATTTAAGAAAATGGAATCAGAGGTTCAGATAGAATGGATTTGATGGAACCGGATATCCGGCGTAATAGACATCCGCGGACCGATGGAAAGAATTCTAAACCCGCTTTCATAAAAAATCGGGCGCACCCCAAAATCACAGGGCTTGGATTGCGATAACCATATGGCCATATTTAATTGAAAAAGAGGGTCGCCGCATAATTCTTCAACCCGGCAATTCATATTTTACCCCCCCGGAAGATTCACCCACCATATCATTGTACTTCATATCCCCGATATATACATCCGCAGCAGGATCGATGAAACGCTGAATATTAGTCACAAGCCTGTGAACTGTATTCCCGCAGGTCCCCTTTGGGATAATCGCAGTTAAATGCTGGTCGGTGATTTCCATAAAAATCGGCTGCCAAAGATGCCTATCCACACCATATATATGAACTTTCTTTGGCCCTAAGCGAATAGGATTTCCCCATAAACGAAATCGATTCCTGGTCCTGCCGAAAGTCGATTTTACCCAATAATCGAAAGTTTCTTTGTTCAAAGGTTCTTTAAATTTAATAGACAGGGGGGACCCGATTAATTTTTGAAAAGCCCCCGGTGTTTGTATGGTTTCTTTTTCAAGGGAAGACCAAATTTTCTTCTCTGTCATCTCCATTAACGCATCATAAATACGATGGATATAGATAATATGGCTGCGATGATCCCGGAAATTACCACTCCGGTTTGTAACCTTGCCATAATCATAAAAATCGTGTCCGCCGCGCCCTACCGGGGAGGGGAATCTTAATTGACTGATGGCATAAAGGGGAAAGTAGATTTCCTGGAGGCGTTTCAATTTATCATGGACGACTGAAATTTTATCCACCAGTTGGAATTTCGATATTCTTCTTTCGAAGATTTCCAGGTTATCTTCTTCATCTCCGATGTTGGTTATTGTGTTCTCGTCGTCATCGTCTTCCACCTCGTCTTGGGTTTCCGTTTCTTTATCGATTTGGTAAATGCTGTCATGCTGGAATATAATCTTGGCATAGCGTTGGGGGCGATTAATTTGCACGATTTTGTTCCATAATACATTAAAGGTTAATCCGCTCAACCAGACGTGGTCAAGTTCGGGGGAGTCGCAAACCACTTTTTTTATCCAACGGTCGATGAGTTGACTTTCATGAATACTATAAAAAACAAAATACCGGGGCGTAAGTGTTTCAAGGAAGCCCATAAATAAATTATTTTTATCGTTTCCCTGGAGTTTGAATAGGTTATCGCCGATTTGATCGGAGAGGATGCCCCTGTAGTTCAAAATGTTTGCGGCGGTTTTAAGGTTTCCCGAATGGCCGACATGTTCCAGCATATAGCTTTTGACTAATGGAGCCCGGGTTTTTCTTTCATCGAGTTCTTCCACTCTATCGGCAGAATAACCGTCCAGGAAACGGATCATTTGTTCCCTGGATTTTATAGACATGATTTCATTGGAAATTTCAATTTCAGTCTTCACAAATCGCCTCGATTCTTAGTCCTTGAAATAGTAACAGAATCTCGTAAGATTGTCAACAACATCGGGATTTTTCTTTCATGTCCGATTTTTTCCTTAACGGGGTACAATTTGTACCCCCCTCCTTGAATTCTACGCATTTTGCGATTTTTTGATCTTTCGTCAGGATGTATCAAGAAGATATTTCAATTGCATACGTCCCACATCTCCTTTCCTAAAGGTGAGACGATATCTTCCTCGAAAACAAGTGTATCGGTAAGTTTACCCGGCTTTAAGGTTGTATCTGCATCGCGGTAGTTTTCTTGTCTGTCCCTTTTTTCTCACTGGGCGCACGGGGGCCGCGGAGAAGGAAAAGAAAGAAGAGAAGAAACGAAGAAGCACATCCACGAACATCGCTGCGCTCGTTCGATAAAAATTCGCAAGAAACCCCACTACGTGGGGGATTATTATGGCACGTTGTGCCATCCTGCGGCTTCCTTAATGGTCAACCGTTGCATTAACGAAATTTAAATTAACAATTATCAATTGAAAAGCGTCCACAACGTCCACATGGTCCACCCGTCCACAAAGTCCACTAAACATGGAGCCTGACCATCCCACGAGAGGTGCAAGATATCCCGGCACTGCACAAAAAATTGCCCGCGATGGGCCCGTTTAAGTAGGAGGATTGCCCTCATATTTTCGTGAAAATGAAAACTAAAGCAAGAAACATGCCAAAAAATGCATCAATCAGACCTCCGAACCTCATCGTCGGAGCTCTGAAGGTCATCGTTCTATAGTATTTTCTAAAAATCGGAGAAAATAACGCGGAAATCGACCTTATTTTCTCCGCATTCGGAGCGTTTTTCTCCGCTTTTGCTTCTCAGAACTCCGACGTCGGAGTTCTGAGCTCTACAAAATCGGGGCTCGGAACTGCAACGTTGACGTTTTTTGCCTGGATTTCGGAGTTATTTTAAGGAACATCGGAGAAAATAGCATTAACACTTGAGATATTTTACTCAACGCCGGCGTTATTTTCTCCGATTTTGTCTAAATTTTATAGAACGATGACGCTTTTTATAGGGCGACCGGAGCTCCGAGCTTGGAACGCGGCGTTTTTTGGCATGATTCTTGCTTTAAATAATAATTTTCCTTAGCAATTTTGGCACACGTTTTCGCAAAAAGGGTTTTTATTACTGTGCCGCCCTTAACGGATGGATTTAAGAATGGCATTGTCATTTCATCATGCCGTTTTCGTGAAATGGCCTAACTACGTAGAACCTGGGGTCGGTGCTTTACTTTTTTACTTTTTTTAAAAAAGAGAGTGGGTTGCAGTGAACAATAAAATCGAGTAAGAGCCTGAACCAGTATGCACTTGACATTTTTCTCGCCTGTCCCGAATGCTGCTAAGTTAAGACTAATATTCGAGTTAAATTCAAATCCAGGGGGCTGTAGTCGGTTTCCCCTTCCACTTCACCCCTTCGCCGGTCATCGGCTCCGGGGACCCGTCTC